>Ga0315268_10001155_pt1 | contig 30418 bp, 26 predicted proteins | sample C1_top_MG_FD_204535 | JGI IMG/M metagenome (GOLD analysis project Ga0315268, IMG submission 204535) | Sediment microbial communities from Yellowstone Lake, YNP, Wyoming, USA - C1_top | ecosystem: Environmental > Aquatic > Freshwater > Lake > Sediment | place: USA: Wyoming | collected 2017-08-01
CAGATCAGGCAAGTCCAGTCCGGCTTCCACTGCGAAGCGCAGCTCGCCCGAGTGCAGCGATTCGGATTGATGTATCGCGGCCTCAATGCGGCTCATGCTGTGCCTGGGGAAGCGGCGCGCCACTTGCCAGCGGCCCGACAGCAGGTGCCTAAAGAAAGAACTTATTTTCATTTACCATTTCCCCGAAGCGCCGCCGCCGCCAAAACCACCCCCGCCGCCGGAGAATCCGCCCCCCCCGAATCCGCTGTCTCCACCTCGGCCGAACCCGCCCGTGCCAAACCCGCCGCCGCCCCACCTGCGCCCGCCGCCCAGCGCAAATGCGAACGCCATGATGCCGAGAAATACCGCGAAGAACATGCCGCCGCCCAGCAGCAGGACGACGATTCCGGTCAGGCCGCCATTGACCAGCGCGCCGGGGAACGTGCCCAGCACGCGGCGCAACACCGCGCCGCTGACCAGCGCGCCAAACAGCAGGAACGGAAAATAGGATTCAAGTGAAACAGCGTTGCGGGTTTGTCGCTGCGGTGCAGGCAGGGCTTCGCCCTGGATGACGGCGATGATGCGCGTTGCACCGGCGACGATGCCGCCGTAGAAATCGCCCTGTTTGAAATGCGGCGTGATGTCTTCCGCGACGATGCGCTTGGCGATGGCATCTGGCAGCACGCCTTCCAGTCCGTAGCCGACTTCGATGCGCATCGCGTGGTCATCCTTAGCGACCAGCAGCAGCACGCCGTCATCCACGCCCTTGCGGCCGAGTTTCCACTGTTCCGCGACGCGGATGGAATACTGCTCTATGGATTCCGGCTGGGTCGTGGCCACGATCAGCACCGCGATCTGGCTGCCTTTCTGCGCCTCGAAAGTTTGCAGTCGGGACTCCAGCGCGGCCTGCTGTTCTGCCGTGAGCGTGCCGGTGAGATCGGTGATGCGATGCGCGAGCGGCGGAACCGCAACCTCGGCCGCAGCCGCGAACGACAGCAGGAACAGCAGGCAGAGAGTCAGGCAGCTCCGCATCACTCTGGGAAAAGCAATCAGCCACTGATTCACACGGATTAACACCGATAAAACCAAAGGCTGAAATGCATCTGCATCGTTCATCAAGATGAGGCCTCCAGCTGGGATAAATTTTTTCTTATCCGTGAACATCCGTGTTAATCCGTGGCCAATCGCGGTTCAAGTAAACGCGAGGCACAGCAGCATATTTATTTGCCGAACTCGACTTTGGGCGCAGTCGAGATGGCTTTTTCGTTTTCCACGGTGAAGCTCGGTTTGGTCTTGTAGCCGAACGCCATCGCCGTCAGGTTGTTGGGGAAGCTGCGCACGGTGACGTTGTAATTCCTGACCGCCGTGATGTAGCGATCGCGCGCCACGGTGACGCGGTTTTCCGTGCCTTCAAGCTGCGCCTGCAGGTCGCGGAACGAGGCATCCGCCTTGAGCTGCGGATAATTTTCGGAAACCACCAGCAGGCGCGACAGCGCCGAAGTCAGCTGGCCCTGTGCCGCCTGGAATTTGGCGAATGCCTGTTCGTCCTTGACCAGTTCCGGCGTGATCTGGATAGCACCCACCCTGGAGCGTGCTGCGGTCACCGCCTCCAGCACTTCCTTTTCATGGGAGGCGTAGCCCTTGACCACGTTGACCAGATTGGGCACCAGATCGGCGCGGCGCTGGTACTGATTGATGACCTCGCCCCACTTGGCGTTTACGTCTTCGTCGGTCGCCTGTATGGTGTTGTAGCCGCAGCCGGAAAGCGCCAGCGTGGAAAGCAGCACAAGAATTGTCAGCAGGTTGCGCATGATTGTTCCTTTCGAAAAAAAACATCATAGCGAATATGCGGGCGGTGCAGCGGAAATTCAACAGCTGGCCGGCTACCGCCGTCCCGCTCAGGCGGCCTGCAAGATCCCATCTACCAGTCGTAACTGGCGCTGCATCTTGCCGGCCAGTTCGAGATCGTGCGTGACCACGATGAAGCTGGTGTTGAGTTTGGCGTTGAGTTCCTGCATCAGCTCAAACAATGCATGGGCGCTGGCGCGATCGAGATTGCCGGTGGGTTCGTCGGCCAGCACGCAGGCCGGTTCGGTGACCAGCGCGCGCGCCACGGCCACGCGCTGGCGTTCGCCGCCGGAGAGTTCGGCGGGGCGGTGCAGCATGCGCTGCGCCAGCCCCACCTGTTCCAGCATCGCCGCCGCAACCGGCGCGGCCTGAGCGCGTTTGAGGCCGCGTATCAGCAGCGGCATCGCGACGTTTTCCAGCGCGGTGAATTCCGGCAGCAGGTGGTGAAATTGATAGACGAAGCCTAGCGAGCGGTTGCGCAACTCGCCGCGCTGCGCCTCGTTCATCGCCTGCACGTCCTGGCCCAGAATGGAAACACTGCCGCCGCTGGCGTTGTCCAGCCCGCCCAGCAGGTGCAGCAGCGTGCTTTTACCGGAGCCGGACGCGCCTACAATTGCGATGCGCTCGCCGCGCGCGACATCCAGATTGACGCCGTTCAGCACGGCCACGTTGAGCTCGCCCTGCGCAAAGATCTTGCGCAGATCGCGGCATGAGATCACCTTCCCCGTATCCTGCATCCCGTATCCTGAATCCTGCTCACTCATAGCGCAGCGCCTCCGCCGGTTGCGTCCTGGACGCGCGCCAGCTCGGGTAGAGCGTGGCGAGCAGGCTGATGATGAAGGAGAAGCAGCCCACGATCAGCACGTCGCTGCGATGCAGATCGGAGGGCAGTTCGCTGATGAAATAGACATCCTTGGACAGGATGTGCGTGCCGATCAGGCGCTCGATGAACGGCACAACAGTATCGATATTGAGCGCCAGGGCTATGCCGCCGACCACGCCCAGCAGCGAGCCTATCATGCCTATCATCGCGCCCTGCACGATGAAAATTTTCATGATGCTGGTAGGCGAGGCGCCGAGTGTGCGCAGGATGGCGATGTCGGCCTGCTTGTCGGTGACCGCCATCACCAGTGTGGATACGATGTTGAATGCGGCCACCGCGACGATCAGCGACAGGATGATGAACATCATTTTCTTTTCTATCTGCACCGCGCGGAAATAATTCGCGTGTTCGCGCGTCCAGTCGCTGACGTAGGTATCGCGCGGCAATTCGCGTTCAAGCTCAACGGCCACGCGCGGCGCGAGGTCGAGGTCGTGCAGGCGCGCGCTGATGCCGGTGACCGCGCCGCCCATCTGGTAGAGTTTCTGCGCATCGGTCATATTGATCAGCGCCAGCGCATTGTCGTAAGGCGCCATGCCGATCTCGAATATGCCGGCCACGCGGAACTGCTTCAGGCGCGGCATCATGCCGGCCGGCGTGATCTGGCCTTGCGGCGCGATCAGCAGCACCTTGTCGCCCAGATGCGCGCCGAGCGAGCGCGCCAGATCGGAGCCCAGCACGATGTTGAAGCTGCCTTCCTGCAGTTCATTCAGGGTGCCGGCCTTCATCTTGTCGGACAGGTCGGTCACGCGGCCTTCCTCCTGAGGCAGGATGCCGCGCACCATCACGCCCTGCACGCTCTCGTTCAGCGACACCATGCCTTGTCCGGTCACGAAGGGTGCAGCGGCTGCCACTTGCGGGTTGCGCCCGGTGAGCTGCAACGTGGGTTGCCAATCCTGCAGGCGGTTGCCGTCTGCGCTGCTGACTTGAAGATGCGGCGCGACGCCCAGGATGCGCGTGCGGATTTCCTTCTGGAAGCCGTTCATCACCGACAGCACCACGATCAGTGCCGCCACGCCCAATGCCATGCCCAGCATCGAAATCAGCGAGATGAATGAAATGAAATGGTTGCGTCGTTTGGCGCGGGTATAACGCAGGCCGATGAAGAGTTCGTAGGGGCGCAAGGGGGAAAATAAGCGAAATTGACGGGCGCTAGTTTGCCACAAGAGAACGCGATTCGGGATGTTAAACTCACCGGCATGAAAAATGTGCATGTTGTCATTCCCGATTTGTTCCTGCCACAGGAAGTTGCCGATGATGTTTGCGCCGGGCTGAAATTGCCGGCGCTGGAGAAGTTGCTGGCGCGGGCAGATTCGCAGCCGCTGGCTGCACCCACGCTGGAAGCGTTGCTGTGCGAGTTTTTTGGTGTGGCGGATCAGGCGATCGCACCGGTCACGCTGCGCGCCGACGGCATTGCGCCGGACGAGGCCTACTGGCTGCGCGCCGACCCGGTGCATTTGCGCCTGCAGCGCGATCAGCTGGTGATGCAGCCGCAGCAGCCGCTGGCAGCAGACGATGCGGCACAGCTGTGCGCCAGCCTGAACGCGCATTTTTCCGATGCCGGTCTGCAGTTCTTTGCGCCGCATCCGCAACGCTGGTATCTGCGGCTGGATACTGCTCCCCAGATCAGCACGAAGCCGATCGCGCAGGTTACAGGTCGGAATGTGCACGCGCATTTGCCGCAGGGGACGGATGCGTTGCGCTGGCACGGGATATTCAACGAGATCCAGATGCTGTTTTTCGAACATGCGGTGAATCAGGCGCGCGAGGCGCGCGGCGAGCTGCCCATCAACAGCGTGTGGCTGTGGGGCGGCGGGCGCGAACAGGGAAAATTGTTGCAGCCATTTTTCCGCATGGTTGGCGACAGTCAGCTGGCCTCGGCGCTGGCGCAGAAGGCGGGCATTCCGTTTACCCCTTGGTCTGATGACGCTCTCCGCTCGGTTGCGCACGAGGAAGGCGACGTGCTGATCGTATGGCAAGACTTGCGCGATGCGCTGCAGCAGGGCGATCTGCATGCCTGGCGCAACGAGCTGCAACGCTTCGAGGCTAGCTGTGCCGCGCCGCTGCTGGCCGGTTTGAGCGTCGGGCGCATCGCGCAAGTGACGCTGGACGTTCCGCATGGCGCTGGTTCACAGCGGCTGGTGCTGACGCGCGCGGGCCTGTGGAAGTTGTGGCGGCGACACCAGCCATTGGCGCGGCTGATTGCCGCCTGAACGGGATATTTCCGCGCCTTGCAGGCGAAGCCCCCTGCAATACACGCTTCATATCCTGTATCATGCCGCCCGAGCAAACGAAAATATCAAGCTATGAAAGTTACCTTCCTGGATTTTGAGCAAACGGTCGCCGATCTGGAAAGCAAGATCGAGCAACTGCGTTATGTGCAGGACGACTCTGCACTCGACATATCCGAAGAGATCGGCCGCCTGCAGAAGAAAAGCCAGACGCTGACCAAGGACATCTACGCCAGGCTGACACCGTGGCAGATTTCGCAGGTGTCGCGCCATCCGCAGCGTCCCTACACGCTGGACTACATCGAGCACCTGTTCACCGATTTCGAGGAGCTGCACGGCGACCGTTGCTATGCGGATGACCCGGCCATCGTCGGCGGGCTGGCGCGTTTCAACGGCCAGAGCGTGATGGTGATCGGGCAGCAGAAGGGGCGAGACACCAAGGAGCGGCAGTATCGCAACTTCGGCATGCCGCGCCCCGAGGGCTACCGCAAGGCGATGCGCCTGATGCGGTTGGCGGAAAAGTTCGGCATACCGATCATGACCTTCATCGACACGCCTGGCGCCTATCCAGGCGTCGGTGCGGAAGAGCGCGGCCAGTCCGAAGCGATCGGCAAGAATCTTTATGTGATGGCGGAGCTGCGCGTGCCCATCATCTGCACCGTGATCGGCGAGGGCGGCTCCGGCGGCGCGCTGGCCATCTCGGTCGGCGACGCGATGCTGATGCTGCAATACGCCACCTACTCGGTGATTTCGCCGGAAGGCTGCGCCTCGATACTGTGGAAAAGCGCGAGCAAGGCGCCCGAAGCGGCCGAGACGCTGGGCATCACCGCCACGCGCCTGAAAGCGCTGGGCCTGATCGACAAGATCGTCAGCGAACCGCTGGGCGGCGCGCACCGCGATTACCCCACGATGATGCAGAGCCTGAAAAAATCGTTGCAAGAGTCTCTCAAGCAAGCGCAATCCCAACCCATAGAGAACCTGTTGCAGACCCGCTTCAACCGTCTGATGGGCTATGGAAAATTCAAGGAAGTCAGTCTCTGATCTGAGCGAGCGTGTCGCCGGTGCGCTGTCGCCGGTGCTAGCGAAGGGCAGCTCCATCCTGCTGGGCCTGAGCGGCGGCGTCGATTCCGTCGTGCTGCTGCATTTGCTGCACCAGCTCGCTCCCCGATACTCCTGGCGCCTGAGCGCATTGCACGTGCATCACGGTATCAGCCCGCAGGCCGATGCCTGGGCGGCGTTCTGCGCCGACCTGTGTGCACACCTAGACATCCCATTTCAAATAGAGCATGTGGACATCGCGCCGCTGCGCGGAATGGGCATCGAAGCCGCCGCGCGCAAACTGCGCCACGCGGCGCTTGATGCGCAACCGGTGGATTGCATCGCGCTGGCGCATCATCTCGACGACCAGGCGGAAACCCTGCTGCTGCAACTGCTGCGCGGCGCTGGCGTGCGCGGCGCGAGCGCGATGCCATTGCGCCGCCAGCGCACCGGCGCGCCCGCGTTGATCCGTCCGTTGCTCGATGTCGCGCGCAGCGAACTGGTCGCGTACGCGCAGCAGCATGGCTTGCAGTGGGTCGAAGACGAGAGCAATGCCGACGAATCTTACCCGCGCAATTTCCTGCGCCAGCGCGTGCTGCCGCAGCTGGTTCAGCGCTTTCCCTCATACCGCACGACGCTGGCGCGCAGCGCCAGCCACTTCGCCGAGGCGAGCGAGCTGCTGGACCAGTTGGCGCAGCAGGATGCGCAGGGTGCATTGCAGGTTGACTCGCTGGAAGTCGCGCGCTTGCAGGCGCTCGATGCGGTGCGCGCAAAAAACCTGCTGCGCTGGTTTTTGCATCGGCGTGGCGCGGTGATGCCGCAAGCCGTGCAGCTGGACGACATGCTGCGCCAATTGTGCGGTGCGAGACAGGATGCGGCAGTGTGCATCGCCTTCGGTAGCTGGCAGCTGCGGCGTTATCGGGGCAGGGTGTATGCGCTGAGAGCGCTGGGTGAATTCGACCGTAGTCTGGTCATGGCATGGCACGGTGAAGCCGAGCTGGACTGGCCTGCGCTGGATACCCGGCTGCATTTTGTGCCGGCAAAAGGCTCTGGCATCAGTCTGGCAAAATTGCAGCGCGCGCCGGTCACGCTGCGCCTGCGCGGCGGCGGCGAAAAGCTGCGCCCGCAGCCCGATGCGCCGACACGCACACTTACGAATTTACTGCAGGAACACCATGTCCTTCCGTGGCGGCGCGAGCGGCTGCCGCTGTTGTATTGCGGCGATGAACTGGTATGCGTGCCCGGCGTGGCGATTGCGGCGGGGTATCAGGCTGGTAAGGATGAAGTTGGTATATCTGTGATTGTTTGTATTTGAGAGGCAGGGGTGTCTATCAGCCTTGGACCGTAACAGCCGCGCGCATAGAGGATGCTCAATATTATATTTTTGAAGAGCAGGATGCGTTGGGATCAGTGCACTATAACCATCAGTCCCTGTATAGCCACGTTGGCGATCCCGATCAATATGAGGGGTATTGCCGCGATCATTATGAGTGGTAAGGTTTCTCGCATTTTCATTGTGCCCATGTAAAGAATAAGCGCACTGTAAAGATGAATTGTTTCAATTTGATGAAATTTGCAATTTTTTTCAGGCGTTTTGTCCACGTGGTGCAACTGCTTCCCCGCCGCAAGCATGCGATTCAAGTGCTCGTCCAAGTGGATTTGTTCAGTAATTACAGATGTTTGTAAAATATTGTCACCAATTGTAAGATTGCTGTAACAATAATGAAAAATTACGGCAACTGAAAATTATTTATGAAGCTGGAAGATGCTCTCGGTGTCCATCACGATCTGGTTGTCACGCAATTAGCGCAGGCTCATGCAGTCATCGGGCTGGCCGTCTATTTGAAGATGTTCGCCGGCCTCGGTCTGTTTTTCGTCGGCATCAACTTGCTGAGCGACTATCTCAAGAGTTATGGCAAACCCTATGTCAGCAAAATAGTCCATAAGCTGGCGGGCACGGATTTGCGTGCAATTCTCAACGGTGCCTTGGCAGGTGCAGTCACGAACAGCGGCAAGGCGGTGACTTTCAGTCTTACCGGAATTGTCGCTTCCGGTTTGCTCAGCTCAAGAAAAGCCTTGCCGCTCGTCATCGGCGCCAGTTTCGGTTCGGCTCTTCTGGTGCTTTGGGTATCCATAGATTTTAAAATGGTCGATATGCTGATGCTCGGGACGGCCGGATTGTATTATCAGTTCGGCAAGGCGAACTCTTCCAAAGCAAAATTCATCGGCGGTGTGTTGCTGGGCCTGGGGCTGATTTTCTTCGGGCTTGAATTACTCAGGGCAGGTGCATCGGCATTCAAGCAAGACCCGGATTTTATGCGCTTCATCGCATCTACTTACGGCTATTGGATTATTGCCTTGCTGCTTGGTGCAGCTGCCGCGTTTGCCACACAGTCCGGTTCGACAATTGCCATTGTTGCGATTTCATTTTTCGATGCGGGCCTGCTGGATTTTGAACAGGCTGTGATGTTCGTCTATGGCACCAATATTGGTTCCGGCATCAGCACGGCGCTGCTCGGATTGGCAATGCGCGGCACGTCACGGCAACTGGTAATGTTTCATGCCTTGATCAAGGTTACCGGCGCGATCATCCTTGTCCCCTTGTTATATGCCGAGATTTATGGCGGGATCCCGCTGATAAAGCGTTTTGCCAGTTTTTTTGCGGCCAATCAGGGCGCCCAGATCGGCGCCATCTATGTCATGTACGAAGTGATTTCGGGTGCTGTGCTGTGGATCTTGCTGACCCCTATCAGCCGCTGGTTTGCTCGCCTCTGGCCTCCTACCCACGAAGAGTCTCTGTCGCAACTCAAGTACATCAATCGCATCAACTTCGCCAATTTGGATAGTGCGGCGATTTTGATTGAAAATGAACAGGTTCGTATGCTGCAGCGTGCGCCCCGCTTTTTTGACAGCGTCCGTGATGGGGTGCCGGCAGAAGAAAAAATCGATCCCAAGATACTGTATGAGGCCAATCGTTCCATCCACAAAGAAATTGAGCATCGGATTTCGGAATGCGCAAACCTGAATTTATCCGTTGCCCAAAGTGCATGCTTGTTGCATCGGCACAGTATCCAGGTGTGGATCGAATCGCTTGATATTAATCTGTATGAATTGGTGGTGATGCTGGAAAGGGCCCGGCGCCATGATCTGCCCCAATTCTATACCGTGGAAATCATATCGGCTCTTGATGGAATGATGGGCATGGCGAGCCAGTGCGTTGAATCGGAGGACCCCGTCAGCATCCTGCAGCTTATTGAAATGACCGAAAAGCCGGAGCCAGTTATCGGTCAGTTCAAGCCCAAGGCGCTGGCAACTGATGCCAAAATAGATACAGGGGCGAAGAAGGCGTTGCTGGGCATGGTTTTTTATTATGAGCGTATTGTCTGGATTACCAATAAACTGGCTCATGCCTTGGCGTCGGATCAGGAGGAGGCGAAAAGCAGCCTTCTTCTGGAGGAAGATGCAGGTTCGACAGACGACTCGGTAAATAATGTGCTCATGCCGAACGTTTGTTTATGGGTTCCCCGCGCCATAGTCCACGACCCACACAATGCATAGCTAATTTCTGGATTCAATCCGGTCATTGGGGTGCATTGTGTCCGGGAATTCCCCTTGCCGGGCTGTCACCGGCAAATCATGCACCCCATCTCCCTCTGCGGTATCATACCGCCCTCAAATTTTAAGCCTGCCCGTTTCAAGGTTCACTCCCGATGACATCCGAAAATTTTATTGATCTCCCGCCTTTGTTGAGCGCGCACGGTACGGTGCGCCTGCCCGGTTCGAAGAGCATTTCCAACCGTGTGCTGCTGCTGGCAGCGCTGTCAGAAGGCGCGACCGAGGTGCGCGATCTGCTGCACTCCGACGACACCGAACGCATGCTGGATGGTCTGCGCACGCTTGGCGTGCAGGTTGAGTCTCTGGGTGAAAATGCCTATCGCATCACGGGCTGCGGCGGGAATTTCCCCGTGAAGGAAGCGAAGCTGTTCCTGGGCAACGCGGGCACGGCGTTCCGCCCGCTGACGGCTGCGCTGGCCCTGGCCGGCGGGGAATATGAGCTGTCCGGCGTGGCCCGCATGCACGAACGGCCTATCGGCGATCTGGTGAATGCGTTGCGCCAGCTGGGCGCTAACATCCGCTATCTGGGCAACGACGGCTTTCCTCCGCTGCAGATTTCTCCTGCCACTCTGGTGGGCGACGTGGTGCAGGTGCGCGGCGATGTGTCCAGCCAGTTTTTGACCGGCCTGCTGATGGCATTGCCGCTGATCGGCCATACGGTGAGCGTGGAGGTGGTGGGCGAGCTGATTTCCAAGCCGTATATCGAGATCACGCTGGCGATGATGGCGCGCTTCGGCGTCAAGGTTGAACGGCAGGGCTGGCAGCGCTTCGCAGTGTTCGGCGGGCATCGTTATAAGAGTCCCGGCACAATTTACGTGGAAGGCGATGCTTCTTCCGCGTCGTATTTCCTCGCTGCCGGTGCGATCGGCGGCGGGCCGGTGCGCGTGGAAGGCGTGGGGCGCGACAGCGTGCAGGGCGATGTGCGTTTTGCCGAGGCGCTGGCGCAGATGGGCGCGCAGATCACGATGGGGCCGAACTGGATGGAGGCGCGCGCACCTTCAGGGGGAAAGCTGAAGGCGATCGAGCTCGATTGCAACCATATCCCCGATGCGGCGATGACGCTGGCCGTGGCCGCGCTGTTCGCGGACGGTACAACCACGCTGCGCAACATCGCCAGCTGGCGCGTGAAGGAGACCGACCGCATCGCGGCGATGGCGACCGAGCTGCGCAAGACAGGCGCGACAGTGGAGGAGGGCGCGGACTACCTCCGCATCACCCCGCCGTTATCTGCGCTGACCTCTACCCTTCATCCTTCACCCTTCACCCTCCACGGTTCTGTAGATACCTACGACGATCACCGCATGGCGATGTGCTTCTCGCTGGCGGCATTCGGCGGCGCGGGCATACGCATCAACGATCCCGGCTGCGTAGCAAAAACTTTCCCGGATTATTTCGAGCGTTTCGCCACGGTGGTGCGGGCTGTTCCGGTCGTCGCGATCGACGGCCCCTCTGCATCCGGCAAGGGGACTGTGGCCCAGCGCGTGGCGCACGAGCTGGGTTTTCATTATCTCGACAGCGGTGCGTTGTATCGCTTGCTGGCTATCGCCGCACAGTTTCATCGCGTGGCGCTGGATGACGAAAGCCGTTTGGCGGAACTGGCGGCACGCATGGATATTCATTTCGAGTGGACCGACATCTGGCTGGACGGGCACTTGGTGGGCGACGAGCTGCGCTCCGAAGAATGCGCTGCGATGGCTTCCAAAGTCGCGGCGCTGCCAGCGGTGCGAAGCGCACTGCTGGACAAGCAGCGCGCCTTCCGCAAGGCGCCGGGGCTGGTCACGGACGGGCGCGACATGGCATCGGTCGTGTTTCCCGACGCGGCGGCGAAAGTGTTTCTGACCGCCAGTGCAGAGGCGCGCGCCGAGCGCCGATTTAAACAGTTGATCGAGAAAGGAATGAGTGCTAATATCGCCGCCCTTTTGCAGGATATCCGTGCGCGCGATGAGAGAGACAGCCAGCGCAGTGTCGCTCCCCTGCAACAGGCGCCGGGAGCGGCCTTGCTCGACACCACCCACTTGACTATCGAGCAGGCGGTGCAGGAAGTGCTGGAATGCTACCGTGCGTTGCAACAATAAGCCCCGCGACGAGCCCATCGTTCGGGATTTTTAACTTACCTCCTGCCACAAGCAGGTTTGTCTTGGAAATTCATAAATGACTGAAATCTCTGCCGTAAACGACATGGAAAGTTTTGCCTCCCTCTTTGAAGAAAGCTTGACGCGCAAGGAAATGCGCGCGGGTGAATTGATCACAGCGCAAGTCGTGCGCATCGATCACAACGTGGTGGTAGTGAATGCCGGCCTCAAATCCGAAAGCTTTATTCCGGTCGAGGAATTCTACAATGCTGCCGGCGAAATTGAAGTCAAGGCTGGCGATTTCGTCACCGTGGCGATCGAATCGCTGGAAAACGGCTATGGCGAAACCAAGCTGTCGCGCGAAAAGGCCAAGCGCCTGGCTGCATGGCATGAGCTGGAAGTCGCGATGGAAGAAGGCAAGATCGTTGAAGGCTTCGTCAGCGGCAAGGTCAAGGGCGGCCTGACCGCCATGGTGAACGGCATCCGTGCCTTCCTGCCCGGTTCGCTGGTGGATATCCGCCCGGTCAAGGACACCACGCCGTACGAAAACAAGACGATGGAATTCAAGATCATCAAGCTCGATCGCAAGCGCAACAACGTGGTTGTGTCGCGTCGTGCCGTGCTGGAAGCCAGCGTGGGCGCGGATCGCCAGGCATTGATGGAAAACCTGAAGGAAGGCGCGATCGTCAAGGGTATCGTCAAGAACATCACCGACTACGGCGCGTTCGTGGATCTGGGCGGCATCGATGGCCTGCTGCACATCACTGATCTGGCATGGCGCCGCGTCAAGCACCCATCCGAGGTGCTGGCAGTGGGCGACGAAGTCGAAGCGAAAATCCTCAAGTTCGACCAGGAAAAGAACCGCGTTTCGCTGGGCATCAAACAGATGGGCGATGATCCTTGGACCGGGCTGGCACGCCGCTACCCGCAGGGCACACGTCTGTTCGGCAAGGTGACCAACCTGACCGACTACGGCGCGTTCGTTGAAATCGAGCAAGGTATCGAAGGCCTGGTGCACGTGTCCGAAATGGACTGGACCAACAAGAACGTGCATCCTTCCAAGGTTGTCCAGCTGGGCGACGAAGTGGAAGTGATGATTCTGGAAATCGACGAGCAGCGCCGTCGCATTTCCCTGGGCATGAAGCAGTGCCAGTCCAATCCATGGGATGACTTTGCGTTGAACCACCAGAAGGGTGACAAGGTCAAGGGTCAGATCAAGTCGATCACCGACTTTGGCGTGTTCATCGGCCTGGATGGCGGTATCGACGGCCTGGTGCATCTGTCCGATCTGTCCTGGGCTGTTCCCGGCGAAGAAGCCGTGCGCAACTACAAGAAGGGCGATGAACTGGAAGCCGTGGTGCTGGCGATCGATGTCGAGCGTGAGCGCATCTCACTGGGCATCAAGCAGATGGATGGGGATCCCTTCAACGGTTATATCGCAACGCATGACAAGGGCAGTGTGGTAAACGGCGTGGTCAAGGCGATTGATGCCAAGGGCGCGACCATTACACTGGACGGCGATGTGGAAGCCTATCTGAAGGCGTCCGAAGTTTCCGCCGACCGTGTTGAGGACATCCGTACTCATCTGAAAGAAGGCGATGCAGTGAAGGCCGTGATCATCAACGTGGATCGCAAGAACCGCGGCATCAACCTGTCTATCAAGGCGCTGGACAAGGCCGAAGAGACAGCAGCGATGCAGAAGTTCAGCGCGGACAATACAACCACCGCCGGAACGACCAACCTGGGCGCGCTGCTGAAGGCCAAGATGGACACAAGCAAGGCAGACGCACAGTAAGGGATGATGAGATGACCCGTTCTGATCTTATTGCCAAGCTGGCGGAGCGTTTTCCGCAGTTGCTGGCGAAGGACGCCGAGCTGGCAGTCAAGGTAGTTCTTGACACCATGGCAGGCGCCCTGGTGCGTGGCGGGCGGATCGAAATTCGCGGGTTCGGCAGTTTCGCGCTGAACTACCGTCCGCCGCGCACCGGGCGCAATCCGAAATCGGGCGACAAGGTGCAGGTGCCTGCAAAGCATGTACCTCACTTCAAGGCCGGCAAGGAATTGCGCGAGAGGGTAGATTACCCTTCGTCCTGAGTTTTTGTTGGTATGAAGCAGGATAGTTTTGTTGCATGAAAGTTGGCGGCCTGTCGCGAGATGGTGCCGCCAATTTTTTTCATTCGTGTTATCTTTGCAGCAAGTTTTGAGGTCGGATAAACCATGCGCTATTTGAACTGGATATTGCGTGCCGTGCTGTTTTTGATGTTGCTCGGTTTCGCGGTGAAGAATGACCAACTGGTGGTGTTGCGCTATTTTTTCGGTTACGAATGGCAGGCTTCGCTGGTGGTTATACTGCTGCTGTTCTTTGTTATCGGGGTCGTTGTCGGCATGCTGGCGCTGCTGGGAAATATATTCCGTCAACGCAAGGAAATTGCCGCACTCAAAAACGAACTGCGTCTGAAAAATAAACTTGCCGGTGTCGCCGACACCGGACAAGCTGATAAATAACTACCCGTTTTAATCTCTCGTTTATGGAATTCGAACCGTGGATGCTGCTGGTTTTCCCGCTTTTTTTTGGCATGGGATGGCTGGCTGCGCGCATCGATATCAAGCAGCTGCTGTCTGAATCGAGCGCGTTGCCGCGCTCCTATTTTCAGGGGCTGAATTTTCTGCTCAACGAGCAGCAGGACAAGGCAATCGAGGCTTTCATCGAGGTGGTCAAGGTCGATCCGCAGACGGTCGAGCTGCACTTCGCGCTGGGCAGCCTGTTCCGTCGCCGGGGCGAGGTGGATCGCGCGTTGCGCATGCATTTGAATCTGCTCGAACGCGCCGATCTGGATGCTGAAAAACGGCAGCACGCACTGTTTGAGCTGGCACAGGATTATCTGAAGGCCGGCATACTGGATCGCGCCGAATCGCTGTTCCAAGAATTGCAGACCACAAGCTATGCCAAGCCGGCGCTGGATTTTTTGCTCGAGTTGTACCAGAAGGAAAAGGACTGGCTCAAGGCGATAGCCGTGACGCAGCGCCTGACGGCTGTCTCAGGCCAGCCGCACAACAAGGAAGCGTCATTTTTTTATTGTGAACTTGCAGCCGGTGAAATTGCCGCGCAGCAGACAGATGCTGCGCGCGCTCATCTGCAGCAGGCGCTTGAGGCCGATCCCCAGGCGGTGCGCGCGACCATGATGCTTGGCGACCTGGATGCTGCGGCGCAGCAGCATGCATCGGCCATGGCAACATGGAAACGTGTCGAGCAGCAGAATCCGCAATATCTTCCGCTGGTGGCGGAACGGCTGTTGCGTGCTCACCGCGACACCGGGAGTATGGACGCGGGTATCGCCCTGTTGCAGGATTATCTGGCAAAGTACCCCTCGCTGGATCTGATGAATGTGCTGTTTGATGCGATCCTGCAGCGCGATGGCGCAGAGGCCGCGTATGCGCTGGTGCGGGATGAATTACAGCGCAATCCGACGCTGCTCGGACTGGACAAATTGCTGGAAGCTCGCCTGCTGGAAGTTTCGGTGGAGCACCGTGCCGATGTCGAAATGGTGAAGCAGCTGGTGCACCAGCGCACGCGCACGCTGGCGATGTACCGCTGCAGCACCTGCGGTTTCAAGGCGCGCCAGTTCTATTGGCACTGCCCGGCCTGCCATGGCTGGGAAACCTATTCCCCGCGTAGAAGTGAAGAAAACGGATTGATCGTATGAGCGACCCCAGAATTATCGTAGCGCTGGATTACCCCGCGTCTGCACCGGCGCTGGAGCTGGTGGCGCGGCTTGATCCCGCATTGTGCCGCCTCAAGGTGGGCAAGGAATTGTTTACCACATCCGGGCCGCAACTGCTGGAGCAGATCATGCATCGCGGATTCGAGGTTTTTCTCGATCTTAAATTCCACGACATCCCCAATACCACGGCGCAGGCTTGCAAGGCCGCCGCAGCGCTGGGGGTATGGATGGTGAATGTGCATGCGCTGGGCGGCCGCAGGATGATGGAAGCGGCGCGCGATGCGGTGGCACAATCAGCGCAGCGTCCCAAGCTGATCGCAGTGACCGTGCTTACCAGCATGTCGGGTGAAGATTTGTCCGAGCTTGGAATTGCCGCCAGCCCGGCCGATCTGGTGCTGCGACTGGCTGCGCTGGCCCGCGACAGCGGGCTGGATGGTGTGGTGTGCTCGGCACAGGAGGCAGCCTTGTTGCGTCAGTCGTGCGGCAACGATTTTTGCCTGGTCACGCCGGGCATCCGGCCCGCAGATGCCGCTGCGGATGATCAGTCGCGTGTGATGACGCCGCTGGCCGCACTGAACAATGGCGCCAGCTATCTGGTGATCGGTCGCCCCATCACGCGCGCCCCGGATCCCTTGCAGGCACTGCTGGAAATTTCACAACAGATTGGAGGCGTGGCATGAATACCTTGCCATCGTTTAGCGGAGCAAAAGTGCTGGTGGTCGGCGATGTGATGCTGGATCGTTACTGGTTCGGCGATGTCGAGCGCATTTCGCCCGAGGCACCGGTGCCAGTGCTCAAGGTCGCCCGCGTCGAAGAGCGTCCCGGCGGCGCAGCGAACGTGGCGCGCAACATTGCGGCACTCGGCGCACAAGCAACACTGCTGTCGGTGGTGGGCAACGACGAGGCGGGCGCGTGCCTGGAAGGTTTGCTCAATCAACACGGTAACCTCAATGCGCTGCTGCATCGCGACAGCAGCATTTCCACCATCGTGAAACTGCGCGCCATTGCGCGGCATCAGCAGCTGTTGCGCATAGATTTTGAAACTTCGCCCAGCCATGAAGTGCTGCATGCCGCGCTGGCAGATTTCCACGCCAAGCTGCCGCTTGTCGATGTGGTGATACTGTCCGACTACGGCAAAGGCGGGCTGGCCCACATTGCCGAGATGATCCAGTCTGCGCGCAAGGCTGGCAAGCCGGTGCTGGTCGATCCCAAGGGGGACGATTACCAGCGATACACTGGCGCAACTCTGCTGACGCCGAACCGCAGCGAATTCAGGGAGGTTGCGGGGAGCTGGAAAACAGAGGCCGAACTGAATGCGAAAGCGCAAAAATTGCGCACCACATTGCAACTCGACGCGCTGCTGGTGACGCGCAGCGAAGAAGGCATGAGCTTGTACCGCGAGCAAGGGGTGCTGCATGAGCCGACGCAGACGCGCGAAGTGTTCGACGTCAGCGGTGCGGGTGATACCGTGATTGCGACGCTGGCGGTGATGCTGGCGAGCGGCGCGGAAATGCCACAGGCGATGCATATAGCGAATCGTGCAGCAGGCATTGTGGTGGGGAAACTGGGTACGGCGGTGGTGAGCCGTGAAGAGATTATTCAGGACATAGGGGAAGGGGGAAGGGGAAAGGGGGAAGGGTAGGGCGCGCTCCGGTTTTTCCCTTATCCCTTCTCTCTTATCCCTTCTCTACAAAGGAGTTAAAAATGTACTACGTAGTCACCGGCGCCGCCGGTTTTATTGGTTCAAATCTGGTTAAGGCGCTGAACGAGCGCGGCGTGACCGACATCATCGCCGTGGATAATCTCAAGCACGCTGACAAGTTCAAGAATCTGGTGGATTGCGACATTGCCGATTACATGGGCAAGGAGGCGTTTCTGGTCAAGCTGCAGGAGGGTTACTTCGACGGCTTGCTCACCGCTGTGCTGCATCAGGGCGCCTGTTCCGATACGATGGAAACCGATGGCCGTTACATGATGGAAAACAACTACCAGTACACATTGGAACTGCTGAATTACTGCCAGAACGAAGAAGTGCAGTTTCTGTATGCATCGTCAGCATCGGTCTACGGCTCCGGCAATGTGTTCCGCGAGAGCCGCGAGTTCGAGGCGCCGCTGAACGTCTATGGTTATTCAAAATTCCTGCTGGACCAGGTGGTGCGCCGCCGCTGGAACAGGCGCACAGCGCAGATCGTCGGCCTGCGCTACTTCAATGTGTATGGCGCACGCGAAGCGCACAAGGGGCGCATGGCCTCGGTGGCCTATCATCTGTTCAATCAGTATCGCGCCGAGGGATATGTGAAGCTGTTCGAAGGCTGCGACGGCTATGCCAACGGCGAACAGTTGCGCGATTTCGTTTCGATAGAGGACGTGGTCAAGGTCAATATGCACTTTCTTGACCATCCAAACCAGTCCGGAATTTTCAATCTCGGTACGGGGCAGGCACAGAGTTTCAACGACGTGGCGCTGGCAACGGTCAACACGCTGCGCGCCAGCGAGGGCAAGGGGGCGTTGACACTGGCAGAGATGCAGCAGCAGGGATTGCTGCGTTACATTTCATTTCCGGAACAGCTGAAAGGCAAGTACCAGAGCCACACCGAGGCAGACATCGGAGCATTGCGCGCGGCGGGGTATACAGCGCCGTTGCTGAACGTCGAGCAGGGCGTGGCGCGTTATGTGACTTATTTGCTGGGCTAGGCGAGAGCCGTCTGGGGAATTGTTGCCCTGTGACAGGGCAAAACGCGTGTTTGCTTTATGTGTTGTGATTCAATAAAAATGCGCTTCAGTATCCGAAGCGCATTTTTTTCTCTAAATCCAGAATTGCGCGGCCGTAACCGGATCAATATTTGAACTGGCCTACCACATGCTGCAGTTCGGCGGCTATGTGAGCGACTTCCTCCGCCATTCTGCCCACATCCTTGATGCCGGCTTCATTTTGCTCGGTCACGACTGACATTTCCTCCATGTTGCGCGCCACGTCATCCGTCGCAGAGGCTTGCTCTTTGGTGCTCAGCACAATATTGCCCACAAGCTCAGTCGCATTGCTGGCGGCAGCGACGATCTTTTTCAATGCTTCGCCGGTAAGCTGGCTCAGGGTCGAGCCTTTCTGAACTTCGGTTTCGATATTGCTCATCGCACTCACGGCAGCGTCCGTTTCGGATCGAATAGAGTCGACCACGCTGGAAATTTCCCGTGTGCTGGAGGAGGTGCGTTCGGCAAGTTTTCTGACCTCGTCGGCCACCACCGCGAAGCCTCGCCCCTGTTCACCTGCACGTGCGGCCTCGATCGCTGCGTTGAGCGCCAGCAGATTGGTCTGCTCGGCGATTTCCTTGATGACGATCGTGATCTGGCCGATCTTCTGGATGGAGTCATGAAGCTGGCTGACGATGTTGGTCGAGTTATTGACAGTGCTGACCACATTCCCTATGACAGTCAGATTTTGAGAGACATTGGAGTCGCCATCACGGGCCATTTCTTCGTTGCGTTTGACTGCATCAGCAGCGCTGCCCGCCATATCTGCGACCACTGAATTGGCCACGGTAATCTGTTCCATATTGGCCGCGATCGTGGTGATGCGGGAGCTGAGTTGTTTGTCGCGCTCTATCGATTTCTCGACCTGATCCGACAGCATGGAGGAGGACTGTACGGCCTTGTCTGCGGCAGATTTGACGCTGCCTATGATGCTCTGCAGGCGAGTTGCTGTTTCCTCCAGTGCTTTGCCCAGTTGGCCAAATTCGTCCTTGCTGGAGCTGTTGATTGTCAGCCTGAGGTTGCCCTGCGCAATTTGTTCGAATGCGGATTGCAGTGCGTGGAAACCCTTTTTCATGCTGGACAGGATGCGCCAGCCGGAGATGAGTTGTATGAGTATGGTAATGCAGAAAATGGTGATCCCGGTAATCATCAGCCGCTTGCCTTCGGCTTTGCTGGTTTCATAAGTTTGCTTGACAGCAAGTTGCTGCTCCGGCAGCAGCAGTGAGATCGGCTTGATCAGGCCGCCATGAAATGCCGGCCAGTCGTCTTCGAGCATCGAGGCAATCGGTGGTTTCTGTTCTGCGGAATAGGCGCTATCCAGTTTGTCCAGGAATGCCGGCAGCAAAGCGATCTGTTTGTCGATCTTGGCGATTTGTGCGCGTGCATCATCGCTGACTTTATTCTGCGCGGTGGAATGTTTAAAGCTTGCCCATGAGTCCAGAATCTTGGGGCGGGCTTCCTTCAGATGATTGCGCGAGCCTGCCGTTGGCATCTGGTCGAGCAACACACCGGCCATACGGAAACGAATTTCCTTGATCGCACTGTCCATTTCCTGCAGTGCAGTCATCGGCTGGACCTGGTTCTCGTATACAGTGGCCAGAGCATCGCTGCCCTTTTTGACGCTGTAGACATCAACTGCCGTCAACACCAGCGAGGCACTGAATGCCAGCATGAAACCAAAAATAAGTTTTGCCTTGAGAGTTTTGGTGTTCATATTTTTTGCTCCGAGATGGTGTGGCGTTGAGATCGATGTTGCATTGTTATTGGTTTAATCAGTCTGCATGGGAGCCTCATCGCCACATACAGTTGGCGGCACCGATGGGTGCCGCCTGTTCTTTAGCAGTTATTCAACTGGATAGCCTTTGGCTTTCCACTCGGGGAAGCCGAGACGGAACCAGTAGACTGTCTTGTAGCCGGCTTTAATGGCGGCATGGGCAGCCTTATATCCCTTCCAGCATTCGGCGCCATTGCAGTAAAACACCAGACCTGCATTCTTGTCGGCGGGAAGCTTGCCCAGGTCGATGCTGTCCTGGCTCGCATCATAATCAGCAGCCTTGGCGCTTTTTTCCTTGTAGGGAACGCTGATGGCGCCTTTGATGTGGCCTTCTGCATATTCGTTGGCAACGCGCGCATCGATCGCCTTGATGCCGGAATCGATCAGCGATTTTGCCTTGGCTGCATCGACCAGGGTGGCGCCGCTCAGGCTGGCCGGTGTGTCGGCAGCAGAAGCAGCATTGGCGAACAGCAGAACAGCAGCAGTAGACAATGAAAGGAATACATTTCTAACGGTGCTTTGGGAATAAAAACTCATGGTTGCTCTCCTAGGATGATAGTTAAAATCGATTTGGTGCTTGCATCAACGCTTGTGGGTTACATACCAGTTTTAGTCACGGTACTAGCTTAACGGCATTAATTCGACATTCTTTAGAGAAATAACAGGTAAAAAGAGGGTCAATTCAATGTATGACTGAAACTGGCCAGGCATGATAATTAAAGAACGAATCATATTGCTATGATCAAATACGCTATGTGTTGCATGGCCGGAAAACGATGCACTGAGTCCGCAGCCGTGGCGGATATTATACGGGTTAGGATGGCTTATCAAGATTGAGTCTGCCGGCAGTCAAAAGTGGCGATGGCGCTAGCGATTTTCCTGGCCGATAGATGTTTTATGTCAACGCAAATCTGTGCTATTCGTTGTATTCGTCACGGTGTGTGCCGTTCATTTTTGCAAGGGAAAAATAATGAAAAAACTGCTGCTGACCATAATTGCATTCTTTGCTTGGACCGGCATCGCGCTGTCCGCGGTGAACCTGAATACGGCCACCAAGGAGGAGCTGGATTCGGTGAAGGGCATAGGCCCGGCCAAGGCGCAAGCCATCATCGATTACCGCAAGAAAAACGGATCGTTCAAGAGCGTGGATGACCTTAAAAATGTGAAGGGCTTCGGCGACAAGACCGTGGCAAAAATGCGCTCCGAACTGAGCGTGGACGGCGCAGCGCCGGCCAAGGCCGACAAGAAGGCGGACAGCAAAAAGGCCGATTCCAAGAAGGAAGAACCCAAAGCGGAAGCAAAGAAAGTCGAGCCAGCCAAGGCTGATGCGAAAACAGAAAAGAAGGCAGAAAAGAAAGAAGCCAAAGCAGAGAAGGCTGACAAAAAATAACGAGCTCAGGCAATTCAGCCTGATTCATGCAACCCGCCCGGCGCAGGCCCGGCGGGTTTTTAAATTTGTGTTGTCCGATCTCCATGCAGTTTTGAGCGGGCGAAGTTATCATTGCGTCATTCGGCAAAACATGAAAGCAAAGCGATGTACAAGACCCTGGAAGATTTCGTTGGCAATACCCCGCTGGTCAGGCTCAAGCGTATTCCTGGCAACACATCCAATGTCCTTCTGGCGAAACTGGAGGGCAATAATCCTGCCGGCTCGGTGAAAGACCGGCCGGCGCTGTCGATGATCGTCCATGCCGAAGCGCGCGGCGAGATCAGGCCGGGTGATACGCTGATCGAAGCGACCAGCGGCAATACCGGCATCGCGCTGGCGATGGCGGCGGCAATGCGCGGCTACAGGATGATACTGGTGATGCCGGAGAACCAGAGCGTGGAGCGTTGCCAGACTATGCGCGCATTCGGCGCGGAACTGGTGCTGACGGCGAAGGAAGGCAGCATGGAGCTGGCGCGCGACACGGCGGACAGGCTGCGCGAGCAGGGGCGCGGCATCATCCTCGATCAGTTCTCCAACCCGGACAATCCGCTGGCCCATTACGAGGGCACCGCACCCGAAATCTGGCGCGATACGCAGGGGCAGATCACGCATTTTGTCAGCAGCATGGGAACCACCGGCACCATCATGGGCTGCTCGCGTTACTTCAAGGAAAAAAATCCCGCGATCCGGATCATCGGCGCGCAGCCGGAGGAGGGCGCGCAGATTCCCGGCATCCGCAAATGGACAGCGGAGTATCTGCCGAAAATTTACGATCCAAAATGCGTGGACAAACTGGAGTATGTCGGCCAGCAGCAGGCGGAAGAAATGACGCGCCGCCTGGCGCGCGAGGAGGGCATCTTCTGCGGCATTTCCTCCGGTGGTGCGCTGGCGGTGGCATTGCGTGTATCCGCGAGCGTGCAGAATGCGACCATCGTGTTCATCGTGTGCGATCGAGGGGATCGCTACCTTTCGACGGGGGTTTTTCCGGCCTGATGCGTTGCGTTGCTCATGTCCGACAGCCCTTTGCTGCAAGTGGACGGGACGTTAACGGCGCAAAATTTTGTCATAGACGGCGAGGTAGCCATCGGTCATGGCTTCCATGCTGAAACCGGTTTCGATCTGCTGTCGCGCTGCCTGGCCCTGACGGCTGAGCAGATCGGGGTTCATGAAGTAGTTGAGCAGCGTGTCTGTGAGCACTGCCGGATCTGCCGGCGGAACCAGTTCTCCGGTATGGCCTTGCTTCACCAGCTCTATATTTCCGCCTACACGGGTTGCGATCACCGGCAAGCCGCAGGACATCGCTTCCAGTATGGTATTGGAGATGCCTTCGCCGAGCGAGGGAAGCACGAACAGATCCATGCTGCGCATCAATTCCGGAATGTCGGAGCGTTCGCCGGGCAGCCAGGCGAGCGATTCCGCACCGGCCGCGCGCAGCATGTCCATGGATTCCTGGCGCGCGTGGCCTTCTCCGACTATCAGCAGGCGCAGTCGCTTGCGACTTTCGGGATGGCGTTCCAGCAGCATCAGGAAAGCGCGCACCAGGCTGGCATAGTCTTTCACCGCAACCATACGGCCGACACTGCCGATGACGAAGGCATCTTCGGTAAAGAAGCCTTGCGGCCCGATGTCGGGGCGGTGGCCGCTGCGCGGATGGAAACGTATGCTGTTAACGCCGTTGTAGATATGGCTTACGCGGCTGCGGGCTGCGCCCACAGTATCGGTCAGCCAGCCTTCCAGGTCCTTGCTGACGGCGATGTAGTGCCCCACGAACGGCCGGATCGCCTTGCGCAGCAGATTGTATTTAAAATTTTTGCCGTGCAGGTCAAAGATGTCCCGGCCATGCTCGCCATGCACGCGTGCCTGCACCTGCGCCAATGCGGCGACTATCTGCCCTTCCAGGGCTGCGAGGTTGCGCGTGTGCACGATATCCGGCTGCAGGCGTCTGATCGTCTTGAACAGGTTCAGGTAAAGCGCCGGGTCATGTCCCTCGCGTTTGTCCAGAGCGATGATTTCCACATCCTCTCTGGCAATTCGTTTGTGGAAGTCCGAGTAGCCCTTGAGGCAGATGATCGCGTGGCGGTAGCGATCGGGCGGGATATGGTTGATCAGGTTGACCAGCCCATTCTCAAGGCCGCCGACACCGAGATGGTGGATCACATGAACGATGAGCGGGGGAGTCATTGTGTTGGCGGCCATTATTGTTTCTTGTTGCCGGCGAGCACTGCTTCCAGCGCTGCCAGGTTTGCATTCATGAAGTCGCGCATTGCTGCGCGCGCAGTATCGGGATTTTCGTCGTAAGGCGCGAACAGCAGTACGGCTGCGCCGTCATCTCCGCGCATTAGGAATTTTTCCTTGGCCTGAAGCAGCTTGGCCAGATAATCGTTCACGGTGAACTGTCCATCTATCCAGTACCACTGCCACACCAGCAAATGACCGGATGGGCCACGCATGCTGCTTTCGCGTAACTCCAGTGTTTGGTTCGCGATCGCTTCGCGGCGCAGCGCTGTGCCTGTCTGCAGCCAGTTCGGATCATGCTCGACAACCAGCCGGTTGGAGGAGCTGATCAGCTCCGATCCCTGGTGCTGGTTGCGGTAATACATGACCGTAATGCCTGCCTGTTTCGAGTCGTGCTGAAAGAAGCGATCAAGCTCGGTAGCGGAGGGGTAGAAGCTGGGCTTCCATGTGGTAAATGGCGCGGTTTCCTGCCACTGCGAATGGAAGCCGGCCAGTTCGACCGGAGCCGGGTTGTATCCGGCGCGTTCGATGTAATTCGCATAGACGGGCCATATGCCCATGCAGGCTGTTGCGGCCAGTGCTGCGGCGAAAATCCGGGGCGGGGAGACGGAATGATCTGCGGGCGACGGAGTGTATTTTTGGGGAGCGCTTGCTTGCTGGTCTTCGCGCCAGAAACTGCCGATCCAGAACATCAGGAACATCACCAGGCCAAAGAACACCCAGCCGTAGATCAGATGGTCGACGCCCACCGCCAGCTTCATTCCGCTGAGGTGCCCGATCATCACGATCATGTAGGCGCGCATGCCGTTGGCGATGATGGGTACGACAATTGCGAGCAGCACGAACATCAGCTGGCGAACGTGCGAACGGTAGGTCAGGTAGGCGTACAGGCAGCCCAGCGTGATGGATGCGATCAGGTAGCGCACGCCGCTGCAGGCTTCAACGACAGACCAGTTGCCCGATGGGATGGAGAAGCTGCTGCCCTCGCGCAGCACCGGTATTCCGCTTGCCTGCAGCGCCGCCACGGTGAAGTCGGCGGTGAAGTTGATCAGCGGGGCGATGAAGGCATCTCCGAACGGCACGGCCAGCAGCAGGAAGCTGAGCGGAAAAGCCATCGACCATGATATGCGCAGGCCGAGCACGGCAATCGCTGCGGCCGGTATCATCGCGACAAATGCATATTGCCGCACGACTTGCACGTCGCCCAGATCGGCCAGCAGCCAGCCAAATCCGCATGCGGCCAGCAGCAGCAGGGCGGGCCAGTATGGTGCGGGAGACATCTGGGCAAGGCTCTTGCGCCGCGCCCAGATCAGCCACAGGCTGATCGGCAGGATGATGTAGCCGTGCGCAAATGTCTCCGAGCTGTTCCAGATTGCGACCATCGAGCGCGCGGTGCTGAAATAGATCAGCAGCGGAGCGAGCAGTGCGAGCGCAATCGCCAGTCCTGTGATCAAACTTGATGACTCGCTGCGAGAATTTGTCATGGGCAGGTTGTTTCCGGAATTGGGGCTGACAGAAATGAATCTGCCGTCGCGGCAGAACTGGAGGCGTCGAGCAGCGCATCTACACGCGCCAGATTGCTGCTCCAGCCATAGGCTGTTTCCACTCGTGCGCGTGCGTTGGGACCCAGTTTTGCATCGGGCTGTGCCAGCAGCGCTGACACTGTATCTGAAAATTGCCCGGCACTTTCCGCAAGCATCAATTCGCGCCCAGGCTCGGCGTGGATGCCTTCCAGTGCCTGCGGCGAGACAAGCACGGGCTTTGCCATCGCCATCGCCTCCAGCACCTTGTTCTGTATACCGCGCGCGATGCGCAACGGAGCCACGGCGATGCGCGCATGAGCGAGATAGGGGCGGATATCGGCAACCGAGCCGGTGACAGAGACTCCGGCCAACTCCGCGAGCGCCTGCACCTGTGGCGCGGGTCGCGAGCCCACGATATAAAAGCGTGCTTCAGGGTTTTTGGCCAGCACGCCGGGCATGCACTCCTTCGCAAACCACTGCACCGCATCGATATTGGGCCAGTAATCCATCGCGCCGGTGAACACAATCACGGCTTTGCCTTCCGGGTAAGGATTCGGATAGTCATGCGCGGGGGAAAAGTAGTCCGTATCCACGCCATTGTTGAAGAAGCCGGTTTTATGCGCGCTTTCCGGCGCCAGCCGTTTGAACAGATCGGCTTCCGCCTGCGATACGAAAAGCGATGCGTCGAATTCGCGCGCCACTTGCCGCTCGTAATTAAGCAGCGAGCGGCCCTCGCGGCTGTACAGCCAGCTCATCGGCCAGGATTTTTTTGTGGCGTACTGCAGCCACTTGTCCGAATCGATGTCGACAAAATCGATGATGCGTCGTGTCTGGTGCGCAGCCGTAACATACTGGGCCATCGCGGAAGAGAACACCAGCACGTGCTCGATGGCGTGTTCATGCAGCACTTCGTCGGTCCAATGCTGCAGGCCGCGATTGCGGTAATAGGCCAGTGTGAGCGGCTGGTTTGTGGCCAGCGCACCCAGGCTGCGCAGTTTTGCGCTGCGCGGATGTAATGCGGCGAAGTGGGTCGTTGCGCAGAATTTCTTTACTTCATCCACGTATTGCCAGTCGTCCGGATCGTCGATGAAGGTGCCGAGATGCACGCGATAGCGCTGCGCCAGGTGCTTGAGCAAATGGTAGGAGCGTATCTTGTCGCCCTTGTTGGGCGGGTAGGGAATGCGGTGCGTGAGATACAGAATATCCTGCATCGCATCAGCCCAGATTCTTGACGATGTGCGGGCCGATTGCATTGGCCACGGACAGCGGCAGACGTTGCCACATCTTGATGAACAGCTGGTATTTTGGATTCAGCGGGTTGGTGTCGGGCACGGCCTTTGCGCGGTGCAGCTGGTATTCGTAGCACAGCGGCTGCGGCTCGAAGCCCCAGTTTTTCTTGAAATCGAACGGGCCGGTGCCGCGCTTGCTGCGACCGTAGTCGAACACCTTGATGCCGCGCTCGCAGGCGCGCCGCATCAGTTCCCAGTATTTGAAATCGTTGGCTGCGAAATCGCGTGCTGCCAGCGTGTCGCCGGCGTAGTAGGGCAGCACCTCGTCGCGGAAATAAAAACTCAGCACGCTGCTCAAGGCTTGGCCATCCTTGACCACGGTCAGCACTTCGCAGTCGCTGCCGAAAATTTCCATGAGCAGCGCAAAATAGCGCTTGGGCAACGCGGGCGTGCCGTGGCGGTGGACGTTGTCCGCAAACACCGAAAAAAATCGATCCACGTTGCTGTCGATCTCGCTGACCAGTTCAGCCTTGATGCCCTTGCGCACCATTGCACGCTGCTTGCGCGGGATAGCGAGCATGTTGGCTTCGGGATCCGGGTCTATGGTCTTGCGGAAGGTCACATACAGATCCTTGCCCGGCCAGTCGGTGTGGAACGGCGCGGTGTTGCGGTATTCGAGATAGTCCACGTTCAGCTTCGCGGCCAGTGCCTGCGCTGCCTCGTCCAGAGCAATGCGCGCCTGTTCGGTGCTGGCGATGATGCCGCCGTAGACGCAGAACGGCAGCGAAGACAAGGAGTGCCCGAACAGCATGCTTTTGATTTCAGCCAGCGGCAGCACGCCCTGGATGACGCCGTTTTCTTCTGCCAGCAGGAAGTGGGTTGTGTGGCCGAATGCGCGTTCTATCACTTCCTTCCAGCCCGCGCGGTGGAAGAAGGTGGCTGCGGGGCAGGCAAAAACGAATTGATCCCAGCGCGCCTTATCGGCCTGAGTCATTGTGCGCACCCGCAGCGTTGTCGCTGCCATATGCTGCGCGTTCATGCTGCATTGTCCATGAATACGCGATCCATGCGATCCCAGTGGAAATCTCCCAGCAGCGCCCGAACGCGCGCTTCCATGCGCGTCAGGTTGACGTAGTGGCGGAAGCGCGTCCTGGATGAGATGCCCAGCTGGCGGGGCTGATCCGGATCAAGTTCCCACGGGTGGAAATAGAATATGCAGGGTTTGCCCTCTTGCTGGTTCACGCGGTTTATCAGCCAGCGCGATGTCTGATAGGGCAGCAGCCTGAAATAACCGCCGCCCGCAGCGGGCAGGTTGCGCCCCATCAACGCAACGGTCGTGGGGGGGATTTCCAATATGCTGCTTTCGCCGCGCGGGTAGTGGGCGAAACGCGGCGCTTCGGGCATGCCGTAATGGTCGTGACGGATGGGGTAAATGCTGGAGCTGTATAGGTGGCCGGTTTCCTGCAGCACGTCGAGCGCCCACAGGTTGTTTGCACCGATGGAGAAACTCGGTGCGCGGTAGCCGATCACCGGGGCGCCTGAGATGTCTTCCAGTATTTTCTTCGCTTGCACAATATCGCGGGCGAATTCGGTGTGATTCTGGTCGCTGACGCGGAGGTGGCCGTAGCCGTGACTGGCAAGCTCATGGCCGTTGTCTACGATGCGCCGCACCATGGCAGGGTAGCGCTCGGCGATCCAGCCCAGCGTGAAAAAAGTGGCGTGCGCCTGTGCCTCGTCCAGCAGCGCCAGCGCGACGTCGATATTGCGTTCCACGCGGCATGGCAGGCTGTCCCAGTGCTCGCGCGGGATGTGGGGCGCGAAAGCGGAGACCTGAAAATAGTCCTCCACGTCTATGGTCATCGCATTGCGTATCGTTTGCTGCATCAGTTCGTTTCATTCTGTGCGGGAGGTTTGACACAGTTGACGGATATGACTTGTTTGAGCAGTTCTATCACGGAGATGACCGAATATTCCATTCTGGCCAGTCTCTCGTCCATCTTTTCCAGACTGGCTGCGTAATCCGCGCTCTGTCCGGTTTGAGCAACATTGGCCGGCGCGTGTGCTCCGATCTGCGCCTGAGGCTGAGGCAGTACGAATTCCTGTTGAATGTCGCCTATCACCGCATTGACTTCGGTAGCGGTGAAGTTATGAATTTCTTCCAGATAGCCCATCAGAAAAAGGCGGTCGCACAGCGAGTTTATTTTTCGCGGAATGCCGCCCGAGTATTCATGAATCGTGGCAAAGGCATCCGCGCTCAGGGAGGGGGCGCCGCGCCAGCCGACGGTGTGCAGCCTGTGTTCGATATAGGCGCGCGTTTCCGCCGCATCCATCGGCCCCAGATGATATGTGGCAATCACACGCTGGCGCAATTGCTGCATGTCGCCGCTGAGCAGCGTGTTTCTGAATTCCGGCTGTCCCAGCAGGAATGTCTGCAGCAAGGGTTTGTCATCCGACTGAAAATTCGAAAGCATCCTCAACTCTTCCACAGTGCGGGAGCTCAGGTTCTGTGCTTCATCCACCACCAGCAGTGCGCGCTTCCCTTGCTGCTCGCACTGACGCAGGAATTGCTCAAGCTTGGTCAGCAAAGCTGCTTTTGAAACATCTTCGTAGGGAAGACCGAATGCCGCGACGACCATGCGCAATGTGTCATCTGAATCGAGATGAGTGTTGGTAATCTGAGCGGCGATGATTTTTTCAGATGCCAGTTTGCGAAAAAGGCTGCGCACCAATGTTGTTTTTCCTGCGCCGATTTCACCGGTGATGACGATGAAACCATCACCCTGAGAAAGGCCATACTCCAGATAGGACATCGCACGCTTATGGCCTTTACTGCCAAAGAAGAAATGCGGATCGGGCTTCAGTTGAAACGGATTGGCACTGAGGCCGTAGTACGATTCATACATCTATTTGCTCCTGCTAGAATTTCATCAATAAAGAAGCCGTGGCGGCGTTCTCGTGATAATTGCTGCCGCCTTGATTGGAGTCAAGCTGGGTATGGCGCAATTCAACGGAGCCATTAAGCCGGGGCTGGATCTTCCTGGTCAGCCCCAGCTTCGCCGTTTTGTTGTAGGTCGTTAAACCCGTCGTTAGTGATTGGCTTTTTGAATATCCGGAATTTATATTGGCGCTTGTTCGCGGGGTGATGTTCCAGCTCCAGGCGACGTTTGCGCCGATTTGTTTGGTTCTGTCGTTCTGCGCCAGGTTGCTTGCGCCAAGCAGGGCGCTATTGGCTGTCTGTGAGGTTTGCGCTTCACGCAATACGTTAAACATGCTGAACATGAGTGTGGTTTTGGCACCGTTGAACGCGACGGAAGTCTGCAGACGCTTTTGCAGATAGAGCTGGTTGGTGAAGTAGTTGATCGGATCAGCAATCGATGTTGCAAGCCCAAGGTCGTGGATCAATTGGTCTACATAGAACTGACGTGTTAAAGGATCAGGGTACTTTGCCAGAAGAAGTTGATTGAGGACGGCCGATGTGTCGATAGTGGCTGGAATCAGAAACTGAGAGCGCATGCTGGTGATGTCCTCGCTGTAGTTCACGTTCCAGACTGTTCTGCGGCTGCGGTGGCTGGCCTCCAGCATGTAGGTTTTGCCGAAATATCTTTCCCCGCTGCTGGCAGCCAGACTGGTTCTTGCAGAAGGTGTCCACGAGAAACCTGCGGACCATGAATGTCCATTCGGACTTCCATAAATAGAAAGATAATTGTTCTTGTCATAGCCGCCGCTCGCAGTCAGGCTGAATTTTGGTGTGAGCATCAGGCGCAGATTGGCCGTAACATTTTCCAGCTCAACAGCCGGGGTGTTGGTGTAGTCAATCTGTTGTTTGTTGTATTGCAGGCCCCAGCCCAGTCGATTGAAAGCACGGCCACTCTGCAGATCGAACAGGATGTTGTCAGCCTGGCTGCTGGACAGCCCGCTGGTGCTTGAACTGGTTCCATTGCGCGTGTAGCGTAATTCGGATGTTGCTATGGCATCGAAATGATGGCGCAAGTAAGGGCTGATGCTATAGGTCCTTACATCGGTGCGGTTGTTCGTGATGTTGATATTGTTGCTTGTCTGCGGCCCGAACAGCGAGATAGTTTGCTGGCTTATGTT
>Ga0315268_10001156_pt1 | contig 30384 bp, 32 predicted proteins | sample C1_top_MG_FD_204535 | JGI IMG/M metagenome (GOLD analysis project Ga0315268, IMG submission 204535) | Sediment microbial communities from Yellowstone Lake, YNP, Wyoming, USA - C1_top | ecosystem: Environmental > Aquatic > Freshwater > Lake > Sediment | place: USA: Wyoming | collected 2017-08-01
CCGGCCGGCACGTGGACGCCCTCGGTCACCATCTTGAAGTGATGGATGAGGGCCTCCATCGACTCCTCCATGATGTGCTTGATGTACCGGGGGGAGTTCCCGATGCCGTCGGGGCCGACCTCGAGCTGCCCCGGCCAACGCACCTTCGGGTCCTCCACCATCACGGGGCCCGGCTCGCGCAGCCGCTCCAAGCACTGCTCGACGATCCGGAGCGACTGCTTCATCTCCTCGATACGGATCGCGAAGCGCGCGTAGCAGTCGGCCTGATCGCGCGTGACGACGTCGAACGCGTAGGTCTCATAGCCGCAGTAGGGCTCGTCGCGGCGGACGTCCTTCGCGACCCCGGCGGCGCGCAGCGGCGGTCCGGTCACGCCGAGGGCGAGTGCGTCCTCGGCCGTGAGGATGCCCACGCCACGGTTACGCTCGAGCCAGATCGGGTTCGCGGCGAGGATGTTCTCGTACTCCTTGATCCGCCCGGGCATCACGTCGAGGAACTCCCGGATCCGCTCCTCGGCGCCGGAGGGCAGGTCCATCACGACGCCGCCGACCCGGATGTACGCGTGGTTCATCCGCAAGCCGGTGAGGGCCTCGAAGATGTCGAGGATGAGCTCGCGCTCGCGGAAGCCGTACAGCATGATCGAGATCGCGCCGAGCTCCATGCCGATCGTCGCCAGGTACACGAGGTGCGAGGCGAGGCGGTTCATCTCGGACACCATCACGCGGATCACCTGCGCGCGCGGCGGGGCCTCGATGCCGAGCAGCCGCTCGACGGCGAGGCAGTACCCGAGTTCGTTGAAGAACGGCGAGAGATAGTCGGCGCGCGTGACGAAGGCGACCGCCTGCTGCCACGTGCGGTACTCGCAGTTCTTCTCGATGCCGGTGTGGAGGTACCCGACGATCGGCTGAGCCGAGACGACGATCTCGCCGTCGAGCTCGAGCAGCAACCGGAGCACCCCGTGCGTCGAGGGGTGCTGCGGCCCCATGTTGACGATCATCGTCTCCCGCCGCAGGTCGGTCAGGGCGGTCTCGGGCTCGCGCTCGGTCACGGAGGGGTCGTCGGAGGGATCCCTCACGTCGTCCTCCGGTCCACCGGTGGGATGAACGCGCCCTTGTAGCGCGTGTTCACGCCGCCGAGCTCCTCGGTCTTGCGGAGCGGGTACCCCTCCCACTCGTCGGGCAGCAGGATCCGCGCGAGGCGCGGGTGCCCCTCGAAGACGATGCCGTAGAAGTCGAAGGTCTCGCGCTCGAGCCAATCGGCGGTGGGGAACAGCGGCGTCACGCTCGGCACACGGGGGTCGTCCTCGGGCAGCCCGACCTTGAGACGAAGCCGATGCTTGTACGCCATCGAGTACAGCTCGTAGCTCACCCAGTACCGGGGCGAGCGCCCCGGCCAGTCGGTCGCCGTCACGCAAGAGAGGAAGTCGAACGCGAGCTCGCCGTCGCCGCGCAGGGAGGCGAGCGCGTCGTGCAGGTCGTCGCGGTCCACGATGACGGTGACCTCGTCCCGCGCGACGAGCACCTCGGCGTACCGGGCCCGCAGCCGGTCCGCGATCTCGACGGCCCTCACTTGAAGGGCCCCGCCTTCCGGACCTTCTCGTGCAGCCGGAGGATGCCGTACATCAGCATCTCGGGCTTCGGGGGGCATCCGGGCACGTAGATGTCGACCGGGACGACCGTGTCGACGCCCTGGACGATCGCGTAGTTCGTGAACATCCCGCCGGCCGAGGCGCACACGCCCATCGAGATCACCCACTTCGGCTCGGGCATCTGGTCGTAGACCGTGCGCAGGACCGGCGCCATCTTCTGCGAGACACGCCCGGCCACGATCATGAGGTCGGCCTGGCGGGGCGAGCCGCGGAACAGCTCCATGCCCCAGCGCGAGAGGTCGTAGTCGCCGGCGCCAGTCGACATCATCTCGATCGCGCAGCACGCGAGGCCGAACGTCACCGGCCACATCGACTGCTTGCGGACCCAGCCGACCGCCTTGTCGAGGGTCGTGAGCAGGACGCCGCGCTTGACCTCCTCCTCGACGTCCTCGACCGTGTGGCCGCTCCGGAAGCCCCCGAGGCGCTCAACCGACACGGGCGGCCTTCCGCTCCTCCGAGGTCTCCCGCGCCGCGACCGGCGCGGGTCGGCGGCCCGGCTGTACCCAGTCCAGGCCGCCTCGCCGCCAGACGTACGCGTACGCGACGAACACGAGGGCGACGAACACCGCCATCTCGACGAGGCCGAAGATCCCGAGGCGGCGGAACTCGACCGCCCACGGGAACAGGAAGATCGTCTCGATGTCGAAGATGATGAAGATCATCGCGACGACGTAGAACCTCACGCCGAACCGCTCGCCCTTCGGCAGCCGCACCGGCTCGATCCCGCACTCGTAGGGCGCGAGCTTGGCCGGCGTCGGGTGGTTCGGCCGCAGGAGCGCCGAGAGCGCGAGCGCCGCGACGGCGAACAGGAACGCGAGCACCCCCAGGACGGCGATCGGCAGGTAATCGGACAGCATCCCCCTCGGCTCCCCCTCAGGACCTCACGACGCCGGCACCATCCGCTCCAACGCGTACATCAGCCGGTCCTGCGCGTCGCCCTTCCTCCCGTCGGTGAGGTTCCCGAGCACACGGAGCGCGAAGGCCATCGCCGTCCGGTTCGGGAGCAGGTACTTCGTCGAGGCGTGCATGATCTCCGGCTTGCCGATGATCCGCGCGAACCCGCGCCCCGCTGCGAAGTAACGGCCGTAGCGCTCGCGCAGGACCGTCGGGTACATCTGCGCGAGGGCGGGGCGGTCGCGCACGATCGCCTCGTGCACGAGTTCCGCCGCGACCTCGCCCGACTCCATCGCGTACGCGATGCCCTCCCCGTTGAACGGGTTCACCATGCCGGCCGCGTCTCCGATCAGCAGCATCCCCGGCACCGCCGACGGCGCGCGGTTGAAGCCCATGGGAAGCGGTCCCGACAGCACGTGCCCGACCGCCGTCTCCTCCGAGACGCCCCAGCTCTCCGGCATCATCTTCGCGAACGCGGCGAACAGCCGCTGTGCCGAGATGTCCTTGAACCCCTTGAACGTGTCCAGCAGCCCCGCGCCGAGGTTGACGGTGCCGTCGGCGAGCGGGAACAGCCAGCCGTAGCCGGGGAGCTGCGAATCGGCCTCCCACAGGTCGACCCAGGACTCGAACCACGGCCCGGGGTGCCGCGGGATCCGGTAGTAGCGCCGCGCGGCGATCCCGAGCGGACACCGCGCGACCCGACGGACACCGGCCTGCGTGCCGAGCTTGGAAGAGGCGCCGTCGGAGGCGATCACGAACCGCGCGCGTGCCTCGACCGGCGGCGCGTCCTCGCCGTCCTCGAGCGGCCGGACGCTCGCGCCGGTCACCCAGCCGTCGCGGCGCACCACCCCAACCGCCTCGGTCCGCTCCATCAGGCGCGCGCCGGCCTTCTCGGCCCTGCGCGCGAGCAGCTCGTCAAGGTCCATCCGTTTGCATGTGAGCCCGTAGTTCGGGAAGTCCTCGAGCTCCGGGAAGGGGAGCTCGATCGTCGTGGTCCGCGAGTAGGTCCGGATCCCGATCACGCGCTCGAACCCGGGCTCGTCGGGGCCGACGTCCATCTTCAGCAGCGCCCGCACGGCGCGGGGGCTGAGGCCGTCGCCGCACGCCTTCTCCCTGGGGAACGCGGCCCTCTCGATGAGCAGGACGTCGATCCCGCGGCGCGCGAGATGGTGGGCGGCGGCGGAGCCGGCGGGACCGGCCCCGACCACAAGGACGTCGGCTTCGATCGGCTTCGTTCTGCTCGGCACTGCGCGTGTGTCTCCCGTTCCGGGGGAAGTCAAGGAAGGATATCGTGAACATCCGGGAGCGCCCGGCGAGACCGGCCTGCCCGGCCTGAACCACGGTCACACACTCGTCTATAGTGTCGGCGCTCGTGAACCCATCCACGACGAGCGGGGTGCGACGCCAGATGCCGTCCACGAAGACCGGGGTCGACGCCCACACGGACCGGATCGTCGAGGCCGTCGACCCCGCGTGGCTCGCCCAGGGCGTGAGGTCGCCGAAGCACCTGATGCTCGACCCGGGCAACTGCATCCTCTGCGGCGTGTGCGAGGACGTCTGCCCGTGGGCCTGCATCTACATGTTGTCCACGGGGATCTCGGAGGACGCCGCCGGGCAGCCCGCCGAGGTCGAGGCCGATGTCGGCGACGGCTACGCGGTCTTCGTGGTCGACGACCATGTCTGCACGCGCTGCTCCGTGTGCATCGATCGCTGTCCCACCGACACGCTGTACTACGCACGCCTGTCGGAAGACTCCGGCGGCACGCGCACGATGGCCGCCGTGCCTACCTCGCAGAAGGCCGAGGCCGAGTAGGAACCGGGCGTGCGCGAGGACGACCATCTCGACCTAGAGCTCCACCGGCGCGTCGCCGACGGCGACCGGGCGGCATTCGAGGAGCTGTACCGGCGTTACTCGGCTGCCGCGTACGGCCTCGCGCTCCGCGTGACCGGCCAGGACTCGCTCGCACAGGAGGTCGTGCACGACGCCTTCCTGGCCCTGTGGAGAGCACCGGAGGCGTACGACCCGGCCCGCGGACCCTTCCGGACCTTCTTCCTCTCGCTCGTGCACCACCGTGCGGTGGACACCGTCCGGCGTGAGGAGCGCCTGCGCAAACGCGCCGAGCGGGTGGCGAACCTCGAGCCGCGTCTTGGCGAAGATGTTGCGGAGGAGGTCGTGGACGGCGCCTATCTCGTGGTCCGCCGCAAGGAGGTCCACGAGGCGCTCGAGACCCTGCCTCCCGACCAGCGGAAAGTGGTCGAGATGGCCTACTTCGGTGGTTACACCCAGACCCGGATCGCCGCGGAGCTCGGGATCCCGGTCGGGACCGTGAAGACGAGGACCCTCGCCGCGATGCACAAGCTCCGGCGAGCGCTGGACCGAGAGGACCGATGGTGAGCCCGGACCACGACCGGATCGAGGAGCTGCTCGCCGGCTACGTCCTGCTCGGCCTGACCGGCGAGGACGCCGAGGAGGCCGACCTCCTGCTCTCCGAGCACGTCCCCTCCTGCGCGCTCTGCCGAGAGGCGCTGTCCGGCTTCCAGTCGGTCGCCGGAGAGCTCGGCCTGGCGGCCCCGCCGGCCGCGCCGCCGGACCTCCTCCTGCCGAGGATCCGGCGGGAGCTCGAGCAGCCCGCGGTTCGGCGGCACCGCGGCGTATCGTTCGTGGCCGTCGCGGCGAGCGTGGCCCTGCTCGTCGGTCTGGCCGGCCTGTCGTTCTCGCTCGGCAACCGCGTGTCGAAGGCCGAGGCCCAGCGGGGAACCCTGCTCGAGGCCGTCTCGGCGATGCAGCAGTCCGGGACGAATCCCGTCGCGCTGGAGAACCAGGGGTCGGCGAGCGGGGGCCTGGCGGAGATCTCGGCGCCGAACATCCAGCACATGTACATCTTCGGCCAGGAGGTCGCGCCGCCCGCACCGGGGCACGCCTACCAGCTCTGGCTCGGCAGCAACGGGACGTTCGTCCCCGCGGGTGAGATGTTCACGCCCGAGGACGGGAGGGTCGTCCTGGAGCTCACGTTCGACCCGAGTCCCTACGACAGCATCCTGATCACCGAGGAGGCCGCCGGGGCGACGCCGTCGACTCCGTCGTCCTCGCTCCGCTGGAGCGCGAGCCTGGTGCCGGCCGCGTAGGGTGGCTGCGCCTCCTCAGGCCGCCGACGGCGGCCGGGGCATCGGCCGCGAGGCCCGCATGAACCCCCGGAACATCACGGCAATCCCGACGAGCAGGCCGACCGAGAAGACCCAGATCACATCGAGCCCTGCCCCGACCCCCGAGCCGATCGCCACGATCGTGGCCCCGACGGCGATCAGCAGCGTCCCGATGAACCGGCCGCGCAGCTGCGGTCGCCCGCGCATCCTCCACGCCGACCAAGTGCAGGCGCCGACGAGCAGCACGTACGCCGGATACGCGTAGTACTGCGCCAACCGGTACGGCACGGAGCCGTCGCCGAACACCTCCTTGCCGAGTGGGAGATCCTTCGCGAGGAAGCTCGCGTGCACCGTGGCCGTCCTCACCTCCGCGATCGCGAACGCCGTGAGGAACAGCAGGACGACGAGCAGCACGTCGACGACCCACCTGATCCTGACCAGAAGGTACAGCTCGCCGAGGAACAGCCAGGGCACGTTCAGGATCGCGCCGAACGCCCAGTAGACGCGGAACTCGCCCGTGGACCAGCCGTCGAGGACGCCGAGGAACAGGGCGAACGACGCCACGGCGTACATCACGAGCGCGACGACCCAGACGGCCTCGTACGGCCGACGCCGGGCGAGGAACCGGCCGCCGAGCAGCCCGGCGAACACGAGTGCGACGATCCCCGCGGCCAACGGGAGAACCCACATGGCGCCGAGCAGCATAGCCCGGTGCGGGCGGGGACACGCGGTACCATCCCGCGGAGTGAACCGCGAGCCTCGCTTCCCCGTCCCCAACCTGACCTGCTCGACGGGCGCGTTCTTCGCGCGCCCGCCCCGGGATGCCTTCGCGAGCATCGCGGAGGCCGGGTTCCCGGGCGTCGAGGTGATGGTCACCCGCGATCCGGCGACGCAGGATGGCGGCTCCTTACGCGACCTGGCCGGCGAGCACGGCCTGGAGATCCGCGCGATCCACGCCCCCTTCCTGGTGATGACGAGGAGGGTCTGGGGCACCGATCCGATCGGGAAGATCTACCGCTCGATCGAGCTCGCCGAGGAAGCCGGGGCGCCTCTCGTCGTGGTCCATCCGCCCTACCGCTGGCAGATGGCCTACCGACGCTGGCTCGACGACCGTCTCCCGAGGCTGTCCGAGCACACCAGCGTGCGCGTCGCCGTCGAGAACATGTTCCCGATCCGATTGCGCGGTCGAGGGGGTGTCGGTCTCCACGCGAAGCACCTGCTGGAGGACCTCGAGCGGTTCCCCCACGTGGTCTTCGACACCAGCCATGCGGCCGTCTCCAGGCTCGACCTGATCGAGACCTACCGACGCCTGAAGGACCGCGTCGCCCACGTCCACCTCTCGAACAACGCCGGACGCGGGTGGGACTCACACCTGCCGGTCGAAGAGGGGATCCTGCCGATCGCGGAGTTCCTCGACGTGCTTGCGGCGGAAGGGTTCGCGGGGGCGGTGTCGCTCGAGCTGGACCTGCGTCCGTACCTCGAGGACACGGACCGTCTGCGCGAGCTCCTAGTCCGCCAGCGGGAGTTCTGCGAGGCCCGTCTGGCCCTGCCGGCCTGACCGAGCACCTCCTTCTCCCGGATCGGAACGGATCTCCACCAACACACGTCTGACGGTAGGATCCAACCATCAGAGGGGGGGTGATCCTCGTGCGCAGCGCACGGCTCTTCCCGTCACGTTGTGGCGTTCTCCGCGCCATCTTCGTGGCGTTCGCACTCCTCGCGACGAGTCTCCTCGGCGTGACCGCAGCACCTGCCCAGACGGCCTGTACGAGCCCGCCGACCGTCTACCCGGAGAGCCAGCTGGCGGTCGGACAGATCGCGACCGGCTCCACGACGATCCAGGGGACGACGCCGACGTCGTTCACGGTCGAGATCCTCGGCACGATCCCCGACGGGATCATGCTCGGCATCGACCTCATCGTCGGGCAGATCACCGGGCCGCAATCGTTCCTCGACGAGACCGGAGGCGTCTTCTTCGGGATCTCGGGCTCGCCCCTGTACACGAGCGGCAAGTTCGTGGGGACGACCTCGTACGGCTTCTGGGCGGACCCGACCATCGTCGGCATCACGCCGGGCCAGGCCGTGGTCGACGTCCTCTCCTACGAGAGAGCAGCGCCGAAGCCCGCCCGGCGGATCGCCGTCACCGACGAGGCCCGGCGCGCGATCGCCCGGGCGACCGGCAAGGCGGTCGCGGAGGTGACCGGCAGCTTCGAGCCCATCCCCGCTCCGCTCGGCGTCTCGGGCCTGTCCGGCAAGCGGCTCGCCGACTTCCAGACGATGGTCGACGAGCAGGGCGCGAACGTGAAGGTGTTCTCGTCCGGATCGGTAGCGGCACCGACCGCCGTGAGCGCGACGCCCTTCGTGCCCGGCGCGCCTATCGGCTCGGTGCTGTCCTACGGCGACGCCACGATCTGGGCCATGGGCACGGCCAGCGTCGTCTGCGGCGACGAGGTGATCGCGTACGGCCACTCGCTCTTCTGGGATCCGCCGGGTTCGGTGACGATCGGCATGACAGGCGCGAACGTCATGACGATCCTGCACACGACCGGCTACATCGGCGAGATGCTCGGCAACGTCACGGACACGCGCGGCACGTTCACGCAGGACCGCTACGCCGGAGAGGTCGGGGCCTTCGGGGTGCTGCCGCCCACCACGCCGATAACGACCACGTTCACGAGCCCCGACACGGGCCTGACCCGGACCGGGTCGAGCTACTCGGTGTACCAGGCGGATCCTTACTGGTTCATCGACACGGCCTGGGCCCACCTGTTCATGAATCTCGCGGCGGTCTTCCAGCGCGTCGGTGACGGCACGTCGAGCATCGATTACACGATCGAGGGCACCACGGAGGACGGCACGCCGTTCACGCTCACGAACCGCGGGATGTTCTACTCCGACTGGGACGCCGCGATGTCGGCCTACAAGCTGGTCGAGACGCTGTACGCGCTCAGCTTCAACCGGTTCACGACCGTGACCTTCACAGACGTGAGCGCGACCGGCGACATCACCGAGCAGAACCTCACCGGCGATATCGTCAAGGTCCGCACGAAGAGCTCGCTCCAGCCGACCCTGAAGGCCCGGAGCTTGCTCAAGGCCAAGCCCGGTGACACCGTGACCGTCGAGGTCACGCTGGCCCCCGTCGAGGGCGGCGCGAACCAAACCGCGACGATGTCGTTCAAGGTGCCGAAGAGCGCGCGCGGCAAGCAGAAAGTCACGCTCCGCGGTGGGCACGACCGCTACTACTTCTCGCAGCGGGAGGTCGGCTCCTTCGACGAGCTCCTCGCGCGGCTCTCGAACGGCGAGCACGGCAACGACCTGATCCTGTCGGAGTTCGGCACGACGAAGAGCTTCGCGCAGGACCTCATCGTGGACGGCAAGGGCGCCTTCACACTCCAGGTCGTGCGGTAGTCGCGCGGTAGCGGCAGTCGCGCGGTGACGCGCGGTGGGGAGGAGCCGAGGCTCGAAGGGCCGGGGCATCTGCCCCGGCCCTTCGAGCTAAGCCCCGAGCACCACAGGGTCCCCAACCGACAGATGGAGCACTTGGGCCGCGCTCCCGTGGTTCACGATGAGCGCGACGAACCCCTGGGAGTCGACGATCGCGGCGAGCGCGCCCTCCGGCACGTCGGCGAACGCCGCCGCGCGGGGGACCGTCCGCGAGCCGATCGTGAGCGGGCCGTGAAGCCCGGCGGCCTCGAGGTCGGCCGGCACCGCGTTCAGCTGAACGTTCCCGAACCCGTCGATCCCGGTGACGCGGCCACCCACCGCTCCCGGCGCCACCATCGGGCCGGACGCCTCGAGGAACCGGAGCGTCCCCGGCGCCACGGCCGGACCGATGCGCTCGAGCGACATGCCCACCGCGAGGTGCGCCGCCGCCGGCGCGAAGACGTCCCGTCCGTGGAAGGTCCTCGAAACCGGTTGCAGCACGACCTCCTCGGACGCGATCTCGACGGCGCGACTCGCCCCGCCGAGCGCCTCCCACGCCATGGAGAGCAGGCCGTTGTCCGGACCCACGAGCAGCGCGCCCGAGGCCGCCTCCACCACGACCGGCCGGCGGGCCGAGCCGACCCCGGGGTCGACGATCGCGAGGAGTACAGCGTCGTGAGGCATGAAGCGCGCCGCCCGTCCGAGCGTGACGGCGCCCTGCAGCACGTCCTGCCGCGCGATCTGGTGGGTGAGATCGATCACGTGCGCTTCGGGCGCGATGCTCGCGATCACGCCGTGGCACACGCCGACGAACTCGTCGGCCAAGCCGTAGTCGGTCAGGAACACGATCGGCTTCGCCATGCTGCTCCCCGACCAGCGCGCCCGGAGCCCCGAGCTCCTACCGACCTTGCTGACGGCGCTGCCAGCGGGTCTTCTTCAGGAGCTTCTTGTGCTTCTTCTTCCTCATCTTCTTGCGGCGCTTCTTGATGAGCGACGGCAAACGATGTCCCTTCTCGTGACTACTCCAACCCGAACAGGTTCCGGAGGTCCACCCGCTTGGCGCGGTAGTTCTCCTCCAAGCGAACGGAGCCAAGTCTAAGCGCCTTCGGCCCCTGTGCCACCGGCGAGATCAGCCGGAGCACCCCCTCCTCGGGGGCGTGCTCGAGGTACCCGATGCCGAGGTAGGCGCCCGCGCCGTCCGAGAGTCCCACCAGCAGGCGGTCAAGGTGACCGAGATCGAACAGCGGAGGTAGGGCCGGCATGAACACGGTGGGCTTCACCCGCCAGCGGTGGAGCGGGGCGGCGAAGTACCGACGCATGGCCACCTCACGGTTCTCGGCCCGCTGCTCCACCGTCGTCGGGACAACGTCGGGGTGGATGCCGAGCGGGACCACCTCCGTGCGGAAGAATCGCTGGATCACGCCGAGGAGGGGCTGCAGCTCCTCGCCGCGCTGAAGCCCCACGACGAGGTCGGGCAGGAGCATCTCGACCTTGTGGTACTTCAGGATCTGTCCGTAGATGCCGGACACCAGCCCGCTCGTGTCGACGACGATGAAGTCGGCCCCCGCTTCGACGGCGCGCCGATGGAGCCTCGCCACGCCGGTCACGACCGGCAGGAGATGGCCTTCGGGCGAGGTCGAGCCCACGAACGAAAGCTCATCCTCCCGCACGAACGCATCCGGCTCGAGGTCGGCCGCGCCGCGGACCATCTTCAGCGTGATCGTTGCCGGGGGGCCCACGGACTTCTGCCCCACGTCGGCGTCGAGGTGGGCGGCCGGACGGCCCGCCTCCACCGCCGCGCGGAGCAGGGCACGCGAGAGCGTGCTCTTCCCCGAATCCAGGCCGCCGATGAGGACGACGGTCTGCTTCGTGCGCACCGCCTCGTCGACGAGCGCCTCGTGCTCGTTCACCTTCGCCTCCGGGTATCCGTCCTCCCGGAGGCCCGTCCGTGCGTGCGCGATCGATCAGCCCGCCGGCGGATCCCCCCGTCCTATGGGTCGTCGGCCGGGTGGGGGTTCATCCAAGAGGTCAGCGACCTCGTTCACACGTTCGAACCGAGCCTCTGAGAGGGGTTTGGTCTTCAACGTGCCGCTTATCCTACCCGCAGGCGTCCCGGCCCTCATGACGCGAGGGCACGGCTCCTGCGACGCCGGTGCTACGGCAGGCGGGCGGCGATGGCCTGGAAGCAGGGCCAGTAATCCTCGGGCCGGACGTTGTCGTCCATCACGATGACTAGCTCGGTCCGCCCCTGGGCTCGGGCCACGAGGAGCGCCGGATCGTTGACGTCGGCGATCGAGAGCGTCTCCACGCCGGACTCGATCGCCGCCCCCGCGAAGCCGTGGTCGGCGAAGACCAGATCCGGCCGCGCCTCCTCAAGCATCCGGAACATGGCCTCCCCGCCGTGCGTGTGCTTCGCCGAGGCCTTGTCGGTGAGCATCGCCATGCCCTCGAGGTAGCGGACCTCGTGCGGGTGGTGGCTGTGGGGCTCCTTCCACGCGACGCCCTCGTACGGGCGGAGGAGCCGGGCGCCGCGCGCGCGGAGGAGCCGGGCGACCTCCACGTAGAGGTGGGTGAGACCGACCGGGTGCCCGGTCGCGAGGATCACCCTCTCCCCGCGACGGCAGGCGAACGCCAGCCGCTCGCCGACCGCCTCACAGGAGTCGAGGACGAGGTTCGGGTCGATCGGGACGGGGCCCGTGGTCCGGTCGGGGTCGGGCGCGAAACCCGCGGCCTTGCCGACCAGCGCCAGCACCTCGGCCGGCGCAACGGTCTGGAGGCCGGTCATGCCGAACTGCTTGTCCTCGTCGCCTTCCAGGAGCAGCCCGATGTTGAGGAGCACGTTGTCCATCGGGTGGCTGATCTCGGGGCCGGCGATCCGGCCCTCGAGCAGACCGCGGACCAGGGTCTCCCGATCGCAGGCGGCCGGCGCCCAGCGGTCGTCGATCGCCTGGAGCGGCGTCGTGTGGGATTCGATAACGTCCATCTCTCCAATCATCGTACGGGAGGCACCGATGTACGAACTCTCGCTGGAAGGCCGGGTTGCCGTCGTGACCGGGGCGGGCCGTGGCATCGGGCGCGCGATCGCGCTCGCGCTCGCGCAGGCCGGCGCGGATCTCGCGCTCGCATCGCGCACCCCCTCGGAGCTGGGATCGACCGCCGAGGAGGTGCGCGCGCTCGGGCACCGGGCGCTCGTCGCTCCGACCGACGTCACGGATGAGGAGGCGGTGCGGCGGCTGGTCGCCGCCACCGTGACCGAGTTCGGGACCTTCGACGTCATGGTGAACAACGCCGGCATCGCCCCGTTCATGGCGACCTTCATGGACACGCGCCCCGACGGGTTCGAGAAGTATTTCCACGCGAACTTCGCATCGGCGCTCTACGGGACCCGCGCGGCCGGCGAGGTGCTGCTCGCGAAGCGTTCGGGTTGTGTGCTGAACCTCGCCTCGATCGACGGTTTCATGGCCGAGGAGGGGCTCGCCTACTACAACGCGGCGAAGGCCGCCGTGATCAGCCTCACGAAGACGGCGGCCCTCGAGTGGGCGAAGGACGGGGTGCGGGTGAACGCGATCGCCCCGGGCTGGATCGACACACCGATGAACGCGCCCGAGCGCGAGGACCCGGAAGCCGAGCGGCAGATCCTGTCCCAGATCCCGATGGGGCGTTGGGGACGGCCCGAGGAGATCGCCGCTGCGGCGGTGTTCCTCTGTTCGCCCGCAGCGTCGTTCATCACCGGCGAGGTGCTCGTCGTCGACGGCGGGCAGACGGTCACCAGCGCGCGGGAGGCCTGAGATGGAGCTCCGTGGAGCGGTCGTGGTCGTGACCGGCGCGTCGTCGGGCTTCGGGGAGCTCACGGCGCTGCGGTTCGCGCGCGAGGGGGCGAGCGTCGTGCTCGCCGCGCGTCGCATGGAGCGCCTGGAGGACCTCGCTCGGCGGATCCGGGTGCAAGGCGGCACAGCGGTGCCCGTCGCGTGCGACGTGGCCGAGGTGGCCGACCTTCGGACTCTCCGCGACCGGGTGGGCGAGGGATTCGGCCGCTGCGACGTGCTTGTGAACGATGCGGGGATCGCGGGCGGCGGATCGTTCACCGACCTCACGATCGAGCAGATCGAGCGCGTGAACCGCGTGAACTTCCTCGGCACGGTGCTCGCTACGAAGATGTTCCTGCCGATGATGCTCGAGCAACGACGCGGCCACGTCGTGAACGTCGCTTCCCTCGCCGGACGCTTCGCGACGCCGGATTCGTCGATGTACACGGCGTCGAAGCACGCGGTCGTCGCGTTCTCGGAATCGCTCTACTACGAGCTGAAGCCCCAGGGGATCCTCGTCACGGTCGTGAACCCGTTCTTCTCCCCCACCGAGGGCTTCCCCCAGACGGGCGTGCCGAAGGCCCTCCTCGTGCCACCCGAGCGGATCGCACGCGTGATCGTCGACGTCGTCAAGCGGGGAAGGGCACCGGAGGTGGCGGTGCCGCGGTCCGTGTCGGCGCTCCAGGCCTTCAGGGTGCTCACGCCGCCCCTGTACCGCTGGTGCGTGCGGGTCGTGAGCAAGCGGTTCGCCGGCACGCATGCGGGGACGACCGAGCCGCCCAGGGACCGCGACCTCCACGGCAAGCAGCCATAGCGGTCCGGCCGACGAAGCTCCGTCCCTCCGCAGCGGCCTACCCCGCCGCGCGGCTCCGTTCCTCTTTCGCGCGGGCGTCGTGCACGGCGCGGCGCAGCATCCGCGCGAGGTACAGGTGGTAGCGGGGATCGCCCTTGCGTTCGTTCACGGAGGTCGCGAACTCGCCGTCGCCGGGGAGCTTGATGAGTATCTCGCCGCTCCCCTCGTCCTCCCAGATGTCGAGCCGGACCTTGCTCCACCGTACGCCGCCGAGCGTCTCGCGGAGACCACGGGCGAGCTCAGGGTGGTGGCCGCTCACCCTCGGGTCGCGGTCGTGCACCACCGCGCTGAACCCGTTCGAACCCCACGACGCGCCGATGTTCACGACCCCCGGCATGTCGAGGAGCTCCCAGACCTCCACGTCCATCCGCAGCGGTTCCGTCATCCCTCTCTCCGTGCTCGGCACCGGGCCGCCGATGGTGTCACATGCGGCGTGGTGACATCAAGACCCGGCCAGTCCCGGAACGTGAGCCTTCCGGCTGTGCGAGGCCTCGCTACCTCACGGCCCCGCCGATGTGGTGCACCTTCAGCATGTTCGTACCGGCCTTCCCCGCGGGCGAGGAAGCGGCCATGACGACCGGATCGCCCTCCCTCGCGAGGCCCGCCGCGCGCACGCCCTCGTCCATGAGGCCGATCATCTCGTCGGTGTCCCCGGGAAGCCGCGCCGGCAGCGCCGTCACGCCCCAGCGGATCGCGAGCGACCTCCGGACCGCCGGCTCCGGTGAGAACGCGTAGATCGGCACGCCCGGCCGCTCGGACGAGAGCAGCGCGGCCGTGTGCCCCGTGCCCGTGAAGCAGGCGATGGCCACGACGTCCGGATCGCCGACGGCCACCTGGGCGGCCGCGTGCGCGACGGCGGCGGCATCGCCGCTGTGCGTGCACGGGGTGCCAGCCGAACGGAAGGACCCGGCGCGCTCCTCCGCGACCTCGGCGATCCTGGCGGCGGCGCGTGCCGCCTCGACGGGGAACTCGCCGATCGCGGTCTCCGCCGACAGCATGATCGCGTCGGCGCCGTCGAGCACCGCGTTCGCGACGTCGCTCGCCTCGGCACGGGTGGGCCGAGGGGCGTGGACCATCGACTCGAGCATCTGCGTCGCGACGATCGCCGGCTTGCCCCGCGCCCGGGCGGCGAGGAGTAGCTCCTTCTGGAGTATCGGAATCTCCTCCATCGGCAGCTCCACGCCGAGATCGCCCCGGGCCACCATGATCGCGTCGGCTTCTCCCAGCACGCCCGCGATGTCGTCGACCGCCGGCCGCGTCTCGATCTTGGCCACGATCGGCACCGTCCGCTCACCCATCAGGGCTCGAAGACCGATCAGATCGGCGCCGGTCCGCACGAACGACTGCGCGACGAGGTCCGCCCCGAGATCGAGGGCACGCGAGAGCCCCTCGCGGTCGCGCGCCGTGATCGCCGGCAGGCTCAATCGCTCGGCGGGGACGTTCAGCCCGGCGCGCGAGCGGATCGAGCCGGCCCGAACGCACTCGGTCACGACATCCTCGCCGGCGATCTCCCGCACGACGAGCTCCACAGCGCCGTCGGCCAACAGCACGCGGTCGCCGGGCCGGACGTCGTGGGCCAGGCCCGGATACGTGGTGGGTGCACCATCCGTATCGCCCGGCGGGCCGGCGGCCCGCAGCACGAACCGGACGCCGGCGGCGATCACGAGCGGCTCGGTCGCGAGCTCCCCGATCCGGATCTTCGGGCCGGGGAGGTCGGCCATCACGGCGAGATCGCGCCCGAGCGCGTCGGCCACCGCTCGGACCGCTCGGACTAGCTCGCCGTGAGACTCGGCATCGCCGTGGGAGAGGTTCACGCGGAACACCTCGGTACCCGCCTCCGCTAGCGCCCGAACGGCCTCCGGCGCAGCGCTCGCCGGCCCGAGCGTGCAGACGAGCTTCGCGCGGCGCGGGCTCACGGCTCGAGGCCGAGCCCGGGGAACACGGTCTGCCGGACGAGGCGCACGACCCCCTCGACCTCGGGATCGGGTACGCGCTCGGGCGGCGCCTCCTCGCTGAAGGTCGTCGGGACGGCCGCGCGGGTCTCGAACTCCACCGACTCGATGAACGCCTCCGGGAGATCGTCGGGGAGCGCCGTGTCTGCCATCTCCGCGAAGTAGAGGGTCCAGGCGCGCGGGACGACGCGGGCCCACTGGTACCCGCCGCCGCCGGTCGCAACCCACCGTCCGCCGGCCGCCTCGTGCGCGAGCTCGTGGAGCACCTTCGCGGCCTCGCGGTAGGCCCTCGTCGTGAGCTCCAGGTGCGCGAGCGGGTCGGTGTGGTGCGTGTCGCACCCGAGCTGGGTCACGAGCACATCCGGCTTCCAGTGCCGCACGAGCGGCGGGACGACCTCGCGGAAGGCCCCGAGCCAGGCCTCGTCGCCGGTCCCCGGGTGCAGCGGCACGTTCACCTTCGTGCCCTCGGCGTCGCCAGCGCCGCGCTCCGACACGAACCCGGTGCCGGGGAACAGGTACTCGCCCGACTCATGGATCGAGACGGTCAGCACGCGAGGGTCGGTGTAGAAGACGGCCTGCACACCGTCGCCGTGGTGCACGTCGAGGTCGACGTAGGCAACGCGCTCGGCGCCGCGCTCGAGCATCCAGGCGATCGCGACCGCGGGGTCGTCGTACACGCAGAATCCGGAAGCGCGCGACGGCATCGCGTGGTGCAGGCCGCCAGCTGCATTGAACGCGTGTTCGACCCGGCCGGACAGGACCGCCTCCGCGGCCGCGAGCGAGGCCCCGACCACGATCGCCCCGGCCTCGTGCATCCTCGGAAAGATCGGGTTGTCGCCGGGACCGTATCCGTACCGGCCCCACGCACCCTCCTCGCCCTGCCCGGCCCGGCGCGTGGCGTCGATGAATCCCCGGGTGTGCACGAGGGCGATCTCGTCGTCGGTCGCCGCGGTGCAGCCGATCGTCTCGACGTCCGGACGCTCGAGCAGCCCGCAGGCTCGGATCAGCTCCCAGGTGTAGAGGACGCGCTCGGGCCGCAGGGGATGGGCCGGCCCGTGGTCGTACATGCGGGCCTCCGGCGCGAGGACGAGCCCGGCGCGACCGCTCATCCGACCGAGGCGATCGCCGCCGCGGTCCGCTCGACGACCAGCGCGCACTCCTCGTCGGAGATGACGTACGGCGGGCCGAGCATCACGAGGTCGCCGTTCACGCCGTCGGCGTGGCCGGTGCTCGAGTACAGCAGCAGCCCACGCTCGCGGGCGGCCCCGACGATCCGCTCGGTCACCTGGTCGGTTCGCGGGAACGACGCCTTCGTCCCGCGGTCGGCGACGATCTCCACGCCGACCATGAGGCCGATCCCGCGGACCTCACCGACGACCGGACCGTCCGCGAGAGCCGCCGAGAGGTCCCTCAGGAGCCGCTCGCCTTTCTCGCGGCTGGCCTCGACGAGCTCGCCGTCGCGCAGTCGCCGCAGTGTCGCGTGCGCGACCGCCGCGCCGACGCCGTTGTGCGACCACGTGAAGCCGTGGACGAACCCCTTCGCCTTCACCGCCTCGAACACCTCGCCGCTCGCCGCGGCGAACCCGAACGGCCAGTACCCACTCGTCGAGCCCTTTCCGGCGGTCAGGATGTCGGGTTTCACACCCCAGTGGTCGACGCCGAACCACTTCCCGGTCCGGCCGAAGCCGGTCATGACCTCGTCGGCGATCACGAGCACGCCGTGCTTCCTACACACCTCAACGACGGCCGGCCAGTAGTCGTCGGTCGGCACGGCCGCGGCGAGGGTGGCGCCGCCGACCGGCTCCGCGATGAACGCGGCCACGTTCCCCGGCCCGAGCTCACCGATCGCTCGGTCGAGCGCCTCGGCGTGCTGCGCTCCGCAGTCCCGCGGGTGGTCGGGCATCGTGCAGCGGTACTCGTACGCCGCGTCGACGTGGGCGAACCGCCCGAGCCAGGGCGCGTACGGCTTCTGGAGCGACCGCTTCCCGCCGACGTCGAGCGCCCCGAGGCTGTTGCCGTGGTACGCGTTCCAGCGGCCGATCACGACGGGGCGGTCCTCGCCTCGGGCGAGGTGATAGGAGCGCGCGAGCTTGATCGCCGTCTCGACGGCCTCGCTCCCACCCGAGACCGGGTAGACCCGCGGCTCGTCCATCGGCAGGACCGTGGCGACGTCGTCGGCGTAGGTCTCGAGCGTCTCGGTCGTGAACATCGTGCCGTGGACGTAGTCGACGCGGCTCGCCTGCGCGGTCATCGCCTCGAGGAGCGAGGGGTCGCCGTGGCCGACGTTCACGACGATCGCGCCGCCAGCCCCGTCGAGGTACCGCTTGCCGTCGGCGTCCTCGACCCACACGCCCTCGGCCCTCACGGCGGTCGGCAGCCGGCGGGTCAACACCCTGTGGAAGACGTGGCTCATCTCGAGCTCCTTCAGCGCGCCTGTGGTCCGATCAAGGTCCAGCCTATCGGCTCCCCTCGGCCGCGCTCACCGGGCGGCTCCCAGGACGCGCGGCTCGATGCGGGTCTCCGTCACCGCATCCCCATCAGCCCCGACCCGGTAGGCCGCCGCCCCCGGCCGGGAACTCACGACCTCGGCGAGCTCCGTCCCGACGAAGTGCAGCGCGACGCCGTCGTCGGCCGCGAAGCCCGGCGGAAGGCGCCGATCGCGGACGTACCGGTGGTACACGGGCCGTCGGTCGGCCTCCCCGTCGTAGTGGGGACAGAAGCTCCCGGCGAGCAGCCCGAGGCCGTCGCGGAGCGGGACGAGCTCGGGCCCGAGCGAATCCGTGACGCCGGCCTCGAACCAGCACAGGCCGCCGGCCGAGACGCCGCAGAGCACCGTTCCCCGCTCCCACGCACGGTGCAGGACCTCGTCGATGCCGTGGATCCGCCAGACGGCCAGCATGTTCGCGGTGCTTCCGCCACCCACGTAGACCACGTCCTGGGACAGGAGCAGCTCCCCGATCGGGGGATACGGTGGCTGGAACAGCGGCAGGTGCGACGGCTCGCAAGGCCGCCGGGTGAACGCCGCGTAGAAGCGTTCGATGTAGGCGGCGGCATCGCCGCTCGCCGTGGGGACGAAGCACACCCGCGGCCGCTCCTTCCCAGTCAGGCCGAGGATGAAGTCGTCGATCAGCGGGTCGTCGTCGGAGAACCCGCCGCCGCCCATAGCGACGATGTGGCGGTCGGTCATCGCAGTTCTACTTCGCGGTCGGTCATCGCAGCCCTACTTCGTGTAGACGCCCCCGGGGTCGAGCTCCTCGCGGATCAGGCGGAGCTCCTCCGCGGTCGGCGCCGGCGTCTCGCCGAGGTCGTCGGCGATCCTCGGATCCCAGCCCATGTTCTCCCGGACCTCGTCGATCGTGACGCCCGGGTGCAGGGTCGTGAGCGTCATCTCGCCGGTCCGCTCGTCGAAGAAGTACGTCCCGAGGTCCGTGACGACCGAGGTCGGGCCGCTCCCCCACCAGCCGCGCTTCGCGTCGTGCTCCGGGTCGCCGGAGTGGCCGGGGCTCGTACGGAAGTGCAGCCTGTCGACGAACGAGCGTGTGCCCTGCCGCATGATGACGAACACCTTCCGCGCGTTGATCGCGATCTCACACGCGCCGCCGGAGCCGGGGAGCCGCACCTTCGGCTTCGCGTAGTCGCCGATCACGGTCGTGTTGATGTTGCCGAACCGGTCGATCTGCGCGGCGCCGAGGAACGCAACGTCGATCAGCCCCGCCTGCAGGTAGTAGGCGAACAGCTCAAACATCGACGTGACCGCCGTGGAGCCCGACACGAGCGTCGGGTCGCCGATCGACAGCGGCAGCCGCTCCGGCCGGGCGCCGAACACGCCGGACTCGTAGACGAGCTGCAGGCCCGGCGAGACCGTGTGCTGGGCCAGGCTGCACACGATGTTGGGGAGACCGATGCCGACGAAGCAGTTGCGCTCGCCCGCCAGCTGCCGCGCGCTTGCGGCGATCATGATCTCCGACTTGGAGTAGCCGAGGTCCGTCGCTTGCGCGCTCACGCGTACCTCCCGTAGTTCACTTCGCCCGACATCATGGGCTCGGGCTTCAGCCTGTCCCAGTAGGCCGCGCCCATCTTCTCGACGTAGTCGTCGTGCGTCTCGAGCTCGTACACCCACTCCCTCAGCCACGCCTCGAGCGTCTCGGGCTCGCGCGCGATCTCGTCCCACTTCAGGTAGAAGGCGTTGTCGCGGTCGTAGTAGCCCTGCGCGAACGAGGGGTGGCAAGCGAACGACTGCTCGACCACCGCGTCGACCACGATGCCGGGGATGATCGTGCGGTTCGGGTCGCGGCGGATCTCCGGCTCGTCGATGATCTCCTCGCACACCACTATCACGCGCTTGCCCGCGAACGCCGCCTCCTTCTGGCAACCGAGCAGGCCCCAGATCTGCGCGTTGCCGTTCGCGTCGGCCCGCTGCGCCGCGACGATCGTGACGTCGGGCTTGAGCGGCGGCACGACGTAGACCTCCGTGTCGTCCTCGAACGGCGAGCGGATCGCCCTGATGTTCGGGTTCACGCTCGGGATGTCGCTCTCGTAGTAGCTGCGGATCGGGAAGAACGGCAGGTTCGACGCGCCGGCCACGTACCTGCAGACCATGCCGAAGTGGCTGTACTCCTCGATCTCGAGCGGCTCGGGATCGGCTTTCTCGATCCGGCGGCGGATCGCGTGCAGCGAGCCGACGCCGGGGTTCCCGAGCCAGCTGAACACCAGCTTCTTCGCGACGCCGGCGCCGATCATCTGGTCGTAGACGACGTCCGGCGTCATGCGGCAGAGCGTGAGATCCCGCTTGCGCTGGCGGATGATCTCGTGCCCCGCCGCGAAGCAGATCAGGTGCGTGAACCCCTCGATCGCCACCGTGTCGCCGTCGCGGACGAGCTCCGCGACGGCGTCCTTCATCGTCGTGATCTTCGACTCAGCCATGGGTCGCCTCCCGGTCCCGCGGACCGCGGAGGACGCAGAACTCGTTGCCCTCGGGGTCCAACATCACCGTCCAGAAGCTGTCGTCCTCCTCGACGAACCGGTGCACCGTCGCGCCGAGCTCCCTCAGCCGCTCCACCTCCGCCGCCATGCTCTCCGGCGGCGTGAGATCCAGGTGCTGCCGGTTCTTCACCGTCTTCCCCTCGGGCACGATGAGGAACAGCACCGGCCATCCCCCGCCCTCCGCGGCGGCGATGAGCGCGCTGTCCTCGTCGCGCTCCCGCAGCTCGTAGCCGAGGACTCCCGACCAGAAGTCGGCCAGCTTCCCCGGATCGGCGCAGTCGAAGGTCAGCGCGTCGACCGTCGATGGCACGCGGACCTCCCTCTAGCTGCCCGATCCGACCTCGGCGACGGCCTCCTCGAGGACCTCGACCGCGGTCTCGGCCTGGTCCTTGCGGAAGACGAGCGGCGGGGACATGCGGATCGCGTTCTCTCCGCATCCGAGCGCGAGCAGGCCGCGGCGGAACGCCGCCTGCTCGACCGCGACCATGTGGTCGTGGTCGGCGAACTCGATCCCGATCATGAGCCCGAGGCCCCGGACGTCCCGGACCATCGGGTGCCGCGTCTGCAGCCCGCGTAGCCCGTCCAGCAGGAAGCCGCCAACCTCGGCCGCATTCTGCATCAAGCCGTTCTCGACCAGGTCGATCGTAGCGAGCGCGGCCGCGCACGAGACCGGGTTCCCGCCGTACGTCGAGCCGTGCGCGCCGAACCCCCAGGTCATGAGGTCCTCGCGCGCGACCATCGCCCCGAGCGGCATGCCGCTCGCGATGCCCTTGGCAGACAGCAGGATGTCGGGCTCGACGCCGAAGTGCTCGATCGCCCACATCTTGCCGGTCCGACCCATGCCGCACTGCACCTCATCGGCCACGAGCAGGATGCCGTGCTCGTCGCACAGCCGCCGCAGGTAAGCGAGCCACCCGTCCGGCGGCACGACGTACCCGCCCTCACCGAGGACCGGCTCGACGAAGATCGCCGCCACCTCGTGCGGCGACACCATGTGCTTGAACAGCACGTCCTGGATGTAGTCGAAGTCCCCGTAGAACGAGTGCAGCATGCCGGGCAGCATCGGCCCGAAGCCGGTCCGGTACTTCGCCTTGCTCGCGCCGAGCGACACGCTCCCGTACGAGCGACCGTGGAACGAGCCGTAGAACGCGATCACGTACTGCCGCTCCGTCGTGTAGCGGGCCAGCTTGATCGCCGCCTCGACGGCCTCCGTCCCCGAGTTCGTGAGGAAGCTCCTCGCCGGCTTCGACATCGGCGCGATACGGTCGAGCACCTCGCACAGGTCGGAGTAGATCGGGAGGTAGAAATCGCAGCCGGAGTAATGCAGCAGCTCCTCGGCCTGGCGCTGGATCGCCTCCACGACCTTCGGGTGCGCGTGCCCGGTCGAGTTGACGGCGATCCCCGCGTTCAGGTCGAGGAACAGGTTGCCGTCGACGTCCTCCACGACCGAGCCCGCCCCCCGCTTCGGTACGAACGGGTAGGCGCGCGGGAGCGAGGGGCTCGTGACCTTCCGGTCCCGCTCGATCCGGGCCATCGCCTGAGGCCCGGGAACCTCCGTGACGAGCCGCGGTGCAGACGCCGCGGCGAGGTCGGTGATCTCGGGGGCGCTCATTCCTCGATCACCGTCCTCGACTGTTCGCGCATGTACTGCAGGACGTAGTACGGCCCGCCGCCGGCCTTGCCGGTCGTCCCCGAGCCCTTCCAGCCGCCGAACGGCTGCACCCCCGGCCAGGCGCCGGTCGTGGCGCCGGCCCGCCTGTTCACGTAGATGACGCCGGCCTCGATCGTGTTGAGCCACTTGTCGATCTCGACCCTGTCCTCGCTGTAGAAACCGGCCGTGAGGCCGTACTCGGTGTCGTTCGCCAGGCGGATCGCCTCGTCGAGGTCGTCGTAGGGCGCGACGACGACGAACGGGATGAACAGCTCCTTCTTCCAGATCCAGGAATCGAGCGGGGCCTCAGCGACCGTCGGCTGCACGTACGTACCGCGCGCGAAGTCGCCCCCGGTGATCCGTTCGCCGCCGATCACGACGGTGCCGTTCTTCTTCGCCTCGGCAGCCGCCTTCTCGAAGGTGGCAACGGCGTTCTCGTCGATGACCGGCCCGACGTACACGTCCTTGTCGAGCGGGTTGCCGACCTTCACCTTCTCGGTCTTCTCCTTGAGGATCCGCACGAACTCGTCGTGGACGCTGCGGTGCACGAACACGCGCGAGCAGGCGGAGCACTTCTGCCCGCCGAACCCGAACGCCGACCGCAGCACGCCGTCAGTCGCCTTGTCGAGGTCCGCCTTGTCGCTCACGATCGTGGGGTTCTTGCCGCCCATCTCGCAGATGACGGGCTTCGGGTAGTCCTTGGCGAAGCTCCTGTAGATGCCCATCCCGACCTCATAGGAGCCCGTGAAGGTTATCCCGCCGACGTCGGGGTGGTTCACGATCTCGTCGCCGACGACGCTGCCGGAGCCGGACAGGTAGTGGAACGCGCCTGCGGGAACGCCGGCCTCGCGGTAGAGCTCGTAGAGCTTCAGGCCGGTGAACAGACCGAGGTGCGCGGGCTTGAACACAACGCAGTTGCCGGCGACGAGCGCAGCCGAGGACGGCCCGGCAGCGAGTGCCATCGGGAAGTTGAACGGGCTGATGACCGCCCACACGCCGAATGGCCGAAGGACGTCGTAGTACTCGCCCGGCGAGCCCATCGACTGCATCGGAGTCCTGAAGCCGTCGTGCTTCTCCATCTCGTTGCAGTTCCAGCGCATGAGGTCCGCCGACTCCTCGACGTCGCCGAGCGCCTCGAGCCGGTTCTTGCCGACCTCCATCGCCATCAGCGCGGAGAGCTCGTTGCGGCGCCCGCTCATGAGATCCGCGGCCTTGCGCACGATCGCGATGCGCTCCTTCCACGGCGTGTTCCCCCATGTCGGCGCGAACGCCTTCGCCGCGGCGATCGCGTCGCGCGCGTCCTCGCGCGTCGCCTGCGCGAAGTCACCGATCACGAGGTTGCTGTCGATCGGCGACACGGCCGTCTTGTGGCCGCTCCCCTCGCGCGCCTCGCCGTTCACATACAACGGGTGCTTCTGCCCGAGCCAGGACTTCGCGACCTCTATCCCCTGGTCGTAGAGCCTGTGAAGCTCCTCGCTGTCGGCCGACATCGTCGCGTAGGTGACCCGGAAACCCTGCTCTGCCATGGGACCGCCTCCCTTTCGAAAGACGCCTTCTTGATCAGCCCTCATGCTATCGGGCCGCCGCGACTCTCCCCAAGTCGAGGCCGGGGCGAACGACCCCCGAACTGACCGACGGTTATCGAGAAACGGACCATCCCCGGGCGTATCATCAGCGTCCCTTGAGGCTCGTGACCTTCGACCGGAGGGGGCACCGGCGACTGGGAGCGCTCCTTCAAGGGAGGGTCGTGGACCTGCCCGACGCGGTCGGGCACCCGGCCTTCCCCGCCACGATGGAGGCGCTGGTCAGGAGCAACGGGGGCACCGTCCTGGATGCCGCCCGAGCCGCCCTCGAACGAGACGAGGCAGAGGCCTTCGTCGTCGAGGCCGCGCGCCTGCTCTCACCCGTCCTGCCGACCTCGTTCCGAAGCCGGGACGCGACGGACGGCGCGCGCCCGGTGGTCGGCCCCGGTGAGGAGGTGCCGTGGCCGGAGGGCGCCGGCTGGCTCGACTATCAGCCGAAGATCGCCTCCGTGCTCCGCCGTTCCGTGAAGGACGTCGCGTGCGAGGAGGTTCCCTCGGTCGTGTTCGGCTACACGCTCGTGAACGACTGGGCCGTCCGCGACGCGAGCGGCGACCCCACGCCCCGGCCGGAGGGCCTGCCGCTGGCGCTCGGACCGTGGATCGTCACGCCCGACGAGGTCGACCCGCAGACCGTGTTCGTCACGGTCCGCGTCGACGGTGAGGAGTGGGTTAAGGGGAACCTGAACGGCGTCGCCCGCGACCTGGTGCAGGAGGTGGCGCGAGCCTCGCGGATGGAGGAGCTGCTGCCCGGCGAGGCGTTCGCCTCGAGCCCGTTCGACATCCCCGGCTTCGAGCAGCGGATCTGGCCCGGCGCCGACATCGAGCTCGAGGCCGAGGGGCTGGGCGTCCTACGGAACCGGATCGGGCACCCGTAGCAGGGCGCACCGCTACTTCTTGGCGGCGGCCTTGCGCTCGGCTCCACGCTCGGTGGCCCTGCGCTTCTCGCCTTCCTTCTTCTTCCTCTCGCGGTCGTGCGCCCAGCGCACCCTCGCGCGATCACCTCGACCCATGCGCTACTCCTCCTCGTCCTCATCGCCGCCCTGCGCGAGCTCGGCGCTGCGGTGGCGGGCGGCGTCGATGGCGTTCAGGAACGCCGCACGCACGCCGGTCTCCTCGAGGATCCGGATCGCAGCGATCGTCGTGCCGCCGGGCGACGTCACCATCTCGCGGAGCTCGACCGGGTGCTTCCCCGTGTCGCGGAGCATCTTCGCCGAGCCGAGCATCGTCTGGATGATCAGCTCGGTCGCGACGTCCCGCGACAGCCCGAGCAGGATACAGGCTTCGATCATCGCCTCGGCGAGCAGGAAGAAGTAGGCGGGACCCGAGCCGCTCGTAGCGGTGATGGCATCCTGGTGCGCCTCCTTCAACCGGATGACCCTGCCGACGTACCCGAGCAGCTCCTCGGCGACCTCGAGGTTCCCCTCCTCCGCGTACGCGCCGGGCGACACGACCGACATCGCCTCGTCGACGAGCACCGCCACGTTCGACATCACGCGGACGACCGGGATGCGGTCCGGCAGGTGCTTCTCGACGAACGAGGTCCGGATGCCGGCCGCGAAGCTGATCACGGTCTGCTCGGGGCGCACGCTCCCGGCGATCTGCCCAAGGAGAACCTCCATGTCCTGCGGCTTCACCATCAGCACGAGCGTCTCTGCCCACTCCGCGGCCTCGGGGTTCGAGAGCGTCGTGGTGACGCCGTGGCGCTCGGCCAGCTCGCGCGCGCGCTCCTCGCGCCGGCAGGTCACCGTGATCTCGTCGACCGACCGTCCGCCCGAGCGGATCAGGCCCGAGACCAGCGCCTCGCCCATGTTGCCGCCGCCCAGGAAGGCCACCCTTCGCCCTGTCATCTCGCGCTCCTCAGCAGGTTGGAGAAGAAGAACCACATGTTGGCAGGCCGCTCGGCCAGCCGTCGAGTGAGGTACGGGTACCACTCGGTGCCGTAGGGAACATACACGCGTACCGGGTAGCCCTCACCGGCGAGTTCGTTCTGCAGATCGCGGCGGATCCCGTAGAGAAACTGGAACTCCACCCGGGACCACGGCACGCTGGTGCGCACCACGTAGCGCTTCGCCCCCTCGATCAGCTCCACGTCGTGCGTCGCGATGTGGACGGTGTGGCCGCGTGCGAGGAGCGTCGCCGTCAGGTGCGCGAACGACCCGTCTACCTCGCGTCGGGTCGGGAGCGCGACCTCCGGCGGCTCGAGGTACGCGCCCTTCACCATCCGCACGATCGAGCTCGCCGGTAGCGCTTCGACGTCCGCTGCCGTGCGCCGCAGGTACGACTGGAGCGCGATGCCGACCCCGTCGTGGCGCTCGCGGAGGTCGCGGAAGACGGCGAGCGTGCGGTCCACGTAGAGGCTGCTCTCCATATCGATCATCACGAGCGCGTTGGCCCGCTCGGCGGCCTCGAGCACGCGCTCCAAGTGCGAGATGCAGAGGTCGTTCGAGAAGTCAAGCCCGAGCTGCGTCAGCTTCACCGAGATGCAGCAGTCGAGGCCGGGCTCGCTGCTGATGCGCTCGAGTCCCCGGATGTACGCGTTCGCTGCGTCGGCCGCCTGCTGGGGCACGATGACGTTCTCACCGAGGTGGTCGAGGATCGCGCCGACCCGCCGCTCCTCGAGAGAGCGGGCCACGGCTATCGCGTCGTCGAGTGACTCGCCGGCGACGAACCGCGATGCCACGGCACGCCCGACCGGCGTCCCGACCGCGAGCCAGCGGAACCAGCGCGCCCGCGCGAGGCGCAGCACCGGGGCTCGGAGGGTCGGGCCGTACACGAAGGTACAGCCTACCCAGCGCGGCTCGCGATGCCCGAGCGGAGGAGCTCCAGGAACTCCCGGATCCGGTCGTCCCGCCGCTCCGGGCGGTGGGGCTTGCGGTGCACGAGACCGGGGTCGAGCTCCTCGCTCCCGAGCGCGTCCTGGAACCGCTCGACCAGCCAGTCGACCATCGAGGCGATCATCTCGACGTCGACGTCGTCGCGGACCTCGCCGCGCCGCACCCCGAACTCCACGAACTCGAGCGTGTCGTACGGGTCCTCGCTCCGCATGTAGCGGTCGATCGGGCGCCGCAGCCCGATCCCCGTGTCGTACCGCCCGATCATCGCGACGCGGCTCGGCACCCACGCCTCGAAGACCGACTCCTCGGTGCGCTCAAGCCAGTAGTCCAGCACCGCCCAGAACCCCCGTTCGACCACGTCGGGCGGCGCGTCGAGCCACGCCGGGAGCATGCTCACGGCCTTCTGGTACGCCGCGAGGAACAGGCCCTCCTTGTTCCCGAAGTGCAGGAACACGGTGCCCTTCGCGACGCCCACCTCGGCTGAGATGCCCTCGACGCGTGTCCCCCGATAGCCGTGCTCGGCGAAGTGGCGCATCGCGACGTCGAGGATCAGGTCCTTCTTGGGCCGGGCGTCACCCCCGCGGTTCGCGCGGCCCTCCTCGAGGTGCTCATCCCGTACGGGTGCTCCCATGACGGGGCAACGGTACAGGCGCGGGGCCGAGCCCATCAAGCGACGTGACCCGGGCGTGCGCCGTGACCGGGCATGCGCCGGCTCGGGGCAAAAGGGGGCACAAAAGAGAACCCGAGGGACCTCCGGCTCGCCGGAGACCGAAGCCTCCAACCACCGTCAGCCCCTCGGGCTCAGGTGCTCCGAGCAACCTCCCACAGCTGTCTCGGTTTCCTGGCGGTAAACCCTTTCGTTGGGCTTTGGGGCCTCCCGAGCCTCCCCACCCGCACAGCTAGTTGGCTTTCCCAACCGTACGACCAGGTGCGCCCAGTCGGCCTTACGGCTTTCCCAGGGGTCCCCGCTTCGGTTCCCTGACTCAGCCGCTCCGGCTGCTCGGAGCAAGGCGCAGACTACCGACGCGCACGAGGAGGGTCAAGCCGACGAAAGCGCAGGTCAGACCGCGAATGCGCTGGTAGGAGGCTCGTGAGAAAGAGTGACAAGATCGCAACCGTCGGGAGTGCGCCGAGACATCATGCTTCCGGATCGTTGCGGCGCAAGCGATCGAGCAGCTCCCGGTACACGGATAGGATGCCGGCGGCCGTCGCGTCCCACGAGAAGCGGAGCGACTGGACGATCGCGGCCTCGCCCATGCGGTGCGAGGCCGCCGGGTCGCGCAGGAGCGCGAGCAGCCGGTCGGCGTGGTCTCCCGGGTCATGGCCTTCGACCAGGTACCCGGTGACACCGTCGGCGACCACGTAGCGTAGACCGCCGACCGCGGCGGCCACGACCGGGGTGCCGCACGCCTGCGCCTCGAGGGCGACGAGCCCGAACGACTCCGACCGGGAGGGGACGAGCACGGCCTCGGACGCCGCGTAGAAGTCCGCGAGGCGCATCTGCGGCTGCGGCGGGAAGAGCATGACCTGCTCCCCGACCCCGAGAGCCGACGCGAGATCCATCAGGCGGGCGACCTCGGCCCCGTGGCCGGCGCCGCTCGGCCCGCCGACGATCGCTAGCACAACGTCGCGCGTCCCCTTCGGGTCGCGTGCGATGGCCTCCGCGAGGGCACGCACCGCGACGTCGGGTCCCTTGTGCGCCTGGAGCCGTCCGACGAACAGCACGAGCCGCACCCCGGCGAGGTGCAGCCGGGTCTTGGCCTCGTACCGGGGCCGTGGGAAGAACAGCGTGTGGTCGACGCCGGGCGGCACCAGACGGATCCGCTCCGGGTCGGCTCGGTACAGACCCACGAGCTGCGCGGCTTCGGCCGGCGTCGCCGCCATGATCCGGTCGGCCTCGGCGATCACCGCCTCCTCGCCGGAGAGGCGGCCCTCCGGCTCTGGCGTCTCGCCGCGAGCCAGCGAGTAGTTCTTCACCTTGCCGAGCGTGTGGAACGAGGCCACCAGCGGGACGCCCCAGATCTCCTTCGCGTTCCGGCCGATCCAGCCGGAGAGCCAGTAGTGGGTGTGGACCACCTGGTAGCCGCGCCCCTCGGCACGTTCGCGGGCAAGCACACCGCCCAGGAACTCCGGCAGGAACCGGGGGAGGTCCTGCTTCGGCACGGGATCGCGGGGACCGGCTTTCACCCGGATGATCCGCGCGCCGTTCGCGAGCTCCTCGACCCCGGGAGCGTCGCGGCAGCGGCACCGCGTGAAGACGTCGACGTCGACCCCTCGAGACGCCAGGCGCTTGGCGGCCTCGCGGATATAGACGTTCATGCCACCGGAGTCACCGGCGCCCGGCTGGTCAAGCGGAGACGTGTGCAGGCTGACGACGGCCACGCGAGGCCGAACGGTGCCGGCGACCGACGTCTCCCGGGAAGATGCCATGACCACGATGGTACGAAACCTCCCGATTCGGGTTGCAGGTGCAACCCATGCGAACCCCCGCGCTATTCCGTTCCGGCCCTCGACCTCGGGTGGCGCAGGCGGAAGTCGGCTGCGACGTCGCCGACCCGGCCGTCGCCCCCGATCACCGCGTGTCGGGCGAATCGGTCCAGGCGAGCGAGCTGGCCGTCCGAGATCGCCCCGAGCTGCCACAGCGCGTGGATCAGGGCCGGGCCCGAGGCGCGATTGCCCCCATCGGCGATCTTCACCGCGACCCCGAGCCCGGACTCGAGCAGCGCGGCGCAGGTCAACGCCTCGGCGCCGGACTTGACGACGATCCCATCCACCTCCTGCATGACCGCGGTGTCGGTACGGTCCCGGCCGGCCACGAGGTACGGCTCGGCCCGCATCGCCGCCGTGCAGCAGGCAGCGAGCGGTGCGAGGCCGCCGAGCCGCTCCGGCCGCGAGAGTCGCGCGAAGAGCGTGGCCATGGCGGAGAGTGGCATCCCGTGCACCGGCACGCCGCAACCGTCGACCCCGACCTCGACGCGTTCGAGGCCGGTCGCGGCCAGCACCGCCTTCAGGACCCGCCGCTGGAGCGGGTGGCCGGGACGCAGGTAGGTGCCGACGTCCCAGCCTGCCCGGGCGCTCGCGACGACCATCCCGGCATGCTTGCCCGAGCAGTTGTGGAGCTCGCGCCCGGGGGCCCGCGCCGCCGCCCTGGCCTCGTCGTCCATCGGCCAACCCGGAGGGTTCCGCAGCGCGACCACCGACAGGCCCGCCGTCCCGAGCAGCGATCGTACGGCGTCGACGTGCACGGGCTCGCCGTTGTGCGACGCGCACATGATCGCGACGAGCCGGTCGGGAAGATCCTCGCCGATCGCGCGGAGCGAGACGGCCGCCTGGAGCGGCTTCATAGACGACCGCGCGAACACGACGTGGTGCGCGTCGCCGACGGCCGCGACCACGCGCCCGTCCGCATCGCACACGGCGACGTGACCGAGGTGGACCGACTCCTCCAAGCCCGAGCGGACGACGCGCACGAGCGGCGCGGCGGAAGTCATGGGTTGCTCCTATGTCAAGCCGCGACGGCCGTCAAGCCGTCGGCAGGCTGGTTCATCGATGTCATGGTCTTGAACACCACCCTCGAGAGGTGTCGCTTTAGGGCTCGGATCGCTTCGGTCTTAC
>Ga0315268_10001157_pt1 | contig 30360 bp, 31 predicted proteins | sample C1_top_MG_FD_204535 | JGI IMG/M metagenome (GOLD analysis project Ga0315268, IMG submission 204535) | Sediment microbial communities from Yellowstone Lake, YNP, Wyoming, USA - C1_top | ecosystem: Environmental > Aquatic > Freshwater > Lake > Sediment | place: USA: Wyoming | collected 2017-08-01
AAGGGGCCGGATTTGGGATAGGTGAGGGTGCCGGAAAAGGAGATGTACAGGCCCAGGTCCAAAAAAACCCGGGCATCCTCATAGGTGCCTTCGAAGCAGTGCATCACCCCGCCGTGGAGCCGGCTGCGGAAATCCTTCAGGACCTCCTGGGTGGCGGCGGCGGCCTGCCGGGTGTGGATCACCACGGGTTTGCCGTAGGCCCAGGCGAACTCCATCTGGCGCCGGAACCAGTCGATTTGCACCTCCTCCGGGGAGCGGCGGCGGTAGAAATCCAGGCCGATCTCCCCCACCGCCACCACCTTGGGGTCCCGCACCAGGGGTTCTAAAGCCTCCAGGTCCCGGTCCTGGAGGTTTGCGGCGCCGTGGGGATGGGTCCCCACCGCGGCGAACACCCCGGGGTATTGGCGGGCGGTGGCCAGGACCCGGGCCGCGTCCCACAGCCCCGTGGCAATGTTGACGATGAGGACGACGCCGGCCTCCCGGGCCCGCTCCATTACCGCGTCCCGGTCCGGGGCCAGCTCCTCCAGGTCCAGGTGCGCGTGGGAATCTGCCAGTCGGATGGACATATGGTCGGACTCTGGACGAATTTCTGCGCTCATGGTAAGATATCGAAAATTGCCTTGGTCTGCAAGGAGAGGCAGTGACCTTCAGGGTTCTTTCGTCCGCAGTAATTTTTTGGCTTTGCTTGGGAACCACGCATCTTGCCGCGGCAGAGCAGTTGAGCCACACCCCGCCGAACTGGAAAGCCCTGGGCCGCGGCCTCAATTTTGCTCAGGTGCAGGTCCTCAAGGGCGACGAAGTGGTGTCCACCCTGGCGGTGGTAAAGATCGACCCGGCCACCAATGCTTTTCGGGTCTTTCACCAGGCCCCCCAGGGCATCATCGCCTGGCAGCAGCAGCTCAAGGCCCCCATCGTCTTCAATGGCAGCTACTACGACCGCAGCGGCAAGCCCGTGGGCCTGGTCATCTCCGACGGCCGGCCCGTGGGTTCGGCCGGCAACCGGCAGATGCGGGGCATGTTCGTGGCGGAACCCAAGGGCATGTCGCCGGACCTGCCCCGGGCCACCATCCTGGATCTGCAGCAAAATCCCATCAATCTCAAGAACCTCCCCTGGACCCAGGGAGTCCAGTCCTTCCCCTTATTGCTGGACTACAAGGGGCACATCCGGGTGCGGGACAGCGACAAGCGGGCCAACCGCACCGTCATCGCCCTGGACCGGGTGGGCAATATCCTGGTGTTCAACTCTTCCAACCGTTATTTCACCCTGTATGAGTTCGCCCTGTTCTTGAAAGAGAGTAAATTCGACATCGACTCCGCCCTGAATCTGGACGGCGGCACCGAAGCCCAGCTTCTGATTAAAACCAAGGACTTCGAGTTCTTTTCGCCCCCCTCCTGGGAGGACTCCCTGGGCAGCCTCCTGGACCAGAAGATGTACTCCCTGCCCACGGTGGTGGGAATTTTTCCCCGGGAAGAATAAGGATGGCCAGCTACTTGATCTTGGGGGCGGGAAGGTTCGGGCGGCTGGCCCTTCAGAGGTTGGCCCGTCAAGATGGCGAGGCCGTCTTCTGGGTGGTGGACCGGGACTCCGGGTCCCTGGCGACGGCCAGGAGGGCCACCGGGGTTGCGGCTGCCTCCCCCGGAAGAACCAGTCCGGTAAACTTGATTAAACAGGACGCCATCGCTTACTTGCATGACCATTTGGCAGGCGGGACCTGGAGCTGGCTCATCCCCACGGTGCCGGTGCATGTGGCCTTCTGGTACGCCGCCTCGAGCGCCCGGCTGCGGCAGGATTGGGAACCAGAGACGGTGCCGGAACTTGTGGGGGAAGGGGTTCCGGTGGTCTGGCCCGGCCGCCACGGGGAGCTCCTGCTCAGCCGTGGCGAGCACCGGTGCCCCGACGACTGCGTGCCCGGGCCGGTGTGCCCCATGAGCGGCAAAACCTGGGAGATTCCCCTGGATGAGCAATTGGCCGGGATTAAACTTGAGGGCTATGACATGATGGTGGTGGCCAGCCGCCAGTTGGCCCCCGGGGTGGGGGGATATCCTCCCGGTGAGTTGAGCGGCCTGTTGCCCCGCCTGGCCGAGGTTCCGGGCAAAGCTTTGATTGCCACCGCCTGCCGCTGCCACGGGGTGGTTCACGGCCTGGCGCGTCGGACCCTGGGGAGGGTTGCATGAGCTTCGTCTTCTCCGGGGTGCCGGGCACTTCCCGGCGTTTTCAGGAGATTTTTCAGCTCCTGGAGCTGGTTTCCCCCACCGAAGCCACCGTGCTGCTGCTGGGGGAAACGGGGACCGGCAAGGAGCTGGTGGCCCGGGATATCCACCGCAACAGCCCCAGGCAGGCGGAGCCCTTTGTGGTGGTGAACTGCGCCGCGCTGCCGGAAACCTTGTTGGAGAGCGAACTCTTCGGCCACGAGCGGGGGGCCTTCACCGGGGCGGCCAGCCGCAAGGACGGCCGGTTTGTCATGGCCCACCGGGGCAGCCTGTTTCTGGATGAAATCGGGGAGCTTTCCCTCACCACCCAGGCCAAGATTCTGCGGGTCTTGCAGAGCCGGGAGTTCGAGCCCCTGGGAAGCACCCGCACCCTGAAAGTGGACGTCCGCATCATTGCCGCCACCAATCGTAATCTGGCCGCCATGGTCCACGAGGGCCGGTTCCGGGACGACCTCTACTACCGCCTCAACGTCTTTCCCATCGAGCTGCCAGCCCTCAGGGAGCGTCTGGATGATCTGGAGGTGCTGGCCCAGCGGTTTCTCAAGATTTACGCCGGGAAAAACCGGCGGGAGGTCCGCTCCCTGGCGCCTGAGGTGCTGGAAACCTTCCGGCGCTATTCCTGGCCCGGCAACATTCGGGAGCTGGAGAACGTCATCGAACGGGGAGTGATCGTCTGCCGGGGTGAGACCCTGGAGTTGCAGGATTTGCCCGAGACCCTGCGCCACCGGGCGCCGGACCCCGGGGAGGGAGAGCCCGAATTGCCGGAACTGGAACGGCAGTTGATCCGGGGGACCCTGGAAAAAGTGGCCGGGCAGCGCCGGCAGGCGGCTGAAATCCTGGGCATCTCCATGGAGGAACTGAACCTGAAGATCAGGTCCTATGGGCTGGAGAACGATTGATACCGTTTTTGGTTTTTGGTTTTTCGTTTTTGGTTAGAATACCAAGAATTACCAAAGACAGATTTGAAAAAGGGAATGATTAAGCCATGTTTTTCCCGCCGTTGATCTTTTTAATGATGCTGGCCTTCCTGGTGGTGACCCTGGTCCTGCTCCCCTTTCTCATGGTGGGGATGATCGGCGAGGCCTTCCTGCGGCTGGGGGTGCCCCCCAGTCTGATGTTCTGGCTCCTCATCTTCACCCTTATCGGCAGCATGATCAACATCCCCATTTACCGCTTCGAGTCCCGGGAAGTGATGGGGGACCAGGTGGTTTCTTACTACGGCATGCGCTTCCGGATTCCCCGCCCGGCCAACACGCAGCACACCGTGTTGGCGGTGAACGTGGGCGGGGCGGTGATTCCCGTGGTCCTGTGTCTCTATCTGTTCAGCAAAATCAGTTTTGGCCTCTATCTGCCGATTCTGGTGGTTATTGTCATCCTGGTGGTGAACCGCCTGGCCCGTCCGGTCAGGGGTCTCGGCATCGCGGTGCCGGGGCTGGTGCCGCCCCTGGTGGCGGCCCTGGGGGCCTATCTTCTCTGCCCTGCGGCCCTCCGGGCCCCTTGCGCCTATATCGCCAGCACCCTGGGCATCCTCATCGGCGCGGACCTGCTGAATCTGGGGAAGATTCGGCAACTGGGGGCGCCGGTGGCCTCCATCGGCGGCGCCGGTACCTTTGACGCTGTCTTTTTGAGCGGCATTATCGCGGTGCTGCTGAGTTAGGTCCCTGCAAGAAGCAGCCGCAAGCTTCAGCGGGCGAGAGCCGACAGGAAACCCAGGAGTCCAACGAAATACTAAATCATTAAGTCCGGCATTTTTTAAATCGAGGATATTGTTATTGCGGGAGGGAAAGAAATTGCTGGAAGTTATTGGAACGAGGACAGGGATAAAATCCAGCTGGGGCAGGAGCCTGGTGCTCTTGCTGGTCCTGTCGGCCCCTTTGGTTCTGGGAGGCTGGAAGGCGGTAACGGAGGGCGATACCATCAACCCCAGTTATGTGGCCCGCATCAAGAACGGCCAGACCACCAAGCACGAAATTCTCCTCTACTTCGGCAATCCCCAGGAGATCCAGAAGGGTGAGGAGGGACCGGTTTACATCTACAAGAGCTTTAAAGATGCACCGGCCATGCCCTACCGGCCGGAAAAGCGCGAGATTAACCCGCAATCGGATCAGCTCTACGTCATCGATGACAGCAAGAAGATCAAGAAAGCCCCCCTGAAAACGGAGGGGAAGATTCTGCGCAGCACCCTGACGGTGTGGTTCAAGTCCGACGGGGCCACGGTGATGAGCCACGAGTACAAAGAATTTAAGGATAATTAACGGGGCGCCCGGATGACGGCCTTTAACAACCTGACCCAGGCCACGGCCTGGGTCTTTGAGCTGCAAAAATTCGGCATCAAGTTCGGGTTGTCCTCCACCCTGGCCATGCTGGCCCGGCTGGGGCTCCGGCACGAAGACGGCCGCTACCTGCACATTGCCGGCACCAACGGCAAGGGGTCGGTGGCCGCCATGCTGAGCGCGGTCCTGACCTCTGCCGGCTACCCGGTGAGCCTGTTCACCTCCCCGCACCTGGTGGATTTTTCCGAGCGTTTCCGCCTGAAAGACCGCGACATCTCCCCGGAGCGGCTGCTTGACTTGATCAACGAAGTGCGGGCCGCGGTGGCGGAGGATGAACCCCCCACCTTTTTCGAGTTCGCCGCGGCCATGGCCTTTCTCTATTTTTTCCAGGAGGGGGCCGACCCCATCATCCTGGAGACCGGCATGGGTGGCAGGCTGGACGCCACCAACATCGTCAACCCCATGGTGGCCGTGATCACCAACATCGCGCTGGACCACCAGGAGCACCTGGGCCGGGGGCTCCTGGCCGTGGCGGCAGAGAAGGCCGGCATCATCAAGACCGGCGCGCCCCTGGTCACCTACGCCCGGCAGCGGCGGGTGCTGGACCTGTTCCGACGCCGCTGCCAGGAACTTCGGGCCCCGCTCTACCGGGGGGGCGTGGACTTCAAGACCCGGGGCGGCCCCGGCGGGCGCTTTTCCTACCAGGGCCTGGGGCGGCGCTACGAGGGCCTCTCTGTGTCTCTCCCGGGGCGCCACCAATACCGCAACGCCGCGGTGGCCCTGGCGGTTCTGGAACTCCTGGAGCGGGAGGGCTACGCCGTCTCCGAAGAGGCCGTCCGGGAGGGCCTGAAGCGGACGCGCTGGCCGGGCCGCCTGGAGCGACTCTCCCAGGACCCCCGGGTCCTGCTGGACGGGGCCCACAACCCCGCGGCGGCCCTCACCCTGGCCCAGACCCTGAAACAGTTCCGGGGCAACGGCAGAATCATCCTGGTCCTGGGAGTCATGGCCGACAAGGACGTGGACGCCATCCTGGCGCGTCTGTTGCCCCTGGCCCAGACGGTGATCTTCACCCAGCCCCGATATTTTCGCTCCGCCGCCACGGAGGATCTGGCCCGGCGGGCCCAGAGGTATAATCTGGAGGTGCTCCGGGTCCCCCGGGTGGCGGAGGCCGTGGCGCAGGCCCAGGCCCTGGCGGGCCAGGACGACCGCATCGTGGTCACCGGCTCCCTCTACACCGTGGGGGAGGCGAAGGAATATTTTGGAAGAGAGGGCCAGGGGGAATAGCTTTCAGCGGTCAGCGAGCAGCTGTCAGTCTTAAAATTTAAAACCAGCGTTTTTTGCTGAAAGCTGGTAGCTCACCGCCAAAATTGTTTTTCACTGTCTAAAGCCCTGGAGGTTAAATGCAAATCTTCGTATCCGGGTCCCTGGCCTACGACCGCATCATGGATTTTCCCGGGCGGTTTGCGGACCACATTTTGCCCGAGAAGATTCATATTTTAAACGTCTGCTTCATGGTGAACGGTCTGAGGGAGCGCTTCGGCGGCACTGCGGGCAACATCGCCTACAACCTGGCCCTGCTGGGGGAGCGGCCCGTCATCCTGGCCACCGCGGGGCGGGATTTCGGCCCCTACCGGGAGTGGCTGGAAAGCCTGAACTTACCCCTTACCGGCATCAAAGAGATCCCCGAGGAGTTCACCGCCGGCGCCTACATCACCACGGACCTGGCCGACAACCAGATCACCGGCTTCAATCCCGGGGCCATGAAGCAAACTTCGGATTACCGCTTTGACGGCGTGGACCCTGCCGCCGACCTGGCCATCGTGGCCCCGGGGGGGCTGGAGGACATGCTGGCCTATTCCCGAACCTACCAGGCCAAGGGGGTGCGCTACATCTTCGACCCGGGCCAGAGCATCCCGGCCTGGGGGGGCGGAGAATTACGGGAGATGGCCACCGGCGCCCTGGCCCTCATCGCCAACGACTATGAGCTGGAGATGTTCCGGCAGAAAACGGGGCTGGATGAGGCGGGGCTGCTCAAATTGACCGGGACCGTGATTGTCACCAAAGGGGAGCAGGGCTCGCACCTGCTGCGGGACGCCGGGCGGGAAGAGGTTCCGGCTACGCCGGCCAGGCGGGTGCTGGATCCCACCGGCGCCGGAGACGCTTACCGGGCCGGCTTGCTGAAAGGGCTGGCCCTGGGCCTGCCCTGGGGGGAGGCGGCCCGGATGGGCGCGGTGCTGGCCAGCTTCTGCGTGGAGCAGCAGGGCACCCAGGAACACCGGTTGACTCCGGAGGAGTTCTGGGAGCGCTACCGGGAGAATTTCGGGGAGTTGCCGGCCACGGCCATGACGGCCACTGGCTGACGCCGCTAAACCATTCAAGGTTCGCTGGTCAAAATTGAAATATGTGCGGGCGGGCACTGCCCGCCATAATTACATCTCCATGGCCTCTATAAACCTCACCACCGGAACCTCTCCGGCAGGGTTGCTGCGGCAGATCCAGGACTTGTTCCGGGAGCTGGGCCTCCTGGGCGAAAGGCTGGAGCTGGTCCACCGGGGCCGCAAGTACCTGGCGGGCTGCGACCAGCAGGCTTTCGCGGTGTACCGCCGGGTGGAAAACTGCCATCTCCCGCCGGGCCGGAGCGGCTGGCCGGTGTGCCTGGTGACCTCCGAGACCATCCTGGATGAAACCAGTCCGCCCTCGGAGCCCGAAGACGAGTTCGCCTCGGGCCTCACCCTCCCCCAGTGGCTTGACCTCATCGAAAAGACCTTTCGCACCCACCCTTCGTAACCCCCTGTTATATGCGTCATGAAAATGTGCGCCGCCGCCCTCGACGGCGTAGAGGCGGACCACTGGCCTAAGCAAACCCGTGCCGGAGCCGGGGCCACAAAGATATCCCTTTGATCCCGCTCATAGCGGCCCGGGGGGCTGGGCTGCGGGCGGGGCCTCGGCGCGGGCCGGGGGGGAAGCGGCGGGGACAGCCCCGGGGCCGATGTAGCTCATCTCAAAGCGGAAGTGCGGAAAGAGCCGGGGCAGACGCATCATGTTGAAAATCATGACGCCGATGGCCAACCGGTCCAGCCAGGAAGACAGGGGCCAGCCCAGGTGAATCCACACCTGCCGGTCGGGAAATTCATATTCGATGACCCGGAGCAGGGCCACCAGGCGATGATAGAGACTGAGCTTCAGCAGAGGCAACCGGAAATGGTTGGGAGCCATTTTGGGCGGAATACCGGCCCGGGGGGAATAAAATGTGATAAAGACTTCGTTGTCCTTGGGCTCGTGGCCCGCTTCTCCGGAGCGGCGGAAGTAAAAATGCGCGTCCGGGGCGTTGGAATTGGCCAGGTAGAGGATCATCTCCATCTCGTTGTCGCCCTTGCCGATCTCTTTGAGTTCCGGGGCGCGCTTCCGGGCCACCAGCAGGCCGGAAAGCAGCACCAGGAGGGTGACGGAGCCCCACAGCATGGTGCCGTGGGTCTTTTTGACGGCCAGGAAGATGAAGCAGCTCACGAAAATGACCCACATGATGAAGGTCACCAAGCGGGAAGTGTAAAAGTGAATCACCTCCTTGGTGCCCATGAAATACCGGTAGATGAGCAGCGAACCCATGTTGATGCAGAAGCTGGCGAGGAGGCCCAGGGCGTACATGTCCGCCAGGGTTTCCTGGCGGCCCGAGGTGATGAGGATGATGACGGAAAAGAAGGCGGCGTTGGCCAGGTGGATGCGGTAGAGGGACTGGCGCCGGTTGGTGGCGATGAGCCAGTCAAAACCGTAGCGATGGGCCACCCGCTCGATGAGTTCGCTGGAAGCCACGAACGCGGTGTTGACCGCCATGATGAGGGTCAGGCTGGCCAGGCCCGCCACCGCCACCCCGAAAGGCAGGCCGTTCAGGAGGCTGGCGTAATGGGTGATGAGGTCGCCTTCGTGCTGGTGAAAGTCTATGGGCGCCGACAGGGCCAGGGTGGCCACGATGGGGGTTACCAGGCCCACGGTGAGGGCCAGGAAAATGTAGGCCTTGCCGATTTCCCGCCAGCTCCTGACCAGCCCGGCGGTCTGCAACACCGACTCCACTCCGGAATAGGCCAGGATGCAAAAGGCGATGTGGGCGATGAAGACATGGTAGGTCTCGAAGGTCGGCCCTTTTTGCAGGTCGGAGACGGTTTTGTGGGCCGCCATTTTGATCCTGCCGATGGAGCCGCTGTCCAGGGCCAGGATGCCGGAGACGATGAGGGTGACGAAAATCAGGGTGGCGGCAATGAAAATGGCAAAGGTGACCCGGGCGTTTTCCTTGATGCCCAGGATATTGAGGCCGGCAATGGCCCAGATGGTGGCCAGGACCAGGGCCAGGATGGTGTGGTGCGGCAGGCTGAAAAAGGAGGTGGCGTTCAGCACCGCGCTCACCGCGGAGATACAGGCGGTGAGGATGTAGTCCACCATGATGGAGGCTACCGCCACAAAGGAGACCATGGGACCCAGAACCAGGTAGGAGAAGGAGTAAACCCCCCCGCCGATGAGGCCGTGGTGCTCCAGGATTTCGGCGATTTCCACCAGGCGGGTGGTCATGTAATGGATGAAGACCGCGGTGAAGGCGATGAAGATGATGGCGCTGGGGCCGATAAACCGGTAAGCCTCCGCGGGGGCGTAAAACACGGAGGTGAGCTCATCCATCAGGGTGATGACCGCCACCGAAAGCCAGGTGAGCCACCAGCGCCCGTTCTGGTAATAGGAGAGCCGACCCGGTCGGCGCAGCAGCCAGAAGAAAAACGCCGCCAGGGCCAGGTTGATGGCTATGAGGAGAATGCCCTTATAATGCAAGGCCGGCTCCGGGAGGGCAGAAGGTTATTCGCCAGTCAGACGGACCTGAAATAATGGCAGGAATTCTATCATCCAACACCGCCCAGTCAAAACATTTTGGGCGGCAAGTCGGCCATTCAGCCGGGGTATGGCGGGAGTCGCCGGGGCGGTTGGGGGAACCACCCCGGCGAACGAAAAACGCTTTCAAGGGCCAGCCCGGGCAAGAGGCACTGACCGCCGATAGCGGATGTCAAACTCGAAGCTGGGAAACATCCGGGGCAGGCGCATCAGGTTGAAGACCATGACGCCGATGGCCATGCGGTCCATCCAGGAAGACAGGGGCCAGCCGAAGTGGACCGCCACCTGGCGGTCCGCCAGTTCATACTCCACTACCTTGAGCAGGCTGACAATGCGATGATAGAGGCTGGTCTTGGTAAGGGGGAAGCGGAAGTGGTTGGCGGCCAACTTGGGGGGCGCACCGCCAACCCGGGGGGAGTAGAAAGTGACATAGACCTCGTTCCCCTTGGGGGCGGCCTGGGGCGGCTCCTCCGACCGGCGGAAGAAGAGGTGGACCTGCGGGTCTTCGGACTCCGCCAGGTAGAGAACCATCTGCATTTCCGTATCCGCCTGCTCAATCTCTTTGATCTCCGGAGCCCGTTTCCGGGCCACCAGGAGCCCCAGAACCAGCATGATGCCGGTCACCGCACCCCACAGCATGGTGGCGTGCAGCTTTTCAATGGCCAGGAAGACGAAGCAGCTCACCAGGATGACCCAGAGGATGAGGGTGCCCAGCCGGCTGGTGTAATAGCTCATGCCTTCGGCGGTGCCCATGAAGTAACGGTAGAGGATGAGGGAGCCCATGTTGATGCAGAAGGAGGCCACCAGCCCCAGGGCGTACATGTCTGCCAGCTTTTCCTGGCTGCCCATGGTGAGAAAAATGATGACGGAGAAGAAGGTGGCGCTGCAGAGGTGAATGCGGTAAAGGGACTGACGCCGGTTCAGGGCGATGAGCCAGTTAAAGCCGTAGCGGTGGGCCACCCGCTCCAGCAACTCGCTGGAGGCCACGAAGGCGGTATTGATGGCCATCATCAGGGTGATGCTGGCCAGGGCGGCCACGGCAATACCAAACGGCACTCCATTGATCATGGTGGCGAAATGCGTGACGAGATCTCCTTCGTGGGCCTTGAAATCGATGGGCGCCGAGAGCACCAATATGGTCACCAGGGGGGTAACGAGGCCCACGGTGAGGGCCAGGAAGAGATAGGCGCTGCGGATGTCCCGCCAATTCCGGCACAGCCCGGCGGTTTGAATGACGGACTCCACCCCGGAGAAGGCCAGGATACAGAAGGCGATGCTGGAAATGAAGGCGGCGTAGTTGCCGGACCAGGAACCGGTGCTCACCCGCTCCATTGATTTATGCACGGCTGTGTGCATCTGCCCGAAGGACCAGGCATCCAGGTGGAGCAATCCCGAGATGATCAGGTTCAGAATGATGAAGCTGGCAATGATAAAGATCATGAAGGTAAAGCGGGCGTTTTCCCGGATGCCCAGGATATTCAGCCCAGCCACGGACCAGATGGTTGCCAGGATGGCCAGCATGGCCATGGACCCGGAGATGGGGTAGAAGGAGGTGGCGTTGAGCACGGCGCTCACCGCCGAGATACAGGCGGTGAGGATATAGTCCACCATGATGGAGGAAACCGCGATGAAAGAGACGGTGGGGCCCAGGACCAGGTAGGAAAAGGAATAAACCCCGCCACCGATGAGGCCGTGATGCTCCAGGATTTCCGCAATCTCGGTGAACCGGGTGGTCAGGATGCGAATGAGGATGCTGGTCAGGGGGATGAAGACTAGGGCGCTTAAGCCGATGAACCGGTAAGACTCCGCCGGGACGTAAAAGATGGAGGTGAACTCATCCATCAGGGTGATGATGCCCACCGCAAAGAAAGTGAGCCAGATGCGTCCGCCGTGGCTGTAGGAAAGGAGGCTGCGCCGCCGGAGAAGATAGATGAAGAGGGCGATGAGGCCGGCATTGAGCGCGACTAGAACGATGGTTTTCAATCTAAATCAACCCCTGGGAGGAAACCGGAATCTCCCCAATAGAATTAAATTTGTCATAGAAGTGATGGTTACCAGGCCGGCTGCAAACAAAAAACCGCGCGATAAATAAGCCAGTTCTTCCGAGGAACCGGCGCCAAGGCGTTTAGGTCAACTCGGTCGGAACGGCTTAAGGAGAGTGGGACTCCGGCGTGGGGGGCGGGGAGTGGATTGCGGTTAAAGTATGGGGGAATGCCCGGGCCTGCTTAACGGGTAGCCGGCCGGGGCGCGCTGGAAGCGGCCTCAGGAAGGGCGCGGCGGCCGCGCCGAAACGATTTTCCGACATATCCTCCTCCTGCCTGCGGGGTTAGCTGACGGGCTCGGGCAGGAGGCTTCATGCCCTACCGCTGATGCGCGGATTCGCCCCGGAAGATTGGGTCCCCCGCTCCTCCGGTGGGGTGCCGGAGAACTCGGCGATTGGCTCAGACAGGCCAACATGAATTAATTTATGCCTTTTAACTGAGATGTCAATAAGAAATAGAGGCGGCCCAGACTCTCCCGGGTTGGGAATCCCAGGGAAGGGTTGTCAGTTCAGTTCCGGCGTCTTACCTTGCAACAGAGAAGCCTTGGGGGAGCCATGTCCGGCCTCGATTCCGGTACAATTATCCTCATCCCCTGCGGGCCGGTGCCGCCCGCGGTATTGGAGTATGTGGCGGAGGGCCTGGGCCGGGAGCTAGGAGCCCGGGTGCGGCCGGGCGAAGGGGAGGCCGTGGCGGCCGAAGCTCTGGACCCGGGGCGGCGGCAGTACCGCGCCGAAGCCTTCCTGCCCCTGCTGGCGCGGCAGCGGGCCGCCGGGGAACTGGCCCTGGGAATTACCGGGGTGGACCTGTTCATCGCGGGCCTCAACTTCGTCTTCGGTCTGGCCGACCCCCGGCAAAGATGCGCGGTCATCTCCCTGGCCCGCCTGACGCCGGAGTTTTACGGCCAGCCCCCCGACCCCCGGCTTTTCCAGGAAAGGGTCCTGAAGGAAGCGGTGCACGAGGTGGGCCATCTCCTGGGGTTGGGCCACTGCCCCAACCCCGCCTGCATCATGTTCTTCTCGAACCAACTGTCCGACACCGACCGCAAGGGCCCGGGCTTCTGCGCCGCCTGCCGGCGGAGCCTCAAGTAAGAAAGGCACCCTAAGGCAGATTTAATGGGTCCGCCTTTCCAGAAAACTCACCTCCCCAAATCTTGCAGCGCCCGGGCGGCGAAGTCCAGGGTGGGATCCAGTTCCAGGGCCTGCCTGAGGACGAAGGCCGCCTCTCTGGCCAGGCCAAGCCTTTGAAGATTGACGCCCAGGTTGGCGTAGTCAATGGCGGAGCCGGGGTCCAGCTCGATGACCTTTTCGAAGCAGTGCACCGCCTCCCGAAAGTCCCCCAGTTTGAAGCAGCAGAACCCCAGCAGGTGGTGGGCCTCCTTGAGGTGGGGGTCCCGGGCCAGGGCCGCCTCGAAGGCCTTGACCGCGGCGGGGTAGTTTCCCAGGTCCTTGTGGCAGGAGCCCAGGTGCACGTAAATGCTGGGAACTTCATGGGCCGGGGGGGTCAGAGCCAGGGCCCGCTCGAAATGCTCCAGGGCCTCGCCGGGGCGCTCCTGGTTGGCCAGGGTCAGGCCCAGGAAAAACCGGACCTCGAAGCGCTCCGGGAAGACGGCGTTCATCTTTTCCAGGGCCTTAAGGGCCTCCGCCGGCGGAGCGTACAGGGCCGCCAGCTTGGCCAGGTGCAGGAGGACGCCGGTGTTGCGGGTGCGGTCCAGAAAATGGGTGCCGGGGATGAGGACGTAAACCGCGGGGATGCCGATAAGCGGGTGGGTGACGTCCACCACCAGGACCTCCAGGCCCAGGCGGGACAAGGCCCCCAGGCAGTTGCCGATCTCCTCCCGGAGGTTGGGGGAGGCCAGCCGGGGGAGCGCGTCCAGGGGCTGCAAGGGCCCCGGGGCCATCAGGTAGGCGGCCTCCTCCAGGGTCTCGTATTTGGGCAGGGTGGGCCGGTAGGAGGTGCGCCGGTGGAAGTCGCCGGCCAACTGGGCCACCTCGGTGAGGGCCCGGATGAGGGATTTCTCCGGGTCCGTGGTGGTGCCGGCCGCGAAGACGATTTCGCTTTCGCCGGGGAAAGTGGCCGGGTCGTAGGCCAGGGCCCCCACCGTGGGGATGCCGGTGTCCAGGGAGAAATCCCGCAGGTAAAGCTGGATGCCGTTGCGGCGGAATTTGGCGATGAGCTCCCGGGCCGCGGGGTCCCGGGCGGAGTCGGGGTCCAGGGCCGGGGTGAGCCGGCGCTCGTGGCTGATGACGGAGCCCACGTGGCGCTCCACCACCTCGCAGAGGGCCTGGAGGATGGCTTCCTCCGGGCAGTTGCCCGCGGCGGGGCCGTTGTATTCCTCGATGAGGTAGAACCAATGGAAGGGCAGGTACAGGGCCTGGCCGGTGGTCAGGTTGGTGGCCGGGGCGAAGTAAAGGGGCCAGTCCCGGTAGAGGGCCTCGGCCCGGGCGGCCTCCGGGGAGGCGTCGAACAGGGAGCGGGCCAGGAAGGCGAAATCCAGGGCCTGCCCCTTCAGGTCCCGGGGACGGGCGAAGACCTTGGGGGTTTCCTCCACATAGGTAAAGAAGCTGAAGCGCTCCACCAGCTCCATCAGGGCCGAGGCCTCGGACTGCGCCGGGGTGGCGCCTTTGCCCATCTGCTTGGCGGTGGGCACCACCCGCTTGGCGTCCGCCCCCAGGATGCTGATATACACGGGGATATCCAGCCGCCGGGAGTCGATGCGCAGGGTTTCGCTGAGGATGTCCAGGTCCAGGCGGGAGAGGCGGTCCCGGACCCGCCGGATGGTCGCCTCCGGAGTGGTGACCTTGTCCTGGTCGTAGGTGTAGCCTTTCAGGGCGTCCGCGAGTTTAAGGGGTTGCAGCATGGGTGATTATTCTCCTGGCAAGATTATCCCCCGGTTGCCGAATTTATGCAATCCGTAAGGCGCGGAAGGGGCGGGGAGCGAAAAGACCCGAAGCCTTTCCTCCAGGGAAAGGCTTCGGGTTAGGGTGAGGGTAAGGGAGAGGATGAAGCCGGGGGTTGGGAGCCTCCATTAAATCTCGGGGGTGGGCACGTCCTTCCAGGCGGTGTCCTTGGGGACCGGGGCAGCCTTGAGGAGGCGGCCGGTGGAGGCGTCCAGGTCCACAAATCCTACCGGAGTCCGGGTGGCGCCCGCAGCCAGCAAAGCGCTGCCGGCCGTGGGCCCCGCCGGCTTCCCGGCGGCCACTTCCACCAGGATCACCCGGCGGTAAGTGCAGTCTTCACATTGCAGTTCCGGCTGCTGGATCCCCAGGGGGCAATGGTGCCTCCGGGCCACCCCCGGGTCCACCCGGTGCAGGGCCGCCATCTGCACCGCGGGGGGCCGCCGCAGGTGGGCGAAGGGGTGCAGCACCCAATCCACGATGAGGGCCACGGTGTGATGCTGTTTGTGGAGATGGGAACGGTCGCCGGTGTCGGCGATCATCCCCTGCATGATGTAGTCCGCCGGCATTACGTAGCCCAGGTAGCGGCGGTCGGCCTTGATGAAGGGAATTCCCCCGGCTTCCACCCCGGCCAGGAGGCCGGTGAGCGCCTGGCTCTCCAGGGGGCCGTCCTCCGGCAGGATGGGCACCAGGGTGAGGTTGTCCCGGGTGGCAAAGGGCAGGGAATTAAGGGTGACCTCCCGGAGCACGACCCCGGTTCCCATGACCAGGGTGACGATGAGCACCGGCACGGCAAGAGGTTTCAGGACCGGGGGCGTTTTCCCTCCCAGGCCGGTGAAGGGTCTTTCCAATGCCCGGGGGAGGAACCTGCCGGTAGCCTTCATATACTCCTCGTAAGAGGCGCCGTACTGGTTCAGCATCCGCCGTTCTTCGTCCTGCGCCAGGAAGTAGTACAGGATGAGCATCAGGGCAAGGCTGGCCAGGACGATGAACCGGGGCCAGAGGATGGCCATGCCGATGCCCCAGACGGCCAGCGACAGATACTGGGGATGGCGGATATGGCGGTAGATTCCCCGGGAGGCGATGCCCCATTTGAAGATCTTGCCCAGGTACACCTGCAAGGCGCAAACGGTGAAGGCGAGGAAGCCGACGACGAAGAAAACCGAGCCCACCACCCGAACGGTTTGCAGAAAGGGCGTAGGCGGCAGGATCATGTGGGGCAGAAAGAACCTGGTGGCCCAGCGGGTGGCGGGGTAGTGCGCCAGAATATTGAAAAAGGGGCTGAAGACCGAATAAAAGAAAAAGGCAAAGGGGCTGATCATGATGGCCACTTCCAGGGCCATGACGACAAAGACCAGGATGCCGCCGGCGGCCGCCAGCCGCTTTGCTCGAGATGCCCGCTGATCCATGGTTGCCTCCCAGCACGGTTATGGACGAGTCTTTAATTAGATAACAACCATCGCCCCGGTTTTCGGCGGGAAAAAATTTGTTTGGACGAAATTTTTTCCGGGCAGCCGCGCCGGAGCCGATGGCTTGCCCATAAATCATAAAATGTAGCGCCGCGCCCCCGGCGGCGCCTGGCGGCTGAACTTTGAACTTTTCGGCATCAGTCCGGCGCAGGGCTTTCATTCAAGGGGTCTTCTCCCAGGTAGGCTTCCCGGAGGCGGGGGTGGGCCAGCAGTTCGGGCCCCGGCCCTTCCAGAATCACCCGGCCGGTCTCCAGAATGTAGCCGTAGTGGGCCAGGGCCAGGGCCGCAGCGGCGTTCTGCTCCACCAGCAGAATGGTGACGCCTTTTTCATTGAGCCGGGCAATGACGGCGAAAACCTCCCGCACCAAAAGGGGCGCCAGCCCCAGGGAAGGCTCATCCAGCAGCAGCAGTTGGGGGCGGGACATGAGGGCCCGGCCCAGGGCCAGCATCTGCTGCTCGCCGCCCGAGAGCGTTCCCGCGGTCTGGCCCCGGCGCTCGGCCAGCCGGGGAAAGGTGGCGAACAGGTCCTCCAGGTCCCGGGCCAGGGCCTCCTTGTCCCGGCGGAAGTAGGCGCCCAGGAGCAGGTTGTCGTAAACCGTGAGGTTGGTGAAGATGCGGCGGCCTTCGGGGGCCACCGCCAGGCCGGCCCGGGTGAGGCGATGGGGCGGCTGCCCCTGGACCTCCCGGCCGGCAAAAATGATGCGACCGCTTTGTGGGGGCTCCAGGCCGGCGACAGCCCGGATGGCGGTGCTTTTGCCCGCGCCGTTGGCCCCCAGCAGGGCCACGATCTTCCCCTTGGGCACGCTGAAGCTGACACCGTCCAGGGCCTTAATGGCGCCGTAGGAGACTTTGAGATTCAGAACCTCCAGCATATCTCTTTCATTTCCCCAGGTAGGCCCGGATCACCTCCGGATGCCGCCGCACTTCCTCGGGGGGGCCCGCGGCGATGGTGACGCCGTGATCCAGCACGGTGAGCTGCTGGCACAGGTTCATGACCAGGCGCAGGTTGTGTTCGATGACCAGCAGGGTCAGGCGGTAGCGTTCCTGGATCTCTCGCAGAAATTCCATCAGCTCCCGGGTCTCCTGGGGATTGAGGCCCGCGGCGGGCTCGTCCAGCAGCAGAAACCGGGGCCGGGTGGCCAGGGCCCGGGCGATCTCCAGGCGCCGCTGATGGCCATAGGGGAGGGAGCCGGCCATCTGGGCCGCCACCCCGGAGAGCCCCACCTCGTCCAGGAGCGCCAGGGCCCGGGCGCGCTGGGCCTTCTCCTCCCGGCGATACCTCGGCAGCCGCAGGACGGCCTCTCCCCAAAAAGTCCGGCGGCGGCAATGGGTGCCCACCAGCACGTTGTCCAGGACGCTGAGCTCCCCGAACAGCCGGATGTTCTGGAAGGTGCGGGCCAGCCCCAGGGCGGTGATGCGGTGGGGCGGGAGGCCGGTGATGTCCCGGCCGTCGAACCGGACCCGGCCCTCGCTGGGTTTGAGGAAGCCGCTCAGCAGGTTGAAAACCGTGGTTTTGCCGGCGCCGTTGGGACCGATGAGGCCGTAGAGGCCGCCCTCGGGAACCATGAGGTTCAGGTCCTCCAGGGCCAGGAGCCCCCCGAAACGCCGGCCCAGATGCAAAGTTTCAAGAAGCGCCATGGCCATGGTCCGACCGGGGCCACCACCGCGCCAGGGCTTCCCAGGAAAACTCCCGGCGGCCGAGAAGCCCGCGGCGGAAGAACAGGATCACCAGAAGCAGGGTGGCCGACAGAATCACCAGGCGCAACCCCGGAATGCCGGGAATGGCATGGCCCCAAAGCATCTGGGGCTCCTCCACGATCCGGAGCCACTCGCCGGCCCCGGTGAAAATGATGGCGCTGACGATGGCCCCGGTGGTGGAACCCAGGCCTCCCACCACGATGATGATGAGCAGGTTGAAGGTGAGGAAGAAGGTGAAGAGGGAGGGCGAAATGGTGGTGATGAGATGGGCCAGGAGGCCGCCCCCCACCCCCAGGAAAAAGGCGCTCAGGATATAAGCCAGGAGCAGGTGGCGGAAGGAATCCACCCCCATGGCCCGGGCCGCGGTTTCGTCTTCCCGGATGGCCTGCATGGCCCGGCCCCAGCCGGAGTTTACCAGAAACACCACGATGAAGGCCGTGGCCGCGGCGACTCCCCAGGACCACCAGAGGTTGGTATGGGGCGCCAGCCCCTTGAGCCCCAGGGGGCCGTTGGTGAGCCCCTGGAGGTTGTTGGCCAGGACCCGCGCCACCTCCCCGAAGCCCAGGGTGACGATGGCCAGGTAGTCGCCCCGCACCCGGAAGACCGGAAACCCCGTGATAAACCCGAAGGCCGCGGCCACCAGCCCCCCGGCCAGAAGAGCTGCGGGGAAAGGCAGGACAATCTGGCTGAGCGGCCACCAGAGGGGCGTTACCATGAAGTTCAGGGCCTTCTCCGCCGGAGTCAGGGTGAGGAGGGCCGCGGTGTAGGCCCCCAGGGCGATGAACGCGTTGGGCCCCAGGTGGAGCTGGCCGCACACCCCATTGACGAGATTGTAGGCCACCGCCAGGGTGATGAAGATGGCCATGTTGTTGAGGAGGCGCACCTGGTACTCGTCGGCCCAGCGATCCGCAGCCGCCAGAAACAGGAAAAGAAGCGCCAGGGCCCCCAGATTCAAGAGCGAGCGGCGAATGGTGTTACTCCTTCGGAGTTGTAGGGGCCAGGGGTCGCAGATCAGGGGTCGGTTATTCACGACTACCAATCCCTGACCCCTAACCCCTAACCTCTTGCTTTAAAGCTTCTCCTCTCCCAGCACCTCTCCCAGCAGGCCGGTGGGGCGGACTAGGAGCAAGGCGATGAGGAGGACGAAGGCCAGGGCGTCCCGGTAGCCGGCCCAGTCGGGGAGGAAGGCCACGATGAGGACCTCCAGCAGACCCAGGATGAAGCCCCCCAGCACCGCGCCGGCGACGTTGCCGATGCCCCCCAGGACCGCGGCGATGAAGGCCTTCAGCCCCGGCAGGATGCCCATGAAAGGGTTGACCTGAGGGTATTTCATGGACCACATCACGCCGCCGGCCCCGGCCAACAGCGAGCCCAAGAGAAAGGTGAAGGCAATGACGCGGTTGACGTCGATGCCCATGAGACTGACGGTTTCAAGATCCCGGGCGATGGCCCGCATGGCCCGGCCCACCTGGGTGCGGTAGATGATGAAAAACAGGAGAAGCAGGAGCATGGCGGTAACTGCGGGGATCAGCAGGCTGAGGCGGGGGATGAAGACGCCGCCGAAGTTCAGGGCGCCGGCGAAAGCCGTGGGTACCGGAAAAGGCTTGGGACGGCCCCCGGCCAGGACCAGAGCCAGGTTCTCCAACAAAAAGGAGGCCGCGATGGCGGAGATCAACAGCGAAATGCGCGGGGCCCGGCGCAGGGGCCGGTAAGCGCCGCGCTCCAGGAGGACCCCCAGGACCCCGGTGAGCAGAACCGCCAGGGCAAAGGCCGCCGGCCACGGCCAGGAAAAGAGGCCCACCGCCATCACGGCGACGTAGGCCGCCACCATCAGCAGGTCGCCGTGGGCGAAGTTGATGAGGCGCAGGATGCCATAAACCATGGTGTAGCCGATGGCGATGAGGGCGTAGAGGCTGCCCAGGGAGAGGCCGTTGATGAGCTGCTGCAGCAGGGTGATGACGTCCACCCGGCTATTATAGCAAATATTTTGCGGATTTGCGTATTTTGAGGGTTGACTTCCGGTGGAGGCGTTGTCAATATATACATTCACCAAACCTCGGGCATACCGAGGGATAAAACCAGAGATACCCTGAGGGGAAAAGCCGGGAAATTCCGGATTTGCAGAGCGTCTCTGGTTAAGTAATATCTTGGCCTAATTCCCGTCACCGGTTTCGGGGGAATCGGCTGACGGCGCCTGGCTGTATTACAAAGGGGGGGTAACCATGAAAAGGCTGAATTTCGAGGAGCAATATTTTCTCGCCTCCGCTGGCGGCATCATGGTGGTAGTGATGGTACTGGTCGTGGTGGCGGTGGTGCGGCTCAAATTCTATTTTTAAGGCTTTGTTTTAAGAGCTTTACAGTTAACTTGGCGGGGGCGACCCAACGGGTCACCCCCGCGTTTTGGGGGGAAGGGGGCTAAATTAACTTGACATTCGGGGCTTGTTGGTTAAAATGTCAGAAGTTTAGCATGTCAGACTGAGAGCAGGGCCATAAGTCCTGGACAAAAATCGGACGGGGATGCTAAGTGTCTCCGGCGATTTTTTTTTGCCTGACTGCTGGCGCCTGCTTTTTTGGCAGGATATTTTGAGCAGTACCGGTAGGAGGTTGTTCCATCATGAAGGAAACCGGCAGAGTAAAATGGTTTAACGATTCCAAGGGCTTTGGCTTTATCTCCCGGGAAAACGGCCCCGATGTCTTCGTGCATCACAGCGCCATCCAGGGCGAAGGCTTCCGCTCCCTGGCGGAAGACCAGGAGGTGGAGTTTGAGGTGGTCCAGGGCCCCAAGGGGGCCCAGGCCCAAAACGTAGTTAAACTATAAGCCTTAGGGATTACCGCCAAAGCTCCGGGGGGCTTCACCCACCGGAGCTTTGGCAATCCGATAGCGGGAGAAGGACCTTGGCACGAAATCGTTATGGCTGGGAAAAACGCGCCAAAGAGATGGCCCGGAAACAGAAAAACGAAGAAAAAATGAAACGCCGCCAGGGCAAAGTCACCACGCCGCCGGCGGAGGAGCGGCCCGAGGCGGCGGAAGAAGGGACTTAAAGCTCCAGGCGGGGGCCTGGCCCGACAGTCTCCGGCCAGTGCCCGGACAAGACCGATAGGGAGAAGAGATGAGCGTAAAATTGTATGTAGGCAACCTGCCCTACGAAATGACGGAAGAAAAATTGGAGGCGCTGTTTTCCGAAGCCGGTCACGTGGCCTCCGCCAAGATCATCACCGACCGGCAAACGGGGCAACCCCGGGGGTTCGGCTTCGTGGAGATGGATACCAAGGCGGAAGCCCAGAAAGCCATTTCCATGCTGAACGGCAAGGAAGTAGAAGGTCGCGTCCTGGCGGTCAACGAAGCCAGGCCGCCGCAGAAATCTTTCGGCGGCGGCCGGGGCGGCTTTGGCGGCGGCGGCCGGGGTGGTTATGGCGGCGGCCGGGGCCGCGGCGGTTACCGTTAAAAAAGGAATCTTTGGGGGAGGCTGCCAGGGGCTCCATAGGGGCGTTCGCAAACCAACCCTGCAAAACCCATCCCCCAACCCGCCTCTGTAAGTTTGGACAATAATGAAGGCCGGAGGCGAGCGGCTTGGCCCTTCCCGGCCCCCGGAGATCCAAAAAATAAAAAATAAAAAGGCGGCCATGAGGCCGCCTTTTTATTTACCCGGGGAGTTCGCAGCGAGATTGAGGGAAGGTGGGGAGCCTTTGCCAAAAATCCCCCGGCCCTCCCCTCAAAATTGCACCCCCGGCCTTGGCCCCGAAGCCCTTACGCCAGGCCCCGGGCCGCGTCCGGCCGCGTGCTTTAGTAAACCGCCGTAGATTTGGCGCTGGACATCTCGACCACCAGCCGCCCCGCCTTAATCAACTCTACTCCTTCGATCAAGTCAGCCTGACTGATCTTACGTCTCTCCAGTCAGGGGATTCAGGCCAGCATCTTGCCGCCGTTGGCGACGTAGCTGGTGATCAGCTCCTTTAATGGGGTAAAGCCGGGAACCGAGATCTTCTCGGCATACCCTTTTTGGCCCAGCCAGACCCCGTTGCTTTGCAAGACTACCACTGCTTCCATATCCATGGCCTGGGCCGCGTTGGCCAGCAGAAAGGGAAAGCAAGCCTTTTCCGGGTCCTCCTCCGCATGGGTGGCGACCAAAACAATTTTCTCTTTTGCTTCCGCCATGTGCTCACCTCCTTTCCGGTAACTTCTTGCTGCAAGCATTGGCTGCCTGGTCGGGGCCGAATGGCGCCCGATCCCTAAAACCATTTTTTGCGTGGAGCACCATCAACCGCGGGCCAGCAGGCTGGCCAGGTTTTCCGCGGGAAGACCCGCCTTGAGCAGATTGGCCAGGCAGATGGGGCACATGGTGACCACCGGGGCGCCGCTGGCCTGGAGTTCCGCGGCCCGGCGGCCGAGAATCTCCCGGTTCAGGGCCGGGGACACCGATTCCGCCGGGCCGCCGCAGCAGGAGGTGAAATCGCCGCGGTTGCGCACCTCCACATACTCGAGGCCCCAACCGGCGAGCAGCCGCCGGGGGGCCTCCGAGAGTTTCAGGTATCTGCCGTAAAAACAAGGGTCATGGATGGCCACCGGCGGCTGGCCATCGCCGCCGCTCCTGGGTTTTACCTGGAGCAAGGTGAAATATGGGTGCACTTCCAAATCGGCGCCCGTGAATTTCGGATAAAGCTCTTTCAGGGCATAGGTGGTGTGAGGGTCAACGGTGATGACCCGGCGGACCCCGTGGAGCTTCAGGGTCCGGGCCACGAACCGGGCATGCGCCACGAAGCCCTCCTGATCTCCCAGATCATATAGCAGGATGCCGCTGTAAAAGTCCATCTCCGGATGATAGAAGAAGCCCACCCCGGACTTCTTCAGAAGGCTGCAGATGGAATGGAGGATGCCGTTGAACTTCTGTTTTTCCGTCCTGGAGGTCAGGAAGGAAAACGCCTGCCCCCAAAGAAAGCCGGGGAGATAACGGCTGAAGCGGCCGAAACGCAGAAACCCGGCCCCCCGGGTGTCTTCCAGGCGCTCCAGGTAACGGGTGGTGGCCGCAATATACGGTATGGACTGATACATCAGGCCGGTGAACAGCAAGGCGTCTCCGGGTTTGCGGGTGAAGCCGGACAAGTCCCGCCACCAGGTGTTGATCTGGGAGTTGGAAATCCCGAAAGGATTCCGGGTCTTGCTGACATTGGCCGCGATGAGGTCGATGATGTCCCCGGGGTTATACACCTTGGCCCCTCCTTGAGTTCGCCACCACATAGCGGCGCAGCCCCAGGATGAGTTCGCCGGGGTTGGCCTGGCGGGGACAGGTCTGGGTGCACAGCCCGCAATGGAGGCAGCGCCAGAGGTCCCGGGCCTGATCGAGGATTCGTTCCCTGGCTCCCACCTGGACATAGCGGATCATCTTCCGGGGAAAATGCCCGAAAAGCAGGGGACAGATGGCCGCGCAGGTGCCGCAGTTGAAACACTCCAGGGCGGTGTCCACCCCGTAAGCTTGGAGCTCTTCGGCAAAGTCAGGATTTATCAGGGCCATGTCGATACTCTGTAAGGGGGTGGTTCTACTCCTCCGGGCTCGCCTCGCCTTCCCCGGCCACCGGTTGGCCCAGTTTGTAACGGTAGTAGCTGCCGGCCTTGGGCCCTTCCAGGACTTCTCCGTATTTCTTCAGGGTGGCCACGTACCAGAGCACCTGGGAGGCCGGCAGACCGGTGGCGAGGGCGATCTCGGGCACCGTCAACTCCGCTCCCTCAAGGCGCTCCTTGATGGCCTTCACCGCCCGACGCTGCTCTCTCATGCGACTGGTGGCCGCGGCGATCTGCTTTTTCCGGGCCGCCTTGAGTTTTTTCAGGGCCGTCTGCCCGGAGTTGCTTTCCGAAGTGTCAGACATCGAAAAACCTCATGGGATGTGGCGCGGCGCCCCCACGGCGCCGGGGACCGCCGGGGCCGCGGTTCTACATGTTAAGCTCAAGCTCCTTCCAGATATTCGTCCGAAACGATCATGTCCACCATGGCCTCATACTGCTTCAAGGTCCAGCCCTGGATGTTGATGGCGTTTTCCGGGCAGACCGCCACACAGGCGCCGCAGCCCAGGCAGAAGGCCGGGTTGACCCGGGCCCGTTTGACTTTCCGGCCCTCAAGGTCCTGCTCCACCAGGGCCAGGGCCCCTGGGGCCAGGCAGGCCGCGACGCAGGCGCCGGTGCCGGTGCACTTGCTGAGATCCACTGCCGCCACAAAGGGGTCCAGCCCCACATAGCCCCGGGTCAGAATCGCCGCGGCCTTGACCGCCGCCGCGGCCGCCGCGGCACAGGTCTCGCCCACGTCAAAGGGGGCCTGGCAGGTGCCGGCCAGGAAAATGCCGGCCACGTTCAATTCCACCGGCCGCAGTTTGGGGTGCACTTCCTGGAGGAAGCGGTCCGCGCCCATGGGAAGCTTCATCTTTTCCACCAGGTCGGCGATATCATTGGGCTCCTGCCCCACCGCCAGCACCACCAGGTCCACCGGCACTTCCAGTTCCTCGCCGAAGGTCAAGACGTCTTTCACCCTTACCAGCAGCGGCGGCCCGGCGGCGTCGGGATTTCTCTCGACCTGGGGCTCCTCTCCGGCCTCGAAGCGGAAAAACAACACCTGGTTTTGCGCCGCCCGGGTGTAAAGTTCCTCCTGGCCCCGGCCATAGGTGCGGATGTCCCGGAAAAAATCAAAGACCCGGGTTCGGGGGTAGCGCTCCCTGATCTCCTGGGCGGTGTATAGCGCGGCGCTGCAGCAGGTGCGGGAGCAGTACTCGTTCAAATAGCCGCCCTCGTTCTCGGCATGGATGCCCGGAATCTGGCGGCTGCCCACGCAGTGGATCAGGGCCGCCCGGCGGATGGGCCGGCCGTTGACCACCAGGGCGCCGCCGTCCCCGGGGGCTTCGGCCAGCAGGCGGATGAGTTCCGGCAGGGTGACCACCTGGGGGAATTCACGGTAGCCGTATTCCCCCGGCCGGGGCTGGTAGGGCCGAAACCCGGTGGCCAGCACGATGACCCCGGCTTCCAGGTTGATTTCCTCCCGGGTTTCCGGAATAGGCCCGGGCATAACGCCCACGAAGGGCAGGAATTCCCCCGGACCCCGGCCGGACCGGCTCAGTCTCTCCAAACGCTCGTCATAGGCCCCGCTCGCGGGGGGCTGCCGCACTGCTTTGAGTTTGAAGCTGCCGACATAACCTTCAAAACCATCCACCCGGGCGCAGGTGTAAACCTTGATGACCGGATGCGACAGGACTGCGCCCGCAAGTTCGCCGATGACCTCGGAGGCGGATTCCCCCGAAGGCGCCAGGCGGTCCAACTGCGCCACCTGCCCCCCCAAAAAGGGGCTCTTTTCCAGGAGGCTCACGGCCAGGCCTCTTTCGGCCAGCTCCAGGGCACTTTTCAGACCGGCCACGCCGCCCCCGATGACCACCGCCTCCCGACGCACTTTGACCCGGATGGGTTCAAGGGGCTGAAGCAGACCAGCCTTGGCCGCGGCCGCGGCCACCAGCCGGGCGGCCTTGGCGGTGGCCCCGGCGCCATGATGCACCCAGCTCACCTGTTCCCGGAGGTTGGCGTGCTCGTACACATACGGATTGGCCCCGGCCCGGGCCAGGGCCCGGCGGAAGGTGGTTTCGTGGAGGCTGGGGGAGCAGGAGGCCACCACTACCCGGTCCACCAGGCCGCTTTTCAGATCCTCGATGATCAATTCCTGGCCGGGATCCGAGCACATGAACATATTGTCCCGGGCCACCACCACTCCCGGCACTTTACGGGCCTGCTCACACACCTTTTGCACGTCCACGGTGTCGGAGATGTTGCCGCCGCAATGGCAGACGTAGACGCCGATTTTGGCGGCAACTGGCTCTATCTTCTTTTTCTTTGCCATGTTAAGAAGTTAACCCGCCGCCCTGGCGGCCCGGGCCGCCAGGTAGCGGGAGGCCTCCATGGCCGCGGCGCCCGCCTCCGCAATGCTGTCCACGATATCCTTGGGTCCCGCGGCGGCGCCGGCGACAAACACGCCGGGAAGATCGGTGAGGGTCGGGGCCAACTTCGGTTTCACGGTATGAATGAAGTTGTCCGAACCGATGGAAAGGGGGCAGCGGCCTTGGGGGTCCCAGGCCGGCGCCAGGCCCAGGGAGAGCACCACCAGGTCATGCTCGGCCACCTGCACCCCGCCCGCGGCTTCCTGAGATTCGTAACGCACCCGGACCGCCCCATTCTCTCCGGGGTCGAGATAAGCCACCTTGCCTTTGACAAAATTGACCCCCATGGCCTGGGCGTTCTGGTAGAACTGCTCGTATCCCTTACCGAAAGCCCGGATATCCAGGTAATAGACGGTGAGATCGGCCAGGGGCAAAGAGCCGGACAGGAGCATGGCCTGCTTGATGGCATACATGCAGCAGACCCGGGAGCAATACGGCACTCCCAGGCTCTGGTCCCGGGAGCCCGCGCACTGGATGAAGGCCACGCTATCCGGCTCCATGCCGTCAAAGGGCCGGAGGACGCGGTTGTAAGGGCCGTGGGGCGCCAGCAATCTCTCCATCTGCAGGGCCGTAATCACATTGGGAATCTTCCCCTGGCCATACTGGATCTTGTTCTCCACCGGGATCATTTCATATCCGGTGGCGATCACTGCGGCGGCCGCGGTCAGGGTGAAGGCTTCGGGCTCGTCAAAGAAGTTGACCGCCTGGGTGGGGCAGACCTTGGCGCAGCGGCCGCAGAGGATGCAGTTCTCCCCATCGATGAGGGCCTTCTGGGGAATGGCGTTGGCGAAGGGGATGCCGATGGCCTTGCGGCCCGCAAAGCCCCCCTGCTCGGCATCGGGGGCCAGCACCGGGCACACGTATTCGCACTGGCGGCAGCCGATGCACTTCTCCAGCTCCACATAGCGGGGCTTTTGCACGATGGCGGCGGCCAAATCGCCCCCCCGGCGCTCCAGGGATTTCAGCTCACAGTAAGTGAAGAGGGTGATGTTGGGATGATGGGCCGCGGCCGCCATCTTGGGGGTGGTGATGCAACTGGAGCAATCCAGGGTGGGGAAGACCTTGGAGAGCCGGATCATCTTGCCGCCGATGGAGGCGTCCTGTTCCACCACCACCACCGAGAAATCCTGGTCCGCCAAATTGAGGGCCGCTTCCAGCCCGGCGATGCCGCCGCCCAGGACCAGGGCGTCGCAGCGTAAATTTTGGGGCAAAGCCATATCTGCCGTTCCTCGGATAACCTGTGGCAGTTCGGCCAGTCTGACGCAGTGTTTCCTTGAAGCTATTGCGAGACCCGTTTTTTATGTCACCCTGAGCGGCAGCGAAGGGTCTAGTTATTTGAAAATACTAGATTCTTCGCTTCGCCCAGAATGATATCCTGTTTCCAGAGCAGGCAGGTTCTTATTATTAATTGAACTTTTTCCCTCCCCTGGTGGAAGGGGGCCAGGGGGAGGGGAAAATTGCAAATTTAGTTCACCCGCACCCTGCCCTCCCCCATCAAGGGGGATGAAATTATGGATGAGCCGGCTAAGCGGCGCCGGCCGCGGCCGGCCCGGCGCGGCCCGGCGGGCCCATCTCCGAGACCAGTTCGGTCATCTGCCTCACTTCATTTAAAAAGGCCCGGGTGCACACCGTGCAGATGGCGGTGAGCCGCAGGCGGCGGATGTCCAGGCCCCGCTCCTTCATCAGGGCGTAAACCCGGTCGATGCGCCGGGCCAGGGCTTCATAGGACCCAGGGTAGGGGCTCTCCACCCCGCAGGACATGATGATGATGCCGGCGATGCCTTTGTGGAAGCAATCCAGGTAAAATTTCTCGGGGAAGAGGACCGGATCCTTGACTCGAAGGATGTAGGTATTGGCCGCATAGCTCTGGTGTCCCTGGCCCACCGCGTCGGCCCCGGGGTAGGCGCAGGCCTCCGTGGCCAGGATCAGGATTTTGCCCGCCTGTTTCTCCGCCGCCACCAGGCCCCCCGGTTATTTTTTGCGGACCACGAAAATGCGGTCGTAGCCGTCCCCGGGCAGGAAGCCCAGAAATTCGTGGCCCACTTTATTGGCCCACAGGGGGATATCCCCCTTGGTGCCGGGGTCGCTGGAAAGCACTTCCAGGACTTCACCCACCTTCACCTGGCCGATGGCCTTCTTGGCTTCCATCAGCGGCCCCGGGCAGGCGCTGCCCCGGCAATCCACCACCGAGGCGGGCTTCAGGGCCGCGAGATCTTTGGTTTCCATGGCTTGCTCCTTCTGGGAATCTTCAGAGGTGAAAAGCAATATCAATGCCAAGCTATCGCCCACAATTTTTATCAATTATTTTAGCAGATTGAATCAGGATGTTAAGGTTTTTTTCTTAACATATGTTAATAATCCTGCTTTACAGTCGTTCATCAAGCGGCCTCCTGGCCTTCTTGATTATCGGGGCCGACGGTCCCGACTCTTTCCATTTCAGGGGGATGGGGAGGGGAGTTTGAGGGGAAGGTAGGGGGAACTGGTTATCCCAGCCCTCCCCTCAAAAATTTCACTCCATTAATCGCCGATCAATTTTGACAGGCCCAGGAGGTTGATGATCTCGGGCATGACCTGGAGGCCAGTGAGGCGGCCCAGGCCGCCCCGGGCGCAAGCCCGCTCGCCGTAATGGCTCACGTCGTCGGTGCGCACCAGCCCCTCCCCCACCATCATCAGGGGAACCGGGTCGCCGGAGTGCCGCTTCAGGGCGCAGGGAGTGGAGTGATCCCCGGTGAAGACCATAAGGAACGGGGCGTCCAGAAGCAGCTTCACGGCCTCGTCGATGCGGTTGATGAAGTCCCGTTTGCCCTTGAAATCCCCGTCTTCTCCGAAGGTGTCCGTGGCCTTGATGTGGACGAAGGCGAAGTCGTAGGTGCCGCCCAAGGCGTGCAGCGCCGCCTTGAACTTGGCGGCGATGTCGGTGTTGGGCAGGCCCGTGGCCCCGGCCACCTGGAAGACGTCCATGCCGGTGAAGGCGCCGATGCCTTTGTAGAGGCCGCCGCCGGCGATGGTGCAGGCCCTGAGGCCGTAGCGTTCCTCGAACATGTCGATTTTTTTATAATAGCCCGCGCCCCGGCCCAGGAGGTAGTTGGCCGGAGGCTTGCCCTGCTTAATGCGCTCCTGGTTGAGGGGGTTGGCCGCCAGGACCTTGTGGGCTTCCGCCAGAAAGTGGTTCAGCACCTTGGCGGTGAAGGCCGCCTCCTTGGAGTCGTCCAGGGGATGGACTTCGTGGACCTTGACCCCCACTTCGTGGGGGTCATTGTCGCTGATGCGGCTGGAGAGCCCCGGGCCCCGGAGGATGATGCCGGCCCGGTGGCCGGTGCCGGGCTTGACCTTGAGGGTGATGCCGGCATAGGTCATGCCGTCCAGGTCCGCCACAAAGGGGCCGGTGTCGGTGATGCGGCCGGCCCGGCGGTCGGTGACCACCAGGTGCTCGTCCACGGTGCCCAGATTGCCCCGGAGGGCCACATCTCCCGCCTCCAGGTCCATCCCCAAGCCCGCCACCTCGATGGTGCCCCGGCCGGTGTAATACTTATCAATGTCGTAGCCCAGGATGGCCAGGTGGCTGGTATCGCTGCCAGGGCGGGCGCCGATGCCGATGGCGTTCATCAGGCCGCAGATCCCCCGGGCCGCCAGGGCGTCGAGATGGGGGGTGTGGGCCGCCTCCAGGGGGGTGAGGTCCCCCAGCTCCTTGATGGGCCGGTCGCCCAGGCCGTCCATGATGACGAGCATGGCTTTGTTCATGGGAAGCTCCTCGTAATGAGTTTTCGGTTTTCAGTTTTCGGTTTCCGGCGGCAGCCGCAGGCCCTTACAAAAACCTGCGCCGGCCACAGCTGCGCTGCGGCCATGAACGGTTAAAATTCCACCGCGTCAATGCTGCTGAGCCGATAGCAGGCTCCGCCGGAGCCGTACCTTTCCTCGACAAATTTCCAGGTCACGGTCTCCAGCAGCTTGCAGTACTCTTCCTGGAAGCCCTGCCGCGACTTGACCTGGCGGATTTCCTCGTAGCCTTCGAAGGAGCGCTTTTCCTTCAATTTTTCATAATAGTCCACGGCCTGGCCGTAGTAGCTTTTGATCACCAGGGAGCCGTTCAAGGCGAAGACGCCGCTGAAGCTGTCCTTGGAGGCCTGCAAAAGTTTCAGCAGCGTCGCCTGGTCCAACTCCGGGTCGCCGCTCTTTTTTAAGAGGTACAGGGTGTCAATGGTGGGGGGCAGGTAGAAAAAGATCAAAAAGAAGAAAAAGATGATGAAGGTGATCACTTCGTTGAAGGATGCGTAATGGTCCAGGCTGGAGAACAACAGGCTCAACACCACGGCCAGGATGAGCCGGGGAACGATCTTGCGGCTCAAGAACTTCAGGTAATCCGCGACCTCTTCGGTGACCTCCCAACCCATGAACCTCCTCATGGCAGCCTCCTGTCGGTGTGAGATGTTTTGCTCCGGGCGTCGGCGCCCGCTCAGGGCGTCACCGACTGGTAACCCTGGGCGGTGATGGTGGCAAAATAATAAGGGGGCCCCACCTCGTCTTTGACGGCGGCCATTCTTTCCAGGAATTCTTTGCTCATCTGAAGGAGTTCGGCCAGGGGGACATTCCGGTTGACCGCCTGGAACAGGCGCATCTCCATCCCCAGGTTCCGGGGCATGACCACCAGCCGGTTCACCGGGATCAACTGCAGGGGCAACTGGTTTTCTTCGCTCCCCAGGAGCAGGAGTTCAAAGCCGGGCGGCGGCCTCTCCGGGGAGTAACCCGCCAGGATGAAGTAGATGCGCCGGAAGCCTTGGGCTTCGGGGCCGTGCTGGTCCAGGTGGCGGCCGTAGCCCCGGGAAAGAAAGTCCAGGGCGAAGGGGGCGATTTCCTCCAGGTCCAGGGGCCCCCGGTGCCGCGCCAGCATCCGGCGCAGGGACAGGGACAGGGAGGCGCTCACCCCGGCGCCGCCGCTCAGGAT
>Ga0315268_10001159_pt1 | contig 30354 bp, 36 predicted proteins | sample C1_top_MG_FD_204535 | JGI IMG/M metagenome (GOLD analysis project Ga0315268, IMG submission 204535) | Sediment microbial communities from Yellowstone Lake, YNP, Wyoming, USA - C1_top | ecosystem: Environmental > Aquatic > Freshwater > Lake > Sediment | place: USA: Wyoming | collected 2017-08-01
AGTCTGTCGATCGATAGCCTGGATGAGACACAGTATCCAATACGGCTCTATCATTTCGAGAAGGCGATCCAGGCGCTGGAGTCTACACAGGACAAACAGCGACGTCAACTTGAGGAGGCATTGATCCCCGCCGAACCATTGTGCGGGACATCCTTCGGCCTCTACGCTAGCGACGACGGGAGCGGAGGAATCATAACAATTGAGTGTTCGGTTAGGCCTCTTGTCGCGGGGGAACGGAGAGTTTCAGTGACCGGCAACTCCACATCAGCAATCATTGGACAGACTGTCGTTTCGGATGAGTCAGTGGTGCAAAGTGCTGAAAATGCTGTCGAAGCCGTGGTGTCTTGGCTGTGGACCAGTCGAAAACTGGATCTGAGCCAATTACACGTGCATTTCCAAGTAAGGAGTATTCTGGAAGGCAACCCGGGTCATGGTGTGTCGGGTCCGAGCGCCGGAATGGCAATGGTTCTGGCCCTAATTTCGGAACTTGCGGGATTGGTGATATCTCCATCGATCGTTGCGACGGGTACAATAGGCGTGAAGTTAGATGTTGGCCCAGTGGGAGGACTAGGCGGTTTCGGCAGTCAGACCGGGAAGATTGTCGGCATTTTGAAATCTCGACGAATCCGGGTATCGGACCTAGTACTCCCGGCTGCAAATTATGACAACGCGACGGACGAAATGAGAGTTCTCAGCGATGAAGGGATCGGAATTCATGCCATTCACAAAGCAACTGAGTGCCCCGAAATAGTGTTCGGGATGGATGAAAGTGCGGTCGCAGATAAGATAAAAGAAAGGTACGAGATAGCTGTGGGACAGATTCGACGAAGCTAGATGTCGAGCTTAAGGGCTTCTTTAAGGCCCTTGTATCTATTTCTGACAGTAACTTCGGTGACGTTAGCGACTTCAGCTATCTCTTTCTGGGTTTTCTTTTCTCCTTCAAGCACGCATGCAACGTAGAGTGATGCGGCAGCGAGACCCATTGGGTCCTTGCCGGCAACGATGCCTCTCCTCTTTGCTTCGTTTATGATCTTTATCGCTCGCTGCTGTGTGGGCATTGAGATATCGACCTTAGTTGCTATTTTCGAAATGCATTTGACAGGGTCCTCAACGGGCATTCTTAGATCGAGTTCTCTGACGAGTAGCCTGTAGCATCTTGCCACGTCTTTCTTCCGTATCCGGCTGGCTGCTGACACGTCCTTGAGTGTTCTTGGGGTCTCCGACATTCTGCAGGCTGCATAGAGTGATGCGGCGGCTATTGCGGCTATCGATCTTCCTCTGACCAGTCCGTTGTCCAAGGCTTTTCTGTAGACTATCGCGGCACGTTCTTTGATTGAGGCTGGGATGTGTAGCATGTCTGTAAGCCTGTCGAGTTCGGCCATTGCCTGCGCGAGGTTTCGATCAGCGGAAGAGTGAACGCGTGTTCTGATTTGCCATTTTCTCAGTCGGAGCATTTCAAGTCTTGTCGCCAATGGAAGTTGACGGCCGTAGGCGTCTCTGTTGACGCGGTCGATGACAGTCGAAAGTCCTTTGTCATGGATAGAGAAAGATGTCGGTATCCCAACGCGGCCGCGCTCATCCTTCTCTTCCTTGGTGAAGGCACGCCACTCAGGACCTTGGTTGAGCGAATGCTCGCTGATTACTAGGCCGCAATCATGGCAGATGATCTCTCCCAGATCGTAATCCTCTACGAGATTTGTGCTTCCACATTCGGGGCAGTTAGTTAGCTTCCCCACTTTCCTAGTTGTTGCGGCGCTCATTTCTACTCAATTTGCTCCATGCTGTACGCTCGAGCCATCTTCTCAGCGCAGAACGACACGCTGTCGTTCCGACTCAGAATCAGTCATCCGGCCCGAAAGCTATAATAACCAAGACACTTGAGTATTTAACGTTTACGTCAGATTTTAGCATTTCTCTGTGAAAATAGCCGGAAGAAGGCGCTACGCAAGACGTAAAACGCCTCAATTTGGACCGTTTCGGTGTTTGGGAGAGTTCGCTTCTGGCTAAGTTGTGCTAAGCCTCTCTCCGAAAGTAGACGGAGTCAGACTCGCGACGCAGGAACCTTGAGTACCGAGCGCATTCCGAAACAAGCATTGGTTGCTGGTCGTCTGGCGACGTGATCAACTCCACGTTGATGAGCCGGTATCGGACTCCGTCAGGATCCGCTCTGAACACAGTCCGGAAGTCTTCAAGTGAGAGTTCCGGCGCGAGTGGGTCTTTCGTGTCGACGACAACTGGGATTCTACGAATAGGAACCCGGATGACGATTTCAGCCGGCAAGAGGGCCATTCTCCTCTCGACCACGTCTCGAAAGTACCTCTAGCCACGGATTGTTGACAAAGAAGGATGGCAGCTCTGTCGCCGGTTCCGTGTACAGCCTCTGTGGTTCGATTACTCGTGAGTTCTCGCGCGGGAGTGAAGTTGGAGGATTGGTATTGCGAAGGCTGTAAAGGTCCTCTCGCAGTCTAGAGATGGTTCGTTCCATCTCATAGTACATCGACTTCAGCGCTTGAAGTTCACTCACGATGGCGGGATCAGATCCCTGGACAGCTGCAACTTCTCGTTCCAGTCGAGTCGCCTGTGCTGGGACCGCCTCCTCGATTCTCCGATCATCGAACAGGAGCAGGCCAATACCATGTGCGCTGAAGATGTTTGCATCAATGGCGGTGCCGAGTAGCTTTGAAGCGGCGAGATAGATCTGGCTCACCGAACCTCTCAAAGTGCATAGACCAAGTATGACGTCAACGATTCTATTCGGTTGAGCCAGCGAATCGCTCTTTAGAACAGCCACGTGAACCCTCTCTTGTCCAATTATTAGGGAGAGGCCTGGTGGGGAGTTAGGCAATGGGTCCGCGGACTGTGCGCCCATTGCAAGGAAATAGTGCAGTAATCTGTCCTCTATTGGCAGGTTAGCCACTTAGTTTCATCCAGCCTTCGAGTCGCTGCCAATCCCACCCGTAATCGTCGGGTACGGCGAATCCATAGATTATGCAGCCGTGCCAGACAGAGAATTGTGGTGCCTTTGTCATCTTGACGGAAACATTCCTGATTCCCTTGTCTCGCAGGAGAAGTTTGATTTTGGTTGGCGCGTCGACTGCGGAGCCTTCGAGTCTCTCTGGCGCTGTCCAGCTGAAGTTGCCACCGGATAGGAGTATCTCGCGATACAGCATGGGCTGAAGCTCGACGGGACACCTTTCCACTGAAGCCACTATAGCGTCTCCAAAGTCCAGCATTCCGCGAAAGACTGTATCTCCCATCTTCACGTCCTTCGGGCGAGGCATACCGCGTCCGAAATAGCTCTGGAAGATTTCGTGATTCGGGTTGAAGACGTATTCGCCGATGAGGAATCTGGCCCAGGAGTCCTTCTCAAGGTCGACCTCGATGCGCGTTCCTGGAACTTTGTACCTGGCGCGGAATTTCCGGGGAGTTCGCTTTGCTTCTTGGATTGATTGTTCGAGGTCTGCTGGAACCAGGCCGATACTTTCCTTTACTCTTCGGACGAGTGCTTCTTCGTTGGCTAGGTCAGCGTACCCCGCGTCTTTGAGAATTTCGGAGGTTATGGCGTTGGCGTCTCCTCCTCCGCGGTTCAGGGCGACTTGAGCCGTTCGGATCGGGTACTTCGATATGGGACAGACTTGGCTGTTGCCGTGGCCTGATTCTATCACTACACAGGTGGTTACTCCGTGGCCTATTGCTACTGCGAACGGTTGGGGAATGACTGTCACGGCTCTGATTGAGCCATTCGAGTTTGAGTTTCTGAAGATCTCCATCAGCTGTTCGTACATGTATCGAGGCGAGACAGAGGATAGTGAGGCTACGACGTAGTAGCCTTGGAATCCGTTGTTAGGGTCTGGCTTGAATGAGCGTAGACCGAATTCGGAGAGCGCGTGCACAACTCTCCATGCGTTTTGATCGCCCTTGTCAATTACTCCATTACGCATTGGGTAGATTAGTCGGCTTGACAAGTCCTCGCTGGATTGGAGGTAAAGCGGCACGTCTTCACCGACAATGATGTCAGATGTTGCCTCGAAGGCCCTGTACACGACGGAATTCTTGTCGGGGAAGTAGCCGCGGTTGTTGACTACTCGTGGCGTGTCTCCGCATGTTATTGGGCCGAACTTGAAGTCGCTTGTCCCAAAGTCCATTGCGAATGTATAGTGACCACGGTAACCGTCTGTGCTCATTAGGAGTTCGCTCCTTCGACGACCAGTCGTCGGCCTACAATTCGCACGATGACCTCTTCGTCGGGGCTGAATGGGAATGATGAATCCTTGACGAGGTCTGCAGGTATGTACAGTATGCCTGTCTTGCTCCTGTCGCCCCTCGTTGGCAGAATGATCTTGGCATTTCCTTCAAGCATCTGACAATTCACCATGCAAACGAAACTGCAGAGCGACTGGCAGTATGTTCCCATATAACGCGGCCGGGGCCGCGCATTACTAGTGAGCCAAGTGAAACTAAGCTGGCAATCGGAATTCAGGGAAATCCGGACTTGGCATCATTCTCAGGTTTGTGAGTTTGCGCAGCGAGACATGAGGTCTAGGGGAATCTGACCGATTCCTCGGTTTCTATGGATAATGTGAGATGATGGCGCTCAGCGAGAGCTCTGAGAAGATCCTCAATCTTCTGTTTGGGTGTGTCCGGTCCTTCATAAGTGATGGAGTATTCCTTTCCGGGCTTCACCACGGAGGAGACTTCTTTCTTGAATCCTGCAGCTGCGAGAGTCAGGTCCGCGTTCTTCAGGGCTTCAACCGGGAAATCGCCGGTCGCGACCGACAGCCCTATGATCAGTAGCATGGCAAACCTCATCGGATCGAGAAGACAGAATGATAAATGCAGTCCTTCGAAAGTTCAGGAAAGTCAGTCGATTTCCTGGAGAACACATGTCGCGGGGTCATTTCAGTTTGTTTCCGCAGCTGGAGCAGAATGCAGCAGTAGTCAGGTTGTTCGCGCCGCACTTGGGGCAGAGGTTTTGTCCGGCGACCGCCTTCCCGTATCTACCTTCGCCCGAAGCAGCGGCGCTTCCGCGCCTTCTCATGGCGAGAGCGGCCAACAAGATCACCAGCAGGGCGAGGACTGCGATTACGATTAAGCTGTTCTGCTGCAGTAGATCGAACAATCCTGTGCCGGGTTGCGTTGTTTGAGTGGTTGTCGTCTGGGTTTGTTGGGGATTAATGTTGAGAACTATGTTGGCGACTCGTGTGAGGCCGCCTCCTGATCCCATGATGGTCAGTGTGAAGCTTCCTGTAGGCGAATTGTCGGGCACCGTGACGGTGAGAGTCGACGAGAATGAGGGCGTTGATGAAGGTACAGTGAACGCCGTACTAGCGCCGCTAGGAGGACCGTTTACTGTTAGAGAGACTTGAGAGTTGAATCCGTTCAAGGCTACAACGTTAATCGAGAATGAAGTCGTGCTGCCCTGAGTCAAAGTCTGCGAGGGGGGACTGACATCGATCCTGAAGTCAGGCGTCTCGCCTACGACTAGCACGACTGTTGTCTGATGTGTCTGGGATCCTGCACTGCCAGAGATTGTCAAGACATATTGACCTGGCGACACAGACGACGTCGTAGACACGCTGAGAATCGAGCTGAAGGTAGGCGATCCCGAGATCGGATTCAGCGACGCGGAGGCTCCACTCGGAACACCTGTCACGCCCAGAGCGACGTTTTGGGCGGTGCCCGCAACGAGGCTAACTTGAATGGCGTAGGTCGTGCTCGCGCCAGGAGAGACGGTTTGTTGTGGGGGAGATGCCGACAAGGAGAAGTCGAAGGGTTGTTCGGCCGGCTCGACAATCAACGCAGCACTAGTCTGGTGAGTCCTTCCCATCGCAGAGCCGGTGATGATTATGTTGTAAGCGCCAGGTGGAGTTGAATGGGAAGTTAGCACGTTTAGGGAAGGCGGATAATTGGACAGCTGGTAATTCATTCCAGGACCGCCTCCAGAAACGTCAACGGTGATTGTCGTCCCGCTATAGGAAGGATCGCTGTACGTGAGCAGAATCTGGTAGTGCGCAGTCTCGCCCTGCTTCACCGTTAAACTGGGCGGCGATAGTTGGATACTGAAGTCGAATGGTTGGCCCACGATTATGTTGACGTTGACGTATCTATTGTCAGGGCCCGGAAACGGCGTGCCAGCTGGATGCGCCCATACCTCGAGGACATAGGGTCCTGGGGCTTTCGACGGATCGACTTGGACAATCATCGTCGAACTGAAAGGAGGAGGAACATTGTTCGTTGTGAACGCTGCAGTGATTCCGAGAACAGGTGGCGAGATGAGAAGTTGAACATTCGGGTTGCCAGGAATGGTTCCTGTCACGGAGACTGAAAACGAATATGATCCACCAGGTGGAATCGCCTGAGACCCTGGGCTCACGAGCAAGTCCCACCCGTACACTTTCGCTGCACCGTTCGCAACCAGAAGGATCGCCAAGACTGCCAACAAAGCGACGCTGTTCACGTTTCGTTTCAAAGAGAATCACGGGGAGATAATTGTCGAGGCTATTATGATTAACTGGGGTTCAAAGCGGGAAATCCACTAGATGAGTGGCCAGCGGGCACTGCTCATTATGTCACGGAGCAGAAGAGACCTGCAGATATCAGCCAATCAACGGTAGACAAAGTTAGCCTTGATCGATTTCACGTACATCATTCTTGCAATCGCTGAATAGTCGCATTCACCTGAATGTTGGTCTCTTCGGTGTCGCTCGTTCAGCGCGTCACCAAAGTGGGCCTCGACGGGGACAATTGTGCTTGCTACTGGCATGGGCAGATTTTGAGGATTTGGTTGATGATCTTGGTGCTCTGGTTGATCCAATTCTGAGTCGTTCCGTTCGCGAGCTGTGAATCAATTGTACTCTGTGAAGAAGTCACATCTGAGTTGAATTGGCTGAGTGCGTCTACCGCGGGTTTGAGTTCGCTGCAGGGGATCTGGCGGGCCGCGGCCTTATCGAGCGTCATTCCAGCATCATCGAGTGACGCGATCAACGGAGCGATTACAGCGGAACCTAGCGTGCGGCCCGCCTTCACAAGTTGAGCCCGCAGCCCGTCCAGCTGAGTGATCAACGGAGAGACGCGTCTGGCGCACCGAGCTAAGCCACCGGCAACGAGCCCACTGGATCCTCCTGCCGCATCTGTGATCGCGATCTGGAAGGCACTAAGTATCACAATGACAAGGATCGTCAGCACGGCGCAGTTCTGCATTTTCATGATCTTGTCACGTTGAAGTATTGCGACCATGTCGTACGGCATATGTGGTTTTGCCAAAATCCCGCCCTGAGAACGTGCGATGTCCCGAGGCGACGCTCGCCAAAAACTCTACCAAGTCCTCCGGCAGCAAACACGCGAGATGTCAGGGGAATTGTTGGTAGCCCGGGGGAGATTCGAACACGAGTTCCCTTTCGGGATCTCCCGTCGGCAGGTCTCTCCTCTTGCGGAGGGGATCCAGAGCCGTCTAGTGGCGTTTTGCGGAAATCTGGCGCCAATGCTATGCATAGTCCCATTGTGGGTTTGACCACTACACCACCGGGCTACCGAGCCAAGCCAGACAAGGCGACTTATCTTAAAGTTTCGATGAGATTTCCTGTAGGACCATCGATGCGCTCTACTTGAGATCATCTCGTCATAGCCAAATCTGCAATGTCAATGTCGATTTCACACATTGATTTCAGTGACGAGATAGCGGACGTCGCCTTGTCGAGAAGGCCATGCCCCAGTCCAATGACAGCTCGCTCCACGGTTTTGATCTCATCAAGTGCTTTCGTGTGTAGCTCTTCAACTTCCGACACCAACCTCAAATTCTTGGAGAGAACTGCCTCAACCGAATTGACATACATCAGATTCACAGTTTCACCGCTCGCTCGAAGAGATCGGGACAGTTTCTTGGGAAACGCGCTTCTTGTCTCAGGTACATTGGTGGCTATTGAGGCTCCGTAGTCTCCGAAATGCTCAATCAAACTTCCAAGGACTCGGTAGTCCAGACAGTCTACGGGGCTTGCATGAATTCGCTCCGCGGTTGAGAGGTCGGTGAGGGCAGTTCGTAATATGCGCACCAGCAAGAAGTAAAGGCGATCAACTTCCTCATCCCTCTCTACAACCGTCTTTGCGAGTTTGTGATCGCAATTCGTGAACGCTGCCATCGCATCCTGTTGCATTGCCTTCGTCATGAGATGGAGCCTGCGGATGATCTTCTCGGGGGCGAGTAGGGAGGGCTCAATGAGGCACTGTATGACAATCTTTCGAGCATCCTCCTCTACAATCTCCAGTCCAACTAGGTTCTTCAATATTGACTTGACGTCATCGCGAACTTCTGAGTGAAGTACGGTCTGCGATTCGATCTGGATTACGTCGTACCCGAGAAGGTACTTCTCTTCAATCTCGCGATCGAGCGTCGGGCTTGGAAGCAGGGTGATCGACCTTGGCGCTCGATCTTGCTCGCCGTAAGGTCCCAGTGTCAGCTTACCGTCTTTGCCCTCCGCAAACGTCATGAGTGTCCCTCGATCGACTCCGCGGCGGTTGACCCACGTTTTGGGCAGAGTTACGAAGCAAGTGCCATCGGAGGTTCTCTGAACCCTGCGAATGTCCAATGTTGATTCGATTATTGTCTACCTATAGAGTCTCTAAAGCTTGTGCCCTGTCTATAGAGAACTCTTAAGTGAATTTAGAGGAAGATGCGAAATGAGCCGATTTGGCACAGAGAAAGATCCCGTCCTCGCTTCAGCTCGTCACGACTGCGATCAATGCAGCCGTATATGCTGGCGTTGGTGCGCTATGGACTGTGGTTCCGATTACCGTGTATGGCGTGAGATTTTGGCCCCAAGTCTTCGTTCCCGCGACTTTCGCTGCGCTGTTCGGGTCATGGACCGGCGGTGTAGGAGCGGCGATAGGGATCTTCTTGGCCGATGTGATATACGGACATCATGACGCCCTTCTTAGCCTCCTCGTGGGCGTTCCATCGAACTTTCTCGGATTCTTCATAATTGGCTGGCTAACTGATAGGAATCCCACCCCGACATCAAGGCGAATTCTGGTTGGAATCAGTCTACTTATTCCAATCATACTCGCTGGGTACGGTGCCGTTTTGATGGCAAGCCCAACCGGGGAGATAACCCCGCAACTCTTCGTTGCACTTGTCGGCGTCATAGCAGTTCTTGCTGTTGTCGGCCTGACTGTTCTGCGCAACAAATGGGCGGAGTTCGAGATGGCAGCATCCATTGGCCTAGGCGTTGGGAGCTTGATCATTGGACTGGGCATCGTGGCGTATAGCTCAATTTTCACTCTGCCGGCTGTACTTGGGCTGGGGGAGGGTGGTCTGCCAACGACTTTCATCTACGCTGCCACAGCATTCACGTATCTATCTGAGATCCCGTTTCTCGTCCTCCTCACACCGCCAGTTGTCGCAGCTTGCAGAGCGGCGTTCCCAAGTCTTCGTGCGGCGACGAGGGCGACGGAGAAAAAGGAACATTAGGTCGGCAGAATTCCGATGCCGGTATCGGAGGCGATGTCCCCGGCGGGCATATCGAGTTTCTTCGAAATCTGCGACAGAGATGCAGACGGAGAGGTTCTCACTGATCACGCTAGGATTGGGGCGAGGGGCGGGGGCTTCGCACTAGAACGCGGCGTGAGGACACGGGTCGAAACGCGAAAGTCAAGAAAGACCAAGATCTCGATTCGGATCAACTCCGAGCCGGCTCCTGAAGCTAATACGACTCGCTGGGCCCTTCAGCGTCTTCTCAAGATGACGGAGACTGCTCTTGACGTACGAGTTGAAGTTCAAACGAGGATTCCTATTGCGTCTGGATTTGGAACAAGCGCCGCGGGAACAGCGGCATCTTGCCTGGCCCTTGCTGACGCCGAGGGCCTGCCCGTGACCTTCACCGAGCTCGGCAGGATCACGCATGTCGCAGAGGTGTTGAACAGGACGGGTCTCGGAACAGCCGCAGCTCTCTTTGTCGGCGGTTTTGTTCTGGTGACAGAGCCAGGTGCTCCCGGGGTCGGCTCGGTGGACCGGTTGCTCTTCCCTCGCGATCACGTGCTTGTGTGCGCCCATTTCGGACCGATGCCCACGCGCGAAGCTCTCTCCAAGGTCGACCTCGCGAGAAGAGTAAACCCGGCTGCGCAACGAGCAATGAAGGATGTCCGCTCCGATCCGAGCCTCCATACGTTCCTGAACGCTGCGCGAAGATTCGGCCACGAAACTGGTATTGGTACCACTCGCGTAGGGCAGGTTATTGAGACGCTGTTGTCCGCAGGGGCAGTTGGGGCAGCCCAAAACATGATTGGCGACGCCGTTCACGCAGTTGCCGAGCGCGGGAGAGCTGACCGCATCGCTCGTAGAGTAAGGGCAAGTTTTCCCTTGGCGCGCGTGTTCGTCAGCGAGCTTGATGAGCAAGGAGTCCGCCTGGGTTAGAATCAGAACCAAAGCACTAAATGCATGACCAGAAAGATGCCAGCGCACTTCAGCAACTCGCGGCTGGGAAATGTCACGGCTACTGCTAAGAGGAAGTCACGTGCTAACCAGCACTACGCTGTTGTCGCGATGGGAGGAACGTTCGATGTTCTTCATCGCGGCCACAGGAAATTGCTGAAGAGGGCTCTAACGATCGGGCGCAAGGTACTCATCGGTGTTACCACGGACGAGTTCGCGCGGACCTTGCACAAGCCTCACAAGCTTGATCCCTATCCAAAGCGGACGAAGGATCTCGAACGACTGCTCTCCAAGTGGGGAGTCCAGTCACGGACAAAAATCGTTCCGATCAATGATCGGTATGGTCCTACAGTGCGCAGTGCTGAAATCAAAGCGCTGGTTGTGAGCAGGCGAACTCTAAAGACCGCTCGCGAAATAAACGCAATCCGACGAAGGCGGCGATTGAAACCGTTGGTTGTCGACCCAATCGATCTGATCAACGCTGAAGATCGACGCCCCATCTCTTCAACTCGCATAAGGCGAGGGACAATCGACAGAGAAGGGCGACTTGTCAAAGGCCCTAGATGGGAGCGTTCAAAACGCCTTAAACTGAAATAGGCCGCCGCAGCGTGCACAGTGCCGCACAAACACCCATCAGAACTTCATATAATACGCGCTTGGATGGGCAAAAAGTCGGACTAAACGTACGCCCAGAGCTTGTATGGTGCGGATTGCTTGCAGATCTGAGTGCAAGTGCACAATGGTTTCGGCGCAAACTCTGCGGGAACCCACGACTCGAGCGAGAACAACGGTTCCTGAAGTCCGCATTTCAGGCAGAACACTCCATCCATCGTCCATGCAAACTTGTCGTTTCCGCATATGCACATCGGTTCTGCGTATTCGAAGTCGGCGGCGGACAGTCTTCTGGAACGCGCGATTACTTGGAGGGTGGAGTACCTTCGGCGTTTCCATTCTAGATAGCAGGACTTGTTGCCGCACAGCTTGCGAGGTCTACCGAAGATGTACTGCAGTTGCTGCCCGCAGATCACGCAACGGCTGGTTTTTTCCATTGACTTGAGACTCCGGATTTTCGTCTGTCTGAATGAACTAGGGTTGTTGTCTGTCTAGTTGAACTATAGCCCCGTCAGTTCAAACACTGTGACCTCGGGGCGTAATATCCCTTCTCGGAGATTGTACCTTTCGTGCGCAACAACGGTCACGCGTTTCACAAACGGCAAAAGTGGGTTGTGGGCTCGAAGTCTCAACTCACATGAGTGAAACCACCCGTCCGCCCAGTCTCGGCGCGATTTGCCTGCCTCTACGGGCCCGGTCGCCTCTTTCTTGCTGATTTCCTTCATTTTGGTCCGAACGCTCGTTTTTCTCATTCCGCTCGCGTCGCGCGAGCGAACTTCCGTCAGAATCTCGGACGGACTTTGAACCGGACTTTGAAACCGAACACATTCAGCGCAGTCCCTCTTGGAATAGCGCGAACCTTGACGCTCCACTTTCTTGGAGTCTTATTGGACCCTCCAATTTTCTGGATGATGCAGTGTGACTGGAACGATGGCAAGGGGCTAATATCGCGCGTCGAAACAGGTCATGCAGGGTGCTCAGCTTGAAAGAAGGGGAGATCGCGCGCGTAATAGTTGAACGATTCCGTAGCGGAGAGGATATTCTCGAGGGGCTGACCGATCTAGTTCGTAGGAACAACATAAGCGCGGGAAGCTTCACCGCACTCGGCGCGGTTGACAAGGCATGTGTGGGCTTCTTCAGAGGCAACGGCGAGTATTCGCAGATCCAGATGAACGGGCCTCTCGAGATTCTGTCATGTATAGGCAACGTCAGCCTGAAAGAAGGCGCACCCTTCGTTCACACACACATCACGATGTCCGACGATAAGGGAAGGACTTACGGCGGACACGTGATGCCGGGATGCGTCGTCGGAGCAACATTCGAGGTCACTCTCCACGCCTATACGGGCATGGATCTCAGGCGCGAGCGAGATGATCAAACGAAGCTGTACCTATTGGACACCTAGCCGAACCGTTTATGTAGTCTCGGAGAACACCATTATTTCTAGTGCTCTGCGCAAGCTCTCTCGTCGCTTGCCCTTCGCTTCTTCTCTCGCGGCACATTCGCGCGCAGCAACCATGCCTCTTGCGTGGGCCCGATCGGAAAGCGGCCGCTGCCTCGAGTAGGAGCGACTCGCCAGCGTGCTGAGGACAGATGGGATGGGAGTGCTCTGCCGCCATCGGATCTGCCACTTACGCATGCCCCATCCTCTTCTATTCAGAAACCTCCGCATTCGGGATGATCGCATTCCCCTGTAGGTGAGAGGTTCGCGTGATGCCCGCTCATACACCCTTCGAATAGGCGAGCGTTGGCCCGATTCCCACATGAGAACAAGCACGCCTCCATTGGCTGTGACTCTTTGCCACTCAACCAAGGCCTTCCTCCAACTCCGGAGGAGATGCAGAATGTGCGTGGATTGCACAATTCGAACGGAGGAATCTCTCAGGGGGAGATTCGACGCATCCGCTCGTATGATATGGAGTTCCATCTTTCGCCGAGCGGCTGAGTATCTTAGCTTCAAGCGGGACAGCATTGCAAGCGAGATATCCACTCCGATAAGACTCACCCGCCGATTCAGTAATGGGCGGATCATCCTCCCCGTTCCAACACCAACGTCCAGAATCACGATTTGGCGTTCATGCCGGAGGTTGTGTAACAGCCGTCGATAAGTGCGAGTCAAGACATCCAAAGGTATGGGACGTGTCCGCTCGAACGTGTCCGCGACTCTATCAAACGAGACAGGGTCCGTCACTCCTCGCGAGCTAATTCGACTCACGCAGTCCTTCCGCTCCTAGTTTCGCCACGGAACTGACCGCGCAGCTCTTAATGATTGTCTGCTGGCTTTTCAGCTCGGATCCGTAGCTCCAGCTTCCAAAAGACCCATGGTCGACACAGGAAGCTATCCTTGTTCTTTCTTCTGAAACAGCTCGACCCAGATTCCATCCGGATCACCAATGTAGGTCCATCTCGCTCGGGGAGTATCCCTTATGTAGGAAACAGGTTCGATTCCCTTCGTCTTCAACTCTGCCAATGCGGTGTCCAGGTTTCCCACTTCAAAGGCCAGATGATCCAGTCCGTCGCCCGCGCGATACTGTTGTTGGTTCCCGTACCAATTGACCTCCAACCAGTGATCGGAACCCTCCGTCTTGAGAATCCCGAACTCACCGAAAGTCTCGGGCACTTGCACTCTGCGTACGAGGTTCATTCCCAAGATGCCAGTGTAAAACTGAATGGAACGTTCTAGATTCGTGACCTCGATGGCCGTATAGCGGAGCCTGAACGTTGTCATCCCAAGCGGCTACTTGACCTCAAGATTGTTTTCACTTTTGCCTAGTTATTCTAATTTGAGTAAGAATTCACGCCTCATCTTGGCAGCGGAATGCGCAATCAGGATTCTTTGCCGCCCGATACCCCCAATTCTACTATCGGTCAGAGATTGTTTCGAGACTCGGAAAATCCCTTACGCCCGAACAGTATCAGAATTGAACTGTTTGAGCAAATCCGGTAGTTTTCCTCCGTGTGTTCTGTCGTGATTCATGTCGTGAACCGCTTTCTCATGCCACCTGTCCACGGTCACAAGATCAACATGGCAAACGGAACAAGAACGGCCGTGGCTTTCGATCGACCCAAGATTGGTCAAATCCCAAGAGACGAGTATTACGCGGAGCGTCAGAGACGATGGGTCTGGATATTTCCCAAGATCGACAAGCACTCAACGCTGAACCAGATCGTGGACTTGGATGTTTTCTGCGCGATTCTATTTCCTCACAGCATCAAGAAACAGGGAGTGGCGAAAGCCATCATTCAGATACTGGTGGAGGAAAGGAGGCCTATGTACCTTAGAGATCTCCATCACAAGGTGCTTGATAGAATCAAAGTGAGCGCCCAGACACTCAGCGACACGTACAAGGCGATGCTAAGGAGCGGGCTCCTGGAGAAGAAATACCGAAACGAGCCCACAAAGCTCAGTGTCCAATTCGCAAACCGGCTAAGAGATCTGGCGTCGTACTGGGACAATTACCTCACAGCCAAGAAGGCCAACTAGGACTCCAATTTTTTGGAGTGTCGCGGAACACTCCAATTTATTGGATGCTCAAGTCGTGTATCTTGTGTTGACTTTCGACGGCTGCGTTTGAGCTTGAGGCTGCGGGATCGGTGGCAGTGGCGGCGGAATGTTCAAAGTCCTTGAAAGCAGGATCGCGTCGGCCATTGCCGTATTGGAGACGGCTTGGACCAGCTGTACAGGGGGAGTCTTCTGGGCTCTATGCTCGTCCATGATTTTCTTGGTGTCCTCCGCCGGACCGGTAATCTTCGCCTTGCCCTTGATGCTGATTTGAGCGATGGATGGAACGTAGTTGACAGTGAACACGAAGGGTGCGTCCAGAGATCCGTCTGAGCGTTGGTCAATGTCGAGCATGTTGATGTTCACTCCGATCTGGACTTGCGGCGGGAGAACCCTGTCTATCTCCCAAATCCTCTCGGCAGACATGCTTGTCACAAAGATGTTTACTTGAAGCATTCCGTTTCAACGACAAGTCCCATCGGAGGAGTCAATGTCGCTTTAAACATTGCCACGTACCCGCAGCGGACTCACGTTTTTCAGAGTCAAAATTGACTTGAACCTGCTTGGAACCTCTTTAGCAAAATTCCGTCAGAAACCGACTCCGAATTTGAACCCGAAGTGAATCGTAATGAAGGAAGCGGTCGCAAGTTTCGTAATTACGAAAAAGAGAATGCAGAACGGCCGGGTCTACGAATCGCCTCGCATATACCTGCCCACAAAGCTGACTACGGACTCCAATTTTCCATTTCTACGAGGATCGGAGAAGCTTTTCGTGAAAGTCGCGGGCAAGAGGCTGGTGGTCGAGCGGGCACCAAGAGAGATACTAAGAAGATTCGGGCGGTTGACTAGGCAGCGACGAAGATCTAAGCCTCGGCGACGTTAGTCGCTTACTGAGAAGTGCAGTCTGAACGATCCGTCGTGCATCTGTTCCGCCCTAAGATTGGATATGGCCCCGATTTCTTTGATGTTTGCTACGTGAGTTCCACCACATGGAATCGGGTTGCAGCCATCAATTGTCACAGTTCTAACTTCCTCAAGGTCGGGCAGCCTTTCAAAATTCGGAGCCTTCTTAAGTGCCTGCTTTGCTTGCTCTCGGGTTAAGAAGGCCAGTCGAACTTGCGCTCCTTGACTGATCATCTGATTAGCGAGTTCACCGGTCCTTTGGATGACGGCTGAAGTAGGAGCCTGTCCCCGGTATCCAACATAGCACGGCTCGTCTAGCCACGAGTCAGTCGTTTCAACACGCTTTGATGATGCCTCTGCCAGGCAGTGGTCAAGCAGATGGGCAGCCGTGTGCCTTCTCATCACAAGATGTCTATACACCCAGTCGATCTCAATGGCAACAGCACCGGGCGAGGGGGTCCCCTCCGATATCTTGCACCAGTGAACAACCACGCCGTGGCTCAGTATCGCCTTCTTAACGTCAGCCGCAAATCGGTCGCATGTGATCTTGCCGCGGTCAGATGGTTGCCCGCCACTTTTGGGGTGGAAGAGCGTCTTATCGAGTATCACGTACGCTTGGGTTCGCTTTTCGGGCACAACCTTGACGACGTTCGCGTCGGCTTTCGCAAGGGTCATGCTTCGCAAGTATAGGAGGTTGGTTCTTCCGACGCCTCCCGTCATCTCATCGAGATTCATCTATCCCACCGTCCGCGCGAACTCGTCACCGTGTTCGGTTCACGGTTTCCCAGACGCTTATAAGAAAACGTTCTGTATAGGTCGCCCCGCTGATTGGGATGAACGTAAGCTCGAAACAGATTCTCGCTATCATTTCGGCTGCCGCCCTCGTTGTCATCCTCGTTTATCCCGCACTCGCGACAGGTGGCGTGACGATTCGACTGGGCTCGTCGGCGATCGAAAAAGCCGAGCATGTCTATGCGACGATCGGAGTTGTGTGGGTCCACCATTCCGGTCAGTCAGATGGGGAAGGCTGGGAGGTCGCGTTGAATCAGTCGCGATCGGTCGACTTGGTCTCTTTGGCATCTACTCCGATTGAGCTGGGGACAGGGCAGATCGCCTTGGGCAGTTATGATCGCGTTCGGGTGGAAATATCAAATGTGACTTGGGTCTTCAACCAGACAACTACCACACTTCAACTCCAATCATCAGAGGTTCAGTCGAGCTTTGAATTCACCGCTCAGTCTGGCCGAGCGGTTGTTGCCGTTCTTACTGTGGCTGGGTACCAACAAGAGATAGGCGGTGTGAACTTCTTCGTGCCAACGCTCAGTTCAGCTCGTGGTTGAGCGGGTTCTGTTCTAACAGGCTAACCCAAAAATAGTCAACATAAATCTACAAAGCGGGGAAGGTTTTTGGGAATTGCGGGAAAGGAACAGCTGACAAAGCTGATTCAAGCTTACAAATGCATACACCCATTTGATTACGCCCTGATGGACGGAGACGGGTATGTTCTTACGGTGCGAGATGAGACGACTCTACATTACCTTGAGCATCGTAACGTGATTTCATATGAGGTTGTTTTCACACCCCCAACGTACGTATCGCATCTTACCGCCAAGAGCAAGTACGGAAGGATGGGTTTGTCCTTCCTCAACGCCGCGAAGGTTCATAGCGGCTTTGTCGGTCGCTTGGCGCTTGAGCTCGTCAATCTGAGCAACGGAAGACAGCCTATCACGATTAAGCGCGGGGACCCGCTAATGCATGTCGAGTACATTTCCAGAGAGGGCGGACCGGCTCCATACAAAGGCGACTATATGTTCCAATACATGAATGACGATGAAGTGGCACTCTACACTGGCATCCTGAAGGAACACTTCAAGGGACTTTTCGAACCAGCAGAGTTAGATAGGATGGCAAAAGAACGAGTTCGAGGTTAATCCCTAGCGGCGTCCGAGCTTCGCTGCCTTTCTCTTTACTCTATACATGAACTGGACCACAACCGCGAGCGCTAGCAAGACGACTACCACAGCTACCATAATCCATTCCTTCTGGCCCGACCCGACATCAACTCGTACAATGTTACCCTCGGCTTGTGCCAAGCCTGGGACAACCACTTCCGCGCTGTAGGCGTAGTTTGCGAATAGAGTCAGACTTTGATTGAGTTCAGAGGCTCTGATCTCTGCGCCCAGCTGAACGGGGGGAGTGTATGTCCATGTGGTGGTGTTGTTCCCCAGGTCAAACGTCCTCTGCCATTCGTCGAGAGGAACATTCAGCGCCCTGAAGTCTAGAACTGTGAAATTGCCCACGTAGTTCGCCGCATCCGGGCCAGGAACCGACTGTGTCTCATTCACGAAGAATGTGATCGCCCTTATAGTAGCGTTCGGATCATTTTCGAACTTGCTCGCGTTGACATAGAAGTCCGCGACCGGTCTGAAATACTCCTTCCCGAGTGTGTTGTAGCTGAAGTTGCCCACTCTAAGGTTAGCCGACACGTTGAATGCCCTGAATGTCGTGTTCACGGCGGCGATGTCACCTCTCTTGTCTGATGCACCTGTGAGCGTCATCGCCACAGTGAGGTTGAGCCATGTGGCGTTAGACCAAACGGTCGTTGTGAGAGCGGAGTAACCAGCGTGAGAGTCAGCCTCTTTCAATGCTTCAGTGAACGCTGCTGCGAGAGCGGGGTCTTGCGCTGCATCAACCGTGACCGATTCGTTTCCGAATTGGGTCATGTTCTGATGAACCGCCAGGTGCATTCTCGCCTGCAGCGTCTGCCTGTCGAAGGAAATCGTGATATCAGCCGCTGAAGCTGGTACCAACATCAAAGACCCCAAAACCAAGCCAAGTAGAAAAACTGCTGCGAATCGCAATGTCGGGCACTGCTCGTCTCATTGAATCGTTGTAGCGCAACCAGATTGGCGATTGCTATTTAAGGTTCTGATATCAAAGCGAACGAATCACAACTTTTTGTGAGGTCACAGAAGTTCTTGGCTCGAGAAGAAATTCCGTTCTTCATAGATCCTGCGTCTGCGGCAAGAATAACCCAGATGACTGGCCTAGAAACGACAATTCTCACTGGTTTCCACGGCGAGAAGATGATGATGGCTCTAAATGCCACCTCGCCTGGCCACTCCGTTCCCACCCATTCTCATCCGCACGAGCAAATCGGCATGGTTTTCAGCGGTCGGGCGATACTTCGCATAGGAACCGAAGAACGCACCGTTCAGAAGGGGGACTTCTACTGCATTCCTCCTAACGTCCCTCATTCGGATACTTGCTTAGGAGATGTGCCTTTCGTCATGTTAGACATCTTCTATCCAATTCGGAATGATTTCCTCGAGAAGCTGCAAGGAAAGACAGGCAAAGAGGGCCCTCTTCAGGACTGAAGAACCCCCTCGTCGAGAAACGAAGAGGCTCCTCTTCCTCATACGTTGTGATCCTCAGTCACTGAGCGCGATGGGGATTTTGGAGGAGCCAGATGACGGGTAATTTCTAGGATGCCGATATCTTGAGCCTTTGCGTAAGCTTTGGGACAACCTGGTAAAGGTCACCAACAATTCCATAGTCGGCTATCTTGAATATCGGCGCCTCCTTGTCCTTGTTAATCGCCACGATGAGCTTTGCACTCATCACTCCGACGGTGTGCTGTATCTGACCGGAAACACCGATGGAAACATGGAGCTTAGGCTTACACTTCTTTCCCGAGATTCCGACCATTCGATCCTCGGACAGCCAGTGAAAATCTGATGAGAGAGCTCGCGTGCAGCCCAACTCCGCTTTCAGGGCGGCGCAAAGGTCATTGATCAGTTTGAGGTCCTCCTTCTTGCCTAGACCTTGACCTACACACACCAAGTTCTCAGCTGACTCAATGCTCACCTTTTCCCCGGCCTTCTCTCTCCTCTCGACAACCATCACTCGCTGCGGTGGAGGCTTGAAGTCAAGCGTGGTGACGGTTCCGGTCGTTGGAGCAGGCTGAGCCTCGAAGGTTCTTGGCATGACAGAAATGATCTTCTTCTTGGTCGTGATAACCTCCGACGAGATGGTGTTTCCACCTAGAGAGTACCGCTCGATCAGCAACTCCGAGTCCCTAACTGAGATGCCAATGGCGTCAGACGCGCATCCTGCCTGAAGCAGCTGGGCGATTCTCCCCGCGGTTTCCTTCCCCAGTTTTGTCGACCCTAGCAAAAGGATGTCAGGGCCACCCTCTTTCATTACTTGGAAGAGAACCCGAGCATAGACCTCTGGGTCGAGGCCTGAAGGCCCTATGCTCGGAACAGCCACCACTTCCTGTGCTCCGTATTGGAAGCACTCCTGCGCGTTCTTTCCGTCAGGGTCCCTTAGGCTCAGAGCGCAGAGCTGAATTCCGAGCTGCTGGCTTACCTCTCTGCCCTTGGTGAGAAGTTCGAAGAGCGTGCTGTCCACCTCGGATGAAACTATGATCCCGGAAGTCATGGGGCTGCTCCCTCCTTCCGAAGTGCGTCTGCAAGTTTGCCCACGGCCTCGTCCAAGTCTCCTTCGAAGAGGATTCCTTTTCGCTGCTGTCGCGGAGCTAGATTGCTCACGACCCGATGTACAGGTGAAAGTCTATCGGGAGTCAATCCGATGTCCTTGAGAGTCCAAATGTTCATTGGTTTCCTTGAGGCGCGCAGAATCTGCGTTAGCGGCGCTCTCCGTGGCTTGTTTATCTCGCTGGTCACCGAGACGATCACCGGCTGATCGACCTTGACGACTTCAAGAACGTTCTCGATGTCTCGCACAGCGGTGATTGTGCTTCCCTCAACGGTGAGTTGTCTCACATACGTGACTTGGGGTACGTCAAGTGCTTCTGCGAGTCTGGAGCCGATCTGACCAGAATAATTGTCAGCGGAGCCTTCTCCGACGAGAATCAGGTCGCCGCCACCGAGCTTCTTCACGGCTTCGGCGAGCACTAGCGCTGTTGCGGCGGGGTCGGAGCCATCGCAGACAGGATCGATTACGAGGGTTGCTTGGTCTGCTCCTATTGCCAATGCTTCGAGAACTGTTTCTTTGAGCTTTGGTGTGCCGACGGAAAGGACAGTTACGGTTGCACCGTGCTTTTCCTTGATCCTCACCGCTTCCTCGAGCGCATTCTTGTCCATGTCGCCGAAGAGCAGTGGAAGGCCTTCGAGGACGGGCTCGCGAGTATCACGCTTGATTCTGATCTGTTGTAAGTCGACCACCTGTTTCATGCAGACAATTATGTTCAATCTGATTCTCTCTCGCGCGGTTCGTTACTGGGCCGCGCGGCGCGCAAGATTTCCTGAAGAAAATGACCCTTTCGTTTGATTATCTCAACTGAACCGGTATTGAACCCCGAAACTGGCTTTGGGATAGTGCCAGCTAAGTGCTTCCTCCAAACAAGCGATTATGCAGGCACCACATTCTAAGCATCCGTCGGCCTTCGGTCTCACATCCCCATTCTGGTCCAGCGAATACACTTTTGCTGGACAGACGAAGAGACAGTATTTCGGTGTGCACTTGGCGCGGCATACATCTTGGCTAATTTGGATGTGACCTTCCTTGTCGACTTTGAACACGTTCTTCCCGAGTTTCTCCTCGACCTTCATGGCCATTCCTTCAGATTCCTAGCAAACTGAGAGCATCTCTTACGGCGGAAAGGCTCAGGAAGTTCTTCCTGATGTGTTTCAAGGCGGTTGAGGAGAGTTTAGTTTTCGGATCGGAGCCGATCCACATCAGGTCTTCGAGGAGAGCTGCTACGGCTTGCGGATATTTCTCGAACATCCTAGGATTGTCGAGTACCTTCCAAACGTTTTTGAATGTGGTGAGGTCTTTGAGAATGAATGAGTCGTTGAGCAGTCTCTCGTATTGTGATAGTGAATTGGTTGAGTAGTCGTTTCGTTTCTTTGCCTTCCTAATGGTTTCCGCGGCTAGCACTCCTGACCCGATGGCGAGGTCCATTCCCCTGACGATCATCCCCATGTTCAATGAGAATCCAGCAGCATCTCCGACAACTAGTATGCCGTCATCATACAGTCGCGGAATGGCTTTGATTCCTCCTTCCGGAATCGTATGAGCTGAGTACTCCACAATCTCTCCTCCTTCAATAAGCGACGCGATCTCTGGGAGCTGCGTGAATGATTCCATCAGCTGGGACGACTCGAGTTGATCTGAACGCTTCATGAGCCCGCCGATGCTTACGACAATCCCAATAGAGATACTTTCCAGATTGGTGTAGAGGAAACCTCCACCCGTCATGCCTTTCGAGATACTGCCGAAGTACAGCTGTGCGCATCCCTCATCGCCCTTCAGGTTGAACCGATCCTCGATCACCTTGCGAGGAAGCTCAACGGTCTCTTTCACTCCCAAAGCGAAATGCTCCGGGTCATGTCTCGACCGTAGACCCGCTTCCTCAGCGATGAACGAGAGTGCGCCGTCCGCCGCAACAACAACCTTTGCAGCGATCTCCTCACCTTCGGCTCTGATGCCGGCGACCTTACCGTTTTCGCGCCGTAGTCCCTCCACTTTGTACTTTGGGATAATTGCGGCGCCTGCGGCTGTGGCTTTTTCAGCGAACCACTTGTCGAAGACTGGTCGAATCAAAGTGTAGCTGTGATATGGTTTCTTCGAGAACATTTCCGACCGGAGTTCCATCGTAACTGATGACCTATCGGAGACCATGGTCAGCTTCTCTTTCGCTACATGTCTTTCGAAGGGGGCTTCGTCCCAGATTTCCGGCATATATTGCCGGATCGGGTTCATGTACAGACGGCCACCTGTGACGTTCTTGCTTCCCGGATAGTCCCCTCTCTCTACGACGAGAACATCTACTCCGGCCTTCGCGAGGGTATAGGCGCAGGATAAACCCGCGAGTCCGGCTCCCACTATGGCGACGTCAACTTGCTCCACGATTTGTCTCCGGATCCCGCGGTGGGAGTTGACCGTGCTAGATTATCTGTCCTCTTGTTGCCCGCTGGACGAGTTAGCGATAGGGGATCGCTACGTCGCCCATCAGTTCTCTTGAGATGATGATTTTCATGATGTTGGCTCCGCCCTCTGCGCCGACCACGTACGACATGAGTCCTCGCATACACATCTCCAATGGAGTTTCCCTACTGTACCCCAGCGCTCCATGATACATCATGGAATGTTTCACTATTTCCACGGCGAGCAGGGGCGCTCTGAGTTTGCACATTGCTATTGTCTGGTTGATCTCCTTGTTGCTGAAGCTGCCATCCTTGTAGTGTTGGTCGATCATCCAAGCGCCCTTCAAGAGAAGGTTCTTAGTCATCTCCAATGTCGTGAAATCCTCAGCGATCTCGAAGGATATGCCTTCGAACTTGGCAAGCGGTTTGCCGAAGAGCACGCGGCGTTTGACGTAGTCGGCACCTAGTTCGAGGCACTTTTCAGCGCCGCCGAGACACGCGCTGGCAACTAGTGTTCGCGCGGCGTTGAAGCCTTCCATGTTCACGTAGAAGCCCTTGTTTTCTTCTCCGAGCACGTACTTGGCTGGGATCTTGACATCTTTGAACGTGAACCCCCCAGTTGACAGGCCCATTCGTCCCATGTCGCGGAAGAGGGTGGATGAGACTCCCGGAGTGTTGACGGGCACGTATGCAAAGGTCATGCCCTTGTTGCCGAGTTCAGGTGCAGTCCTGAATAAGGTTAGGTGGCCGCCTCCCCGTTTTGTGGCCTCGGTCACTCCACTGATGTAGATCTTCTCACCGTTCAAGACATACTCGGAACCAACCTTCTTTCCCGTGGTCTTTATGTTGGCTAAGTCAGATCCGCCACCCGACTCAGTTGTGGAGATTCCGATGAACCATTTCCCTGCCGCGATGTTCGGCAGAAGCTCCTTCTTCAGTTCGTCCGTTCCATGCCTGGCAACCAGATAGCTCCATCCAAGATTGAGCAGAGTGTAGACAGGAAGGGACATCGAAAGCTCTCCGCGGGCGATCTCATGAACCGCTAACATAGCATAGACCATCTCCTCCCCGGGACTGGAAGAGCCTCCGTACGCCTCCGGAATCGTGACGCCGAAGATCCCGAGTTCCACCATCTCCTTGATAATTTCCTCCGGAATTCCAGCCTCCTCCTCGTCGATCTGACGAGACTTAGGGAAGACTTTCTCTTCACAGAATGCTCTTACAGTTTTCTTGAACAATTCCTGCTGCGGTGTGAGTCTGAAATCCAATTCACATCCATCCGACAGTCGCTCAAACTGTTTGGAAAATATGGAGTCTTAGATTATAGAATATAGTCAGAGTCACATGATCGATAACTGTGACTGGACTGTGGAACGCTAACGCAAGTCTGTAGAACAGTTCGGCTGTTACGGTAGGTGTTCACCCGGATCTCGCGGTTGTCATCGTCTTTCGCGTCTCCGATACGAGGGTTTTCACGGAGCCGAGTTTGATCTGGTCGAGCTTTGAGAGTATGTCTTCGACGATCTGCGCCTTGCGTACATGCTCGTTCCCTAGCAGGTACTCCTCGTAAGCCCAGAGTAAGGCTTCGAGTTTGTCCGCGGCTTTCAAAATCGTGGCCTCTGTGGTCTTCAGGCTCCAACTCGCCTTTCTCAACCCAACGTACTCGCCTGCCAAGCTATGTGGAAGCCCCATCATGAGATGCTCAAACCACTCCAACGCTCTCTCGTCTATTGATTCGGTGAAGGCTGGGTCTTGGTGTTTGAAGGGGTGATGGATATCCCCCGTCCTTGCTTCCTCAGCGTCATGTAGCAAAGCCATCCTCAGGAGTTTCTCAACATCGACCTTTGCGCCTCTGCTGCGTTCAAGGTCGCCTAGGATCATGGCATAGAGAGCAGTGAGGTATGAATGCTGTGCGACATCTTCACGGAAATGGCACTTGTAGACGCTGAACCTTCCAACCGTCATGAGTGACCTTATCGCAATCAGGAAATCCAGAACCTGCGATTTACTCAAACCTCTTCTCGTCAGTTTCCAGTATCTGTGCTTAAACTGATTTTGGTAACTAACCTCCTGGAGGTTCTCTACTCACAATCAGAACTCAAAGCGACGCACGGATGTTTGTCGCGGCGTGTGTGCCATTTGTACGCCACCCGAGCTGGGGTGGCGACACCTTGATAATCTGAACCAGTTGTAATAGAGCTGCTATATTTCCTGCGAGAGCAGCTCTTTAGTATCGATAAGTGTTGTTGGCTAGCGAACCTTTGTGCCTGCCGGAACATCCTCATCAAGTGTCAGCCAAATTGGCTTTCCTTGAAGATCAGCTGCAAGCAACATCACTTCGGATTTGACGCCAGCGATTGTCTTCGGTTCCATGTTTGTGAGAACGACGACGCGCTTGCCGAGGAAGCTTTCTGGTGTGTAGAACTCTGCTCCCCCCGCGATAGCTGTGGCTGTTCTTTGGCCGATGTCCACTTGGACTTTCAGGATCTTCTTCATGCCTGCTATCGGTTCCGCAGCCGTGATCTTCCCGACCATGAGCGAAAGCTTCTGGAAGTCTTGAAAGGTGACTTGACTCAAGGGTATCAGCCTACTTCTTGAGGACCCGGATGAGTTCCTCTGCGACCATCGTGCTCTCTAGGCGCTGGCATTCAACCGTCTGCGCACCTATGTGGGGTGTGCAGACCACGGCTGGGTGACTTGTCAGCTCCTTCTCCCAGTCATCGACGGGTGGTTCCTTGTGGAATACATCTAGAGCCGCTCCCGCCAATTTGCCGGACTTTATCGCTGAGAGTAGCGCTTGTCCATCGATGATGTCGCCTCTTGAAGGGTTGACCAGTATCGCGTCTTTCTTCATCTCGCGCATTGCCTCTTCATTGATCAAATGGTGTGTGGAAGGGAGGTATGGCACATGAATGGTAACGATATCTGATTCTCTGAGGAGCTCGGGCAGCGTCGAAACCGCGCGGAAACCGATCTCACGTGCTTTCTGCGCAAAGTCGATCACATCGTAGCCCACGACCTTCGCACCGAATCCGTGAACTGAGATCCGAGCAACCTCCAGGCCAATACGTCCAGCTGCACCAACAACTCCTACGGTTTTGGCCTTGAGTTCCGAGCCCATGATTTCGGTCTTGATCCACTTGCCATCTTTCATAGCCCGGTCAGCATGGGAAATGTTGCGCAGCACGGACAACATCAGACCGATGGTGAGTTCGGCCACGCTAGTCGTTGGGGCAGCGGGGGTCGAGACGACTTGAATTGATCTCTTCCGCGCTGTCTCTAGATCTATGTTGTCCAAACCGACCCCTGAACGAGCTACCGCCTTCAGTTTGACCGCTGCCCCTAGCACTGGGGCAGTTATCTTGGTGCGACCACGCACAACTACCGCATCGAACTCTGCAATACGTTTCTCCAATTGCTCTGGCGTCAACGAATGATTATCTTCAACTTCAAAGCCCGCTCGCTTGAGCGCGACCAATCCGTCGGGATGAATCGGATCACAAACAAGAACCTTCAAGCCCAAATGAAATCAGGCCGAGTTGAATTGGATGATTAATATTGACTTCTGGTGGATTTCAGGGATGGATTAATCAATGAACCCGCGCTCCAAGCGACGGTGCCGCAATGTCAACAGAAAATGAAGCAATCGAGAAGGCTCTTCAGTCAAAAACTATCGCGGTCGTTGGATTGTCGAGTAATCCGGATAGACCTAGCTATGATGTAGCTAGCTATCTAAAATCCCACGGGTATCGCATAGTGCCCGTCAATCCGACGATTAGCGAAGTGTTGGGCGAGAAATCATACAAGTCGCTCCAAGATCTACCAGACCAACTGAAGCGCGAAATCGAAGTTGTTGACATCTTCAGACGACCAGAGGATATTCCACCCATTGTAGAAGAGGCAGTTCAGCTCCACTCTAGTAGCGGCAACCCTAAGGTGGTTTGGATGCAGCTTGGTATCGTGAACGAGGCAGCGGCTCAAGCGGCACGCAAGGCTGGAATGGATGTTGTGATGGATCGTTGCATGAAGATAGAGCACGGGAAACTTTCAAGACGCTAGTCTTGAACGCTTCTAGGACTATTTCTTGAATCTGTTCTTCAGCTTCTCAAGCACTTCTGGGAGCGTCGTGTACTCCATCTCTTCAGGTCCCAATCGGTGGGGCATGAAGGGTCCGTGCCGCCTCATGTAATCTGCGATCTCGCTGGACATCTGCCTAGTCCGATCGAATGCAGGGTCACCGAATACGTCAGCAGGGCCTATCAGCTTCGCATCAGAGATTTGGAACCCCGCGCACACCACTCTCGGCGGCCCATCGAATCGTGTAACACGGTTCTGAACCTCGTTCATACTCACGGGCATCATCGGACCTACGTGTGAACCTCGCATCCAGCCAGCAACCAGATGTGGAAAGGCGAATGGCTCGAGCACCTCACCTACCGCGGGCAAACCGTGTTGAGCGCGCACAATGCAAACGGGGTCGTCCTTTCCAACATATCGCCCGGCTATCAGCGAAAGCCTCGTTGTGCTGGCCGCAGCAGCCGGCATTCCGTCATTTCGGAAGATCTTCGAAATCACATACCGCGACGTGGTCCCAATCAGCGCAAGAAGGTCGTAAGTCTCTTCTGGCGTCTTGATGCTTACAGACTGATCTTCCATCACGTCCAGAATTTCAAACGTGAATCCTCCGTGGACCGCCGGATCGATAATCAGCCCTGCAGTGTTGAATGGGTCGGCGAATATTCGGAAGAGTGGCAGGTTCCATGCGCCAGGCTCCGTCTTGTCCGCCATGAACACGAGTAGCGGATCGCTTCTTCTCTCTTCGAATTCGAGTTCAGCGACTCCGGGTCCCATTCCTTTGACGTTGCCTGAGAAGGCTTCTGATAGAAGGTCTTGGCCGGCGCCGTAGAGCTTCAAGGGTTTCGAAACCTTCTCCGTTATGTCCTTGAACGTGTTCCATGCCAGCTCGTGGACCTGCTTATCGTTCTCTCCACGCCTGTGAGTCATGATGAGTTCGAGGTCGTCGCCCGCGTGGGTCACGAAGAAGTCTACGAGAGTGCCAGCTTTCCTCGCCTTCTCGAGTGACTGCCTCGCTACCTCCATTTGTTGTGGGTGAACAGTTCCGTGGCCTGGATAGGATCCCACATCAGCTTTGATGACGGACACCGTCACTTTCTGGGAACTCAAATTCGAATTACCGTTCGCGCCATATCGGAAAGTCGGTATTTAATTATGTCGAGGTATTACGGCCAGCTCGCTCTCAGTCAAAGATGTGCTCGATCATGGGAGTGGGCAAGTTTTCGGATCCTTTTCTTTTGATCAACTTCAAGACGTACTTGGAGGCAGCTGGTAAGCGCGCTGTTGAACTCGCACGCATTGTTGAGAAAGTTGGCAAGAGCAACGATGTCAGGTTCGGCGTTGCTCCTCAGTTCTGCGACATTGCCCAAGTAGCGTCGGCCGTGGAGATACCAGTCTTCGCGCAGCACATAGATCCTATCCCACCAGGGGCGTTCACCGGACATGTACTCGCGGAGTCCGTCAAAGCGGCGGGCGCATCTGGGACAGTGATTAATCACTCGGAGAGAAATATTCAGCTGATTGACATAGATGCTTGCGTAAGGAGAGCTCGCGAGATTGGGCTATCGACTATCGTTTGCGCGGGAACCTCCAAGCTCGCTGCGGCCGTAGCGCTCACTGAACCGGACATGGTTGCCATTGAGCCTCCCGAACTCATAGGGTCCGGTCGCGCGGTTTCCAAAGAGCGGCCTGAGATAGTGTCGGACTCCGTGAGAAAGATAAGAGGCACCAACCCGAACGTGAGAATATTATGCGGCGCAGGCATCACGACCGGCGAGGATCTCTACGCTGCGCTGAAACTTGGTGCTGAAGGTGTCATCGTCGCGAGCGGTGTGGCAAAGTCGCTGAAGCCCGAGAGCGTGTTGTTCGAGTTCTCCCAGGCCGTTCGGAGATTTCTGTGAAAGATTCAACAGTGATGCGCTCGGGTACCATTTATAACGGTACGCGCATTGGTCTGCTCAAAAAATCCTGCAGTGGCATGAATGAACACTCAGACCTTCACAGCATTGCTCGACGAAAAGCGGGCCCTCGTTGACAAGCGAATCGACGAACTGCTCTCAACAGGTTTTGACCAGAGCGAGGCCTATGAGCTTGTGAAGTACACGTTCAAGACAGGCGGCAAGCGCCTCCGTCCCATTCTCGTGCTGCTTTCTTGCGAGAGTGTCGGCGGCAAGTCTGAGCAGGCTCTCGATGCGGCAGTTGCCGTGGAGTTTGTGCATGCCGCGTCACTGATCTTTGATGATCTTATCGACAAGCATCGCTTGCGGCGGAATGTGCCGACGACCCAACACGCATTTGCGGACGACAAGGCGATAAGCGCCGGGTTGTTTCTTGCATCGAAAGGTGTTCAGACCCTTGCAGAGCACAAGGACGCTAGGATTACGAGGATGGTGGGATGGGGCCTTGTCGACCTCAGCAAGGGCGAGATTCTGGACGTGATCACCGAACTCGCCATTGACGTGGACCATTACCTAACGATCGCCGATCTGAAGACCGGGTCGTTATTCAGCGCGGCGGCAGGAATCGGCGGAATCCTGGGTGGCGCAACCGCGGAAGAAGTGGATTGCTTGTACAACTATGGTAGGGCGGTGGGAATCGCTTTTCAAATCAAAGATGACGTTCTTGACACTTCAGGGGATCCTGCAAGAGAAGATAAGCTGAACTTGGTTTTGATGCATTACCTCGATGAGGTTTCAAAGAGGCAGCGCGTGAGCACCATCCTGGATGACAGGGAAAGATCAGTGGCAGCCCTTCGCGAAACAGCAATTGAGTTGGCGCTCAAGAAGTCACGGGAGCACGTGGAGAAGGCGAAACAGGCATTGAAGGGATTGCGCAATCCAGATAGGACGAAGCTCCTCGAGGATTTCGCGGACTATTCTTTGGAACGCAGATTCTAGTTTCGTGTCACGCGTCGGTCAAGTAATCAGTGCCACAGGTTGAGCATTTCCATTTCCAGAGCACTTTACCTTCCTTGAAGACCAGCTCGGAATCTGCTGGAACTTGCTTCATGCACTTTGCACACCAGAAATGTGTCGTCCCCGCTGAACGCCAAGCCAAGATGATTTCGCCTCTAACTCGAGAACCTGCAGTTGTGCGATCCAGCCTGCGCTAGTGTTTCTTATGATTTAAGAGAATTGCAGTTCGAACCTTGGCAGTCGTTGCCGACCTTTCGCATGATTTATATTCGGTCGGTTTTAGTCAGGGTGCAAAATCCAGCGCCTGACGATGGGGCTCGACATGGCTCTTGATCCTTGGCTGACTATTGTGATTTGGGCTGTCGTTGTCCTCGTCCTCATTGGCCCAATGCTCACCCTGCCGATGTTCTGGTCTAGGAGGAAACATGATCCTTTCCGAGACATGCCATTTGAGTCGGGGCAAGTTCCCCAAGGGGAAGCGAGGCATAGGCTGGTGATGCAATACTACCCGTATCTCCTGATGTTTGTTGTGTTCGATGTTGTTGGCATGTTCATGTTCGCTTGGGGTATGAGCTTCACAAAGTTCCCGCTCTCCGCTTCCGTCCCCGTTCTGTTGTTTTTCTTCCTTCTTGCCGCTCCTCTGGGTTACGCTCTCAGGCTGGCGTTGAACAGAGAGAGATGGTGAATCTTTGGAGCTCCCGATCGCACCTGCCGACCTGATTCCTCTCATTTTGTCAATCATAACCTCCCGTACGTTTATCGAGATCCTGATCTTCCCCGGGTTCATTCACCTGACACTGGTCACAGCTTTTCTGACGTGGTATGAAAGAAAACTACTAGCGAGAATCCAGCTCAGAATCGGACCTTTGTATGCGGGAGGCCCCGGTGGCATACTTCAGCCCATCGCGGATGGAGTGAAACTCATCTTCAAAGAAGTAATCATACCATACAAGGCTGACAAGCCGCTGTTCCTCGCAATCCCCCTAGCTCTGGTCTTCATGGCGGCTTTGCCGTTCGCGGTGATTCCGTTTG
>Ga0315268_10001160_pt1 | contig 30353 bp, 27 predicted proteins | sample C1_top_MG_FD_204535 | JGI IMG/M metagenome (GOLD analysis project Ga0315268, IMG submission 204535) | Sediment microbial communities from Yellowstone Lake, YNP, Wyoming, USA - C1_top | ecosystem: Environmental > Aquatic > Freshwater > Lake > Sediment | place: USA: Wyoming | collected 2017-08-01
GCTGGAGCAGCTGCCAGCAGCCAGCACCGCTGATGAAATGGATAAGTTGTTGCCGTGGAATTTCCATACGGCAACTTTAACCGACATCACACCTCGCTGAATACCCTGCGGTTGCTGGAGCCTTTACTAATCATCAACCGTTAAACCTATCCCTTTACCTTAATCTGATCAAGTGATCGCATTGCTTCCATTTGCCGGGCTACCCCGGCAACGTTCAGAATATCCATTAAATTCAATGCCGCTATATCCTCACAGAGCTAAAACGTATTGACAAATGCATTACACTATATAAAATTCCTCTATGGACATCGAATACGAACTTCTTGGAATTCGCTTTAGATGGAACCAAGACAAAGCAAGGCTAAACATCAAGCATCATGATGGCGTTTCTTTTGAACAAGCCGCACAGGTATTTTTTGACCCCTTTGTCCGGCATATGGACGCCTCTCGAAACCATGAAAAGCGCGAAGTAGCATTAGGTTGCGACTTTGATTTTCGGCTGCTGTTTGTCGTACACCTCGAGATTGAAGAGGATTTTATTCGAATCATTTCTGCGCGAAGAGCAGAGACTTATGAAAGGGATAGTTATGAAACTGGAAACCATTAAGAAGCGTTTATCGAAAAATCGCCCAATGACTTCAGTTACCTTGCGTATGCCGGAGGATGTAGTGAACGATTTGAAAAGGATCGCACCGCTGAAAGGTTTTTCCGGGTATCAGGGATTGTTGCGTGCTTATGTCGGCGCAGGATTGCGCGAGGATTTGGAGCGCATGGAAGGCAATGCAGTTGCCCAGCTTATTGAGAAACTTCGTGAAGACGGAGTTCCGGAAGCCACACTAAATAAGGCGGCAGCAAGCCTGAAGCAGGCTGCTTAAAATGGTTCTGTAATGCCTAAGTGTGCAACAAAATCTGCATCTACATTTTGTTCAAAAGCTAGAACAACTGTATCTGCACCACGCTGCCTTTTTCTACATTCCCCTGCTCCATCGGCAACACGATAAAGCAGTTGGCCTTGCTCATGGAACTGAGTATGCCCGAGCCTTGCTCTCCCGTGGTTTGCACCAGCCACAGTCCATCCTCTCCCTGGCTCAGAATACCGCGCTGAAACTCTGTGCGTCCCGTTGATTTCCGGATAGCGCTGGTGCTGATTGCCTGGAAGGTGAAAACGGGTTGGGGGTGCTGACCCATCAGCTCCCACAATGCATTGCGCACAAACTGCAGGAAGGTAACCATTACTGCAACCGGATTGCCCGGCAAGCCAAAGAAATGACAGGCACCGATTTTTCCGTAAGCCAGCGGCCTGCCCGGTTTCATCGCGAGTTTCCAGAACACCACCTCGCCGATCTCCGCCAGCAGTTGCTTGATGTAATCCGCTTCGCCCACCGACACACCGCCGCTGGTAATGATCACATCCGCTTGGCTGGAAGCCTTTAGCAGCGCAGCCCGGACGGCATCCTTGTCATCGCGGATATTGCCCATATCGATAATTTCAACGCCCAGTTCGGTCAGCAGGCCGATAAGCGTATAGCGGTTGCTATCGTAGATCTGCCCTGCAGCCAGCGCTGTTCCGGGCTGTTTCAGTTCGTCACCCGTTGAAAATATCGCGATTTTCAATTTGCGGTAAACACTGATTTCACTAAAGCCCAACGATGCCAGCAAGCCCATTTCAGCAGGTCGAATAAGTTGTCCGCGCGCCAATACGACTGCACCCTGCCCGATATCTTCGCCGACCAGGCGTATGTTCTGCCCTTTTTTATGACCCGAACCTATCTCGATCACGTCGCCGTCTGCCTTAACCTGCTCCTGCGTCACCACGCTGTCGCAGCCGTCCGGAATCAGGGCGCCAGTCATAATGCGCACGCATTCGCCCGCCGCAACTCTCCCTGCAAAGGCATGACCGGCAAATGAGCTGCCCATTTTTTTCAGCTTGTTGCTCGCGCCTGTCAGGTCGGCATGACGCACCGCATAGCCATCCATAGATGAATAGTTGTGCGGTGGCACATTCATCGGCGACAGCACGTCCGCGGACAGGGTGCGATGAAATGCTTCATGTAATTTGACTGTTTCAAATTCCGTAACGGGTGCAAGAAACTGTTTAATCAGCTTGCGTGCCTGTTCCACCTGCATTGAGTTAGGATCGTAATCCTCCATCGACGCAAGAGTAGAGAGTGTAAGGTGTTGAGATTCCATCGGGATTTTTTGCGCCAGCAAATTGATTTAATAAAATAACCGAGCCATAGACCGGCATTGCCTTGAAGAGGTTCTTGCATTCGTTAGTTGACCGGCATGCCGGATTGCTTTCGCATAAGGGAGGCCGATGCTCCAATGCGTATGCACAAGCGTAAGCTAACGTCCTTCTATGCCTTTTTGTTCTACCGCATACAAGACCGCGGCTTCGACCCTGGAGGTCAAATGCAGTTTGGTCAGAATATGGCGGACATGTTGCTTGACTGTGTCATTGCTGATTCCCAGCGTCTGCGCAATGGCCTTGTTGCTTTCAGCGCGCGACAGCAGTTGCAGGATCTCGCGCTCCCGTTCAGTCAATAACGACATCGAGGTCCTGCCTTCCTTGCCACGTTGGCCATGCTGCAGGATACCTATCATTTTCACCGTCATTGCCGGCGCAACCACCATCTCGCCTGCAACTACACGCCGAATCGCATCGGCTACATCATCCGGCGCCATGTCTTTAAGCAGGTATCCGCGCACCCCGGCACGCAAAGCGGTGGCCAGGTCAGCCTCGGAGTCGCTCATAGTCAGGATCACCACCGGTGTTTCAAAGTCTTCTTTGCGGATATGCGCGAGCACGCCAAAGCCATCGAGCGGTTCCATGCGCAAATCCATCACCAACAAATCAGGTTGTTGCTCGCGCAAAAGCTGGGTCAATTCCTTGACATTTGAAGTAGCACCTACAACATTTATATCGTAGCGCAGGGTCAGAAGTTCGGCCAGCCCGCGTCGACACAAACTATGATCGTCGACCAGGATAACTTTGATCTGTTCATTCATTATTACTTCTCCATTAAGCCGCAGGGTCACTGAATATTAATTGCACGCGCGTGCCCTGCCCTTCCAGGCTTTCAACTTCAACAACTCCGCCAATACGTAAAGCGCGTTCACGCATAATCGCCAGGCCGTAGTGTCCTTCTGGCGGCTCGCTATTGCCTACACCGCCTCCGTTATCTTCAATGCTGAACCGATATTGACCATCGCGGCCAATTGCAGTTAAACGCGCCATAGTAGCACCAGAATGGGTGGCAACATTAACCAGTGATTCTCTCACGATGAGGAATATCTGCAATTCGTATTCGAGCGGCAGATCGACCTCCCCCACAAGATTGACATATTCAAGGCTAATGCTGGTACGCGCTATAAAATCACTGACCAGCTTTTTTAAGGCATACCTTAACCCTTTGGGATCCATCTGGCAGCGGAAATGCGTGACCAGTTCACGCACCGTTTTCTGGCTGCCTTCCAGAGCTTCATCAATGTCCTGGGCACACCTGAAAGCCAGAAGATCATTATCTGTTTTCATTGCATCAAGCAACAGACTGGCCCGGATTTTTGCATAATATAAAGTTTGCGCCAGTGAATCATGAATCTCATTTGCAATCGACTGGCGCTCAGCCAGCAGATTGCTATGATGGTGATCTTCATTTTGCCAAACATTTTTCAGGGCAATGTGGATGAGTTCGGCGTATGAACGCAATGTGCGCGCAACGCTATCCGTTATATCTTGCTCTGTTGCGAAAAAAAGCGTGAGCACACCAACCGGATCGCCCACGTTTTGGCCATTTGCCAGCGGTACAGCGAGCACTGACTTGCAAGACTCGGCAAAAAACGCAGCATCATATCTGCTCTTGCAAAAATCTGCATCAGATGACTCGACTGCCAGTGTGTCCAGGGATTTCCCGCACACTCCGCAACCGGCATCAACAGCGCTCTCAGCGTGGGAAACTTCATCAGGCAAACCGGTACAGCCTATAGACCTGAGTACCTGTCCATCCGGTGACAATACTCGAACCATACCGGCATTTGCATCCACAGCCTTGATTATTGTCAGCAAAAATTGCTCAAGCAACACTCCTGCTTCGCCACCTCTTGATACAGCAGGCTCACTGCCATCATTGCCCGGCTCGGGAACGTGTTCAGACACCACTTCGTTCACAAAAGAAGAAGCGCAACCATTCACAAGCTGAATTTTTGGCTTCATCAAAAACCTCACTTAGAATACTTATGATGCAAGTTTTGAGCAGTTATACTAACTGTATGGAAACAGCGATCAGAAGATTTAAACAATTTAGCGCAACGGTAAAATATACCCCAATCGGGCTATATATACCCCCCCTAAAGGAGCTACATTCGCAACGGTATCAAATTGCAACTGATAGAGCAAGTATTCGATTATCCACGCCACCATCAGTGGCAAATCAACAGGCTTTCGGCTTGATACCGGACAACCTGCCAGACGAGGCTGGTATTGCCCCCCCCAAGCGGGTTATATTGTACCACCCGATATAGGTATAGACACAAAACCACCCAATTCCGCCTAATGTCGGGGTTAGTTAAACGAAAAAATGTGCCGCCAATTGAGCACTTGACTCATCTTCATATTCGGCAAAAAAAATTGAAAATCTGCATCGTCTCCGACAGCCATGACCGTTCCGAACCACTTGTTGCAGCCGTAACCGCCGCACAAGCAGCCGGCGCAAAAGCAGTTATTCATTGCGGTGACGTAATCGGTGCTCACACCTTGCGCGCTTCCCTCAAGCTCGGCCTCCCTATACATGTGGTGCATGGCAACAATCTCGGGGATCAGATGGCCATCCAGAATCTGATGAAAAAATCCGGTGGAAATCTTATTTACCACGGTATGGATGCCACACTGGAGCTTGCCGGAAAAAACATTTTTGTCACCCACTACCCGCACTATGGCCGTGGTATGGCCTGTACCGGAGATTATGATCTAATCTGCTGCGGACACAGCCATATAGCTGAGGTGGTAACATTTGCAAACGTCAAGGGCGGTCACACAACGCTGATTAACCCTGGTACTGTTGCGGGTATACATGCTCCGGGTATCATTGCACCCTATACCTGGATTTTAGGCGACCTGCAGCATATGACATTTGAAATTAACACGCTGGAACAGAAGCTTAATTAAAACAGCAGTTTGAAGTATAAATTGATTTGTGTGAACATGACCCCACGCATAATTTTTTTGGTTTATAGTATTAATGACACTTAGCGGAGAACTGATTTGACAACTTCAATCGCAACTAGCCAGACCATTCTGGTCGTCGGTGGTGGTATCAGCGGAATGACGGCCGCACTGGAAGCCGCAGAATGCGGCAAGCAGGTAATCTTGGTGGAAAAGAGCCCGACGCTGGGCGGACGAACTTCTCTGCTGTATCGATACTTTCCAAAATTGTGCCATCCCACCTGCGGCCTTGAAATCAACCTGCGCCGCCTGAAGGGCAATCGCAACGTGCGCGTGATGACCATGGCCGAAGTAGGCAGCATCACCGGTACACGGGGCAACTACTCGGTAAAGATCAATATCGCTCCGCGCCATGTCAATGAAAACTGTACTGCTTGCGGCGAATGTGCAAAAGTTGTCACGGCTGAAATCCCCAATCCTTCAAACTACAATCTCGACAAGATGAAGGTGGCATATCTGGCACATTCCATGGCGTACCCGATGCGCTACGTTCTGGATGCGTCCGCGATAGGCACTGCAGACGCAGACAAAGCCAAGGCCGCATGCAAGTACGATGCGATAGACCTCAGCATGAAAGCAGAAACGATCGAGATGACCGTCGGCTCCGTGATCTGGGCAACCGGCTGGAAACCCTACGACGCGGAGAAAATCCAGCCCTACGGTTATGGCCGCTATCCCAACGTGATTACCAGCCTGGAGTTCGAGCGCCTGGCCGATCCGCACGGCCCTACCGGCGGCAAAATACTGCGTCCGTCCGACGGCAAGGAAGCGAAGAATGTGGCTTTTATCCAGTGCGCCGGTTCGCGCGACGAGAATCATCTGCGCCATTGTTCCCGTATCTGCTGCATGGGCTCACTGAAGCAAACCCAGTATATGCGCGAAGCTTATGGTGATGCTGCCAAATCCACGGTTTACTACATCGACATCCGCGCCATCGATCGCTTTGAAGATTTTTACCAGAAGGTGCGGAAAGACTCTACGGTCACCTTTGTCAAGTCGAAAGTTGCTCGCATCGCGCTGGATGGCAAGAACGACATTCTCACACTGCATGGCGTGGATACGGAAGGTTACCACCGCTACGAAAATCAGCACGACCTGGTGGTTCTCGCGGTAGGTATGGAACCTTCAGTGCATGGTGTGGATATTCCCGCCGAAATCATCGCGGATTCCAGCGGATTCCTCGAGTCAGCACCCAGTGGCGGCATCTTCGCAGCCGGTTGCGCTTCGGGCGCACTGGACGTCAACCGGTCGGTACAGAATGCAACGGCGGCGGCACTGCGCGCCATACAAGTAATTCACAAGTCTGATAGCACAGAGGTTAAATTATGAGCGAGATGAAAACAGCAGCATATGTCTGCCAGGGTTGCGGCATCGGGGAACGACTGGATACCGCACAGATGGTGAAAGTAGCCACACGCGATGGCAAAATGGCCATTGCAAAAGAACACGCATTCCTGTGCAACGAAGCAGGTGTGCAGATGATCCGTGACGACATCGAAAAGGAAGGCGTCAACCATATCGTGATTGCCGCCTGTTCCCGCCGTGCAAAGACTGAGGCCTTTTACTTTCCACACGTCGCGATGGCACGCGCCAACATCCGTGAGGGCGTGATCTGGACGCAGCCTGATACCGAGGCGGCGAGAGAGTTCACCCAGGAGATGGCCGACGACTATGTGCGCATGGGCTGTGCCGAACTGAAGAAAATGAATGTGCCGGAGGGCAATCCCAACACTACGCAGAACAAACGCATCCTGGTGGTGGGTGGAGGCGTGTCCGGACTGACGGCTGCGCTGGAGGCCGCCGAAACCGGCTATGAAGTTATCGTGGTGGAAAAGCAGGGCGAGTTGGGCGGTTGGGCTGCCAAACTGTGGAAACGCGCGCCGTCACGCATGCCTTTCAACAACCCGGTCGACACCGGAATCAGCGATCTGGTAAGCCGTGCCGGCAAGCATCCGCGCATCAAGGTGCATCTCAACTCAACCATTGCCGAAACCAGCGGCGCACCGGGGAAATTTTCCGTACAGATTGCAGCAGAAAGCGGCTCAACCACCACTGAGGCTGTGGGTGCAATCATCCAGTCTACCGGCTTCACCAGCTACGACATCGCCAAACTGCCAGAACTGGGCGGCGGCAAGAGCGCCAACGTGGTGGATCAGGCCGGCCTGGAACGCCTTGCAGTGGAAGCTGCCAGCAAAGGCCAGGCTATGCGCAGACCTTCCGATGGCGGCGAAATCAAGAGCGTAGTATTCGTGCAGTGTGCAGGGCAGCGCGATAACAGCGGCAAGCATCTGCCGTATTGCTCCGGTCATTGCTGCAACACCAGCATCAAGCAGGCCATGTATTTCAAGGACAATAATCCCGATATCGACACCGTCGTGGTTTACACCGACCTGCGCACCCCGGGCATGGGTGAGGATTTCTACCGCAGCGGACAAACCAAGGGCGTAGTCTTTACCAAAGGCCAGGTAAGCGACGTGGCAGTGAGCGGCAACAACTGCAAGGTTAGTTTCCAGGATCTGATCCTGAATGAAGCCACCAGCATAGACGCTGATCTGGTTGTCCTGGCGACCGGACAAGTGCCCGTTTCCGGCGTGGATATTTCCTTACCGGAAGATACAGAAAGCACAGCCAAGCCGATCTCCATCCTCAACCTGACCTACCGTCAGGGCAAGGATATTCCGCAACTGAAAGATGGCCTCACCGACTCGCACTTTATCTGCTTCCCGTACGAAACGCGCCGAACCGGCATTTATGCCGCTGGTCCGGTGCGCCGTCCGATGGATATCCCGCAGACTATTGAAGATGCGACTGGCGCCGCACTCAAGGCGATACAGGCGGTTGAAAATGCTTCCCTTGGCCGCGCCGCCCACCCTCGTTCTGGCGACCTGTCTTACCCTATCGTGCGTCTCGAAGGCTGCACCCAGTGCAAACGCTGCACCGTAGAATGCCCGTTCGGCGCGATCGACGAGGACGAGAAACGCTTCCCGGTATTCAACGAATCGCGCTGCCGCCGTTGCGGCACCTGTATGGGAGCCTGCCCGGTGCGCGTGATTTCGTTCGAAAACTACTCGGTCGATACCGTTGCATCGCAAATCAAAGCCATCGATATGCCGGACGAGTTCTCCGAGAAACCTCGTATCATGATCCTGGCTTGCGAAAATGACGCCTACCCGGCACTGGACATGGCGGGCATGCAGCACATCGAATACAGCGCCTTTGTGCGTATCATACCGGTGCGCTGCCTCGGCTCAGTCAACACCGTTTGGATTACCGATGCGTTGAACGGCGGCTGGGACGGCGTGATGATGATGGGTTGCAAACATGGTGATGACTACCAGTGCCATTTCGTAAAGGGATCTGAACTCGCCAATATCCGTATGTCAAAAATTGGCGACACCCTGAAGGGACTCGGACTGGAAAACGAACGCGTACAAACCTATGAAGTCGCAATTAGCGATATTGAACGCGTACCGCAGCTGATAAACGATTATGCCGCCAAGATTCAGGAAATTGGCATGAGCCCAATGAAAGGTTTTGCGTGAGGTCCATATGAGCGAACTTAATAGTAATGCCGTAGCAAAATATCACAATAACTTCCTCAAGGAAGTCGAAGAAAACGTCGAGGAAGGCGAATGGGTCAAGATGTGCATGCAGTGCGGTGTATGTTCGGGCTCTTGTCCACTGGGTTCCAGCTGGGCGCACCCGCCACAGGAACTGTTCATGATGATACGCGCCGGCAAGCGCGAGGAAGTGCTGCGTTCCGATTCGATGTGGATGTGCACCTCGTGCTATAACTGCATCGTGCGCTGCCCGCGCAAGCTGCCGATCACCCATATCATGCACGGCCTCGCAACCTATGCCAACAAGCTCGGCATGGCGCCCAAGATGCAGCCTACACGTGACTTCTCCCTGATATTCTGGAAAAATTGCATACATACGGGCCGAGTCAACGAGTTGAAACTGACTATATCCGTCTATTTCAATGGCGGCCTGATGGGCGGAATAAAAAAAGGCTGGGCCATGCGCAATGTTGCGATCGGTTTGCTGTTGGCAAAACGATTAAATCCTTTCGAACTCTTCAAGAGTCACGACTGCAAGGATGTTAAAGGCATACATGCGATGCTGGCGAAAGCAGCAGAAATAGACCGCCGCAATAACCAACATACAGCTTAAGGAACTCTCATGTCGACCAAAGAATATGCATTTTATCCCGGCTGCTCCTCTCAGCTAAAGGCTTCCGCCTCAAACTACCTGACGTCGGTCAATTCGATGTGCAAGACACTGGACATTAAAATGACAACAATTCCGGACTGGAATTGCTGCACTGCCTCCATCAGCTATGCCGGTGGCAGCGAGTTGTCGCGCCTGGTGATGAATGCGCGCAATTTTGCCCTGTCCGAAACCCACTTGCCCGGTCAGGATATGGTTGCTACCTGTGCCGCCTGCTGGCTGGGAGCACGCGAATCGAAAGAGAGACTCGATCACAGCTCGCAACTGATGGACGAAACAAATGAAGCCCTGGCAGCAGCAGGCTTGAATTATAAAGGCGATGTAAAAATACGGCACATGGTGGAAGTTCTGATAGAAGACTTCGGCTATGACCAACTGGCTTCGCACGTGGTCAAACCACTGGAAGGCATCAAGTTTGCGGGTTACGTTGGCTGCCAGACAAATCGCCCATTCGGCATCAACGGCGAGTCGTTCGAGAACCCCATGTATCTCGACAAGCTGGTGGACACCATCGGCGGTGAAGCTCTAAGCAAATATGAACAAAAAGTAACCTGCTGCGGCGGCGCGCTGGCATTCTCCGAGCCTGAAAAAAGCCAGAAGCAAATCAAGGATATAGTTGAATCAGCTTATGATCAGGGTGCTGACATGATCGTCACGCCTTGCCCTCTGTGCCAGGCAAACGTTGAAGTCTACCAGGCTGACATCAATAAAAGATATGGCACTAAACTGGCGATGCCGGTTACTTATTACAGCCAGCTGATGACCGTCGCCTATGGTGGCAGTGTTAAAGAGGCGGGACTGGATGGGCACGTCATTCAGCCGAAAAAATTACAGGAACTCGCTGGCAAAAAATAGCCGGTTTGCACCGGTGGCGAGAGATGACTGGCTGGCAATTAACGAAGATTATCACGGATAATCAGCGTATTATATGCAATGATTTTGCCTTTTGATAAGGAATCCAGCCATGCAACATCTCACCCCCCCGCAAGCCTATGATTTTTTGCAGGCCAATCCCGAAGCTGTATTTATCGATGTGCGCAGCGAGATGGAATACATGTTTGTCGGCCATCCGTCGGGTTCAATGCTGATTCCATGGGTCGATGGTCCGAACTGGGAAATCGACCCCAACTTTGTCTCCCATGTCAAAAAAGCTGCCAGCCTCAACCGGCCTGTTGTACTGATCTGCCGCTCTGGCCGGCGCTCTGCTGAAGCCGGCCTGGCACTGGAAAACGCCGGCTTGCAGGAAGTCTACAACGTGCTTAACGGCTTTGAGGGTGATCTGGATGAACAGCACCATCGCAACTCCATCAATGGCTGGCGACATGACGGCCTGCCATGGGCTCAAACCTGAAAATATCTGTAACACAGACTTACTGATGACTAAAACTAACCGGCAGGATAATTGACCTATGCAAACCGAAATCAGCGACTTTTCCGCGGAAATGCAGGAATATGTGGCGAGTTTGCTGGAACAGCGTTATGGCAAACGCGTGGATCTGCAACTGGCCGATAGCGAACTTCAACTTGATCTTTTATCTGAAGAGTTGACAGTATGCCCGACACTCTATTGGAGCGAACGCAACGCACAGTTCGTGGTGTATAAAATCGAGGAGAACCGTTTTCGTTGCCAGTTTTTCTACTCTCCTGCGGAGCAATTTGGCACAGGTCACGACTCCTATGACGACATCGAAAAATGCGTAGTGACGCTGTTGCAAGTCCAGGCAGACCACGAGCTCCAATCAAGCAAACTATCTGCCGCCGCCACAACCATCGCATCGCTTGATGGCGATGAATATTACGGGCCGCTGGTGATATGACACTGGAAAAAGCACGCGAATTGCTGCGAGTCCAAGTCGATTTCGGCGGCGGCTACAATCGAAACAGCGCGCGGCTCATACTTTCTGACGTTGCGCGCGAGCATGGGCAGAACGTCGCCAACCAGCTAATCGGCGAGATGCGACTCGATGAAATTTTTGGTTTTGCCATCGTTCCGTCTCAGCATCCCGACAAATAACTGCCTGGACAATATGATGTAATGAATTACTTCGTAACAGGCACCGATACCGGGGTCGGCAAAACGCTAATCAGCTGTGCCCTGTTGTACGCTTTTGCCGAACAGGGAAAAAGCGTAGCCGGTATGAAGCCGGTGGCTGCAGGTTGCGACGGGGACGACCTGAACGACGACGTTAAAAAATTGCGCGCTGCCACCAATATTCTGGCGAGCCTGGGGCAGATCAACCCTTACAGCTTTATCCATCCTGTCGCACCCCATATTGCCGCTCGTCATGCTGGTGTGAGCATCAATCTGAGCCGCATTCAGGAGTCCTACGAAGAGCTTGCCGCGCAAGCAGAAGTGGTAATCGTTGAAGGTGCCGGCGGCTTTCAGGTGCCTCTTAATGAAACGCACGATAGTGCCGATCTGGCGGTTGCATTAGGCCTTCCCGTCATCGTGGTGGTGGGAATGCGGCTGGGTTGTCTTAACCATGCATTGCTCACTGTGCGTGCAATAAGCGACTGTGGATTAAAATGCGCTGGCTGGGTTGCAAATGTGCTGGACGCCGATATGGCCGCATTAGAAGAAAATATCCAGGCGCTGCAACAACGTATAAAAACTCCTCTGCTGGGTGTGGTGCAACACCAGCTCTCGCCCGATGCACATGCAACTGCAGCGTATATTGATATAGACCTGTTAAACGACAGCTTCACTAATATGTGAATATCAGATGAGCGAAACTTGCCTTTGTCCCAGTTTTTCAAAACTGGGTATCCGTTTATTTTAAGCTTACTCTCAAGACGTAATCCCCATGGCCGGTAATTTTATTCAATCTTTTTCGGGCGAAATCTGTTTCCATATTTCAGAGGGAAATCTGCGTATTCGGGCCGATCAGTTACGTGCACGCTTGCGCCTGTATCCTGTCATGCTGGGCATTCAGGCGTTTCTTGAGCCACTGTTTGTATCCCTGTTCTGGGGTTTCGCCGATCATCTATCTTTGTTATTGTGGCTGTCGTGCATGTACACATTACACAGCATTGATTTGGTATTGTGGTTACGTAATCGTAAACGCCTCGATACCATAAGCGAATGCAAACGATGGGACAGAACATTTAAAATACTCACCGCTCTCTCGTCTATAACCTGGGGCAGCTTCGCCCTGTTTTTTTTCCCTCAGGATCTTGCTTTCCTGGCATTGATGATCTGCGTGATATTTGGATTGGTTGCCGGTGCCGTCACGCTAGATTCAGTTTATCCACCATCGTTATACATATATATCCTGGGCGTGACCTTACCCCTGCTGGCTCGCCTCATGATGGTGGGTGACGATACCCACTGGTTGCTGGCCGGCATGCTGCTAATGTACCTGGTTGGCGCGCTTAGCGCGGGTCGTGAGTTAAGCAAAACTTTCTGGAGATCATTATGGCAGCGTTACGAAAACGATATTCTGATCCAGCAATTAACCGAGCAAAAAGCCATTGCCGAAACGGCGAACCGCGAAAAATCGCGCTTTCTCGCCTCTGCCAGCCATGACCTGCGCCAGCCTTTACAGGCGCTGGTGCTCTTCAGCGAGGCGCTGCAGGAAATAGCCAAGGAAGAGGATACGCGGCATTTGGCAGTGCAGATCGGCAAATCGGTCGCAGCGCTGGTTAATATGTTTGACGAGTTACTGGATATCTCCAAATTTGATGCCGGTGTAGTAGAGGCAGTCAAACAGCACTTCAATATCCAAACGGTGTTTGACCGGCTGTATGCCGATTTTTCACCTTTGGCCCTTGCCAAGGACCTGGAATTCACAGTACCGAAGACCAGCCTGGTTGGATACAGCGACCCCCATCTGCTGGAGCGCATTCTTCGCAACTTGATTTCCAATGCCATCCGCTACACAGAAGTTGGCAGGGTGGAAGTGGCTTGCCAGTGCATAGGCGACATGCTGCAATTTGATGTCATCGACACCGGGATAGGGATACGCGCGGAGAGTATGCCGCACATTTTTGAAGAATACTATCAGGTGAATAATAAACATCGCGATCGGCTCAAGGGCCTCGGTTTGGGCCTTGCGATCGTTCGTCGTATGGAGGTGCTTCTGGGTTGCAAGGTAACAGTGGTTTCTGTACCCAAACAGGGGTCGGTATTCAGCTTCAGCATCCGCATGGGCGATTCATCGCAACTGCAACAGCCGTCGGCGCCACAACACTCCAAACACGACCTGAGCGGTGTCACGGTGGCACTCGTGGAAGATAATCTGGATATCCGTCAAATGACCGCAGCATTACTGACACAATGGGGTTGTCAGGTTATTGACGGGGAACTACCACATGAGGTTCTCGGTATCATAGAGACAGCGGGCAAACACCCCGATATTTTTATTTGCGACTATCGCTTGCCGCAGGACTTGACCGCAATCGATGCCATCCAGCTATTACGCAGACTATGGAGCCAGCATATACCGGTACTCGTATTGACCGGAGACACCGCTCCGCAGACTCTGCAGGAGATCCAGTCCAGCGGCGCGTTGCTGCTGCATAAGCCCATTTCACCCGCGCGCTTGCGTTCCATCATTTATTTTGCGCTGCACAATGAAAAGCAATCCGGCTTCAGCGTTAAAAACCCGGCCAGAATTCCGCAATGACAATGCAAGAGCACTGCTTTGAGGTGGTATGATGTGAAAAAAATAAACTTAGTGGCTGGAGGGGACAAATGAAACTGCAGGTTTTGTTGGCTGATGACCATGCCTTGTTTCGCGATGGAATGCGTTATGTGTTGCAGCAACTCAGTGATCAGGTTGATATTCTGTGTGCCGGAGATTTTACCGAAACGCTGAGAAAGGCGGATGCCAATCCCGGCATAGACTTGGCATTGATAGATTTGAATATGCCCGGCAGCGACGGGGTTGCATCGATCAGGATTTTTCACAACCGTTTTCCCTCTATTCCGCTGGTCGTAGTTTCCGGCTCCGAACAGCGCGCCGAAATGGAGTGGGTAATGGAATACGGCGCCATGGGTTTTATTTCCAAGATGTCTTCCGGCAAAGTGATGGTTAATGCCTTGCGCACGATACTGGACGGCGGCATCTACTTTCCTCCCCAGCTTAGCGCTCAATCCGAGGCTGAGCCCGGCTCAGCCGAGATCGATAGCCAAAATCAGCATACCAATAAACACGGGCTGACAAAACGGCAAATGGAAGCCCTGCAATACCTGTCTGAAGGATTGTCAAATAAGGAAATTGCGATAAGAATGAATCTCGCAGAAGGCACGATCAAGGTCCACGTCGCTGCTGCCTATCAGGTGTTGCAGGTCAGCAGCCGTCTGGATGCTGTGCGCAAGGCGCAGAAACTGGGCTTGATAACGCTTGCCCGGGAGGGGCACAATGGCGTTTGAACAAATATTGACGCGAATTTCATTTCTTTCAATGTGCGGATAAAACCATGCTTCCACTCCGTGCCCAACGTGCTTCCCTGCCTCTGCCTGCACGACTGGCCGCGCTGCTGCGCGAGTCGCGCTGGCTGCTGCTGGTGGCGATCGCGATCTATCTCATTCTGATTCTGTACGGCTACGATCGCACCGACCCGTCCTGGTCACACAGTGCCAGCGGGGGACTCACGCATAATCCGGGCGGCGTATTGGGTGCATGGTTATCTGATGTGCTATTGTATATTTTCGGTTTCTCGGCATGGTGGTGGGTGGCGTTTTTGCTACACCGGGTGCACGTAAACTATCAGGGCTTGCATGCGGACCAGGAAGCGCAGAACGGTTTGTTTGATAAGCGCGCGCTGTGGTTAACCGTAACAGGTTACAGCGTATTATTGCTGTCCAGCAGCGCGCTGGAAGCAATTCGCATGCATAGCCTGGCGGTGCAATTGCCGCTGGCGCCGGGAGGCATACTGGGGAGCGTGCTTGGAAATGAACTGGCCCACTTGCTTGGCTTCACCGGATCCACCCTGTTTTTACTGGTGCTGATAGCCGCGGGATTCAGCCTGTTCAGCGGCTTGTCATGGTTGCGCCTGATCGACTGGCTGGGCATGCGTGTTGAAACATCCTATCTGTGGACACGGAACAAATGGCGGACATGGCAGGATAAGCGCATCGGCACGCAAGCTGTTAACCAGCGTCTTGTTGTGGTGCGCGAAGAAAAGAAACGTGCCGAAGAACATCAACCGATCTTCATTCCGCAAGCGCCGCTGGAAATCCCGCAATCCAGCCGCAAGGTGCAGGAGAAACAAAGCTCCCTGTTTACCGAGATGCCCGACTCGGCATTGCCGCCGTTGCATCTGCTGGACCAGGCCGTTGCTGAAGTTGAAACCATTTCAACCGATACGCTTGAGTTCACCTCGCGCTTGATCGAGCGCAAGCTGAAGGACTTTGGCGTCGAAGTGAAAGTCGTGGCAGCTTATCCTGGACCGGTGATTACCCGCTACGAGATTGAACCGGCCATCGGCGTCAAGGGCAGCCAGATCACCAATCTGGTCAAGGATCTGGCACGCGCGCTGTCGGTGGTGAGCTTGCGCGTGGTGGAAACCATACCCGGCAAAAACTGCATGGCACTGGAATTGCCCAACCCCAAGCGCCAGATTGTGCGCCTGTCGGAGATACTCAGTTCGCAGGCATATGCCGAAATGAAGTCTCCGCTCACGATGGTACTGGGCAAAGACATCTCGGGGGTACCTGTCGTCGCAGATCTCGCCAGGATGCCGCATGTACTGGTGGCCGGCACCACCGGCTCGGGCAAATCGGTTGCCATCAACGCGATGATACTGAGCCTGCTGTACAAGGCCACGCCGCAAGAAGTGCGGCTGCTGCTGATAGACCCCAAGATGCTCGAACTATCAGTCTATGAAGGCATCCCCCATCTGCTCGCGCCGGTGGTCACCGACATGCGCCAGGCTGCCGCCGGCCTGAACTGGTGCGTGCAGGAAATGGACAAGCGCTACCGGCTGATGTCCAGCCTCGGTGTGCGCAACATGGCGGGCTACAACCAGAAAGTGCGCGACGCGATCAAGACCGGGCAGCCGCTGACCAATCCGTTCACCCTCACCCCGGAGCATCCAGAGGCGCTGGAAGAGCTTCCGTTTATCGTTGTATTTATTGATGAATTGGCAGACCTGATGATGGTGGTGGGCAAGAAAGTGGAAGAGCTGATTGCGCGCCTGGCGCAAAAAGCGCGCGCCTCCGGCATCCATCTGGTTCTCGCCACGCAGCGCCCCTCGGTCGATGTGATTACCGGCCTGATCAAGGCCAACGTGCCCACCCGCGTATCATTCCAGGTATCGAGCAAAATCGACTCGCGCACCATCCTCGACCAGATGGGCGCGGAAGCCTTGCTTGGACAGGGCGACATGCTCTACCTGCCACCCGGCGGCGGCTACCCGCAGCGCGTGCACGGTGCGTTCGTGTCCGACCAGGAAGTGCACCGCGTGATCGAACACATCAAGACACTGGGCGAGCCGCAATACATCGACGGCGTGCTCAACTCGCTGGATGAGGGTGAAAGCGTCGAAGAAGGCGGCAGCACCATGGTCGACGCTGAAGCCGACCCGCTCTATGATCAGGCGGTCGATATTGTAGTGAAATCGCGCCGCGCTTCCATTTCACTGGTACAGCGCAACCTGCGCATCGGCTACAACCGCGCCGCCCGGCTGGTCGAGCAGATGGAAAAAGCCGGCATTGTCACGCCGATGCAGAGCAACGGCAACCGCGACGTGCTTGCGCCCGGCCGCGATGCCTGATGCATTACGCCTCCCAATACAATTAATTTTTATCAATATAATCAATATAATCAATATGTTAAATAAATCAATCATCGCAATATTTGCCATGCTGGTGGCCACTGCAGCGCACGCGGGTGGCAGCGACAAGCTGAGAAATTTCATCAACGCCAGCAAATCCGGACAGGCCAACTTCACCCAGGTCGTGCATGACAAAAACGGCAAGAAGATCCAGTCCGCCTCGGGCACCATGCAGTTCGTGCGCCCCGGCAAATTCCGCTGGGTGTACCAGAAACCCTATGAACAGATCATCGTCGGCGATGGCAAAAAATTCTGGCTATATGACGTTGACCTGAATCAGGTCACGGTGAAAAAGCTCGATGCCGCGCTCGGCAGCAGCCCTGCTGCATTGCTTTCCGGCAACAACGAAATTGAGCGCGCCTTTGTATTGCACGACAGCGGCAGCAAGGATGGCCTTGACTGGCTGGAGGCCACGGCCAAAGCGCCCGATACCGGATTCGACAAGATTTCCATGGCATTTGACGCCCAGGGCGAACTGGTGCTGATGGAACTGCATGATGCTTTTGGTTTGAAGACTGAATTGCGTTTCAGCAATATACAGCGCAATCCGCAGCTATCGCCATCACTGTTCAAATTCGTGCCCCCCAAAGGTGCAGACGTGCTGGGCGAGTAAATCACAGCGAAAATCTGCACGCGATTTTTTGATCCCGGCTGCAAAATGACTGCCACCAGCGACTCCCTGTTTGATTCACCCTCGCCTGCCGCGCCACTGGCCGAACGCCTGCGCCCCACGCACATCGACGAGGTGATCGGGCAATCCCATCTGTTAGGACCGGGACGCCCCTTGCGCATGGCGTTTAGCTCGGGCAAACCCCACTCGATGATTTTATGGGGGCCGCCCGGTGTCGGCAAAACCACGCTGGCACGCCTGATGGCGTCTGCCTTCGATGCCGAATTTGTGCCGCTGTCGGCGGTGTTGTCCGGCGTGAAGGACATCCGCGATGCGATAGCGCAGGCACAGCACGTGCTGCAGCAAAGCGACCGCCACACCATCCTGTTTGTCGACGAGGTGCACCGCTTCAACAAGTCGCAGCAGGATGCATTCCTGCCTTTTGTCGAACAGGGCCTGGTGACATTCATCGGTGCCACCACCGAAAATCCCTCCTTCGAAGTCAATGGCGCGCTGTTGTCGCGCGCGCAGGTTTATGTACTGCAACCGCTGTCTGCGGCGGAACTCGGGCAGTTATTCGAACGCGCACAACAGCAGGCGTTGCAGGATTTAACTTTCGACGCGGCCGCCCGCGAACGTCTGATCGCGTACGCCGATGGCGATGCCCGCCGCCTGCTCAATGTGCTGGAACAACTGCAGACTGCGGCCCAAACCGCCAACATTAACAGCTCAGCCAGAGTCAAACTTATCGATGCAGCCTTTCTCGACAACGCCCTGGCGCAGAGCCTGCGCCGTTTCGACAAGGGCGGCGAAGCCTTCTACGACCAGATCTCCGCGCTGCACAAGTCGGTGCGCGGCTCCAATCCCGATGCCGCTCTGTACTGGCTGGTGCGCATGCTGGACGGCGGTGCCGACCCGAAATATCTGGCGCGGCGCATTGTGCGCATGGCGTGGGAAGATATCGGCCTGGCCGACCCGCGCGCGATGACCATTACCAACGAAGCCGCGCAGACCTATGAGCGTCTCGGTTCCCCCGAAGGCGAACTGGCGCTGGCACAGGCTGTTATATACATGGCCGTGGCTGCCAAGTCGAATGCGGGCTATGTCGCGTATAATGCCGCCCGCGCGCTGGTTTCCCGGGATGGTTCGCGCCCGGTTCCGCTGCACCTGCGCAATGCACCGACCAAGCTGATGAAACAACTCGACTACGGCAAGGATTACCGTTATGCGCATGATGAAGCCGACGGCTATGCGGCAGGCGAAAATTATTTCCCGGACGGCATGCCGGAAGTGAGTTTTTACCAGCCGACCGAACGCGGGCTGGAAGCAAAAATAGCAGAAAAGATGGCACAGTTGCGCGAGCTGGATACAAAAGCAAGAAAATCCTAGCCACAGAGAACACAGAGAAAACCGTGGCAGATCAATTGACAGAGAAAATTATTTCGGCAGCGGTGGAGGTTCATAGAACACTGGGACCGGGATTGCCTGAGTCGATTTATGAAGAAGTTTTATGTCATGAATTTGGACTGGTGGTTGAGAATCAGTCGTAGTCGAAATAAAGTCCATGCGTGCTTTGCCTGATATTGCAACAGCCCAGTTGCTTTCGTACCTGAAGGCAACAAGACTGAAACGCGGTTACTCACAAACCTTGGTGAGAAACAACTGACCAGTGGTGTTAAACGGGTTTCTGTGTGTTCTCTGTGGCAATTTTTTTGAGTTCGGTTTTAAAATTTAGTTTTGATTCGGAGCGATCATGTTAGACCTGCAAGCATTACGTAATGATTTAGTCATCGTGGCAGCACGCCTGGCGACACGTGGCTATGTACTGGAAACTGCGCGTTTCGAGCAACTCGAAGGCGAGCGCAAGACCGTGCAGACACGCACCCAGGAATTGCAGGCCAAGCGCAACTCCACTTCCAAAATGATAGGCCAGGCCAAAGCCAGGGGCGAAGATGTCTCCGCCATCATGGCCGAAGTGGCCAATCTGGGTGATGAGCTGAAACAGCTGGAAACGAAGCTGGAGACCATACAGCAGGACATGCTGGCCTTCCTCTCAGTCATCCCCAACACACCGCATGAGAGCGTACCTCACGGCAAATCCGAGGCGGACAATGTGGAAATACGCAAGGTCGGCACACTGCCCAAATTCGATTTTGAAGTAAAAGACCATGTCAGCGTCGGCGAAGCGATGGGGCTGGATTTTGAAACCGCCACCAAGATCAGCGGCTCGCGCTTCTCATTGCTGAAAGGCCCGCTGGCGCGCATGCATCGCGCGCTGGCGCAGTTCATGCTCGACACCCATACCGACGAGCATGGCTACACCGAGACCTATGTACCTTACCTAGTGAATGCGGAATCGATGTATGGCACTGGTCAGTTGCCCAAATTTGAACAAGACCTATTTCAGGTGAGCTTTGGTGGTGTTGATACAAAAGCGATTGAACATGTGCAGCATCTAAGGATTGAGCTTGCAACGGGAGAACAAACCCGCAAGGAATATGAACGCTATTTTTACCTGATTCCCACCGCCGAAGTGCCAGTCACCAACATGGTACGTGACAGCATTGTGCCACTGGAACAGTTGCCGCTGAAATATGTGGCGCACACCCCCTGCTTCCGCAGCGAGGCCGGCTCCTACGGCCGCGACACGCGCGGCATGATACGCCAGCACCAGTTTGAAAAAGTGGAGCTGGTGCAGATCGTGCATCCGGAGCAGTCCTACGATGCGCTCGAAAGTTTGCTCGGTCACGCCGAGACCATTCTGAAAAAACTGGACCTGTCCTATCGCGTGGTCAAGCTGTGCGGCGGCGACATCGGTTTCTCCGCCGCGATGACCTATGACATCGAGGTATGGCTGCCGGCGCAGAACACCTACCGTGAAATTTCATCCTGCTCCAATTTCGAAGCCTTCCAGGCGCGCCGCATGCAGGCCCGTTTCCGCAATACGCAGGGCAAACCGGAGTTGGTGCATACGGTGAATGGCTCAGGACTGGCGGTGGGGCGCACGCTGGTGGCGATACTGGAAAACAACCAGCAAAAAGACGGAAGCGTGATTGTTCCGGAGGTGTTACGTCCTTATATGGGCGGCATGGAAAGGATTTACCCAATCAGCAAGTAGCGGCCTGTCCGTGGAAAGGGTACGCCCACTCACCACGCATTAAGCAGTGTCTGGTAATCAGGCGGCAGCAGCTGTCTGTACTCTTCACGAGACAGGCGTTTCAGCATATCCTGATACAGCCGCACCGTTTCAACAAAAACAACCGCTTCGCCGCCGCGCGCATAGCCATGTTTAAGGGTTTTTGCAATGCCCGGATTGCGCAGTTTCACCATCATCTTCTGCACATCCACCCATAGGTCGGGATTCATGCCATATCGCTGTGCCAGCGTGCGCGCATCTTCGAGGTGGCCCATCCCCTGATTGTAGGCGGCCAGCGCGAGCCAGGTTCGCTCCGGCTCATCGATGCGCAGCGGCAATTGCTCTTTCAATAATTGCAGATAGCGCGCACCCGCCATAATGCTTTCGCGAGCATCCAGGCGGTTGGCGACGTTCATGCGATCGGCGGTATCCTCGGTCAGCATCATCATGCCGCGCACCTTCGTATAAGATGTGGCAAGCGGGTTCCAGTGCGACTCGCGGTAAGACATTGCGGCCAGCAGTTGCCAGTCGATCCCGGTCAACGACGCCGCCTCTTCAAACAGCTGCCGGTAATGCGGCAGTACAGTGTTCGTTTTGCTCAGAAAGGCTGCCGCATCAATCGGCATGATGCGGTCGCTGTGTCCGTAATATCGGTCAACCAGACGATCCAGCGTGCCATCTTCCTCAATCCGCGCAAAGAACTTTTCCATCTGCGCATACAGTTCGGCGTCCGCGTCCGGAGCAAAAGACCAAGCCAATTCTGAAGGTGTTGCGATTTCAAACTCTGTCTCCATGTCCGGATGAAAATTTCGCATAATGGCAAACTGTTCGTCGTTTGCTACCGTGCAGTCTATTTGTCCCCGATCCATTTCTTCCAGCAGTTCATTGGGGGTTGTTTTCTCAATAGTTTTCCAGCTTAACCCGGGCTGGCTCAGCCGGGCGGACCGCAGCGCAGCATCCTGTGCAGACCCTGCGACCACGGTTATTTCCCGTGTTTTCAACTCCGCATAATCTGTGGGTTGTTTGCCGCCGCATACAAGCGATTCACCCACTGTCTGATAGGGCACACCAAACTTTTGCGCTGCATCGGGTTCATTGGAGCGCATGCCAATGGCAGAAAAATCTGCCTGATGCCTGGCCAGTGCCTTCGAAACCTGGTATGGATAAAGTGTGAGAGATTTGAGTTTGACGCCCAACTGGGCCGCGAATAATGCTGCAAGATGCTGATTAAATTGAAGATCAAGGCTACCCGGCGGCGGCAGGATGACTACCAGCTCGCCAGTTCGCCAATCCAGGCGGGGTTCGGTTACACTAAAATCGAAGGTAGACACTATGCAAAGCGCTGCGAGAACGGCAATTTTTATGGGCGGCAAGGTACGCATGGAAACATTCTGCCCGATTTTTGCGTGTTAGGGTAAAATGCTCGGCCCCGGAGAGGTGGCAGAGTGGTCGAATGTACCTGACTCGAAATCAGGCGTAGGCGCGAGCCTACCGAGGGTTCGAATCCCTCCCTCTCCGCCAGGATTCCGCTTTACCTTGTGCTGCCTGCAAAAGACCATCGTCGCTGCCCGGCAAACAGCAAGGTGCATGTCATACAAATAAAAAATTTCTATCTGGCAATCAGGCTTCCAGCAAAGGGAATACGACCAGTGCATAAATGTATGCTGCCAGCTCATCGACCACAGCGCGGACTCCGTTGCTGTATCTCCACCAATGCGCGGGATCATAACTGCGATTCTCGACAGCAATAATCCCCACCCGCGGTTCCGCACCAAATACCTCCTGAAAAAGCAGCCGTGACCTTCTTGAATGCACCCCCAGGCTCACCAGGTTAATGCCGGTCACACTGGTGTTTTGTTGCTGCAACCTGCTCTTCAATGCCAGCGCCGAAGTATATGTCCGGTCACGCCGCACCGACGGCGCGGGCACAGCTTCGATCATGCCTTTGCTAATACCCATGCCGGCCAGAATTGCCGCTCCATGTTCGGCAAAATTCCTGTACTGCGATAAAAAGCCCCCCGTTTCAAGCGGGCCACCGGTGACGTAAAGCCTGCGGTAATGGCCGCGCTTAAATTCGGCAGCCGTTGCGGCCAATACATAATCCGGCACCCAGCCTTCGACTACCAGTATTTCGGCGGGAACAGGCACGGTGGGTGCGAGAAAGGGTTGCACCAGCAACGCCGCTTCCAAGAGTATCGCGACTCCCAAAAGCACCAACAGTAGCAAACCCGGCCATGTTGGGAGCAGACAGCCACGGCGCCGGAGAAGACCCCAGTATGGATCGCGCTGATTCATTCGAATTTGAGCCCTGCCAGGAATATAAAAAAAGGTATATTGAAAAAAATAGCGCATTAACCAAAAAGCCGCAATTCAATCCGCAGATTAACGCAGATTTTTTGCATTTGCCGGCGATGACTGCATGAGCCAGACAGTGAACGCACTTGACGACGCAATCTGTTGTTTAAGCTTGGCAAACATTACAACCATGTTTGCGTGCGACAGGCGCGGCGCACTTCACCATCTCACCATAATTTAAAATACATTTCCAAATCGAAGTTCAGGGAGCCGTGCGGCGGGCTGCTTCATACAGCGGCATAACCGTGGGCAGCAACGATTGAATTTTCTGTACGCGACTTGCCTCTGCCGGGTGAGTGCTGAGAAACTCTGGCGGGGTGCCGCCGCTATTTGCGGCGATCATTTTTTGCCACAAGGTCACGCCGGCGCGCGGGTCGTATCCCGAACGCGCGGTCAGCTCAAGGCCGATTTCATCGGCTTCGCTCTCGTCGGTACGGCTGAATTTTGTTGCGATCAGCGATTGATAAACGCTGCTGGAAACATCGGCAGAAGTCTGCCCCAGACCCAGCAGGGCCGTACCAATGTTGATGGCAGTTTGCGCCGCCATCGCCTGTGACACCTGTTCGCGCGCATGTTCGCGCAAGGCATGTGCGATCTCATGCCCCATCACGATGGCTATTTCGTCGTCACTCAGGTGCAGTTGATTGATCAGGCCGGAATAAAACATGATCTTGCCGCCGGGCATACAGAAGGCATTTAACTCGTTGCTGCTGATGACGTTTACTTCCCAGTTCCAGCCTGGCGCATCTTTTCTGAAAACTCCGGTATGGGGTTTGATGCGCTGCGCGATGGCACGCACCCGTGTCAGCATTGCGGCATCATGATTCAACTCGCCTTTGCTGCCGGCATCCGTTTTCAGCTTTACATAACTTTGCTCAGCCATTTTATCGAGTTCGTCAGACGATACCAGCAGCAGTTGTGAACGCTGGGCGCCGACGGCGCCGCCCGCTGTCGTGGAAGCACAGCCGCCTGCGGTGACAAGTACGATACCGAGTAATATGACCGAAGTCAGTCTGGAAAATAACATGGGCTTTATCCGCTATTTCTCAAGCCCGCAGCAATGCCGTTGATGGTGATGTGCATTGCGCGGCGCAGTTTTTCATCGTTTTCGCCTGCACGGGTGCGTTCCAGCAGCATGATTTGCAGGTGGTTAAGCGGGTCGATGTAGGGCAGGCGCGTGTTCAGGCTGCGCGCCATGGTCGGGTTGTCGGCCAGCAGCGTCGTGCTTTTGGTGATTTCCATCAACTTGGCGGTGGTATGCTCCCATTCTGTTTCTATCATGCCGAAAATCTGTTCGCGAACCTGCACGTCGGGAACCAGCTGCGCATAACGCGAAGCGATGCCCATGTCGGTTTTAGACAGCACCATGTCCATATTGGAAAGCAACCCGCGGAAAAAGGCCCAGTTCTTGTTCATCGCCTGCAACTGCCTCAGGCCTGCAGCGCCTTCGCGTTGCAGAAACTTTTCTACCGCGCTACCGAAGCCATACCAGCCCGGCAAGATGACACGACTGTTGCTCCAGCTGAAGACCCACGGTATTGCGCGCAGATCTTCAATGCGGTTGGTCGCCTTGCGCGCGGAGGGGCGGCTGCCGATGTTGAGTTCGGCAATCTCGCGTATCGGAGTGGCGGCAAAGAAATAATCGGTAAAGCCCGGCGTGTCGAATACCAGCTCGCGATAAGAGGCAATCGCATCCAGGCTTAACGCCTCCATGATGCGGTGATATTCGGGCATGGTGCTGTCGTCGCCGTGGTGATGCAGCAGGGTGGCCTCCATCGTCGCGGCGATCAGTGTTTCCAGATTGCGTCGGCCGATTTCCGGATTGGAGTATTTGCTGGAGATAACCTCGCCCTGTTCGGTGATGCGGATCTGCGCGTTTACGCTGCCCGGAGGCTGTGCGCGAATCGCCTCGTAGCTGGGGCCGCCGCCACGACCCACGCTGCCGCCGCGGCCATGGAACAGCCGCAGTTCGATGCCATGCTTTTCGAAAACCTTGACCAGTTCGATCTCGGCCTTGTACAGCTCCCAGTTGGCGGTTAAATAGCCGCCGTCCTTGTTGCTGTCGGAGTAGCCCAGCATGACTTCCTGCGTATTGCCACGGCTCTTGAGGAGCTGGCGGTAGAAGGGAATGGAAAACAACTCATCCATGATTTTGCTGCTGCCGCGCAGGTCATCGATGGTTTCGAACAATGGAATGATATTGAGGTGCAGCGCGGGTTCGGCGCTCGTGTCCGACTCAAGCCGCGCCAGCAATCCGGTCTGCTGCACCATCAGCGCCACTTCCAGCATGTCGCTGACGCCTTTGGTCATCGATATGATGTAGTTGGGCAGCGCTGCCCGCCCAAACGACAAATGGATGTCTGCTGCAGCCTGCATGATACGCAGCTCGCCTTGCGCAACATCGGTAAATTTGCCCAACTCGGTTGCAAGTTGTTTGCCCTGCTGCAAGGCTGCCAGCAATGCTTTTCTGCGCGCCAGTTCGTCCATCTGCAGGTAATCGCCGGTGCCGGCCACCGCCAGCAATTCGCTCACCACCTGCTCATGCACGCCGCTGTGCTGGCGCATATCCAGCGGCGCCAGATGGAAACCGAAAACTTCCGCTGCACGGCGCAAATTGGCCAGGCGGCCACGCGCCAGATAAACCGCGTGATGATGGTTGAGCGAGTCGATCAATATATCGAGATCGGCGATAAACGACTGAGCGTCGGGATAGGCCAGCGCATTCTCATCCAGCTGGCGCAAGTGTTCCACGCGATGCGACATTTTTTCTGCGGTGGCCACCAGCCGCGAATATATGGCTATCAGCGCACGCCGATAGGGCTCGTCATCGCGCGAAGGTGATTTGTCCGGCGACTGCTCTGCAAATTTTTTGAGTGCCTCGCTCACCTCAACCACGCGAGCGGACAAGCTCAGGCGCGTACCGAGCAGATTGGTCTCCGCCAGGTAAAATTCGAGGGCAACGGCAGAATGGCGTTTGGCAGCATCGCTCATCACCTCGGCTGTGACAAAAGGATTGCCGTCGCGGTCGCCGCCGATCCAGCTTCCCACACGCAGGAACGGGGCAACTTCAAAGAAGTTCCCGTAGTGTTTCTCCAGCAGTTTTTCCAGATTGGCATAAAGCTGGGGAATTTCAGTCAGGAAGGTATGCCCGTAAAAGGTCAAACCGTTTTTGATTTCATCCTGCACCGTCAACTTGGAGTAGCGCAACATGCGCGTATCCCACAGAATCAGCACAAAGCGGCGCAGCGCCTCTTCATTGTCTGCCAGCTCTTCCGGCGTCATGTCGATGCGGTCGCGATTGGACAACAGGCTGGATATGATCATCTGGCAATCCAATATGCTCTTGCGCTGGACTTCCGTCGGGTGAGCAGTCAAAACCGGGGAAACCATGGCCTTGTCAAAAAATTCCTGCAGCGCCTGCGCACTGATTTTTTTCTCCAACAGGCGCTGCAGTGCCAGCTGCATGCTGCCTTCCTGCGGCTTGGAGCCGCTTTTCAGATGGGCGCGGCGGCGGCGGTTGTGGTGCAGGTCTTCTGCAATATTCGACAACTGCGAGAAATAGCTGAAGGCCCTTACTACCGATAATGTATCGGTCGCTGTCAGGTGATCCAGCAATTGCTCAAGCTCAATACGATCCGCGACCTCCTGGGTCTTGCGAAAAAGCACGGAAGACCGGCGCACATTTTCGACCAGTTCAAATGTTGCATCTCCCTCCTGTTCGCGCAGGGTGTCGCCAAGTATTCGCCCCAGCAGGCGGATATCTTCGCGCAGCGGGAGGTCTTTGCTGGAAATATTGGCAGATGTGGGTAACAGGTTCATTTTATTCTTCTTCAAATAAGTGCGGGTTTAACGTGCATGCGGGCTCATGCTAGAATGCGCCGCTAATGAATCAAAATTGAGAGCGCCTGAAATGTAAACTTCTTTGCGAAACAGCGCTACCCAATAAATTGGGCCGCTTGCACAGGCATGTCCTTGCTGCGCTCAAAACCGGGTTTCACTGCGTGGCAACCTTAGGGTTAGCCGAAACCAGGATTTATTTCGCGCCTGGACCTGCTTAAAAGTTATGTTTTTGAAGGTGCTCTAAACGACACAGGAAAATCTGATGAAACATGCATCTCCGTCGCAACCCGCCCCCGCCAAACTGGTTATCGCGTCGCGCGAAAGCGCATTGGCGATGTGGCAGGCAGAATACATCCGGGATCAACTCGGAGCATTATACCCAAAAACACAGGTAAGTATCCTCGGCATGACCACCCAGGGGGATCAGATACTCAATGTCACCCTGTCCAAAATCGGCGGCAAGGGACTGTTTGTCAAAGAACTGGAAACGGCGCTGGAAGAAGGCCGTGCGGATATCGCGGTGCACTCGCTGAAGGATGTGCCGATGCACCTGCCGGCAGGCTTTATGCTGTGCTGCATCGGCAAGCGCGAAGACCCGCGCGACGCCTTTGTATCCAACCAGCACGCCAATCTCGAAGCGCTGCCGCCGGGCAGCGTTGTGGGCACCTCCAGCCTGCGCCGCGAAAGCCAGCTGCGCGCGCGCTTTCCGCATTTAAAAATTGAACCGCTGCGCGGCAATGTGCAGACGCGCTTGCGCAAACTGGACGAAGGTCAGTATGCGGCAATTATCCTGGCTGCGGCCGGGCTGAAACGCCTGGGTTTGGGTGAACGCATACGTGCGCTGATCAGCCCCGAACACAGCCTGCCCGCGGTAGGTCAGGGCGCCTTGGGCATCGAATGCCGCGCCGACCGCCCGGAGCTGGAGGCTTTGCTGCGCCCGCTGCACGATGCTGAGACCGCTGCATGCGTATCGGCAGAGCGCGCAATGAGCCGCGCGCTGGCAGGCAGCTGCCAGGTGCCGCTTGGAGGTTACGCCGAAATAAACGGCGACAAATTGCGCATGCGCGGTTTCGTTGCCAGCCCCGACGGCAAACGCATGGTGCGATCCGAGCAAACCGGCAGCGTTGATGCGCCGGAGGAATTGGGTAATGCAGTCGCCGCCGCGCTGCGCGCGCAGGGCGCGGATGATATTCTGGCCGCGCTGCATGACTGAAAATCTGCCACTGGCAGGGATGAGAATCGTGGTTACACGACCGCGCGAACAGGCGGTGCAGTTAATGCAGGGAATCGAAAAACTGGGCGGGGCCTGCATTCAATTTCCCTTGCTGGAAATTACTCCGCTGCCTGACAATGAGCCTTTACGCGCATTGGCAGCGCGCCTGCAGGAATATCAGTTGGCTATTTTTGTCAGCCCCAATGCAGTGCGTTATGCGATGAAAGCTATCCAAAGCACGGGCGGCTTGCCCGCTTCTCTGCAAATAGCCACGGTGGGATTGGGCAGCGCCAGGCTGCTGCATGAATATGGCGTTGCGAAAGTGATTGCGCCGCAACAGGGTTTTGACAGTGAGTCGCTGTTGGCATTGGCCGAATTACAGGATGTTCGCGATAAGCGAGTGGTGATTTTTCGGGGCGACAGCGGGCGTGAAGTGCTCGGCGATACCTTAAAAATGCGCGGCGCAGATGTGGATTATGCAACTTGCTACCGGCGCAGCACGCCGCAACTTGATGTTGTTGCCCTGTTGTCTGCCACACCGGATGCATTGAGTGTGAGCAGCAGCGAAGCCTTGAATAATCTTTGGAATATGTCGAACGAAACAGACAGACAGCAACTCATAACCCTGCCGTTATTTGTATCGCACGCGCGCATCGCCGCAGCAGCGCACAAGCTGGGCTGGCAAAGTATAATAAGCACTGACGGAGGGGATGAAGGCTTGTTGTCGGGTTTGCTTACATGGGCTGCACGCAAAACTTATAGAGGTACACAATGATGAGCGACACCAGCATTAAAAATGAGCCGGAAAGAATCGCCGATAGCGCTTTGCCTCCGCCTGTGCACAAAAATCCAGTGTCCAAAGCGATTGCCCACTTGAGCCTTACGCAACTCACTTTGGCAGTGCTGGTTGTGGTATTTGTTTGGCAATGGATAGACGGCAAGCAACAGCTCAATCAGATGCAATTCACCCTGGCGCAACGCCTCGCGGAAATGGATGGCAACAACAAGGCCAACCAGGCATTGACGCTGCAAAGCCAGGAACTGGTGCGCGAGCTTGGCGGCAAACTCAGCCTGCTGGAAAGCAAGTATGCAGAAACGCAAAGTCAGCGCTCCGCGCTGGAGTCGCTCTACCAGGATCTCTCCAGCAGCCACGACCAGATGGTGCTGGCCGAGGTCGAGCAGTTGCTGCTGATTGCGGGCCAGCAACTGCAGTTGGCCGGCAACGTAAAGGCCGCATTGATAGCCATGCAGCAGGCGGACAGCCGCCTGCAACGATTGGATCGGCCCGCCTTTAGCGGCCTGCGCCGCGCCATCGGCAACGACATGGACAAGCTGCGCGCGCTGCCTGAGGTGGATGTATCATCTATCAATTCCCGCCTCGACAATCTCATTGCCATTGTGAATAATTTACCCTTGGCGCAGGATATGCGCGCCGCGGAAAATAACGCTGTGCCGACCGTTGTGCCGAGCGGAGGAAAGTGGCAAAAATTGCTGCGCGAGATCTGGCAAGAAGCCAAAAGTCTGGTGCGTATTGAGAATACGCATCAGCAAGAATTGCCGCTGGTATCGCCTGCACAAGAGTTTTTCTTGCGCGAAAACCTCAAGCTGCGCCTCCTTTCCGCGCGACTCGCGCTGTTGTCACGTGATGAAAGCAGCTTCAAGCATGATATAAAAACGGCGCAGGAGTGGGTCAGGCTCTATTTCGACGTTAAAGCCGGCGAGGGCGCGCAGATGGTTAACACCTTGCAAAAACTGAACGCCTCCAGCATCAAAATCGAATTGCCCGATGTAAGCGGTAGCCTGGAAGCCGTGCGACACTATCGCGCATCGCACGAAAAGGTTGCGCGATGAAATTCCTGTTCTGGTTATTGGCGCTGTTTACCGTAGCTGTTGCATTCGCCCTCAGCGCGAAAAATCCCGGCTATGTCTTGGTGGTTTACCCGCCTTTTCGCATCGAGTTGTCGCTTAC
>Ga0315268_10001161_pt1 | contig 30331 bp, 29 predicted proteins | sample C1_top_MG_FD_204535 | JGI IMG/M metagenome (GOLD analysis project Ga0315268, IMG submission 204535) | Sediment microbial communities from Yellowstone Lake, YNP, Wyoming, USA - C1_top | ecosystem: Environmental > Aquatic > Freshwater > Lake > Sediment | place: USA: Wyoming | collected 2017-08-01
GGGAATCGTTTCCCTGACGACTTCATGTTCAAACTGACGTTGGAGGAAACCTTCCGTTTGAGGTCACAATTTGTGACCTCAAATACTGAACTTTTGAGATCGCAATTTGCGATCTCAAAAAAGAGCAGCGGCGGGCAGCGTTATTCGTCAAATGTCTTCACAGAACAGGGCGTGGCCATGCTGTCCAGCGTCCTCAACAGCGAGCGCGCCGTGGAGATCAACATCGCCATCATGCGCGCTTTCGTGAAGCTGAGGCAGGCCCTGATGCTCGACGCCGGCTTGGCGGAGCGCATGGAGAAGGCCGAGCTCGCGCTGGAGGCGCTCGAGGCCGAGCAAGGGGAGCACGCCGTCGCCATCCATGAAGTTTTGGCGGCGTTCCGGCGCCGACTTATGTAAACTCGGCCCATGCACATGCAAAGGATACTGCCGGTCGAGCTGGACAAGGTCGCGGGCAAGACGAAAGAGCAGCTGGAGCAGGTCGCCAAGCGCTTCCACCGCGTTCCCAATATTCACGCCACCATGGCCGTGGCCCCCGCCGTGCTGGACGCCTACCTGGCGCTCAACGCGGCCTTGGCCCACGCGTCCTTGCCCGCGGAACTGCGCGAGCGCATCGCCATCACGGTCGCCAGCGCCAACTCCTGCGACTACTGCCTGGCCGCGCACACGGCCGGCGGCAAGGGGCTGAAGATTCCCGACGCGGAGCTGGCCCTCGCGCGCGAGGGCAAGTCCGCCAACCACAAGTTCTCGGTCGCGCTGACCTTCGCCCGCGCCGTGGTGGAGGAGCTGGGCCAGGTCACCGACGCGGACATGGCGGCGGTAAAGGCCGCGGGCTGGGACGACGCGGCGGTGCTGGAGATCGTGGCGACGGTGTCGGCCAACATCTTCTCGAATTATTTCAACCACGCCGCCGCCACGCAGGTCGATTTTCCGGCCGTCGCCGCGACGAAGTAACCGCTCCGGCGGGAACAATTGGCCCGGTTCAATCGTATAGATACATGGGTCATTTCACGGAATTCGACGATCCGGTGCGCGAGGCTTTGGTCTACGCGGAAAAAGCGCCGGCGGAATTCGCCGCCAGGTCCGCGCCCGAGCGCCTGCGGCGGCTGAGGCTGCGCTTCCACCTCAACCGGAAGCAGTTAGCCGCCAAGGCCGGAGTCTCCGCGTCGCTGGTGGGACGCGCCGAGAAGGGCGCCGACGTCCGGCTCAGCACGTTGATGCGTCTTTACGCGGCGCTGGGCTGCCGGCTTCTGACGCTCCCCTCGGGAGGGTTGTATGAGTTGGACTGGAACCAGGCGCATCTCGACAACGAGTATTTCGACTGGAAGCGCAAGAACGCGCGCTATCTCACGAAGCTCTGATTGCGTTTCCGCTCATTTCACATCTCGCGCGAGAAGTGAAATTCATGGAAACGCTATTCCGCTGTCGCCGGCAACAGTGAAATGACCGGAAACGCAATCGGTCAGTGGGTGACGGAGGCGGGGACGCGGCCGCCGGCGTGCCACAGGCCCCGGTCGGGGCCCATCGGCACGAAGGCGGGGGCGCCTTGGGGCGAGGCTTCGGCGGCGGTTTTGTGGGCCTCGGGGCGGACGTCGCGGTCGTCCTGGGCGGCCTGGGCGCTGGTGAACAGGCCGCCGGTGAAGGTCAGCGAGTAGGCGCGCAGGGCCAGACGGCGCAAGGCTCCGGACAGGTCGCCGTAGTCGCCGCGCACGTGGAAGCGCTGGGCGGAGATGACGTCGGGTCCGGGCACGTGGGCTTGGCCGGCGACGATCACGGCCTTGCCGCCTTGTCCCATCGCCCGCCACAGGAACTCCGCCATGGTCTGGTTGCGGCGGGTGAGCAGGACTTCGACGAGAGCTTCGTTGAAGCCGTACTCATAGCGCGACTCCGCGCGGTCCACCTGGGCTTTGAAATCGGCGCCGAAGTACTCGGCGGGCTCGCCGGTTTTTTTCGCGGCGAGCTGGGCGACCTCGGCGGCCCAGTCGTTCAGGGGCAGGCCCAGCGCGACGACGCGGACCCCGTTCTCACGGGCCGATTTGAGCAAATCCGTGAACACTCCCGCGCGCGCCGGCGAGAAAGCGAGGACGTCCTTCGGAAGCACGTCGCTGCGGCGCGACACGTAGTCGTCCACGACTTGCTGTTGGGGACGCTTCAAGCCCTCGATGCCGACGGCGGTCACGCCGGCCTTGGCCAGGCGCGGCAGCTCGCGGGCGACGGTCTCGATGGTGGTGAGGCTGGCGTGGTCCTCGCCGATGAGCAGAACGTCCTTGTGCTGAAGCAGCTGCTCGACCGGGACGCCCCAGGAGCGGACCGCGTCGGCGACGCGGGCGGCGACGCCGGCCTCGGAGCGGGCGGGCGGGCCGCGGGCCGAGACGGACTGGGCGGCGATCGCGGCGCGCAGCGCGGGCGCGGCGGCGGGCAGGGGCGCGGAGAGCGCGGCCGGCGCGGGCGCCGGGACGGCGCTGGGCAAGGCGGCGGCGTAGGACGGGGCGAGAAACGACGACGGGGCCAAGGACGGGGCGCGGAAAGCGGCGGCGGACACCGCGCCCGGGGCCGAAACGACGGAGGAGACGGGCGTGAGGCGGACGGCCTCCATGGGCGCGGCGAAGGACGGCGCGGAGAGCAGCGCCGCGATCAGGGCCGCGAGGGTGTTCCGGCTCATGCCCTCAGGATATAGGGAAAGGCCGGCGGCGTCAGGGGGCCGAGGACCCGGGTGGGACTAGGTCTTCGGGGTGCCCGACCAACGGCAGCGGATTCCCAGGGAGAACGAGGTCCCGGGGGCGGGGATGAGAAATCGCTCCAGACCGCCCGTTGTCGGACTTGTTCCCAGTATGCCCCGGGTCTGATAGTTCCGATCGAGTACATTATCCGCCCTGGCGAAGACTTTGACCGAGCCCCTTTCGTAGGAAGCCCCGCCGCCGAGCACGCAATAACCGGCGAGGCGGGCTTCGGTGTTGCTTTCGTCGCCAAACACATAACTGGACGAAACGCACAGCTCGTCGAGCCCCACGGTCACGGATTTCACGGGATGAACGTTCACGCCGACGTTTAACCGGTGACGCGGCACCTGCGGGAGCGCATTTCCGTTGTGAACCTGCTGAGTGGCCGGCCACGGAGCTTTGTCCAGCGTGAATTGCGTTTGGAAGGTCGCCTCGGTGTAGCCGTAATTCACGTAGCCGTCGATAATCTCTCCATAACGCGGCTTCAGGGACAGCTCGATCCCGTCGCGGCGGGTCTTGTCGACGTTTTTATTTTGGCCGAAACCGGCCGTCGGGTCGAACACCGGGAATATTTCGTCGTGCACGACCGTTCGATACACCGACGCCGACGCCTCCCCCCACGCGCCGAGATGGATCCGCGTTCCCGCCTCCAGGCTGCGGGCCCGCACCGGCTTCAGCTGGGGGCTGGACGAGAACGGCCCCAGCGCGTTGATCTCGTCGGCGGTGGGGGCGCGGAAGGAGTCGGCCAGCGAGACGAAGGTCTCCACGGACTCCGTGGGATTCCAGTTCAGCCCCGCGCGCGGCGAGACATGATTGAATATCCGCGAGCCGTCGTTGGACGGCGCGACGCGATCCTCGTGCTGGAGTCCGGTCCGGTCCCAGCGCGCGCCGGCGGTCAGGATCAAGGTCCTCGGGATCAGATCGAACGACTCCTGGGCGAACAGGCCCAGGCGGCGCTGCACGTCCGCGGCGGCGTTGGCGAAGCCGAAGCCGCCGAAACTGCCGGACGAGGAGCTGTCGGACGAGTCGCGGGATAATTCCACTCCCGTCGTGAGCGCGCTGGCGCGGTCCAGGATGGAGCGGCGGTCGTCCAGCTGAACGGTCGCGGAGACGCCGTCCATGAGGGCGCGCGCCTGGGAGACGGACGTGCGGCCTTGGTTCAGCGGTGTATTCTCCAGGCGCCGTCTCGCGTCGCCCAGGAACGACAACGACGTTTCATCCGTGAGAGCACGGCGCGCGTTAAGAGCGATCTGGTGCAGAAGAGAGTCGTTCTCGACGAAACTTATGTTTTGACGCGGATCCGAGGCGAGTTCGGCGGGAGTCAGCGAGCCGGCCTGCTTGAGATCGTCGTCGGCGAAGCGGTAGGAAAGACCCGCCTCGGTTTTATCGTCGTGATAATCCAGGCGGCCGTCGAAGCGGTGGAGCCGGGCGCCGGAGTTGTGCCTCCAGCCGTCCTCGGTTTCCCTCGATCCGCTCAACTGGTACGACAGGGGACCGACGGGGCCTCCGATGGAAGCCACATACCGCTGAAGGCCGAAACCGCCGATGTCCGCGCCCGCCTCGGCCGCGGCGTTCTTTCCGCCCTTTTTCGTCGTGAGGCTGATCACGCCGCCCATCGCGCCCGGGCCGTACAAGGTCTGCGGGCCCGGCAGCACTTCCACGCGCTCGATATCGTTTATGGGGATCAGCTGCCAGTTCACCTGGCCGAAGTCGGGTTCGTTGACTCGGACCCCATCGACGATCACCAACGTCGCGGGAACCGGCGTGGCGTTGAAGCCGCGCAGGTCCGCGGTGCGTTGATATTCGTTTCCGACTTGGTCGTACAGCACCACTCCCGGAACGCGCCGGAGGACGTCGGTGAGGGTCTGGGCTCCCGACGAGGCCAACGCCGTCGAATCGATGATGTACGCCTGGGCGGGCACGCGCGCCGTTTCGCTGGGGACGGGAAGGCGCGAGGAGCCGAGGACGGAGCGGACGGAGTCGGCGAAGCCCTCGTCGGACAAGGCGAAGGACGCGGCGGCGGCGGGATGAGAACGGAGAACGGCGGAGAACAGCAGGACGGCGGGCAGGAGACGGATGATTTTCATGGCTTCCCTCGAAGTTGCGGACTCTCGCCGGAAGGCCGGACTTATCGCGCTTTCGCGCGCATCACCGTTGCGGGGCAGCCCCGGAATCGCACCGGGTTCCACCGACGAGAGAAATACGCCGACGACACCACATGGTCCGATATTAACGGCGGCGGGTCAAATTTTGAGACGGGAGGCGGCGGGCCGGTCGAGAAGCCAGAGCAGCTCGCCGTCGGCCGGCCGGACCAGGCCGGCCGGGACGGACTCCGACGGCGGCTCCTCGAACACGCGCCGGACGGCGTCCGCTTTGTCGGCGCCCGACGCGAGACAGACGATTTTGGCCGCCGCGTTGATGAGGGGCAAGGTGAACGTGACGCGGTTTCGCGTTTTTTGATCGACCGCGACGGGAACGACGAGACGGCGTTGCTCGCGAACGGCGGGAGAGCCGGGGAAGAGGGACGCGGTGTGGCCGTCCGGACCCAGGCCGAGGAATATCAGATCGAATCGCGGCCGGGCGCCGAGCTCGCGGAGGACCGTCGCCTCGTAGCGCCGGGCGGACTCGGCCGGGTCGGGGAGTTCGGCTTCGACGCGGTGGATGCGGTCCGGGGAGACCGGCACTCGGGAGAGCAAGGCGTCGAGGGCCGAGCGGTAGTTGCTCTCGGGGCTGTCGGGCGGGACGCAGCGTTCGTCGCTCCAGAAGAAATGGATTTTTTCCCAGGGGATCGACTCGCGCAAGCCCGACGACGGGTCGGACAGCAGCGAAAACAAACCGATGGGAGTGCGGCCTCCGGAGAGCGCGACTCGGCACGGGCCGCTCGAGGAACGCGCCGCGTCCCGGAAGAGCTCGGCCGCGGCCCGGAAAAGCTCCGGACCGTCCTTGAAAATCAACCGCTCGCGCATTCGCGCCACTGGCGGCCGTCGCGGCGCAGGAGCTGTTCGGCGGCGTCGGGGCCCCAGGTTCCGGCGGCGTAGTTCGGGAAATCGCGCGGGGCCAGGCTTTTCCACACGTCGAGGACGGGCGCGACCACGCCCCAGGCGGTTTCCACCATGTCGGCGCGCTGGAACAGCGTCGCGTCGCCCAGCATGGCGTCGTAGAGCAGGCGCTCGTAGCCGGTGCTGGGGCGGGCGCCGAAGTAGTCCTGGTATTTGAAGTCCATGTCCACGGTCCCGATCTTCACGACGGGGCCGGGGATCTTGGCGCCGAAGCTGAGGGCGATGCCCTCCTGCGGCTGGATGCGGATGACCAGCTGGTTGGGGGCCATGCTCTCCACGCCGGTGCCGCGGAAGAGCAGGACGGGCGCCGGCTTGAACTGGATGACGATCTCGGTGGAGCGCGCGGGCAGGCGCTTGCCGGTGCGCAGGTAGAAGGGCACGCCGGCCCAGCGCCAGTTGTCCACGAAGAGCTTCAGCGCGGCGTAGGTTTCGGTGGACGAGTCCGGCGCCACCAAGGCCTCGGCGCGGTAGGCCGGGGCCTTGTCCCCGGCGCCGTACTGGCCGCGGACGGCGCGGGTCAGCACCTCCTCCGGAGTCAGGGCCGGGATGGCGCGCAGGACCTCGACTTGCTTGTCGCGCACGGCGTCGGCGTCGAAGGAGATGGGCGGCTCCATGCAGGTGAGGCTGAGGAGCTGGAAGATGTGGTTGGGGACCATGTCGCGCAGGACGCCCACGCCGTCGAAGTAGCCGCCGCGGGTGCCCACGCCCAAGTCCTCGCCCACGGTGATCTGCACGTGGTCGACGTAGCGGCGGTTCCAGATGGGCTCGAAGAGGCCGTTGGCGAAGCGGAATACCAGGAGGTTCTGGACCGTCTCCTTGCCCAGGTAGTGGTCGATGCGGTAGATCTGGTTTTCGCTCAGGATCGCGCGCAGCTCCGCGTTGAGCGCCTTGGCGCTGTCGAGGTCGCGGCCGAAGGGCTTTTCGATGACCACGCGCCGCCAGTTCCCGCGCTCCTCGCGCGACAGGCCGGAGTCGCCCAGGCGGCGCACGATGGGGCCGAAGAACTCCGGGGCCGTCGCCAGGTAGTAGAGCGCGTTGCCGCCCGCGCCGCGCGGGTCGAGCTTGGCCATGGCCTCGCCCAGCCGGCCGTAGGACGCGCGGTCGGCCGCGTCGCCGGCCAGGTAGTGGAGGCGCGACGAGAACCACTTCAGCGATTCGGCGTCCACGGGCGCGGCGGCGGAGGATTCCAGGCCCTCCAGGACCTGGGCGCGGAACTGATCGTCGGTGAGGGCGCGGCGGGACAGGCCCACCAAGGCGAAGTCCTCGGGCAGGAGCTTCTGCGCGGCCAGGTTGTACAGGGCCGGGATCAGCTTGCGCCGGGTCAGGTCGCCGGAGGCGCCGAACACGGCCATCACGCAGGAGTCGGGCTTCTTGGGCGCGGTCACTTCTTATCCCCGGCGGGATGCTCCGCGTGGCCGCCGAACTGCTCGCGCAGGGCCGACAGCAGCTTCTCGGCGAAGGTGTGCTCGCGGCGGGAGCGGAAGCGCGCGTACAGCGCCGCGGTCAGCACGTCGGCGGGCACGGCCTCCTCCAGCGCGGCCTGCACCGTCCAGCGGCCCTCGCCCGAGTCCGGGACGAAGCCCGTGAAGCGCGTCAGCGCCGGGTCCTGCGCGAGCGCCCGGGCGGCCAGGTCCAGCAGCCACGAGCCGACCACGCTGCCGCGGCGCCACAGCTCGGCGATGTCGGCGACGGGAAGGTCGAAGCGGTGCTCGGCGGGCAGTTCGGGCGAGGCGGCGTTTTTGAGGACGTCGAAGCCCTCGGCGTAGGCCTGCATCAGGCCGTACTCGATGCCGTTGTGGACCATCTTGACGAAGTGCCCCGCGCCGACGGGGCCGCAGTGCAGCCAGCCCTCGGCGGCGGTGTCGCCCTCTTTTTTGCGGCCCGGCGACGGAGGCGTGTCCCCCCGCCCCGGCGCCAAGGTCTTCAGCGCGGGCGCCAGGCGCGCGACGGCCTCGGGCTCGCCGCCGACCATCAGGCAGTAGCCGCGCTCCAAGCCCCACACGCCGCCGCTGGTGCCGGCGTCCACGTAGCCGATTCCCTTGTCCTTGAGCGCCCGGCCGCGGCGCACGTCGTCCTTGAAATGGGAATTGCCGCCGTCCACGATCAGGTCGCCCTTCGACAGCAGGCGGCCCAGCTCCGAGACCGTGTCCTCGGTGGGCGCGCCCGACGGGACCATGACCCAGACGGCGCGCGGGGGCGCCAGCGCCGCGACCAGCTCGGCGAGCGACGCCGCCGCGGCCGCGCCCTCGGCGGCGAGCGGCTTCGCGTTGTCCGCGTCGCGGTCGAACACCACGCAGCGGTGGCCGCCGCGCAGCAGGCGGCGCGTCATGCCGCCGCCCATGCGTCCCAGCCCGACCATTCCGATCTGCATGGCGATTCTCCTAGAGCCCCTCGGCGGCGCGCGCGCCCAGCGCGATGTGCTCGGCCTCGTCGTCGGCGATCTTGCCGAAGATCGCGGCGGTGACGGGGTCGCGCGCGGCGAACTGGCGGCGGAAGCTTTCCTCGGCGGCGCGGCCGCGTTCCTCGGCGGTCTTCATGTAGGCGACGAACTCGCGCGAGGTCTTGCAGGCGCGCAGCGACCGCCACAGGCGGTCGGAGACGGGGCGCTCGTCGGGCCGCACGCCCAGCTCCGCCATGCGGCCGAGCAGCATCTTGAGGTGGCGGTCCTCGTCGCCGGCGATGCGGCGCCACGCGGCGCGCAGCTCCTCGGTGGCGTCGATGCGCGTGTCCACGGCCCACAGGAAGGCCTCGCGCGCCTGCAGCTCGGCGAAGGCGGCGGTGCGCATGCGGTCGCCCAGGCCCTCGGGCGTGTTGACGCCGCGCGGCGCGGGCGGGTACTGGTCCGGCTCGCAGACGAAAAACGGTTCCCAGTTCACGTTCCCATTTTAACAGAATATCGAGGTGCGCACCCTCCGCCGTCCCGCCGCCGCCGCGCTGGCCGCCGCGTTCCTGGCGGCGCTGGCGCTGATCCGGTTCGACGCGCAGGTCGCCGGCCTGGAGCGCGTCAGCCGCGCCACGCCGGTGTACCTGGACGCGGGCGAGAACATCCTCCACCGCCATCTGGGCGAGACGCTCGCGTCTTTGCGCATGCCGCTGTACGGCGTGTGGGAGGCCCTGCTCCTCGACCATTTCTCCTACGCGGCGCGCGCCGGGGCGATGTACGCGGCGATCCTGGCGCAGCTGGCGCTGGTCTTCGCGCTGGGACTGCTGCTCGGCTCGGCGCCGGGCGCGTTCGCGGGCGCGGCGGCCTACGCGCTGCTGCGCTACGGCGCCTACTCGGAGAACGCCTCGCTGGAGCCGTTCTTCGCGATCTTCGTCACGCTCGCGGCCGCCGCCGCCGCGTGGCGGGCGAACCGGCCCACGCCGGCGCGCAGCGCGTTCGTCGGCGCCGCCGTCGGCGCGAGCCTGCTGTGCCGCTCGTCCTTGGTGTTCTTCCCGCCGTGGCTGGCGGCCTGGGACTGGCTGGCGGCCGGGCGGCCGCCGCTGAAGCGCTGGTGGCCGCACCTGGCGGGACTATGCCTGGTCCCGTACCTGTTCCTCCTGCCGTGGATCGGCATGAACTGGACCATCCAGCGGCGCTTCATCCCGCTGGAGTCCGAGTCGCGCGACAGCAACGTCGCGATGGGCGCCGCGGGACTGGTCACCGGCCTGTACGGCGAGTGGCGCGAGGCGCTGGACCAGCCCCCGCCGGCCGACGGCTCGACCTCCGTCGTCCTGTGGGCCGCGGGGCGGGTGCTCCGCCACCCGCTGCGCTACGCGCGGGCCTGCCTGGAGCGGCTGGCCTTCGCCGCGGGGCGCCATCCAGGGCTTTACGCCGCGGCCTTCCTGGCGCTCGCCCTCTCGCTGGGCCTGCCCCCGTTCCGCGCCGTCGCCGCCTTCGCCGCCTACTTCCTGGGGATACACTCGCTGATGACCGTGATCCCGATCTACTTCATCCCGCTGCTGCCCGCGCTGGTCGCGGCCGCCGCGGCGGGCGCGGGACGGCTTCTGCGCAAGCCGGACCTGGACGAAAATTCTCCGGGCTACCGCGGCGGCGTCGCCGTGATCAAGACCGTCTTCGCCGCCGCGCTGGCCCTGTCGCTGTTCACGGCCGGCCTGCTCGCGCGCTACGCGCGCGCGGGCTCGCTGGAGCGGCTGAGCGACCCCGCCAACCTCGACCGGGAGATCGAGCGCCACCCCCGCGATCCGTGGCTGCGCGCCGAACGCGCGAAGGGAGAGATGGCCTCCGACCGCGCCGCCGCCGAGCGCGACCTGACCGCGGCGCTGGACGCGCGCCCCGGCGATCCGGCGCTGACCGGACTGCTGGCCTGGACGAAGCTGCTGCGCGGAGACCCCGCCCCGCTCCTCGCGCTGGATTCCCTCCATGGCGCCGGCGACGTCAACGAGTTCGACACGCTGAAGGTGGTCGCGCGGCTGGCGGCCGGGGACCGGGCCGGCGCGCTCGCGCAGTACGACGCCGCCGGCGTCCACGACGCCCGCTCCGCGCGGGTCTGGCGCGAGGAGTCCCTGCAGGAGTCGATGGCGGTGCTGCGCCTGCGCACCGCGCACTACGCCAAGTTCGACGGCGTCCTGGCCGAGATCGCGACACGGCACCGTTCCCCGGCGGAAAGCGCGGCGGTGCTGGCGTCCTTGGTCTCCCTGAAGCCGCGCAGCCGGGCGCTGCGCCGGGCGCTGGCGCTGAGCCTGCACGAGTCGAAGGAGGACGCGCGCGCCCTGTCGATCCTGGAAAAGCTCACGCGCGAGGACCCGGGAGACGCCCCCGCCTGGAAGGACCGGGGCGTCTGCGAGTTCGCGCTGGGCCGCGTCGCGGCGGCGCGGCGGGACCTGGCGCGCGCGCTCGCGCTGGAGCCCGGCCTGCTCTCGGCGTCCCTGTCGCTGGGCTACGTGGAGGCGGCGGCCGGGAACTGCGCCGCGGCCCGCGCGGTGTACCGGCGCGCGCTCGACTCCGCCGCCGACGAAGCCGAGATCGGGCTGCGCCCACTGCTGACCGACGCGCTGTCGAAGCCGGACTGCCGCGACTAGAACTTCGCGAAGCCCGGCACGCGCGGGCACAGCGACACGTCGCGGATGTTCTCCATGCCGGTCACGTACATCAGCATGCGCTCGAAGCCCAGGCCGAAGCCGGCGTGGGGGACGGTGCCGAAGCGGCGCAGATCGGCGTACCAGGAGTAGGTCTCCGCGGAGATGCCGGTCTCTTTCATGCGAACGAGCAATTGGTCCAACCGGTGCTCGCGCTGGGAGCCGCCGATCAGCTCGCCCACGCGCGGCACGAGCAGGTCCATGCAGGCGACGGTTTTTCCGTCCTCGTTGCAGTACATGTAAAACGGTTTCAGCGACCGGGGATAATTGATGACGAACAGCGGGCGCTTCGCGTATTCCTCCGTGAGGTAGCGCTCGTGTTCGGTCTGCAGGTCGGCGCCCCACTGGATGGGATAATTCCACGTCCGCCCGGCGCTCTGGAGAACTTCCACGGCTTTGGTGTACTCGATGACGCCGAATTCCGCCTTGGCCACCGCTTCCAGCTTGGCGCGCAGACCCTTCTCCACGCGCTCGTCGAAGAACTGCAGATCGCGAGCGCAATGCTTAAACACATGTTCGATCAGGTGCTTCACGAACGCCTCGGCGAGATTGCGGTCGTCGGCCAGATCGGCGAAGGCGAACTCGGGCTCGATCATCCAGAACTCGGCGGCGTGGCGGGGCGTGGTGGACTGCTCGGCGCGGAACGTCGGGCCGAAGGTGTAGACCTTGGACAGGGACATGGCCAGGATCTCGGCCTCCAGCTGGCCGGAGACGGTGAGGCTGGTCTTCTCGCCGAAGAAATCCTTCGTGAAGTCGATCTTGCCGTCGGCGCCGCGCGGCGGCTTCTCGAGGTCGAGCGTCGACACCTGGAACATGGCGCCGGCGCCTTCGCAGTCGGACGTGGTCAGGATGGGAGAATGGCACATCACGAAGCCGCGATTGCGGAAGAACTCATGAACGGCGAACGACAGCTCGGCGCGCGTGCGGAACACGGCGCCGAACGTGTTCGTCCGCGGGCGCATGTGGGCCACGCCGCGCAGGAACTCGAAGGAGGTGCCGGCCTTCTGGACCGGGGAGGAGGCATCGCACTCGCCCAGCACCTCTATAGAGGAAGGATCCAGCTCGAGGGCCTGGCCCTTGCCCTGCGAGGCGACCAACGTCCCGGTCACCGCCAGAGACGCCCCGGTGATCTGCTTGAGTATCGTCTCGCGGCCGGGGAACTCGGCGGGAACGAGGACTTGGAGGGAGTCGAAGGTGGAGCCGTCGTTCAAGTGGATGAAGCCCACGCTCTTCGACTCGCGCACCGACTTGATCCAGCCGGCGATGACCGCGACGTCGCCCGGCTTGCCCGTCTCCAAGACCTTCCGGATCTCCGTTCGTTCCATGCGGACGATTATGCCAAATCCCCCCGCCGCCCCGCCGCCCCGCCCCCGGCTTGCGGATTCTACGGAGGCGCGGCGCGCGGCGATGGAGCTATACTGCGGCATGGGAACCTCCCGCCTCGCCGCGGCGGCGCTGATCGCGTGGACCTTGGCCGCCTGCGCGTCGCCGCGGTCGCGCATCAAGAAGCACCGGACGGAGTTCGACTCCTATCCGCCCGCGGTCCAGAAGACGATTCAAGACGGCCAAGCGGACGTCGGCTTCACGAAGACGCAGGCCGAGATGGCCCTGGGCCGCCCGGACCGGATCTACACCCGCGCGACGGCCGCGGCCGCCCAGGAAGTCTGGGCTTACGGCGGCGCGAGCCGCGCCGGCGTCGGGTTCAGCTTCGGCCTGCTGATGGGCGGCCCCCTGTCCGTGGGCACGGGAATCGGCGTCGGCCCCGACGCCGCGTCCGCGGATCGCCTGCGCCTCGTTTTCCAGGACGGGGCGGTCATCAGCGTGGAAAAAATAAAACCCTGATTCGGCGCGAAATCGCGCGTTCAAAATCGGGACTTTGTGCCTATAATCTCCCTAGGTCCATCGGAACGCGTCAGGAGATGAACATGAGACAGTTCGCCGGCCTCGCCCTTCTCGCCGTGATCGCCGCCGCGCCCGCCGCGTCCCTGGACTGGAGCAAGGATCCCGTCGCGCAGTCGACGGCGCAGCTGGCCGCGTCGGCCGTCGTGGCCGCGCCCGCGTCTTCGCCCCTCGGCGCCCAGCGGGGCGGCGGCGGGACCGCCGGCCAGTTCGACACCTACGTTTTCTCCCTGGAGTGGACGCCCGCGTTCTGCGAGGGCAAGTCCGGCCTGCCCGAATGCACGAGCATGACCCCGGACCGCTTCGACGCGAAGAACCTGGCCCTGCACGGCCTGTGGCCCGACAAGAACAACGACTCGTCGCACAGCTACGGCTACTGCGGCGTGGACTCCAAGACCCAGTCGCTGGACAACGGCTCCACCTGGTGCCGGATGCCCGCGCTGAACCTGTCCGGGCCGGTGCTGAGCCGGCTCACGACCGCCATGCCGGGCGTCGCCTCCTGCCTGGAGAACCACGAGTGGTACAAGCACGGCTCCTGCTCCGGCTATACGCCCGACGACTACTTCGCGCAGGCCGCCGCCTTGGTCGAGGCCGTGTCCGCCTCCAACTTCGGCCGCTTCCTGACCGCGCGCGTGGGCCGGACCATCGCCGCGTCCGACCTGCTCGACGCCTTCGAGACCGACTTCGGACCCGGCACCCGGAACTACGTCAGCCTGTCGTGCACGAAGGCGCGCGGCGTCTCGCTGCTGCTGGACGTGCGCCTGCACCTGTCCCACCCGCTGCGCCCCGCCTCCGAGCTGGCCAAGATGCTCCTGCCCACGGCGGGCTCGGGCAACTGCCCGGCCTCGTTCCAGATCGACACCGCCGGACGCTGAGTCCGGCCGTTGGCCGTATGGTTGCGCCCATTCAGGGTGGAGCGCGGAAGGAGACTGCAACGGAGCCTTCCGGCTTCGAGAGTCCTCCCAGCGAGGACCGCCGCAAAGGACCGGAACCCGTCGATGGCCCGGACAGCACAGGGCCCCCAATCGACGCTCCGTGTGAAAGGCAGGGCGGGTCGCAGCCACCGCCCTGCTCTTTCGTTTCCGGTCAGTTCAACGTCTGACGGAAGCGGTGGCCGGCCCAGAGCAGCGCGGCGGCGCCCAAGGCGGCCATCGCGGCCAGGTTCGGCAGCAGCATCCCCAGGTCTCCGCCCTTCAGCATCAGGTGGCGGATCACGATCACGAAGTAGCGCAGGGGATTGAGGTAGGCGATCCAGGCGATGGTCTTGGGCATGTTCTCGATGGGGTAGATCACGCCCGACAGCTGGATGGACGGGAACAGGAACAGGAAGCCGCCCAGCATGGCCTGCTGCTGGCTGCCGGCGTAGGACGAGACCAGAAATCCCGCCGAGACGGTCGTGCAGACGAACACGAAGGCCGCCAGCGCGATCTCCCACAGCGGCCCGCGGATGGGCACGCCCATCAGGTAGGCGACGCCCAGCACCAGCGGCAGGTCGATCATGCCGAGCATCACGTAGGGCACGGTCTTGCCGAGCAGGACCTCCCACGGCGCCACCGGCGCGGCGAGCAAGGTCTCCAAGGTGCCCATCTCGCGCTCCTTGGCCATGGACATGCTGGTCAGGACCACGGTCACCAGGCACAGCATCAGGCACAGGGTGCCCGGGATCATGAAGACGGCGGTGTCCCCCGCCGGGTTGTACAGCGTGCGCACCGAGAACTGGAACGGGGCCCCGCCGGGGTTCAGGCGCTCCGCGCGCAGGTGCTCGGCCAGCACGGCCTGCGCGTACTGCTCGATGCCGCGCGCGCGCTCCGCGTTCGTCGCGTCGATCAGCAGCTGGTACACGGCGGTCCCGCGCCCCGCGGCCTTGTCCGCGCCGCCGGGCGGCGCGACCAGGACGGCCTCCGCCTTCTCGGAACGGACCCAGTCGAACGGGTCTCCGGGACCGGGGTCCACGCGCGTGAACCAGCCGCTTTCCTCGAACCGCCGCTCCAGGCGGCGCGTCAGGGCGTCGTCGGGACGCGAGGACACGGCCAGGCGTATGCCGCGGATCTCGCTGGACAGCGCCAGGCCGAAGACCATGAGCTGGACCACCGGCATCACGAACAGGATGCCGCGCATGCGCGGGTCGCGCATGGCCTGCGAGATCTCCTTGCGGATGAAGCCGAGCAAGGTCTGGTTCATGGCTCCAGGTCCGTCTTGAACTTCTTCCACGCGATCGCCACCGAGACCGCCGCCAGCGCGGTCAGCGCCGCCAGCGGCCGGGCCACCATGGCCAGGTCCGGCCCGCGCAGGAACAGGGAGCGCACCAGCGTCATGTACCAGCGCGCGGGGATCAGCATGGTCAGGTATTGAAAGAACACCGGCATGCTCTCGATGGGGAAGATGAAGCCCGACAGCAGCTGGATGGGCAGCATGCCCGTGTTTATCGCGGCCTGGAACGCCAGCTGCTGGTTGCGCGTGACCACCGAGATCACCAGGCCCTGCGCCATCGTCGCCGCCAGGTACAGCCCGGTGGCGAGCAGGAACAGAAGACGGCTGCCGACGAACGGCACGTGGAAGACCGCCCGCGCCATCACGTACACGATCGCGACCCCCGCCAGGCTCAGGCCCAGGTAGGGCGCGATCTTGCCGGCGATGATCTCGAGAGGCCGCACCGGCGTGGACAGGAGCAGCTCCATGGAGCCGTTCTCCCACTCGCGCGCCACGGTCAGCGCCGTCAGCAAAGACGCGATCAGCCCGACGACGATGACGAAGATGCCCGGCACGATGAACCAGTGCGAGTCCAGCTCCGGGTTGAACAGGAAGCGCGCGCGCAGTTCCGCCGACGCCGGCGGGCCCGACGCGAGCCGGCGCCGCGCCTGGCCCTGGATCCCGGCCAGGTACGCGGCCGTCGTTCCGGCGTAGGCGTTGTCCGCGCCGTCGAGCAGGACCTGCGCGGACGCCGGCCGCCCCGCGTCCAGGTCGCGCGCGAAGTCCGGCTCGATGATCAGCGCCGCCTTCGCCCGCTCGTTGCCGAGCGCGGCCACCGCCTCGCCGGCGGAGCGCGCGCGGCCGACGCGGAAGTAGCCCGAGCCGGAGAACATCTCGACGAGCTCTCGCGACGCGCGCGTCTTGTCTCCGTCGGCGACCAGCAGGCCGACGTCGCGCACGTTCAGGTCGATGGCGAAGCCGAAGAACAGGACCCACAGCAAGGGCAGCGCCAGCGCGACGGTCAAGGTCACCGGGTCGCGCGCGACGTGGTGCGCCTCCTTGCGCGCGATGGCCAGGGCGCGGCGGGGGTCGAAGGCCGCGCTCACGGGGATTTTCCCTCGACGAGCCGGATGAACACGTCCTCGAGCGAGGGCCGTATCGCGCGGACCGCGACCTCCGGGGACAGCGCCGCCGTCAGGCGCCGGACCGACTCCGCGTCGCGCACGCCCGCGTGCCAGCGCGCGCCGTGGGGCTTCAGCGACAGCACGGCCGGGTCCGCGCGCGTCCGCTCCAGCCAGTCCCGAGGCGCCCGCGTCGACGCCTCCAGCTCGACGAGCGGCTCCGGGAACGCCGCCGTCTTCAGGCCGTCGGGCGAGTCCAGCGCGATCAGGCGGCCGTCGCGCATCAGCGCGATGCGCCCGCACTGCTCGGCCTCGTCCATGTAGTGCGTGGTGACGAACACGGTCTTGCCCGCGGCCGCGATGCGGCGGATCAGCCCCCAGAAGCGCGCGCGCGCCGCGGGCGCCACGCCCGCGGTCGGCTCGTCCAGGAAGACGATCTCCGGGTCGTGCAGCATCGCGGCGGCCAGCGACAGCTCCTGCTTGTAGCCGCCGGCCAGGTCGCGCACCAAGGCGCTCCGCGGCTGGTCGAAATGAATCGTCTCGAAGAGCTCCTTCACGCGCGCGGCCAGCGCCGCCGCCGGCATCTTGCGCAGGGCCGCGGCGAAATTCAGGTTCTCGTCGACGGTCATGTCGTCGTACAGCGTGAAGCGCTGGGACATGTAGCCGACCTTGCGCTTGATCGGCAGCAGGCCGTCGCGCAGGTCCAGCCCGGCGACGCGCGCCGAGCCCGACGTCGGCTCCAGCAGGCCGCACAGCACGCGGATCGTCGTGGTCTTGCCCGCGCCGTTGGCCCCCAGGAAGCCGAAGATCTCCCCGGGCGCCACCCGGAAGCTCACGGCGTCCACCGCGGTGAAATCGCCGAAGCGGACCGTCAGCGCCTCGGCCTCGACGGCCCAGGGCCCGCTCACGCCCCCGCCCCCTCGCGCTTCAGGAAGAACTCGTCGAAGCTGCGCACGCCCTCGTCGCGCAGGACGCGGCGCGGCTCGCCCTCGGCCAGCGCGCGGCCCGCGTCGAGCAGGTGCACGCAGCCGCAGCGCTCGGCCTCGTCCATGTACGCGGTCGTCACGACGATCGTCACGTCGCCGCCGGACAGGCGGTACAGCAGCTCCCAGAACTCGCGGCGGCTGATGGGGTCCACGCCGTTGGTCGGCTCGTCGAGCAGGAGCACGTTCGGCGACTGGAGCAGCGCGCACATCAGGCCCAACTTCTTGTACATCCCGCCCGACAGCTTGCCCGCGGGGCGGTCGAGAAAGCGGTCCAGGCGCGTGACCTCCAGCAGCTCCGCGCGCCGTTTTTCATAGACCGCGTCCGGAAGGCGGTACAGCTCGCGGAAGAAATCCAGGTGCTCGCCGATCGACAGGTCCGCGTACAGGCTTTGGCGCTGGGGCATGTAGGCCATGCCGGGCCGCACCGAGGCGAAATCGAGGAGCGCGCCGGCGCGCGTGAAGCGGACCGAGCCCGCGTCGGGCTTCAGCAGGCCCATCAGGACGCGCAGCAAGGTGGTCTTGCCCGCGCCGTCGGGGCCGATCAGGCCGTGCAGCTCGCCCGGGCCGAAGGCGAAGCCGATCCCGCCGAGCGCCTGATTGCGCCCGAGCTTCTTTTTGAGCCCGGAGACCTCGATGCTGATGCCGGCCATGGCGGCCTCAGCGCGAGAGGCGGACCTCGACGGGCATGCCCGGCTTCAGCGCCCCGTCGGCGTTGTCGAGCGCGATCTTCACGCCGAAGACGAGACGCGTGCGCTCCTCGCGGGTCTGCACGTTCTTCGGGGTGAACTCCGCCTCGGGGCGGATGAAGGCGATCGTCCCGCGGCGCGGCGCGTCGCCGGCCTCGGGCAGGAAGGCCTGCACCTCCTGGCCCGGCTTCAGCGTGTAGAGGACGCTCTGCGGGACATAGATATAGGCGTACACGCCGCCCAGGTCGGCCAGGGTCAGCAGCTTCACGCCCGGGGACGCCCACTCGCCCGGCTCGTGCAGGCGCGCCAGCACCGTCCCGTCGATCAGCGAGGAAATCCGGCACCACGACACCGACAGCGCGGCCGCGTCGCGGCGGTTGCGGCTCCGGTCGAAGGCCTCGAACGGCGTCGAGCCCTCCTTGTAGAGGCGCTCGGCGCGCGCGAAGTCGCGCCCGGCGATGTCCGCGGCCAGCTTCAGGTCCTCGCAGCCCAGCTCGACGAGGACCTGGCCGGCGCGCACGACGTCCCCCTCGCGCACGGTCACGGTCGAGATCGTCGAGGAGATGCGCGGCGACAGGTCCACCTCGGTCGCCTCCACGGTGCCGGCGTAGCGGAAGTCGGCGCGGCGCAGGTACTCGCGGGCGAACAGGGCCAGCGCGATCAAGACGGGAATCGCGAGAAGTCTCTTGTCTTTTTTCATCGTCATCCTTGGACGGCGAGCTGGGCCAAAGTCGCCAGCTGGATCAGGATCTGCGCGCGCGTGCGCGCGGCGGACGTCTTGGCCTGCAGCGCGCGCAGGTTGGCGCTCTGCACCTCCAGGTAGCTGGAGCTGCCGGACTGGTAGGAGCGGTACACCAGGCGGGAGAGCTCCTCGGTCTCGGCGACCGAGCGCTCGTCCAGCCCGCTCTGCGCGCGCAGCGAGGCCAGCGCGACGCGGGCCTGGTCCCAGTCCCGGGACAGCTGCTCGGCGGCGAGATCGCGCTGGAAGCCGGCCGCGCCGGCCAGCCGGTTCTGCTCGTCGGTCAGGCGCGCGGTCTGACGCATGTCGAACAGGGGCACGCTGGCCGTCAGCCCGACGGTCTTCTGCGTGACGGACTCCAGCGCCGGCCCGTTCGGGTACTGGTACGCCGCGCCCGCCGACAGCGCGATTTTCGGCCAGTTCCCCGCCGCGGCGCCCGCCGCGCTCAGGCGCGCGGCCTCCTCCTGCCGCTGATAGATCAGGACGCGGGGGTGCGCCGCGTCGAGCGTCCCGCGCTCGGCCGCGGCCAGCGCCGGGGCGGTCTCGTTCAGGTCGTCGAGCGACACGCGCAAAGTCGGCTCCGGCAGGCCCGAGGGCGTGGAGGTCGACACGCGCTCGTCGATGGGGCGCGTCAGGTCGAGCGGCCCGGTCCGGCCGGTCAGCCGCAGCAGCTCGCGCAGGGAGCCGCCCAGCTCGGACTGCGCCTGCAGGAACTCCTTGCGGCGCGACAGCGCGTCCTGATGCGCCGACAGCAGGTCGATGCGGCTGGCCGCGCCCGCCTGGAGCCGCCGCTCGATGTCGCGGTACTCCGCGTCGGCCAGGCCGGCCGAGTCGGCGAGCTGGCGGACCTGCTCGCGCGCGAGCTGGACCTGGATGTAGGCCAGCCGCGCGCCGAGCGTCGCCTGGCTGTCGGTCAGCCGCTCAGCCTCCTCCTGGGACTTCGCGCGGGACCGCTGGGCGCGCCAGGTCTTGGACAGCCCGCCCTCGTCCCACAGCGTCCAGGTCACGGTCGGCCCGATCGACGTCGCGCGGTGGTCGCCGAACGGCTTGGCCGGGGCGCCCGGGACCACGGAGAGCTCCGGGATCTCCGTCTGGTAGCGGTAGTAGCCGTCGAGGGTGAGCCGCGGGACCAGCGCGGAGAACGACGCGCCGGCGCGGTCGCGCGCGGCGGCGCTGAGCTCGGCGGCGGCCTTGCGCTCCGGCGAATGGGCGCGGACCTCGGCCTCGGCCTGGGCCAAGGTCACGCGCAGCAGCGGCGGCTCGGCCGCGGCGGGCGCCGCGAGCGCCGCGAGCAGGACGGCGGCCCGCAGGCTCACGTCTTCCCCCCGGCCGCGAGCGCCGCCATCACCATGTCCGCGCGGATCTCGATCATCCCGTCGGACAGCAGCATCGCGGCGAACTCCTTGAACGGCTTGCCGCCCATCGCCCGCACGCCGTTGCGCTCGAAGGCGGTGACCGCGACGTTGGGCAGCGCCATCGAGCTCATCGCGAACATGCACAGCGCCGGCGCCGGCAGGGGGCGGATCACGCCGGCGCGGCGGCATTCGTCCATCAGGCCCATGACCACCGCCGCGTGCCGCGGGAAGTTCTTCTTGGCGAAGGAGGCCATCTCGGGCTGGGCGTTCAGCAGCTCGCGGATCATCAGCGAGTAGAGAACGCGGTGCTCGCGCGCGAAGCGCGCGACGGCCGTCAGCACGCGGCGCAGGCGCGCGCGCGGCGCGCCGGGCCCGCGCGCCGCCTCCTCGAACGTCTCCAGGAAGCCGCCGTAGACCTCCGCGAGCACGCGGTTCAGGAAGGCCTCCCGCGTCTTGAAGTGGTAGTGGAACATGCCGACGTTGACGCCGGCGCGGCGCGAGACCTCCCGGACGGAGAGGCCGGCGAAGCCGGTCTCCGGGAGCATCGCCAGCGCGGCGGCGACGAGTTTCCGGTCGAGGTGGGCGGAAGGGCGGGCCATAATTAGTCTCTCGTATAATTATACGCGAGACTAATTAAATGTCAAGGGCCGGGGGCCGTCAGCGGCGCGGCGGGATGCCCAGAGACCCGCGGTCGAGGGACATCACCTTGCGCCGCGACAGCCAGAACCACAGCAGTCCGCTGACGACGGCGGCGCCGGCGCGCGCCGGGGTGGCGGCGGACAGCAGGCACAGGCCTCCGAAGACGACGGCGGTCGGAAGCAGAATCCAGCGCAGGCTCGCGGCCCAGTTCATCCTGGGGGGAATGATAGAATAAAACCGTGACAGGCGATTCCGCGCTCCCCGGCGTCCCCCGCCAAAGCGGCGCGACGGAACGCTACCAGCGCCTGGCGCTCCTGCACCGGATGTCGCTGGAGCTGTTCGCGGACAAGCCGTTTCCCGAGGCGCTCGCCGGCGCGTGCCGGATCGCGCTGGCGCTGACCGGAGCCAAGTCCGTCGCCGTCTACTTCACCGACCCGCTGGGCGCCCCGGCGCCGGCGTACCGCCAGGGCGAGGACTCCTTCGTCGGCGCCGAGGCCCTGGCCGAGGAGCGCGGGCTCGTGGCCCGGGCGTTCGCCGACCCGCATCTGACGTCGCTCGCGGCCGGCGGCCGTCACTGGATCGCCGCGCCGCTCCTGAGGATCACGCCCGACGAGGCGCGGGTGGCCGGCGCCGCGGTCTTCGGGCACGACCGCCCGCCGTCCGACGACCCGGAGCGGGACACGACTTTGGTGGAGATCGCCCGGCTGCTGCGCAACGCGCGCCTGATCCAGCTCACGCTTCAGCAGCAGAAGATCTTCGCCGAGATCCTGCAGCACGCCGGCGACGCGGTCCTGGTCGCGGACCCGCAGGCGCGCGCGCTCATGTGGAACCGCAGCGCCGAGGAGCTGTTCCAGTGGACCGCCGCCGAGATGATCGGCCGCGACGCGCGCGTGCTGAGGCGCCCGGACGGCGGGCCCGAGCTGCGGCGCCTCATCGCGCGCCTGCGGCGCCGGGGCTCGCTGCACGCCGTCGAGACCGTCTGCCGCCGCAAGGACGGCGCCGCGGTCCCCGTCGAGGTCACCGTGTCCCTGCTGCGCGGCGACGACGGCGCCCCGTTCGGCGCGGTGCTCGCCTTCCGCGACATCACGAAGCGCAAGGAAGTCGAGCGGATGAAGGCCGAGTTCGTCTCCCTGGTCAGCCACGAGCTGCGCACGCCGCTGACCGCCATCTGCGGCTTCGCCGAGGCCCTCTCCGAATACGGGGACGGCGTCGCGCCCGAACAGCGGCGGCAGTACCTGCAGATCATCCTGGAGGAATCGAAGAGGCTGTCGAACCTGGTCACGAACTTCCTCGACATCACGCGCCTGGAGTCGGGAGGCCTGGAGCTGGCGCGCGCGCGCGTGGACGTCGCCGCGCTGTTCGCCAAGGTCGCCGAGCTCTTCAAGGAGCACCCGAGCCGCGCCCGCTTCGTGCTCCGCGTCCTGCCCGGCGCCGAGACCTTGCTCGGCGACGAGGAGCAGCTGTACCGGCTGCTGCTGAACCTCGCGGGCAACGCGGTCAAGTACACGCCGCGCGGAGGGGCCGTGACGCTGGCCGCTGAGCCCGACGGCGAGGCGATCGTGCTGTCGGTGACCGACGAGGGGCCCGGCATCGCCCCGGGCGACCAGGCCCGTCTGTTCGAGAAGTTCTTCCGCGCCGGCGACGACGTGTCGCGCAAGACCCCGGGCACCGGCCTGGGCCTGGCGATCTGCCGCGGGATCGTGGACGCTCACGGCGGACGAATCTGGATGGACAGCGAGCCCGGGCGCGGCGCGGCGTTCAAGGCGCGCCTGCCGCGCCGCTGAGCGCCGCCGAGCAGGGGTGCTGATAAACCCCTTGCATGCATCGGAACGGCGGCTCCGGCTCCCGCGGAATTGCGTTTGTGTGAATTTCACTCGCGCCGGCGCGAGTTTTGCGCCCCGATTCGCTCTAAACGGCGGCTTGGACGCTTGCCAGCCGCTTGAGGTTGAGCCGCCGCCCGATCAACATCGCTTCGTGCCCGACGCGATCAAGCCCTCTCCGGCTCGAGGACGACGCCCTATTTTACTCCGGAGCAAGTTCGGCCCCTCGCAGGGGGTTTAGCACCGCCTTGCTAGAGCGCGTCCGCGTCCGCGGACTTCTCGGCGCAGGCCCCTTCCTCGTCGGAGCAGGCCGCCTTGCCGGCGGGCTTGTCCTCGGACTCCTCCTCCGAGGATTTCTTGGCCTTCGCGGCGGCTTTCTTCTTCGCGGCGGCGCCGACCGGGTTGCCGTCGGCGTCGAAGCGGTACGAGGACTCGGTGCTCTCGGCGAGCGCGCGGGACTTGTACTTCGACGCGGCCTCGGCTTTCTTCTTTTTTCCCTTCGCCGGCTTCTCCGCCTTGTCCGTCTTTTCCGGCTTGGACTCGGGCCACTTCTTCTTCGGCTTGGCCTCGTCCTTCTTGCCGTCGTCGGAGGCCGGCACGCCGCCGATCTTGATGCCTTGGGAGACCGCCGGAGCGGCCGCCAAGGCGGCGAGGAGCGAAGCGAGGACGACCGGGGACAGAGAGCGCTTGAGCATCATGGACTTAGTATAGCCGCCCGCGCGGGCGCTTTCAAGCGCTACCGGGCGGGGAGCGCGCGGCGCCAGCGGACGAGCGCGTCGTGCAGCGGCGCCAAGCCGACGGTATCGTATGCGTCGAGCGCCTCGCGCAGGCCGGCGAGCGCGCCGGGCGCGCGAAGGCGGAAGGCGGCGCGCGCCAAAGTCAACGGGTAGCGGCGCCCGGCGAGCGTCCCGTACGGCCCGTCGGGCGGGGCCTTCTGCGCGCGGATCTCGGCCGCGCGCAAAGCGAACAGGTCCTCGACGTCGGTCAGGCGCGCGGCGTCCCGCGGCAGATCCGCGCCGGACTCGACCAGCCAATAGGCGTGCTCCGGGCCGAGTTCGAACTGCGCGAGAAAAGCGGCGGCGCGGTTCAGCGCGGGAGCGCCCGGCGCCGGCCGGTTCCCCGCGTCGCGCAGTGCCCGCGACAGGGCCGCGTCGCCCGCGGCGAGCTGGAGGAGGATTTCCGCGGTCCACTGCCAGCGCGCCTGCTCGACTTCGACGAGCGGCGTCGGCGCGGCGATCGCGGCCCCGGCCAGCGCGCGCGCGTACTCCGCCTCGGCCTCGCCGGGCGGCAGGCGGCCGAGGCGCGTCAGGTCCAGGACGATCTCGGGGGCGTCCCCGCCGCGCTCGTCCACGGCGAACGGCAGCGCGCTGGCGCGCGCCTCGCGGCGCGGGACGTTCCCCGCGGCGGCGAGCAGGCGCCGGGCGGCCGCGCTCGACGACAGCGCGGCCTCCAGCCGCGTCGCGGCCGGGGGCGCGGGCTCGGGCGCGGCGGCCGCGAGCGACGCCAGCAGCAGCGCGGCGGCGATCATCCGAAAAGCGACTGCTTCATGCAGTACACGCTGCCGCCGGACTTGATGAACTCGGACGTGTCCACCTCGCAGACGCCCAGGCCGAGCGCGTGCATGTGGTTGGACACCGTGGTGGCGCCCTTCTGCAGTATCGCCGTCTTGCAGCGCACGACGGCGGCGTTGCAGGCCATCTTGGCGACGGCGTCGTGCTCGGTCGCGGTGACGACGATCGGGAAGATCTTCAGGATCAGCTCCAGGCTGGCCGCGTCGAAGGCGGCCGGGTGGATCAGCACGGCCTCCGCCGTCAGCGGGCAGAAGCAGGTGTCGAGGTGGTAGAAGCGCTCGTTGACCAGCTTGAGAAGGATGACCGGGGCGTGGAAGGCCTTGGCGACCTGGTCGAAGATCTCGGGGTCGGAGCGGAAGCCGAAGCCGCCCCAGATCAGGCGCTTGCCCGGGTGCCAGATCGCGTCGCCGGAGCCCTCGAACGTCGCGTGGCCGCCGGACTTGAGCTTGACGATCCGGTAGCCGCGCTCCTTGTACCACGCCTCGAAGCTCTCGACCTCGCGGCGGCGCGACGGGTGGCGCATCGCCGACAGCAGCGCGACCTTCTCGCCGTCGGGACGGGTCCCGGCCAGCGACTGGTTGGCGCAGAACACCATGTCCTCCAGGCCCGGCGCCGGCGCGATCAGCGAGACCGGGCAGCCGGCCGCGTCGAACGCCTCCTTCAGCTGCTCCCACTGCCGCCGCGCCTTCGCGAGGTCGACCCCGCCGACGTGGCCGGCCATGTACGGGTTCTTGATCGCGAGCACCTGATAGTAATCCGGCGCGCACATCAGCACGCCGGACGGCTGGGGCATGGGCGGGCAGTTCTTCAGCGAGAAGCCCTGCAGATCGTGGATGCTGCGGTAGATGCGCGCGCTCAAGCGAAATTCTCCTCGACGAAGCGGTCGGCGAATTTTTCCGGCGTCGTGTCGACCGGGGCGTCCGGCGCGTCGGCCCGGCGCGCGCGGATCCTCCCCGGGCCCAGCCACTCCCAGCCCCACGCCTCCCGCGCCGAAACGCCGAGCGGACTCGTGGAGTGGATCACCGGGATCAGAACCAAAGGGCGGCGGCGCGCGACGCGGCCGGCGAGCAGGCGGAACAGGCGCCGGCGGTGCGGCGTCTCGCGCTCGAGGTTGCGCGCCAGGTCGGCCATCAAGGCCGGACGCTCCGTCTCGGGCACGGCCAGGCAGGCCAGCGCGGAGCCGGCGGCCTTCTCGATCGTCTCGCCGGGCAGAAGCCCCGCCGCCGCGGCCATCAGCCACGCGTCGATCACGCGCCAGTTCCCCGGCGGCACGAACACCGTCTCGGCGACGGCCTTCTCGAAGCGCGCGAACGAGGCGTCGGCCTCCAGCCCCGCGGACACCTCGGCCGGGCGCGCGCGCCGCGGGCTGTGCCTGCGCGCGCCGCGGATCCACTCGCGCACGCCGTACAGCACGCGGCCCGTCGTCGGCACGCCGCCGGCCAGAACCAGCCCCACCTCGGCGCCGTCCGAGAGCGCGCCGAACAGGCGCTGGGGCATCGCGGCCCACGAGGCCTGGGGCGTGAGTTCCGGCCCCAGGTGGCCGCGTCCGAAGGCGAGCCGGTCCACGCCGATGTGGAAGGTGCCCATGAAGCCCGCGTAAAACCCCTCCCCGGCGATGGAGGTCGTGTCGAGCGCGAACGGGTCGATCGCCGCGACCAGGCGCGGCCGGCACGGCCGGCCGCGCACCTGGCGCAGGGCCAAGGTCGCGTGGCGCACGAGCTCGAAATTCAGGTGCGCGAGGTCGCCCATCACCGGCGGGTGCGAGATCAGCGCCAGCAGCGCCGGCTCCCGGCCGGCGTCGCGGCGCAGGCGCTCGGCGAGCGCGCGGGCGCGGACGACGGCGGGGGCCGCGGGATCGAAGGGATAGGAGCGCGGGGCGGCCAGGGACGCGTACAGCCGGTCGTGGATGGCCAGAACCAGCTCCGCCGGGAGGACCTCCATCAGCCAGGCCGCCGCCACGCCGGCCGCGCGGAACGGAGGCTCGATCCAGCGCCGCTGGAAATCGGTCTTTTGGGGAAGCACGGCGCCCGACCGCGCGAGCTCGAGCTCGTAGGCCCGCGTCACGACGCGGAGCAGGTCCTGCGCGGTGCCCGTTTTCGGCGCGGGATAGGCGTATGGCACCGGGCGATTCTACATAAAAAATTTGGTAACCTCTGGCCGATGATACCCCCTCTCTTTTTCCTCGTCGCGGCCCTCGCGGCGGCCCAGCCCGCCGACAAAGGCTACGTCGTGCGCGTCGATTCGGCCTCGGTCTGGCTGGACCTGACCGCCGCCGACGGCGCCGCGCCCGGCCGCGCGTTCGAGGTCTACGTCGAAGGCCCGGAGCTCAAGCACCCGGTCACCGGGGCCAGCCTGGGCCGCGTGAAGACCCCCGTCGCCGCGGGCGCGATCACCGACGTCGCGGAGAAATATTCGACGGGCGCGCTCGCCGCGAGTTCCGGCGCGGTCAAGGCCGGCCAGCGCGCGCGCTTCACCGCGCCCGCGCCCGCCGCGGCGAAGCCCGCCGCGCCCGCCCGCCCCGGCGAGCCCGAGAGCCGCGCGCCGAAGACGCAGGGCGCGACGCTCGACTACCAGGTCAACGCGATGGCCGTCGGCGACTTCGACGGCGGCAAGCCGCAGATCGTCCTGGCGAGCGAGAATTCGGTCAAGCTGTACGCCTATCCCGCGGCCGACGGCAAGCCTCTGGCCGAGACGGTCATCACCGGCACCGGCCTGCGCATCCTGGGGCTCGAGGCCTCGAACGTCGCCGGCGGCGCCCGCGACGACCTGTTCGTCTCCGTCTACGACGAGACCTTCAAGCGCTTCGAGACGCGCGTGCTGCGCATGGAAAACGGCAAGTGGCTGAAGGTCGCCGAACTGCCCTTCCTGACCCGCGGCTGGCAGGACGCGTCCGGGAAGCGCGTGCTGGCCACCCAGCAGGTCCTCGACGACAAATCCTTCCCGTTCGGCGCGATCTACCCGCTCTCCTACCAGGACGGCCAGTACGTCCAGGGCCGCCCGGCGCTGGGCCTCAAGCGCGTGGACTGGATCTACGGCTTCACGACCGCCAAGCTGACCAACGGCGATTCCGCCGCGGTCTACCTGACGAGCGTCCACGCGCTGCGCGTCCAGATCGGCAAGGAGTGGTGGCGCACGCCGGACGACGACTACGGCCAGACGCCGCTGCGCGTGCGCTGGCAGGACCGCCTGCTCGAGTTCAATCCGCCCATGGCCGTGACCTACGGGCCCTCCGGCTTCGAGGCGCTGTACGCGGTGCGCAACATGGCCGCGCTGGGCGGGCTGGCCAGCCCGTTCGGCCTGTTCAACCACGCGGAGCTGGTGCGCAAGCGCTGGAACGGGCTGGGCCTGGAGACGGTCTGGAAGGCCGACCTGTCCGGCTGCGCGCAGGGCCTGGCCGTCGTCGAAACCGAGCCCGGCCGCCGGGAGATCGTCGTCGCCGTCCGGGGCTCGGCCGGCCAATCCTCGGTCTGGACGTTCGACCCCTGACCCCCCTATGACGGAACGCCGAAAGATCCTCATCGCCGACGACGAAGCGTCGATCCGCGAGATTCTCTCCATCCAGCTCGCGCGCATGGGCTACGAGGTCCTGCTCGCCGTCGACGGCGCCGAGGCCGTCGAGGTCTACGAAAAGGAAAAGCCCGACCTGGTCATCCTGGACGTGATGATGCCGCGCGTCAACGGCCTGGAGGCCTGCCAGAAAATACGGGCGCTCGAGAAGAAGCTCGGGCGCCGCGCGCCGGTCCTCTTCCTGACCGCGCGCGACAGCACGCACGACAAGACCAGCGCCGCGCTCTCCGGCGGCGACGAGTTCGTCGCCAAGCCCGTCAGCCTCCAGGAGCTGCGCGAACGCGTGGAGGCGGCGCTCAGCAAGAAGGCGAAGCCTTGAGCGCGCTGCTCCTGGCCGCCGCGCTGGCCGCCGCGCCGGCCCGCGCCCAGGGCAAGGCCGCCGAAAGCAAGACGTACGGCATCCTGCTCCTCGCCTACGACGTGGACGTCAAGTGGCGGCAGGAACTGGGCAGCCTGCGCGGCCAGCTGAAGGGCCACGCCGTGGAAAGCGTGGACAGCGCCGGCGACGCGACCTCGGTCCAGCGCGCGCTCGACCGCCTGGCCGCCCAGCACCCGGCGAAGATCATCGGCGTGCCGATCGAAACCGTCGGCGAGTCGACGCGGATGGACGCGACGCGCTACATGTTCGGCGTGCGCGCCGAGCCCGTGCTGGACTCGCCCGGCCCGTCGAGCGGCGACTTGGCCGACCGGAAGATCAAGCCGCTCCATTCGATCGTCAAGTCCGCGTTGGTCCTGCCCAAGGACCGCAGCCTGGCGCTGAGAACGGGCGGCGGCTCCAAGCAGCTGAACAGCCCGGTGCCGCTCGTGCTGGCGCCGACTTTGGACAAATCCCCGTTTCTGGTCGCGATCCTGGCCGATCGCGCCAAGGCCCTGACTCCGACCCCGGGCCGCGAGACCTTGGTCCTGGCCGGGGTCGCGCCGCGCGGCGACGACGCGCGCAAGGCCTGGCTGATCTCGGCCCAGGCGATCGCCGACCAGGTCGGCGCGAAGGCCGGCTACCGCAAGGCGGTGGCCGTCGGCGTGCGCGACGGCGTGCGCTCCGATCAGCAGGACAAGGACCGCTCCGAGCTGCAGGCGACGTTCCGCGGCCTGATCCGCGAGGGGCGCGTCGCCGTGGTCCCGCTGTCGCCCGAGGCCGAGAGGGTCGGCCAGCTGCTCCACAAGACCTTGGGCGGCTTCGCCGCCTACCGCTGGAACGGCCAAGGCGTGCAGGGCGACCGCCGCCTGCTGGACTGGATCAAATCCGCGGCCGAGATGGCCGCCGCTCTGCCCGATGGACGGCAATTCAACGACGGCGCGCGCGGCGCGGCGCCGGGAGGACGACGATGATCGAGACTCGCGAGCCGGTCAAGGTTCTGGACAAGGGATTCGTGCGCTTGGTGGATTTCATGGGAGGAGACCAGGGCGTCGTCGACGCCGCGCGCGTCTCCTACGGCGGCACGTCGAAGGGGCCGGAGGCCGACAAGAAGCTGATCGCCTACCTCCTCAAGCACTCGCACCTGACCCCGTTCGAGCATTCGGTGTTCAAGTTCCACGTGTCCGCGCCGATCTTCGTCGCGCGCCAGTGGTTCCGCCACCGCTTCGCCGCGTACAACGAGGTCTCCTTCCGCTACACCGAGGTGAAGGATTACTTCTACATGCCGGAAAAATGGCGCGGCCAGGACAAGAAGAACAAGCAGGGCTCCTCGGCGGCCGCCGCGCTCGACCAGGACGCGCTGCACAAGGCGTTCAAGACGCAGGTGGACGCCTCGCTGGCGACCTATAAAAAGATGATCGAGCAGGGCGTGGCCCGCGAGATGGCGCGCATGATCCTGCCCGTCAACCTCTACACCGAGTTCTACTGGACCGTCAACGCGCGCAGCCTGATGAACTTCGTGGCCCTGCGCGCGGACGCGCACGCGCAGTGGGAGATCCAGCAGTACGGCGAGGCGATGGCCCACGCCTTCAAGGAGCTGATGCCCTGGACCTACGAGGCGTTCCTCCGCGACGGCTGGAAAGGCGAGAACGCGGCCATCGCGGCCGAACGCGCCGCGCTCCCGGCCCTGGAGACCGCCGCGAAGTGAAGCTCGCGCTCCTGGCGCTGAGCCTGGCCGCCTCGGCCCCCGCCCTGGGGGCCGAGACCGGCCTCGTGCGCCGCGGCGACCTGACCATCGTCGTGAAGGTGAGCGGGACGGTGGTGCCGGAGGACGTGTTCCGGCTGAAATCGACCATCGACGGGCGCGTCGAGAGCGTGAACACCTCCAGCTACACCTGGAAAGGCTCCGACGAGCCGCTGGCGATGCTCGCCCACAAGGAGCTGGCGGCGATCATCGACGCGAAAGGCTCCCAGAACCAGGACGTCATGGAGGACCGCTGGCAGCGCGTCTACCGCCCGACGCCCGTGCGCTGCCCCGACACCTGCTTCGTGCTGAGGGTCTACGCGCGCGCTCACGCCTGGGTCAAGCCGCAGGCGGTGATGTTCGAGGCGGCGCGCAAGCTGGCGATGATCGCCCGCGTGCGGCCGGAGGACGCGCATCTCGTCCGCGACGGGATGGCGCTGACGTTCTGGGCGGCGAAGGATCCGGGCAAGAAGCTGACCGGGCGCGTCGCGCGCTTCATCCTGGACATCCAGGGCCAGAACGTGGACCCGGGCGGCACGTTCACGCTGTACATGAGCCCGGACCGCTACTTCCCCCCGGGCACCGAGTGGGAGGGCGAGATCGTCCCGTCGCGAAAGAGCGGCGTGCTGACGGTCCCGACCGCCGCGCTGATCCGCAGCGGCGACGCGGTCTACCTGCCGATGCGCGTGTCCACCGGCACGACCACCTCCGAATTCACGCAGATCACCGCCGGAGCCGAGGAGAAGCGGGAGTTCCTGATCCTGGACGACGCCCAGCTGCGCGGGGCCGAGCGCTACAAGCAGA
>Ga0315268_10001162_pt1 | contig 30327 bp, 28 predicted proteins | sample C1_top_MG_FD_204535 | JGI IMG/M metagenome (GOLD analysis project Ga0315268, IMG submission 204535) | Sediment microbial communities from Yellowstone Lake, YNP, Wyoming, USA - C1_top | ecosystem: Environmental > Aquatic > Freshwater > Lake > Sediment | place: USA: Wyoming | collected 2017-08-01
TGCTGACCGGCAGGGACACGGTCCATAAATGGATGATCGATACCTTCATCCGCAAGACGCGCCCTCCCCAGGGAGATGACCTGGATGTATATGAAGCCATCAAACCTTTGCTGCAAGGGAGTTTGATCTACCACTGCGGGCCGGTCGTTTCCGGCTTGGACAGCAAGGATTACAAATTTGTGGCTGCCGGTCCGACCACCAGCATCCGCGAGGAACCCTATCAGGCCGAGGTGATGAAACATTTCAATATCAAAGGCGTGATCGGAAAAGGAGGCATGGGTCCAAAAACGCTGCAGGGCTGTCAGGAGACACCGGGGGTATACTTCCATGCCATCGGCGGAGCGGCTTCCTACATCGCCCAGAGTGTCACCCGTGTCTTGGGAGTCTACAAGTTGGATTTTGGTGTGCCAGAAGCAATGTGGGTCATCGAGGTTAAGGATTTCCCGGTGGTGGTGACCATGGATGCCCATGGACAGAGCCTGCATCAAGTGATCGAAGAAAAGTCCGGCAAAATACTGCAGGGGTTACTGGCAAAATAATTGAAACAGTCGTTGACCTGACCAGGGTTGAAAATAATTAAGGATGAAGGTTTGACAAATTTTTTATTGACAACTTTTTAATGTTGAGGTGCCCATGAACTTCAAATCCATAACCTCCATCACTGCAGTACTCACATTTTTTAATGCCATCCTCTTTCTTGTCATACCTGGCATCACCATGTCCAACCTGGGGGGCAACCTGACCAGCACAGGGATCATGAACACACGGTTTGCGGGTGCCTGCGCTTTGGGGTTGAGCCTGGTGCTCTGGCAGGTCAGGGATATCCCACCTTCCCTTATGCAAACAACCATTTCCAGGATCATGCTGTTGGTCATGTTGATCCTGGTGGTCGTTGATCTGGATGGAATATTGACTGGCTCGGTCAATCAACGAGGCTGGATCATTTTTGTTACAGATCTACTGGTGGCGGCTGGCTTCATTAAAGTGATATTCACAGGTACGATGAAAAAATGATCACCCCCCATATATGGGGGGTATTTTTTTATCCTTACAATCCTGTAAATAAATCTAACAATCTTGCAAATCTGAAATTTCTCCTGGCTGGTTATACTGTGTTTAGTAGTGAAGGAGAAACATTATGGATATCAATTTAAACCCGTTGGATGAGTATGTGAAGACTATCAAGAGAAATACTAATTTTCTCAAACGGTTAATCTCCCCGAGAATTAGCATTCCTTTGTTCATGATCTGCCTCATGGTCGTGAGCATCATAGTACTCACCAGATAAAAATAAAAGGATTCGTGCAGAGGTAATTCGTATCTTAAAGCGATCCAACCCTGGTAAATGGTCTTATGCCAGATACCAGGGTATTTTATTTTAAATTCCCAAGATCCAGGTTTTTTGATAAAATCCAATCATTATCTGAGGAGGGCACATGCCGTTAAAAGAAACGGAAAACCTGGTCGAAGCGTTCACAGAAATGGCTCCAGATTATGAACGAAAAGTGGACTCCGAATTAAATTTTTTTTGGGGATGGAGTTATCAAAGTTTTCTCCACGAATTGATCCAGGAAACTCCCATATTTCAAAACGATCTGATCCTGGATGTAGCCACCGGGACCGGTGTGATTTCGCACCACCTGGCAAGTGAGGGTCTTAGTCAGAAACCCATCCATGCTCTGGATATCACGTTCCCGATGCTCGAAAAAACCCGCGAACGCTTTATAAATTCAAATATCGAAACGCAAGGTAAATTGGTATGTGGATCAGCCATGGAAATGCCATATAATGGAGGAACATTCGATCTTGTTATCTGTGGTCTTGCAACGCACCACATGGATGTTGAAAAATTTATTTCCGAAAGCCAGCGTATCCTGGTTACAAACGGGAGGCTTTCGATCATTGATGCAGGAGGTTCCCTGCTTTGGAAAATCCCCTGGATCAAATTCCTGATGAGGTGTGGAGCATATCTATTTTTCTTGCTGACTGAGAACCACACCAGAGCCTGGGCTGAATCCGCAGCCATTTCCAATGTCCGGGCAAAAGAGGAATGGGAGAACATTTTAATAAACACCGGGTTTAAGGAATTGGAAATAAGAAAACTATCCACCAAGAACAGGTTCATACCATCACCGTTATTGATCAAGGCAGTTAAGATCTGAGGAGGAGAAGCATGGCTGACGCATTTAAGCTAATCGAAGAAGGCAGGAAAGATGAACTCTGGAAAAAGCACTGTGGTTTCCTGGACCTCAGTCTTGGTGAGTTCATGGATATTCAAAAAAGATTGATGCTTGAACAGATCAAGTTATTGGGACCTTCCACTATCGGGAAACATTTCATGGGTTCCAAGACTCCAGTCAGTATTGATGAGTTTCGCCGGGTAACACCGCTAACCGACTACGCGGATTATGCCGGCTTTTTAACCAATAAGAATGAAGAGCATCTGCCAGTTAAACCTTTTGTGTGGGCGCGCACGTCAGGACGAAGTTCCGATCTCGGTCCAAAATGGATCCCATATACTCACGCTTTTTATGAACATCTGGGAGATCCGATCATTGCCGGGATGCTGATGTGTTCAAGTAACCAGCCTGGAGATGTCAAAATTGAACGGAATGACAAATTTCTGATGTCATCCGCACCCAGGCCGTATGCGGGTGGATTTATCGCCCGCTCTATTGCTGAAACCCTGAAAGTCGTTTATCTCCCTGACCTCGATGAGGCAGAAAAAATGAGTTTTGGGGACCGGGTGACCGAAGGTTTTAAACTCGCCATGAAGCAAGGATTGGACTACTTTGCAGGCATGTCCATCGTCCTGGCAAGGATGGGGGAACAATTCGAAACCCAAACGAATAACGCCAAACCGTCAAAAGACCTGCTGAACATTTTCACTTTGTGGCGACTTATCAGAGCCACAATCATCGCCAAATTAAATAAACGGAACATCCTTCCCAAAGATATCTGGAAACTGAAAGGCATCATGTCTGGCGGAGCGGATACCGGCATCTACATGGATAAAATTGAATATTACTGGGGAAGAAAGCCACTGGAAGGTTTTTCCTGCACAGAAGGCGGCAACCTTGCCATGCAATCATGGAATTACAAAGGTATGACCTTTTTCCCGGATGCCGCATTCCTGGAGTTCATTCCTATCGATGAGGTTAATAAAAATAAAGAAGATCCAACCTATCAACCAAAAACAATATTAATGGACGAGTTGGAAACAGGGATTTACGAACTTGTCATCTCAAATTTTCACGGTGGAATCTTCGTCCGCTACCGCATGTATGATCTATTTAAAGTCCTTTCCCTTGGAGACAAAGAGATCAACACTATCCTCCCACAGGTGCAGTTCTATTCCCGGGCGGATGATATTATTGACATCGGCAGTTATCTAAGGTTGACTGAAAGGGATATTTGGGAAACGATCATTGCAACTGGTTTCAAGTTCATAGAATGGTCTGCCAACAAGGAGATCATCGACGGGAACCCGGTAATACATCTCTACATTGAATTTAAAGAGGCTCCGGTAGAATCCAATGAAGAAATTCTCAATATACTGGATAAACACTTTACCGATCGTTTCCAGGAATATCGAGATATTAAGAACGATCTGGGGATCCATCCGCTACGATTCACGCTTCTGCCTGCAGGATCCTTTAATACTTACGTCAAAACCAAACTTGCTGCCGGAGCAGACCTGGCTCATTTAAAACCGCCTCACATGCGGCCATCACCCGAAAGCCTGAAAAACCTGTTAACTATTTTGAAGAAATAATAAAACCATGTACTGGAATTCAAGTACTCAAATTTCATTAATTGCCACATTAATTTTCCTGGCACTTTTTATAGTGGTCTTTATTTCCAAGCCTCGTACTCAATTACGTATATTATTCCTTTACTATCTGGTCACCATGATCGTGTGGTCGGTCAGCGCTTTTCTTGCCGCGTCTGGGTTGACACCAGTTTTACCCTGGTTCAGGGTGATGGCTGCTTCGCCCATGGCAATGCTTCTCTCGCTTTACCTCCTGGTTCAAAATTTATTTGGTTTACGCAGCAAGTGGAAACCCTTGATCCTTTTATATGGATTAATTGCCATTTTTCTAAATATATTCTCAAACCAAATCGTGAAATCCGCCTACCTGGACAACACAGGAACACTAATTTATAAATTCGGATTCCTGCTTCCGATCATAGCCCTACCCGGTACTTTGCTTGTTGTGCATAGCGTTGGGCTGTTACTCAATAGTTATAAAGTCAGTAAAGATGTTGCACACCGTAATCGCATCCGTTATCTGACTTTGGGTCTCCTGATCCCATTACTGGCTTCAGCAATTAACTTTACAAGATTTGGAAAATATCCCATCGACCTGGCTGCCAACACTGTTACGGCATTCCTCTTAACTTACGCCATCCTAAGGAATCAACTCCTGGATACCCGGGTTTTCGTCCGCCTGGGACTTTTATATTCTTTTACAACGATTTCATTTGGATTGATCTATTTCCTGGGTATCTCGTTGGTATTGAATCTGTTCCACCTGCTGCCCTCGAAAGAAATCTTTCTCATATCAATACTGTTGGGAACACTGGTGGCATTTATTCTTGCACCTCTTAGAAATCGCATCCAGAACTGGATCGACCATATGTTTTACCGGGAAAAGTATAACGCCGGTTTGATGCTACAGCGCCTGAGCCAGACAACCGCATCCTTGATGGACCTCGATCAGATCTCAGATCTTATCCTGGCTGAAGTCCTCCAGACCTGGCATATTAACAATGGAGCAGTCCTTATTAAAAAAAGTGAAACGGGTGAATTCCGGGTGATCGCCCAACATGATGAAAACCGGGATCCTATCTGGAATTTTCCATCAGACCACCCAGTGGCGAGATGGTTATCAAATAATCAAAAGACCCTGACAAGGAATGATATCTCCATGCTGACAGTATTCAAATCCTTGTGGGGCAAGGAAAAAGAAGAGCTGGAGAAATTCCAGGCTGAAATATTCATCCCGATAAGCGTAAAAGGAAGCCTGGTGGGTATTCTGATCCTCGGTGAGAAAAAGTCATCACAACCTTACGAAAAGGATGATCTATTAATCTTATCTGCGCTTTCCAACCAGACCGCAGTTGCAATCGAGAATTCCCGTCTTTATGAAGAGCTTCAATCAGCCTTCGTAGAAACCACCGTTGCGTTGGCAAACGCAATCGATATACGAGACAACTACACCAACATTCATAGTCAACAAATTGCGAACTGGTCTGCTGAAACAGCTAAGATCCTGGGTTGTTCGTCTCAGGAGATCGATGATATTTATTGGGGTGGTTTACTGCATGATATCGGCAAGATCGGCATCCCGGATGCAATTTTGAATAAGGCAGCCAGGTTGAATAGCGCTGAATGGGAAGTAATTCATAAACATCCGAACCTGGGAGCAGATCTAATCTCACCCATTAAGAAGCTGGTCAACGTTGCACCGATCATTCGATCCAGCCATGAACGTTATGATGGAGGCGGTTATCCTGTCGGGTTGAGCGGAGGAGAGATCCCGCTGGGAGCACGAATTGTGAGTGTGGCTGATTCATATTCCGCCATGAGAGATAAACGACCGTACAAAGAACCGATGAGCGAAGAGAAAGCCATACAGGAACTCCTTGATAATTCTGGAATAATGTACGACCCCAAAGTAGTGGAAGCCTTTTTGAAATTAACTCCATTACGGGAATTTGGATAAAAAACCTATTTTCCATTGACGTAATTTCATAACCATCTTACAATCAAAACATAATTGAATATCTGTGCTGGGTGCCTCTTCCCCCGGATGGGAAGGTTTAAAGGCGAAATCGGTCAAGTCCGATACTGTCCCGCAACTGTAAGCTCGCAAGAGCAAGTCAGGACGCCCGCCCGGCCAGGTTTACCACTCTCTCGTGGAAAGGAGGTGGGAACGGCCATGATGGATTGCCTCTCCCCCCTCCCCTGTTCAAAGAACAGGGGATTTTGATTCATAACAATTAAAAAAATTGGAGAAGAAAATGTTCCGTAAATCGATCGTTCTACTCATCAGTGTTAGCTTGTTACTGGCGGCTTGCGCACCCAGCGCCAATCCAACCAGTGTCCCAACAGCTACTGAAGCACCAGCCACTGAGGCAGTTACATCAGTGCCAACAATTATCGAAGTTCCCGCCAAGCCGATCAAGTTGACCGATGGGCTGGGACGCTCCATTGAACTACCCGGTTCCGCACAACATATCGTTTCATTGACCCCTGCCACGACCGAGATCCTGTTCGCGATCGGTGCCGGAGCCAAAGTGGTGGGAAGGGATACATTCTCCGACTATCCCCCGGAAGCCAGCAGTGTCACAGACATTGGTGGTTCAATGGGTAAATATAATACCGAAGCCATCGTCAACCTGAAACCAGACCTGGTCATAGCGGGTGGCATTAACCCACCCGAATTGGTGGCCAGCCTGGAATCCCTGGGGCTTAAGGTGTATTTCCTTGCCAATCCAACCACAATGGAAGAACTTTACACCAGCATAAAAACCGTCGGAAGCCTGACAGGTGATGAAAGTGGAGCAGACAATGTAGTTGCCAGCATGGATGCCAAAGCAAAGGAAGTCGATGCCAAGCTCGCCGCTATCACTGAAAAGCCCATGGTGTATTACGAACTGGATGCCACTCCATTCACTGCAGGTCCAGGAACTTTTATAGATTTATTGATCACGCGTGCCGGCGGTACGAATTTCGGAGCAAAAATGGACAGCGCCTGGGCACAGATCAGCCTGGAGCAACTGCTTTTGGCTGACCCTGCTTTTATCATCCTGGGCGATTCCGCTTATGGTGAATCACCTGCAACTGTGTCTGCCCGTCCGGGTTGGGATGCGTTGACCGCAGTTAAGAATAAGATGATCTTCCCGTTCGATGACAACCTGGTTTCCCGACCTGGTCCACGCCTGGTGGACGGATTGGAAGCCCTGGCACGCCTGATCCACCCGGAAGCTTTTAAGTAACAAAAGGTGTTCATGCCAAAACGTTTCCTGCCTTATATGACCAATCTGGGACTTCTGCTCGCCGCGGTGATCCTGAGCCTGGCGATCGGTTCGGTATTCATTTCCCCGGGTGAATTGTGGCAAATCCTGCACAGCTGGTTGACCCACAGCCCATTGCCGACCGGGCTGGAAACGTTTTCCTTCATTATTTCAGATATCCGCCTGCCTCGGACAGTACTGGTTCTTCTCACCGGCGCGGCGCTGGGTGGTAGCGGAACAGCCTACCAGGGGTTGTTCCGCAACCCCCTGGCAGATCCGTACTTGATCGGGGTGGCTTCAGGAGCTGGCTTGGGAGCAGTGCTGGCCATGAGCATACACTGGCCCTATTCTTTTTGGGGTTTGCTGGTGGTTCCCATGAGCGCCTTCCTATTCGCCATGGTGACTGTCCTGCTTGTATATTCCGTTGCCCGCGTTGGACAGTCCGTCCCGATCACCAACCTGATCCTCTCTGGAGTTGCCTTCAGCGCTTTTGCAACAGCATTGACCTCTTACATGATCATCAGCTCGCAGGGAGAAGTACGCCGGGCATTGGGTTGGTTGATGGGAGGTGCCAGCCAGAATAGCTGGCAAGCCGTGCTTGCGATCCTACCCTACCTAATCATTGGACTGGGTTTCCTATTGATGAACGGGCATGCGCTCAACCTGCTGCAGTTTGGAGATGACCAGGCACAACAAATGGGTTTGCCAGTATTGCGGAAAAAAACCTTACTGCTTCTGGCAGCCTCGCTGGCTACTGCAGCTGCAGTTTCCTTCTCAGGTATCATCGGTTTCATCGGATTGATCATCCCACATGTCATGCGGATGTGGTGGGGAGCGGACTACCGACGCCTTTTGCCTCTCAGCATTATAGCTGGAGGAGTCTTTCTCATCCTGGCGGATATCCTGGCACGCACCATGATGAGACCCCAGGAGCTACCGGTCGGTATCGTGACTGCCCTGGCAGGAGCGCCTTTCTTCTTATGGGTGCTGCGCAGGGCAAAGAACCAGGGATATTGGTGATCTTATGGAAATCCGGGCTTTAAAAATCGAAGGATTGACGGTATTCTATGGCAAACGGTGTGCATTGCAGAATATCACACTGGAAGTGCCACGTGGCCTGGTCATGGCATTGATCGGTCCGAATGGAGCGGGAAAATCAACCCTGATCCGGGCGTCCAGCGGTATCCTGCCCCTGCAGAGCGGAAAAATTCGTACCAATGGAGACGAATTCTCTTCTTTAACCCCCATAGAACGCGCTCGTGTCCTGGCAGTGGTTCCCCAGGCAGTGGCACTACCCCCTGCTTTCACTGCATGGGAGACCGTCTTGATGGGACGCACTCCTTACCTGAACTTTCTTGGACAGACATCAAAAACCGACGAAGATATTGTCAGGCACGCTTTGCAGCGCGTGAACGCTCTGGAACTGGCTGATCGAAGAGTGGGAGAACTTTCTGGTGGAGAACAGCAACGCATCCTGCTGGCACGTGCCCTGGCACAGGCAACGCCCATTCTGCTCCTCGATGAACCCACTGCCCATCTGGATTTGCAATACCAGGTGGCTCTGATGCAGACCATCTGCCAGCTGGCACACGAAGACCACCTGGCGGTCATGATCGCCATGCACGACTTGAACCTGGCAGCCCGGTATGCCGATTCGGTCGCGCTGTTGGTACAGGGCAGACTGGAGGCAGTCGGCAGCCCGGCAGAAGTGCTCACACCGGAACGGATCTCACAAGCATATCACCTGCCTGTCCAGGTCGTTCCACATCCTTTCCAGCAGGTCCCTTTGATATTGCCTGGTGGATAAATAAAAGAACATAATGATGCCTTTTCCTTGACCAGATTTTTCGTATTATCAAAGGTGGGTGTAGGAATAATTAGTTCATTGCAGGTTGCCGTACCTCAAAATTTGTTCTATAATAGATTCAACTATAATCAATGTTCGTCGATTGGATTCATTCCAAAAGAGGCATTCACATGCAAAAATGGGAATATGCCAGATTAATTTACGATGATTCCAAACTTCTCTATGGTTGGGTGGTATTTCTAAATAATACAAGAAGCGAAGGCCGCTACCCATCTGGTAGCAACACCTCACTTCCAGTCAATACCCTGTTGACAAAGCTTGGCAAGGAAGGCTGGGAACTGGTTACCATTGAAGCCCCTTCGCAATCAATTTATCGTAATTACCTGTTCAAACGCCAATTGGAATAATAAAACTTGCCGACCTAATAATTTATCGATCTTCATTCTTCAGTGGCGGGATCTTTTCCCGCCTTTTATTTTTAATTAGGAATATAATTACATCCATGAATCTTGATGATCCGTTATCTTTTCAGCAACTTGACCGGCAGAACATGCTGGTCGAGATAAACAACCTGCCTGATCAACTTGAAACAGCATGGAATAAAGGCGGAAATTTTCCTTTACCCACCTGGCAGGATATTCAACGGGTAGTTATCGCAGGGATGGGTGGTTCTGCCATTTCAGCAGACTTGTTGGCAGCTTACCTTCAGCCCAACTGTAAAGTACCTATTTTTACTTCCAGGGATTATGGATTGCCAGCCTGGGCTTTTGGCAAGGAAACGCTGCTGGTCGCCTCCTCCCATTCCGGTAACACCGAAGAAACCCTGGATGCTTTCGAAGTTGGTATCCAGAATAATTGTCGATCGATTGTGATCAGTACCGGCGGACAACTGGCTGCCCGGGCTAGTGAAGTCGGGGCACCAGTATGGTTGTTTGAGCACAAAAGCCAACCTCGTGCAGCTGTCGGTCACTCGTTTGGATTGCTTTTGGCTCTTATTACTCGCCTGGGTCTGACCCCCAACCCCAGCGAAGAAATTGCTTCCACTCTTTTAGAAATGAGAAGACAACAAAAGCTGGTCGACCCGCAGATACCTGCCAGCCAGAATCCAGCAAAACGCCTGGCGGGGCAATTGGTGGGACGATGGGTTAATACGATCGGATCCGGAGTATTGGCACCAGTGGCACGTCGTTGGAAAGGGCAGATCAACGAGTTGGCGAAGGCGGGTGCCGGTTTTGACACCCTGCCAGAGGCTGATCACAATACGCTGGCAGGTTTGTCCAATCCTGAAGATGCCCTAAACCGCACTGTGACCATCTTTTTGCGGGCTGATTCAAACCACGTCCGCAACCAATTGCGGACGAAATTGACCCAGCAGGCTTTCATGCTGGCAGGGCTGAACACCAATGATTATTCAGCACCCGGCGATAACCCGCTGGCACAACAGTGGAGTGCTCTCCATTTTGGGGACTATATGGCCTACTACCTCGCCATGGCTTATCGAGTGGATCCAACACCTATCTCCGCCATCCAGGAATTCAAGCAACACCTGGAATAACAAATAAGAATAGTTTTTTTATGAAACCTATTTCATTGATCAAAACCCTGACACTGCTGGCAGGCTTATTGTTTATATCAAGTTGCCAGGCAACCAGGCAGGTCCAACCCACTGAAACGATGGAATTTACTCCTTTTCTGTCAACATCCACCTCCATTTTTCCCAGTCCAACTCCCAACAATACTCCGATCATCAAGGTCACATCCGATCCAATCGAGGCACAACTCGAACGACTTTTTAATGCTTCGTTGAACTACCTGGCAGATTCTGATGAGAAATCCTGGCAAGTGGCAAAAAGCCTGGGGTACGCACCGCTGGGTGGTTACCCATCCAATATGTGCGGTCCGCTGGCAATATCCATTTTAAAAGATGCCGGTATTGTCAGCAAATCGACCAACCTGCATGATTTTTGGCTGCTAGATCCGGCAGAAGATGGCAAATTATTGCAGGCAACTTTCCCGGCTGATCATTTCGAATGGATCCATATCTCCCTGCCCATCGACCAGATCGATTACAGCAAGTCGCCTCTTCGGGCAGGTGACCTGGTATATATCTATTCCGGATACCAGGGGGATTATTCCCATGTGCTGGTGGTCACACGGGTCGATGCAACAGGTAAGGCTTATTCGGTGACAAACAATTTTACGGATGATGGTTTTGTGATCCAGGAGTATTTGCTCTATAACCCCAACGAACCCGGAACCGGTATTTTTTATGACTGGACGAACCCGGTCAATAGAAAATTGGGTTTGACCGGATTTGGCGGGGTGGATATCTGGCGCCCCATTCAGTTACCATATTATGCCGATGGGCTGCCCTGAAATCAATGACAGGGGAAGTATAATCAGGGGGATGCATGAGAATATTCCTGAACTCAAGAAGCAACTGCGAATAAAAAGCAAAGAAATACGTACATCCCTGGGTGAAGACTATCGCCAAAAAGCCAGTCTGATGATCTGCAAGCATATCGAGGCATGGCCTGTTTTCCATGAAACCAAAGTCATACTGGCATACCTGCCCATGCGCGGCGAAGTGAACCTTGAGCCATTGTTGGCGAGACACCCAGATAAGTCCTGGTTGGTGCCGCGAATTGTGGATAAGGGAAATATGCTCTTTCACCCGTATGATCCCAACCGGTTGATGCGCCACCCATTTGGCATGCTCGAACCGGACCCCACTCTTCCAATCGTCCCTGCCAACCAGGTAAACCTTGTACTTGTCCCCGGCCTGGCGTATGATCTGCATGGTTGGCGGTTGGGATATGGTGGTGGATTTTATGACCGTTTTCTTTCTGAACAGCCAACTTGCATCCGCCTGGGTGTCACTTACCAGGCCCTCGTGCTAACCGACCTGCCACACCAGGAATACGATATCCCGGTCCAATATATTGGTACAGAAGATGGCATAAAAATGCTCTCCTCCATTAATTCCGGAAAATAAAATGCTGGTATCCATTATCACTCCTTCTTTTAACCAGGCACCTTTTCTCGAAGCCACTATCAAATCTGTCCTCGAGCAGGATCACCCGGAGTTGGAATACATTATCGTGGACGGAGGTTCTACGGATGGCAGCCTTGAGATCATCCAAAGGTATGCCGACCGGCTAAGTTGGTGGGTCTCCGAAAAAGACCGTGGACAGACGGATGCCATAAACAAGGGTTTTGCCCATGCGAAAGGTGACATCCTGGCCTGGTTGAATTCAGATGACACCTATGCACCCGGAGCAATTTCAGCGGCTGCGAAAATTCTAACTAATCACCCGAAAACCGGGTTGGTCTATGGGGATGCAAATTTCATTGATGAAATTGGGAACAAGATCGGATCTTTTCCGGCTGCCCAAACTGATTACCGGCGACTGCGCAGGGGTTATGTGCACATCCCTCAACAGTCATCATTTTTCCGAGCTGCTCTTTGGAATCAAGTCGGACCGCTGGATCCTTCGTTTTATTTTGCGATGGATTATGATCTTTGGGTTCGCATCGCGGCCGTTACACCCATCCTTTTTACACATCAACTATGGGCAAATTTCCGACTGCATGCACACGGTAAGACAATGATTGCAGATGAACGCTGCTGGCCTGAAATGCTGCGTGTCCATTATCGCGACGGAGGCAGCAGGTTTGCCATCCTGCCAGCCAAGTACTGGATCCGCAAAATGATCGCGCCTTTATGGAGACTGCGTTTACGCAATAAATTGAACAAAAGGTCGTAATTATATATGAAAACATGGCTGCTTAGATCCCCTTCCCAAGATGATCTGATCCAGGTCCTACAAGCCTGGCGAGTCTGGTTGCTGGCTACGATCGTTGGAGCTTTGCTTGGCAGTGCTGTCTATTTTTTCCATCCACCTGATTACCGCGCCCAGGCAACGGTTAATGTAGATCAAAACCTGGAGCAAGCCTGGCCAAAAACTTATACGGAACGGGAATTGATGACATATCTGTCACGCGAGACCCAAAAACTCGTGGAAGTGGCCTGGTCGGATGCCACTTTGCAGATAGTCGTTGACCAGAATCCGGGGACAAGCATTTCTGGTTTACGCAATGGTGCTCTGCAATTAAGCCAAACCAGCGACGGTGCCTGGCATTTCTGGGCTGATGACCCCGACACCCAAAAAGCTTCCCGTTTAGCGACTGCCTGGGCAAAAGCCTTTTATGAACGTTCCCTGCAGGGTATCGAGGTTGCCGTCCAGATCCAATCCTTGCAGGCTGCCCTGCTGCAAGCCCCTTTGAATCTTGATGCAATAAATAATCAGATCAAAGCCCTGGAACCCAACTCGCTGGGGATAAGTCCTTATTTGCAGATAACTTTGAGCCAATCAGAACAGCTCCCGGTAAAACGCTCGTCCGGTCCAATGGAAGCCCTACTGGCAGGTGCAGCCGGTGGCTGGATTTTAACGTTATTGGGGCTTTTATTCATTGACCCAAGAAATGAAAACCATGGAAAACAGTAAAGACCGGTTGGATCGCGTCATCGAACTACTCTGGGGTCTGACGCTGGTTTGCCTGCCTGTCACCAGTTTCCCGTTTATGCCTTTTATCGGCAAGGAAACACAGGTACGCCCCCTATCGATCTATCCAATGCTGGTGTTGTTTCCTTTGATATTGGTTCAGATCAAGAGGAAAAAGATCAAGGTCTGGCAACCAGTCTTCACTCCACTGGCAATATTCTTGCTCATCGCGTTCGGGACCTCGCTGATCGCAACATTTCATGCTCCGATCGATCTACGCGGGTGGGATTACCAGGGACGGGTAATTCGTGCAATGATCACCCTTATCATCGGATTGAGTTTTTTTATTTATGCCATCTGGCTCACGCGCGGCAGGGAACAGTTATATTCCAGTCTGAAGTGGTTGTACCTGGGATTATCCCTTTCATTTTTCTGGGGAATATTTCAGTCGCTGGTGTATTATGGCTGGTTTCTCAACGAAAATACCCTCTATAGCATCCAAAGTATATTTTCCATCTCTGGAATTTCATTGAAGAACTTACGCATCCCCGGGTTTGCTCTAGAACCATCCTGGCTGGCAGGTCAGATCGCAATCTTTTACTTCCCCTGGTTGTTTGCATCCATTCTGACCGGCTTCCGGCTGACACGCTGGCGCTGGTTGGAATTTATTCTTACAGCCATGGCTGTCATCCTTCTGATATTAACCTATTCCCGCAGCGGAGTAGCGATCATATTGGCAGCCAGTGTCATTACCATGCTAATATCTGGCGGTGAAAAAATCAAACGGGCATGGAAATGGTGGTGGCAACCTTTCGCCAGGTCGACCAATAAGGAAGAAATGGTTAGAATACTTCCCCTTGGATCTCGTTTGGGTGTAATTGTGATAGCATTGGTCTTTTTAGGACTAAGTTTCCAAGCACTTGATAAAAACCCATATTTTTCAAAGCTGTGGAATTCGAAAAAGACCAACCTGATCGAATATGTTATTGATATCTATGCAGGTCCCAGACTGGCTTATGCCATGTCCGGGATGGAAACCTTTGACCAGCATCCCTGGAGCGGAGTGGGACTGGGAGCCAGTGGGATGTACCTGTATTCAAACCTGCCTGATTGGTCAAAGACATTTATTACAGAGATCTCGATCCAGCTTTCTCCTCAAAGCTCAAGTTACCCAAATACCAAGAACCTGTTCGTCCGGATCCTGGCGGAGACGGGCATCCTGGGTTTGGGAGCTTTTGCTGGTTTTCTTCTGTTCATCCTTGCCAGAATACTTGCCCTTCGAAACCTGGTGGGCATGGAGGCTCATTTCCTGGTGGTATCGGGCTTGTTCAGTTGGATCGTCATTTTATTATATAGCTTCACCCAGGATTCATTCGCCATGCCCACCACCTGGATCAATTTTGGTATGTTATTGGGTGTGGTGGAATTCCTTGCAAATTCGATAAGTAAAACCCAAACTTAAAAAAATCAATCCGCGTTATTATTAGTGCATGCGCTCTTATGAATCACCATATATTGCAGATTGGTTTGCCATTTCTTTAAGGTGGCTGGCACTGCTTGGGTTAACGATCTCGCTTGCCCAGGCAAACCAACTGCATATGCCGCGCAACCTTCTTCTGGTAATTCTGGGAGCCTGGAACCTGGTTTTGACATTTATAGCTGGAACCAACCGACGGTTGAACCATCACCGTCAGATCAGCCTGGCGATCGACCTTATCGCAGGAGGTTTCTTTTTCTGGTTGCAGGGTGGATTGAGCGGTCCGGCTTTTTGGGTGGGGGTCATTCCCGTTTTATCAGGAGCGATCTACTTTGAACTGGGTGGTGCCCTCCTGGTTGCCACAGTTATGGCCATTCTGCAGGTGACATCCACTTTTATGCAATATCCAGCGGTGCCCGCGCTCCTTATCTCATCGGTTGGAGTGAGTTTAACCCTGGGTCTTGGTTATATCTTCGGTATCCTGGGAAAAGGATCCATCCAGACTTTGCGGCAGATAAGGCAAAAGAATCAGGAAATTAAACAAAATGAGCGCCAGATCGAGAATGAACGGTTGCGGGCGATCTACGACCTGACGTCCACCCTGGCGGCAACTCTGAATTATCAAAAGGTGCTCGAATCGGTACTGGATCTGAGCATGAACGCAATGAAATCCGACGCGGATTCAAAACCTGAAAATGAAATGATCAGCGCGGTTTTGCTTTTCTCAAAAGATGAAAAGTTGGAGGTGGCTTCAGCCCGTCACTTTTCGTCTACGGACATGCGGACGGTTTTACCCTGCCAGCAAGGCGTGCTATTAAAGGCAGTTGATGCTGGCGACCCGATCTTGATCGATGACATTGCCAATGACCCGGAACTCTGCCAAATCATTCCATTGCATAATTGCTCGCAAGTTTATTGTTTTCCTTTGAGAAGTGGTTTCAGTGTGTATGGTGTCCTCATTTTCGGTCACCCTGCCGTAGCTTATTTTACCCAGGAACGGATTGATATACTGGATATTCTCAGCCGCCAGGCTGTCATTGCGATTCAAAACGCACGCCTGTATCAAAACCTGGCAGACGAACGTGACCGTATGGTCGAAATTCATGAAGAGACCCGTAAAAAACTGGCTCGCGATCTGCATGATGGACCCACCCAATCTGTCTCTGCGATAGCCATGCGGATCAGCCTGGCACGAATTATGTTGGAGAAAGATGTTAAAAAGACTGCGGCTGAACTTGTAAAAATAGAAGATCTGGCACGCAGGACTACAAAGGAAATTCGCCACATGCTTTTCACCTTGCGACCCCTGATCCTTGAATCACAAGGGCTGGTGGCAGCCTTACTGGCTTCGGCTGAGAAAATGAAAGAAACATTCTCCCAAGAAGTTATTATCGAAGTTAATGAAGACATTTTGGAAGAGATCGAAATAGGCAAGCAAGGCGTTATCTTTAACCTGGCAGAAGAAGCAGTCAACAATGCCCGAAAACATGCCAACGCAGGTCATATCTGGGTGCGCTTGCACTCCGTGGAACAGGATATCGCTTTGCTTGAGATCCAGGATGATGGGATCGGTTTTGATGTGGCTGAGATCACCCGTGCTTACGATGAACGTGGCAGTCTGGGTATGGTCAATCTACGAGAACGATCTGAATTGATCAACGGATATCTGAACATACTTTCTGCTCCCGGTAAGGGGACAAAAATCCAGGTTTTTATCCCCTTATGTGAAGAAGCCGTGGATCGAATGCACCGGGCGTTGGATAAACGATAATAATTAATCGGATCAAAAAATTGCCTATTAAAGCTGGAATTTATTATTTTGCCAACAACCCGGATGAGCATAACCTCCCTCCGGTTATTTTGATCCATGGAGCCGGGGGGTCTCATCTCTCCTGGCCGCCAGAGATCCGCCGCATGCCAGGACAACGTGTATTAACCGTTGACTTGCCCGGTCATGGGAAATCCTCCGGACTCGGCAAAGGTTCCATCCATGAGTATGTTAAGTCCATTAAGGACCTCATGGATGATCTGAGCTTATACAAGGCAATAATTGTCGGTCATTCCATGGGAGGCGCAATAGCGCTTGAGCTTGCATTGGATCATCCCGAGCGTGTGATAGGACTGGGTTTGATTGCAACGAATGCCCGTCTACGCGTTTCCCAGGCCATCCTGGACGGATTGGCTCACAAGAGCACAATAACGAGAGCCATTCAAACGATCGTGGATTGGAGCTGCGGTCCACTGGCAAATGAAACTCTCCGCAAGCTCTCGGTCCGGCAATTGGAAGAAACCCGTCCTGCAGTCTTACGGGGCGACCTGGTGGCATGCAATAATTTTGATGCCGTGCAGCGCATGCCGGAGATCAACAAGCCAACACTGATCGTATGTGGTACCGAGGACAGGATGACTCCCGTCAGGTTTTCCGAATTTCTGGCAATGCAGATCCCAGGAGCAGCGTTACAAACCATCGACATGGCGGGGCATATGGTCATGCTGGAACAACCGCGCCGTTTGGCTGCCATTTTGAATGTCTTCATCATGAGCATCCATTACATACCCGGTGTGTGAAATCAATATTGGTTTAAAATTAATTGTTTTTTAATGGACCTGGCGGGAACCCAAGCATTTCATCAATGATCGCTTCCGCATTCTTGATTGCGTTAGCGCGGTGACTGATGGAATTTTTTTCCTGCAAGTCCAATTCTGCCATAGTCCGCCCATAAGCAGGAATAAAGAAGATCGGGTCATATCCGAATCCATTGGTTCCGCGCTCCTGCGGTATGACCTCACCCGGACATTCTCCGCTGGCGATGCCTACACGACCATCCGGTGAAGCCAGGGCGACCGTGGCATGAAAGTGGGCAAACCAGGGACGGGGTTTTTCTCGCAGTTTTTCCAACAGATACCGGCGCCGGTCTGCATCTGAGGCACTCGACCAGGGAGCAAAACGGTGGGAATGAATCCCCGGTTGACCATCCAACACATCCACCTCAAGACCGGAATCGTCCGCCAGAGCGATTAGACCACTGGCTTTCGAAAAAGCCAAAGCCTTCAAGGTGGCATTTTCTGCATATGTCAGACCATCCTCCGCTACCTGCAAGTTGATCCCAAGTTCGGCAGGTGTTACCAGGGATAGACCAGGGCGAGCCAGGATGGCGCTCATCTCTTCCACCTTGCCTAGATTGTTTGTCGCCAGAAGTAATTTTATTGTTTCCATCGTTCCACCGCCCAGGCAGCATGCTCCTTGATCAATGGGTCGGGATCGACCATTAATCTTTCCAAAACAAGTAAATTATCCCGGGAAAACCCTGAATTTACCAGAGCTACGATCACATTCCGCAAATAGCGGCTATGCCTGGCACGCATGAGGGCAGTGTTCTTATATTTAATATTGAACCCCTGCGCGCTCAAAGCCAGTTCATCCAGCAAGATCGGACCAGGATCAACCTGTCTTTTTAGGAGACCAACCTTCGAACCGGTTGTAGCAAAGCGATTCCATGGGCAAACCAACTGGCAGAGGTCACAACCAAAGACCCAATTTCCCATGAAAGGGCGCAGTTCCAGCGGGATGGAGGATTTCATTTCTATACTCAAAAAGGAGAGACAGCGACTCGAATCCAGGGTGCGGTCGGGAAGGATGCAACCGGTTGGACAGGCTTGTATACACCGTGTACAGGTTCCACAGCGGTCAGGTTCAAAAGGTCGGTCAATGTCCAGTTGGATCCCAAGCAGGATCTCTGCCAATAGAAAATAAGAACCTTGTTGTGGATGGATCAAGCAAGTGTTTTTGCCGATCCAACCCAGACCAGCCCGCTGTGCCAGGTCACGTTCCAAAATAGGACCGGTATCGGTGTAACATCGATATTGAAAAAAATATCCGACCTGGGATCGAATAAAGACAATCAATTCCTCCAGCAATTTGGGCAGCACGAGGTGATAATCCTCACCACAGGCAAAAGCAGCAATGCGACCGGTGGGATGCTGCAAATTCATTTTGTCTACAGTGAGAGGAGAAGGATAACGCATCCCCAACACCAGGATGGAGCGGCATTCCGGCAGAATGCGGAGTGGGTCTGCCCGGCGTTGGATCGAACGATCCGCAGCGAGGTAATCCATCGAAGCATTCCGCCCCAGGGTCAACCAATTTTCAAAGGTTGACCAATGGGGCGGTGGGTCAGGTGTTGTAACACCTGTCAGTGAGAAGCCGAGTTTATTCGCTTCGATCTTAACCAGTTGGGTGAGGGATCCCCGCACGGTTATGGCGCTGGTGTTCCGTTCACCTGGAAGAGGAGGTAAAGAATGGTTCCAAAATTGTATCCCTTGTCATTTTGCAGGCGGAAGGCTGCCTGGTAACTTCCGGTAGTGAGCGGGGCTGTCAAGGAGATCGAGACTTCATATTCAGCGCCTGGCGCTACGGATGTGGTGAGTTTAACAGCGGCAGGAGGATTGTTTTTCAATTCTTTCCAGCTGTCTGAGGACCAACCATAGATCAACCGGTAACTTGTGGTCCAGATACACTGCCCGTTATTGCGAACATGCCAGGTTTTGACAAATTTTGAACCAGGCGCCACCTGTGAACCATCGGGAATGGTGACATCGGCAACGTAAATCATATTGTCACAGGAAGCCTGAGTGGTTGGTACTTTTGTGCCGATCACCAAAGGTGTGTTGGTAAATTCAGGGGTATTGGTGATCAGCGGTGTTTGCGTCGCAGCCAGGATGGTTGCGGTCGGTGAGACAAACGGTGTGTTGGTAAACATGCTGGCAGTCTGTGTCAACTTGGCTGAGACCGTGCCAGCAGCCTGGGTATAGATGGCATCCACGTTGGCAGTCTGAGTTGCTGCAGAATTGCCACCACAAGCGCTCAACACAAAGATCATTATAACTGGGACAGTCCAAAAAGGTTTGATCATTCGACTCATGACATTCTCCATTCTAAAACCGGGCGAGATCCCGGCGGTGAGAGCTGTTTCGTTCACTCATACAAATTTGGGGTGGAAAGAAAAAGTTAATTATGCATCCAGCCCGCCATCTTTGTATGGATCATCAAACAACATTATATCTTAACCGAAACCTCTTTCAAACAGACATATATCCTATTATTTGGGAAAAGAATTCCTCCCCTGGAGAACAAAATTGGGGTGTGTGCTGATCGCACACACCCCAACTCTTTTTACTTAAAGATCGTGCCCAATCTTACGGCAATACCTTAAGGGTGACTGACATGGTGCAGATGACATTGCTACCATCCTGGAGAGCCCATGTTTCCGAATAAGTCCCGTTCGTGGCAGGAGCCAGGGCATCCATGACCAATTGTATGGTGCCACCTTTGACCACATCTAAAGGCAGATCGCGGACATCACCAAAGGTCGTCTTGTGCATCTTGGTACCACTGACGTAAACCCAGTCGACACTTGTCTTGAGCCAGTCAAATGTACCGGTATTCTTGACATTCCAAACAAAATCCACATCATAACCGGCAGGATAAGTCGTTTTCGCTGGATTAATCGTCTGGGAAACGATCTGGCAGGTACCAGTGGTCGAAACTGGGGTGGTGCGTGTGATGCGGGCGGCGGTCCAGAGGGCATCATCCTGCAAGGGTGAACCCAAAGATTGAACCGTAAGAGTAAATACTACAGATTTGCCAGCCAGGGATGATAGATCCACATTCCACAGGTAAACCTTGCCATCGTATTTTTCATCCCAAGTCTTTAGGGTCTTGACCGGGTCAGCACCTACCTGGTAATTCAACTGGTAGCGGACGAAGCAGACCGTGGAACCATACTGGCAGCCCACCGTTGAGATAAAGTGGTCACCACTCTGAACCGTGAAAGCAGGGTAAGTACCTGAGATATAACCGTCATTGACATTCTGCGGGTGAGTCAACAGAGCCGAGTCAGTTGGTGTGGAGTTATCTTCGAGATGCGGCGTGTTTACTTTCATCACGAAGCCCACAGGATCACTGGATGACCCAACTGTGCAAGGGGTTGAAGGAAGACCACAATCCCAGGTGGCTGAGGTGTAATTGGCTACAAAGTCGTACACAATCGCAGATACAACCGGGTTGGCTACATTGATCTTGACCCAGAAAGCAGACGTAGCAGCCGGACCAAAACCGAATACCACACCGGATGCATTCTTAAGCATCCAGTTGCCGGTGTAGGTTTTGACAGTTGCAGGGGCGACCATGGAGACGCTCAAATCGATCGTCTGTCCGGGAGCCACATTTCCGGGGAGAGCAATTGCAGATGAAGCTCCCATCTGGTCACCACTTACGAATACCAGTGAGTAGGATGGAGTCCAGGTGCAGGTTCCAATATTCTTCAACCGCCAGGTCTTAACGAAAGCCGTGGAAGGTGAGTAAGTGGTGCCGTCCGGAACAGATACATCGGCCACAAATGAAACCCAGTCACACTTTGTGACAACTGTAGCTGTAGCCGGCTTGGCGGTCGCCAGGGGGGTGACCGTTGATACCACGAACCCGGTCTGGGACGGTGCCAGAGTAAAGGTTGGCTGGACAACAGCCCCTCCAGGCGTCTGGGTCGCTTGTGGGTTGGCAGCCTGGGTCAGCAAGGCTTCCATGGTCTGCGCGGCTGCAGTGACCATCGGGTTGAATGTTGCTGCCGTATTCGAAGATCCCGTTGGACCACAAGCAGTGACGAGCAAAACCATTGTAGTTAAGACCAGTATTAAAGAAAATTTAATTTGGGTACGCATATCCTTCTCCTTTGCCTGAGTTAATGCAGACAATGAATAGACGCTAAAAGACCAAAAAGAGTTCCCAACTTCAACCTCTATTCTAATGAATTAATGAACTTAGTCAATGGGTTAATTTAGGGTAATCAACCCCCTCATTTATATGCATTCAAACCATTTAATTTCCAACTGCAGTTATCTAAAACAAACCGCGCAGGATCAACAGGAAGCCAAAAATGATCAGTGGGATGCCAATGAAAGCTCCGACTACGGTCACGGTGGCAACAACGCCAACGATCATCAAGACCAATCCTAAAATCGCTGCCACCAGGCGTCCGGTCAAACCAATAATTCCTGCCAGCAATTTCCATAGCGCTACGAAAGGCCATAAGAACCAGTGGGTTTGATGTTTTTTTTCGATCATGTCTGTCTCCTGCAATTTATCGGATCTTTTCTCTTTCCTCTAATATATACGTAACCGAATGGTCAGGGTTTCACAATCATGAGGCGAGAACCTTCAGTCATCATGTTATTGCCCGGTCTTTTCAAGGATGATCCGAGGTGCAGGTTGTAAAGGAGGATCGCTCAAGAGAAATCTAAATGCCAGATTTCCAAAATTCAAAATATCCCCATTGTGGAGTTCATGCATCCCTTCCTGGAGCCTGTTGTAATTAAGCCATGTTCCAGCCAGGGAGCCCTGGTCCGAGACGGAAAAGACGTTTTCATTCCGGTAAATTACTGCATGCAGTGGTTCAACCGAAGCATCTTTGAGTAAATAATCCACCCTGGCGGGATCCGACCCCAAACGGATAACCCTGGCAACCAATTGTAACCTTCCGGTTGCCGGGTTCGATCCACTTTCAGGGATGGGTTCCAGGAAAGCGGGAGCTTTTTTTCCTTGTTTGCGAAAGGAGGATTGATTTTCATTTTCAGACAATGCAGGGATCCCGGTGTGTTCAAGACGAAATTTTCTTGCTGCCTTTCTTTTTCTGGCAATTCCGAGTAACAACCAGACCAGAATAAGACTCGCCAAACCTGCAACACCAATTAAGATCCAACGCCCGTAAAGAGTAAAGAATAATTTCCACCATGGTGGTGCTTGTGCAATAGTGACCGTGATCGGGATGGTAATACTGATCTTTTGCAGCCCAAGCATATCGACAGCTTCCACCTGCAGGTCATGTTTTCCACTGATCGAATATTCGCCCAGGTCCCAGACAAACCGGTCAAAGGGTTCTGCAGTATTCTTGGCAACAGTCCGACTATCCACTAACAGGCTGGTACTAACCAGCGCACGAGGATGTCCATCAGGGAATTCAATGATCAATTCGAGCGTCTGTCGGGCCGGTTCCAGAGTGTGGATATCGTAACGGTTGGCATCCACCGGTTGTCTCAGGATCTCATCGGGGGGTGAGACAAGGATGGGATTGGGAGGCTGGATGTCCATTTCAAAAGTTACAGGTGCCAGGTCGATCTTGCCAACCGGGCTGGAAATGCTAATAATCAGTGTATGGCTGCCAGAGGTGGTCAGACTGGAAGTGTAGGTTAACTGGTAACTGGAGCGCATGGGAGACAGGTAAATGGACGGATCAGGAATCGCTTCACTGCCAGAATAAAGGAAGAACTGCCCACCGGTCTTGGTGGCAAGTTCCTGCAAAGCCAGGTATGCGGAGGTGACGGGTGTATCTGCACTGGCAACCGCCCAGACAAATACATGTGTATTCAACTGGCTGGCTCGCAATGCCAGACTTTGCAGGGTGGCGATGTCAGCCGTTTCCGCCATGGGAGTGATAAATAAAATGGCACGCCGGGCACCAGGTTCAAGCATGGATCCGGAGGCAATGTCGATGGCATGCGTCAGGAAATCAAAAGACGGAGATAGGTTCTTGTAATCAGGCTGGTATGCATTTAGACTTGTCAACCAGGATTGTGGATCCCGGGTGTGAAAAGCGCTTGGCCCACCAGCAGTAACCAAACTGTAGGCGTCGCTACTGATCGCAGGCAAGGATCCAGCCCAACTTCCCAGTGCTTTTGCGATCTTCTCAAATCGTGAAACTGCGTGATTATCGAGGATGGCAAAACTGCGTCCTGGATTAATGGCAACCACGAATTCCACTCCGGGGTCAAAGACAACCATTTCGTCCGGAGTATGTTTCTGATTATCTTCCAAAATGGTGAAATCCGTCCTGGTCAAGCCAGACAAGAAATTTCCGGAGGGTTCAAATGCATCCACCGAGAACTTAATGGTGGGAAAACCAGCTGTTTTTAGGTTAAACAGGGTACCGGTGGGAGCATCCTGAGCCAGAACCATTTGAACAGGTAGAAATACCCCCACCAGAAAAATGATTGAAGCACAAGTAACGCGCCGTAAGGCTCTGCCCACTATTCCCACTCGATCGTTGCAGGTGGTTTGCTGGTGATGTCATAAACCACCCGGTTGATGCCATGGACTTCGTTAACGATCCGGTTGGCGACCCGCCCAAGAAGATCGTAAGGCAGGCGTACCCAATCCGCAGTCATAAAATCATCCGTGATTACAGCCCGAATGGCGGCGGCTTCCTGGTAAGTGCGGACATCGCCCATGACGCCAACAGAGCGAACCGGGAGCAACACTACAAAAGCCTGGGAGGTATCAGCACCTTTACCAATCAGACCAGCACTTTTGAGTTCCTGGGTCAAGATGGCATCCGCAGCCTGAAGGCGTTGCACCCGTTCAGGAGTGACCTCTCCCAGGCAGCGCACAGCCATCCCGGGACCGGGAAAAGGCTGCCGCCAGACCATCTCCTCCGGCAGGCCCAAAGCTTCACCTACAGCCCTTACTTCATCTTTAAACAGGTAGCGAAGAGGTTCCACAAGTTGAAAATTCATATCCTTGGGTAAACCACCAACGTTGTGATGGGTCTTTATGCGATCCGCCTTGTTGCGATCGGGAGCCGAGGACTCGACCACGTCCGGGTAGATAGTGCCTTGCACAAGGAAACCAGGCAGACCCAGGCTTTTTGCCTGCTGCTCAAAAATGCGGATGAACTTCTCTCCAACAATGCTGCGCTTCTTTTCCGGGTCGGTCTCACCTGCCAGGGCTCCAAGGAATTCATCGGCTGCATCCACCGCGACCAACTCAGGACCGAGCATCTGATGCAGAGTGGAGGTGACCTGTTCGGGTTCACCCTGCCGCATGAGACCGGTATTGACGAACATCGCCACCAGCTGGTCCCCGATAGCCCGGTGAACCAGTGCAGTTGCGACCGATGAGTCCACCCCACCACTGACAGCAGCCAGGACTCGCGCCCGACCCACTTGAGAACGGATGCGGTTCACACTGGTTTCAATAATGGATTCCGGTGTCCAATTTGGAATTGCATGGCAGATATCCACCACGAAGCGGCGCAGGATGCCGGGTCCATCCGGTGTATGACGGACCTCAGGATGGAACTGGACACCGTAATAATGTCTGGATTCGTCCCCGATGGCAGCATAGGGGCTGTTGGTTGAGCTTGCCATACTATTAAATCCAGCAGCCAAAGTCGTCAGGCGATCTCCATGCGACATCCAGACCGGGAAAGGCTGTGCCGGCAACAGGGTTGTGGCTGCCAGGGGGGTTACCGTGGCAGGACCGAACTCCCGTTCGCTGGATGGGTCGACCTGCCCACCCAAAGCCTGGGTGAGCGCTTGCATGCCATAACAAATGCCCAGGATGGGGAGATGCGTAGCGAGTATATAATCCTTTATGAACGGTGCATCACTGGTATAGACCGAAGCTGGTCCGCCGGAAAGGATGAAACCCCTGGGTTGAATGGAAAGTACCCTGTCTGCCGGTGCATCCCATGGGAATAACTCGCAATAGACGTGGGCTTCACGAACCCGCCGGGCGATCAACTGCGCATACTGCGAACCAAAATCGAGCACTGCAATGGAATCCATGATCAGGTGTTTCCCGTAATATCATCCAAAATAAAATGAAAATGCAAAAGTCCAAATTCCTGGTGTTTGCCATTAACCACGATCAAACGGTAAACTGTCAAAAAATCATCCCCGCCAACATGCGACCAAGATCGCCAATTGAAAAGCTTAATCGCAGCCGCCAAAGGTGATCTTGTCTCCATCCATTGACTGGATACATGCCAGTGACTCGATGGGAACACCCAAAGGTCGCAACAGTTCACGACCGCCTTCAAAAGATTTCTCGATCAGGGCGCCAATGCCCACAATTTCAGACCCGGCAGTTTGTGCCAGGCGCACCAGTCCCTGAATGGTGGAACCGGTTGCCAGGAAGTCATCAATTATGAGGATGCGCTCCCCACTCTGTAAATACTCGGGGGAGATGATCAACTCGACCATGACACCCTTGGTATGGGAGGGAGCCAGGGTGAGAAAAACCTGGTCTGGCATGGTGATGGGTTTGGATTTGCGGGCATACACCACCGGTAAACCCAAATGAAGAGCCGTGGCAATGGCAGGAGCGATCCCGGAGATCTCGGCTGTCAAAACCTTGGTAGCACCCAGATGCTGAAATCGCCGGGCAAATTCAACCCCGCAGGCATCCATCAAAGCCGGATCGACCTGATGGTTAATAAATCCATCCACCTTGAGAATACCCCTGCCGAGATTGCGACCATCCTTTAATATGCGTTGTTTAAGTTGTTCCAAAGTGAACCTCCAAAATTACATGCAATTTGTCGCGTCCATTGTACAACGGCAGAGCGGAAGATGGTAGAGGTATGAATAAAGAGGAACGCACAGGGGAGTTATAACCATATTTGAAAATGATCTTGCCAAAGTGCCGGGTCAACCGCCATGTAAATACGCAAATTGGGAGGCTGTGTTAGAATCTCAGGTATGAACAGCGCACCAAAATTGGTCCTGGCCTCCAATTCACCCCGGCGAAAACAACTATTGGCGTTGACAGGCTGGGAATTTGAGGTCCAACCGGCAGATGTGAATGAAGCTCTGCTGAAGGAGGAGGAACCCGGGAATTACGTCCTGCGCCTAGCGGAAAGCAAAGCACGCGAAATTGGGAAGATGACCGGCGGACCTGAGATCATCCTGGCTGCGGATACCACCGTGGTGGACAAGGATGCCATCCTGGGTAAACCGATCGACAAGGAGGAGGCTGCCTCCATGCTGCGCAGCCTGCGCGGGCACACCCACCAGGTCTACACCGGGCTGGCATTGTGCCATTCCAGGGCTGAGGATATGATCACCGACCTGTGTATTACGGATGTTCCCATGCGCATGTACTCAGACGAAGAAATGCAGACCTACGTTGCCAGCGGTGATCCGCTTGACAAGGCGGGGGCTTATGCCATCCAACATCCCAATTTCCAACCCGTGGACAAACTGCGCGGTTGTTTTGCGAGTGTGATGGGTATGCCATTATGCCATCTGCAGCGCAGCCTGACCAAACTGGGGGTAGCTCCACTTGTGGATTTAGCCAGGCAATGCCAGTCCGTGCTGGATTATGAATGCCCAATCTGGCAGGCAGTGTTAAATTACGAACCGCTTGGATAGATGATTGTAATTACAAGAAACTATGGAAGGCTCCGAATGAAGAAAACAAGATTGTTCTCCATATTCATGGTTCTGTTGCTGTTGGTGGCGTGTTCCCCGGGCAACGGAATAGGACAAAAGACCAACCCGCCGCCCCAGGTGGATACCACCCCCGCGCCCAGCGTAGAAGGCGCAATGAAGGGATTTATGGATGCCTGGATGGTGGAAGATTTCGCTGCCATGTACCCCAAGCTGGCACAAGCCAGCCGGGATACCATCCCCCTGGAGGATTTCACTGCCCGCATCAAGAATGCCCTGAATGCCATGAATGTATCTTCCATGGAATACAACATCACCTCTACTCTGACCAATCCACTTACCGCCCAGGTGGCTTACCATATCACGTATCACTCCAGCTTGCTGGGAGATATCCAGCGCGAACCCCAGGCTCAGCTCAGTCTTGAAAATGGCGAGTGGCACGTCTTATGGGATGATGGCTTGATCCTGCCTGAACTTAAAGGTGGCAACAAGCTGCAGGTGGATTATCGCTTCCCGGCACGCGGCAATATTTATGACCGCAATGGCAATGCCATCGTGACCCAGGCGGATGCGATCTCGCTGGGGATCGTCCCTTCCGAGATCGTACCGGACCAATCCGGAAATTTATTTTATGAATTGGAACAACTGACCGGTGTGAAAGCCGGTACCATCGGGGCAGAATACGATAATTACCCGACCAACCCGGGGTACATCCCGGTCGGTGAAACCACCGCAGAAGAGTTCAATAAACGCGCTTCGGTTCTATCCCATTATCCCGGTCTCTGGTGGTTTGATTACTCTTCCCGCTATTATTTTGGCGGAGGCATTGCTCCGCACGTGGTGGGATATACCCAGTATATTTCCAAGGAAAACCTGGATGCCTATCGCAAGTTGGGATATAGCGGAACCGAGAAAGTCGGCACCTCCGGGGTGGAAAAATCTGGAGAACCATACCTGGCAGGGAAACTTGGTGCCACTCTTTACGTCGTAGCTCCGGATGGAACCATCCTCTCCAGCCTGGCGAAGGTCGATCCGCAGGCTTCTCAATCCATTTACCTGACCATCGACAAGGACCTGCAGGAGAACACCCAGCAAGCCCTGGGAGCTTTTAATGGCGCCATAGTGGTGCTCGAGCGCAACACCGGCCGCGTCCTGGCAATGGCTTCCACCCCCGGCTTCGACCCCAATTTTTTTGAACCCAACAACTACAATAATTCCACCGGTCTGAGCAACCTGTTTAATAATAACAACCAACCACTCATCAACCGGGCAGCCCAGGGAACCTATCCCCTGGGTTCGATCTTCAAGATCATCACCATGTCGGCTGCATTGGAAAGCGGAGTTTTTACTCCGGAAAGCACATTCGACTGCCAGTATGATTTCACGGAGCTGGGTGCCTCGCACATTCTGCACGACTGGACCTGGCAGAAATGCGAAGAGGAGAAAGCCGCTGACCCGAATGTCACCTCCTGCAGAGTGAAACCCAGTGGAATGCTGACCCTGCCGCAAGGGTTGATGCGCTCGTGCGACCCATGGTTCTTCCACATCGGTCTGACGCTTTTCAACCAGGGCTTGACCACTGCGGTTTCCGATATGGCAACCGGTTTCGGTCTGGGTGCAGCGACTGGCATCGGACAGATCGAAGAATCAGCCGGAGCCGTGCCCGTGCCGGGAGATGGTGTGGAAGCCACCAGCCTTGCCATAGGGCAGGGAAATTTGCAAGTAACCCCTCTACAGGTAGCCACATTTATGGCGGCACTGGGCAATGGCGGGACACTCTTCCGCCCACAGGTATTTGAAAAAGTTGTCAACGTGAACCAGGATGCCACCCTGGCTTTCGCCCCGGTGAAGAACAGCAGCCTGCCGGTCAAACCGGAAAACCTGAAAGTCATCCAGGATGCCATGATCGAGGTGGTCAAGAATCCGCGCGGCACGGCCTACATCCGCTTCCTGGGCATAACCATTCCAATAGCAGGCAAAACCAGCACCTCAGAAACAGGTTTCACCGACCCGCATGCCTGGTTTGCCGGTTACACCATGGCGAACCGGGATGACAAGCCGGATATTGCCATTGCCGTTTTCGTGGAAAATGGTGGTGAAGGTTCCTATTACGCGGCTCCCATTTTCCGCCGCATCGTGGAAAGCTATTTTTATGGCAGACCGCAAAGCGTATACTGGTGGGAATCCTCCATCGGAGTAACCCGCACCCCAACACCCCCGGCGACCCTTACCCCTGTACCATAAGAGGATGCAGGCTACTACGGAAACAGGTCTGATCGTTCGCGCACAATCCGGTTTTTTTACCATCCAGACAGCGGTTGGTTTGGTCACCTGCCAACTGCGCGGCCGCCTTAAACAAGGAAAAGCCCTGGGAGATATCGCTGCCATCGGTGACCGGGTCACGATCAGCCAGATGACCCCTGACACGGGTATGATCGAATCCATTGAAGAACGTCAGCATGCCCTCATCCGCCTGGACCCAAGACCACGAGGGGTCTACCAACAGGTGATCTTAGCCAACCTGGACCAGGTGATATTCGTATTTGCCTGCGCTCAACCCACTCCACGCATGCGCATGCTGGACCGCTTTTTGGTGATCGCAGAAAAACAAAATATCCCGGCTGTGATCGTTGCCAACAAGATCGACCTGGTGGAGAAGAGCCTGGCTGAAAAACTTTTCGGACATTATCCCAAACTTGGCTACCCGGTCATCTACACCTCCGCCAGCCAGAACCTGGGGGTGGACGACCTGCGCCGGCAGTTGACCGGAAAAATCTCTGCACTGGCGGGACCCAGCGGCGTGGGAAAATCCAGCCTGCTGAACGCCATCCAATCCGGGCTGGGACTGGTGGTCAGAGAGATCAGTGGGTATATGAAGAAGGGGCAGCATACCACCAATTTCCGCCAGCTCATCCCCCTGGAGGCAGGCGGGTACGTGGGGGACACACCCGGCTTGAAATCCCTGGCGTTGTGGGATACCGAGCCGGAAGAACTGGATGGATACTTTCCCGAGATCGCACCCCTAGTCAGCCAGTGTAAATTCAACGATTGCACGCACCAACCCAACGCGGTGGAATGCGCAGTTCGAAAAGCTGTGGAAACCGGGCAGGTGCATCCGGAACGTTATGAATCCTATTTGCGTTTGCGGGTGGGAGAAGAATGAGCGGAGATAACTGGGGTCTGCTGGGCAACGAATGGGCAGTGAATATGCTGCGCAGGCACATTCAACAGGATGGCATCCGGCATGCCTACCTGTTCAGCGGTCCGCCCGGCATAGGAAAGCGCAGCCTGGC
>Ga0315268_10001163_pt1 | contig 30275 bp, 27 predicted proteins | sample C1_top_MG_FD_204535 | JGI IMG/M metagenome (GOLD analysis project Ga0315268, IMG submission 204535) | Sediment microbial communities from Yellowstone Lake, YNP, Wyoming, USA - C1_top | ecosystem: Environmental > Aquatic > Freshwater > Lake > Sediment | place: USA: Wyoming | collected 2017-08-01
TACTCTGTTCAAGGCTCTTGATATGGCTGGCATATACTGCGTGGCCACCGTTCCCGAGATGCGTCGGAAGGGTGCTGCCACGGCTCTCATAATCAATGCTCTCCGGGAAGCCCGGGATGAAGGATACAAGTCCGGCCTCCTGCAGGCGAAGGCGATGGGAGCAAGCGTCTATCGAAAGATAGGATTCGTCGACCAGCCCTGCAAGATAGGCTGGTATGTTTGGCAGCCATCCGGCACAGCGCAGCAATCAGCATTGGAGAGCCCATAGGTGAGGAAAGACGAGCTTGGACGCGAAGAAGACTCCTGTTGTTCGTGTCCGCGCACGGACGCCCGCATTCGTTGGTATTCACACGAAAAGGATATTGCCAGGGAGAACAGTCTGAATATCGGGGGAGTACGGATGAAGTGCGCGGAATGCGGCACGGACATGCCTGAGGACTCAATCTACTGTCTGGTATGCAGCAGGAAGGTCGGTGACCAAGAGGGCGATGTGGCCAGCTATGCCAATGTGCCATTCGGGGCCGTTCTTGTTTGCCCGAAATGCGGTAAGAAGAATTCGAGGACCGACAGATGGTGCGGATCGTGCGATGCAGACCTAGACGAGATGAAGAAGCGCTTCGCTTCACTCGGCCCGAGGGGACCTGACTGTCCCACTTGCGGGGTCAGCAGCCCATCTGGTTCGCAATACTGCAGGAAATGCGGTACTTCGTTGACAAACGCACCCAGAGATCAGCGGAAGGGCTTGGCCGTTGAGCAGCCATTCCTCATCCTGGGAGGTTCACCGCCCACGCAGGAGCGTGAAATCATCAGGGAGCGTCAGGTGATTATGATCAGATGCAAGTATTGTGGGACGCTCAACGGTCCGATCGCACAGAAGTGCAGCTCATGCGGCGCCCAGATGTAGAAGTGAGGGAACGAACCAGTCCTCACCTCGGAAAAGCCCACAAGTGAGGAAAGGCGAGTGAGCGTGTCTTCTCATCCGGATGACAAATCATGTATGCCTCCCTGAGAGCAATCATGTTGTTGTGGCGCAGGGCACCTACTTGCCAGGGACCGTCGTGGAAGTCGCATGGTTATTTGCAGCGAACTCATTCCCTGATATCGAGCCCGTTATCCTCCCGTCGACAATTGTCATCACCATGTCAGCAATCTGGCCGATGCGTTGATCGTGGGTGACTATGACGATAGTCTTGCCGTATTGGTCCCTGAGCTGCTTCAAGAGCAAGAGAATCTGGTGACCTGTCGCCGTATCCAGCTCTCCTGTGGGTTCGTCCGCGAGCAGGACAGGAGGGTCGTTGGCAAGTGCCACCGCAAGTCCAACTCTCTGCTGTTCGCCTCCAGACATCTCGTCGGGCTTGTGATGAGCTCGCGCTTCCATGGCGACCAGCTTCAAAAGCTCGTCCGTACGAGCCCTCATGTACTCGCTCTTCTTGCCAGCAAGTCTCATCGGGAGTTCTATGTTCTCCTTCGCTGTCAGTGTAGACACCAAGTTGAAGAACTGGAACACGATGCCGACCCTCTCGCGCCTGTGCTTGACCAGCCCGGCATCGTTCAGGTTGACGAGGTTCACCCCATCCAGGATCACAGATCCCGCCGTCGGCCTATCCAGCCCTCCGATGATGTTGAGTAGGGTGGTCTTCCCACACCCTGAAGGTCCCATGATTGCCAGGACCTGTCCTCCCTTGATGGTGCAGTCAAGGCCCCGCAGGGCAATGACCTCAGATTTTCCGGTCTTGTAGACCTTGATCAGATCCTTCACTACTATGTCTCCCAATTCAACCACCTCGAATTCTCAATACTTCCGCGAGCTTTATCCTCCCGGCACGTGCGGTCGCCAACAACGACGCGACAAGCAGCGCAGCGATCGATGACAGCACGACGGAGAGGCTTACATAGGTGAACACCATCTTCCGCTCGACGGCCGAGTAGAGCTCCTGGCCGGAGAGCGTGTTGAACAAGTAGGCTGACACGATGCCGATGCTTGTTCCGACAACAAGTCCCAGAATCATCAGGCTCATCGACTCGCCCATGAGTATCCTCCTCAGCTGCCCTCCGGACGACCCCCTCGCCATGATGCATGCCAGCTCATTCTCTCGGTCATACACAGAGACAAATATCAGCAGGCCCACGCCGATGGACATAGTCACAATCGAGAGAGCATACTCCATGTAGAGGAAGCCCGCAAGAGAGGCGAAGACTGGCTCCTTCTTCAGCGCGTTGAGCCTGTCCTCCAGTATCGTTGAGGAGCATGTCAGATTCTCGTGTTCGGAGATCTTCACAGCGGCATCTGCCACCCTGTGAGGGTCCCGTCCATCCGCGATGCTTATGAACGCGCCATAGTCGTAGAATAGTCCAGTGAGGTTTTCGCCAGGAGCGAACGCGAGTGTGCTGCGGTCTATGAGCGCATCCACGCCTGGCAAACCCGGCAGGCCCTTCACAAATCCGATGACCGTGACTTCCTGGTGGTAGGAAATCGAGCGACCCAAAGCGACCATGGGCATCGTATCTCCGACCTGCGCCCCGGTCCGATCAGCGAACTCCTTGCTCAGAAGCACAGAACCGGGGTTGCTCAGTTCTTCCAGCCGTTCGTTTCCCCCACCGATGAAGTAGAAATCGCTAGGCTTGACCGTCTCAAGATAGCCAGTCGAGTTCATGACGACACCCGGCGCAGAGGTGAATTCTCCTGACACATCGAAATACAGAACCAATTGGGAATAGGTGACAGCGTGCTCCACGCCTCGCAATGCGGCGACGCCGTCAAGCTTTGACACATCTATTGCATACTGGCTCACAGACTCTGGAAGAGAAGCATTGAGCTTGATTTCCGACCCGACATCGAAACGCACCCGCTCGCGCTCATAATTCATGGTCGATTCCATCGAGATGGAGATGAACAGTCCGAAGGCCAGTGCGAGCGATATGATCACACAGAGATTTGAGGCTCGGCGAGGGTTCCTGACTAAGTTTCTGTCGACCAAGTAGTGCAAGTCTTTGGTCCAAGGCTTGACGAACCAAGCGAATTTCGAATAGAGTCTTCTCGAGCCTCTCGTGAGGAGGCGTGCCAAGCTAAGGGAGAGAAAGAATGGGAGCAGGGGGAGCATGACGATACCGGTGAGGAAGATTGCGTCGACGATGACCTCTGCGATCCAGGACAATCCGAGATGGTCCGGCCAATCGGGTCCCAGGAGTATGGCGACGACGCTCCAGAGCGACACCGTGAGAAGCAAGATGTCCGTACCCGCCCAATACTCCAACTGGGTCGCGGTCGGCGAGTAGTAATGGAGTGACCGAGCGACATCCGTCTCCGAGACGCGTTTGAATGGGCCGTACGACGAAGCGAGCATGAGCGCGATTCCCAAGAGAATGCACAAGAAGATCGTTCTCAGAGAAGTGACAAAATCAGTCACTTCAGTAACTGCCTCCCCGCCCGATGATGCCACCGCACCTAGCAGGAATCTGCTGACCAAGGCGCCCAGCAGAAGGCCGGCAATTCCAGCAATCGCGCCAAGCATGCTTGATTCGACGATCAAAGAGCCGAATACCTGTCTGTTGCTGGCGCCCCGCGACTTGAGGATCGCTGCCTCCCGCCTACGCTCGGTCATGCCAAGATCCACGCCTACCATTGAGAGATATATCCCAAGCGCAAGCACGGGCACGGAGAGAGCGAGGAACAGAGGCTCTTGTCCCCCAAGGCTGAGGTCGAGCGACCCCAACGGAAAAATCAGTGCGCTGTCGGAGACAGTGACGCCTACGGGGTACAACTTCTTGGTCAGCTGGTTCTGGATGAGATAGAGTCGGTCAACTGACGCGGGAAGATCGGCAATTCTGATGACTGCCTCGCGGTCGATCCAGATGAAGTAGCTCCAACTGACAGAATAGAGTGGATTGGATCCCGAACGGTTGATACCAGTCCGCTCGTAGTCTGCGATGTTGAAAACAATCGGGTTGCTAACCAGCCCCAGCCAGATATCGCCCTCTCCCTTGTAGGCGGCAGTTGTGCCAAACCATTCCAGATTGGACGCTTCGAACCCTGGCTGCGTCCATATGCTCGATATCGAAGAGGTGATGTTTAGATACGTTATGGTCGTATAGCCCCCGCTGTGGCCCCCAAAGAACTGTTCGTGCCTGAAAACGCAAGTGATATCGTCGCCGATTCCTAGGTCAAGAGCGTCGGCGATGGATTTGGGAATTGCCACTGTCCCTCGGTCCGGCAGGCTACCAGTTACCTTGAAAGAGTCAAGGACATGACGGCTGCTATTGGACAGGAAGACTAGACTCCCGCTGAAGTTCTGACCGCTCTCATCAAGGAGGAAACCCCCGGAACTGTTCATGTAGCGCGCAGTGCTGACGGAGATGATTGGCGTTGCAGCCTCTATGCTTTCGACAGATTCGACTAGAGCATCTGTTGACGCAGTCACGTTCACCGCGTCATTGGAGACCTCAGCCGAATTGGAGGAAGTGCCGACATAGTCGACAGGGACCTCATTGACCGCTGCCCTCAGCAGTCCGAGGCCAGATGAGTCGACCGCAATCCAAGAGCCCGAGATGAGAGAGAGCGCAATCACTATCCCGACAATGGCGTACAGCGACCGTTTCGCGTGCCGCAGAAGAGATTCCAGCGAATAGGTCACGAATGCCAGGAAGCCCAGTGTATTCCCTCAGGTCCCCGGAAGAAGCCTCTGGCTATATCAAGAATTGTAGCCAATTGGACATGCGATTGACTCTCTGCACGCCCTGTCCATCCGCCCAAATTGGAGCACGCGTCTCAGCTTCTGGTCCCAGCATAGGCGCGGAGGATTCCGTTTCCTCTGGCAATGGCGTCTTTGTCTAGCGGTTCCACTGAGTGCTCTTTGAGCGTCTTTCTAACAACGTCTCTAGCGTCCGCGACCATTCTGTCGGACATCGTCGCACCGTACAGCTCCATCCTCTTGTTCCTGATAAGCATCTGGCTCCTGAAGTTCTTCACTGTGTGTGGATCGGTGAGGAAGGTGTTCCCTTGACCCACCCTCTCAAGGATATTCAACGCCGCAGAGTCCTCTGTCACCGGGAAGTCACGCATGAACGCGCGGTACTCCTCCCACATGACGGAGTCTATCACGACCTGCTCCAGGGAGCATCCTTTGTCAAGGTCCAATCCCCCTATGCCCGAGCAGAGGTCCGTCCCTGACATCGTCGTGAGCATCATCGCTGAGACCTCGCCGAATGGAAGGGGCACTCCTGGGATCCCGCCGTCGATCCCCAGGATCCCTGTCATCTTCGGAAGGCCGTACCTGCGAGCCATCTGTGCCGCCGCAGCGAAGATCATAGGAGCCTCAGGTCCTCGGTAGCCGATGAGACCCGTGACCACGTTGCCAAGAGTCGCCTCGGAACAGTAGATGTGAGGAGCCCCAGGAGCGGCGGTCTGAGTTATCACGAGGCTAGCAAGGTTTTCGACGTTAAGAGTCAGGATCGTACCTGCAAGCGTGACAGGGGCTGTCATTCCCCCCATGCACATGGACATCGATATGATCGGTATCCCAGCGCGGGCGTATTCGACCTGCGCCTCCACCGCCCCTGCCTCAAACATCAGCGGAGGGACGATGCAGCTTAGCACGGAAAACAGAGGCCGTTTCTTGAGCTTCTCAGGACCTCCAGCGACGAGCGCACCCAGAGCGATCTGGGTCTTCGCATCCGGCGTGCCAAGGGTGCCTGATCCCGCCGACCCGAGGATGTGCTTCGTCGTGTTCTGAAGAGACACCCAGAGCTCGTTGGCGAACTGCGCATGGGGAGGGACGTCGGATGTCGTCACGATCGGCCAGAACGCATCCACAGGGTCCATCGCGTCAGTCAGCCTCGCGAAGTCCGCAAGGTCTCTGCTAGTTGCCTTTCGCCTAACTCCCGTCTCGAGGTCCGACATGAAGACAGTGACGCCTCCGGTGGAAACGAAGGGAAACCGCTCGACGGGGATATTCAGGTCGCGCCGCGGATCCCTTGCCCCGAGCGTGATTGCCTTCGGGGCATTCTTGATCGCATCGTCGACCAACTTCTCAGGGATTCTAGCGATATTCTTCCTAGGGTCCACTTCTGCGCCCGCGTCTCGCAGCATCTTCAGGACACTTTGGCTGTGAACTAGAACCCCAAGCCTTTCAAGGCATTCGATGCTCTTCGTGTGAATGATGTCTTCTTCCCGCTTGTCCATGAACCCGAACCTGAGAACAGCCAAAGGGACCCACCATTTGGTCCGAAGGACGACATGCCATTTATCGGTTTGCCTCGTCATCGGAGCGAAGGAAGGAGTCTAGCTCGGGGCAATAATCCCCTGACGGAATGCGAGCCGGAAAGTCGTCTCCTGGTATGAACGCGTCGCTGGTGGGCTCCATCGCGTGGGAAATGAAATAACGAATGGCTAGGTGCCGGTGCCCTTCCTCCTCGTAGCCAGCAAAACGACAACTACCATCGCCACTATGACGATCAACAGAAGCACCACGAATCCACCCGGGCTTAGGGAATTGGTCGAGGGCTCCAGGTTCATGCTAGTGTACGCAGTGTACACGGGATCGTGCACGACCTTGTAGCCGTCCCATTGCGGGAATGACACAGCGTACCACAATGGATACGCATTGAAGCCATCCTTATTCGTCGGCAGTAGGCTCCTCTGGGCGAGGTCCTGCGGGCCTGAGTACTTGCTCTGTACGTAGTCGCTCAACGCATAGGCGAACACGCTCATCGCACCTGCGCCAAACCCGAGCTGCCAAGCGACCAGCAACAAGTCGACCGCCTGGGCACCGACGATGGCATTCAGGGCTGGCTGGTCACTCCTCACGACGTTGCCGGAGCTCTCGTTGATGAGGTCGAAGGTGCCGCGCGTGCCAATCTGCATCGCTCGCTCGCCGTTGTCTCCGACCTTGAGGACGATGTCCTGATCGAGAGGAGCGGTGATGTCTGAATCAATCGCGTTGCCCGTCTCATTCCCGAATGCCCCCTGATACTTCGATGTGAACACGGTTACGAAGTGGACAACGCTTATCCCCATTGTGTCAGGAATGTCACGCGGGTTTGCGGGAATGGGAATCCCCAGGATGATAGCCCACAGTTCCGTGACCTGGCCCAGCGTGTACCAGGTCTCAGCCTTGACCACGCCCGTGCTGTTGTCCATAGTGATTTCGTAGTCTACCGTCAATTCGCTGAACTTGGCTATCCAGCCGGTCCGATAGATCATGCTCGCCAGGAAGTTCGGAGATACGAACGCATAGAGGTTGAGGTACTGGATCCCGAACCTGTAGTGTCCCTCGCCGAGCTTCTGGACGGGGCGTACATGAGCCTCTGGTAGATACTGGCCGCCCAGCGCCGCGCCGACTCCGAAGGGCACCACATACAGAACGTTCTCATGCCCTGGATCAGGCAAGCCATTCGCGCCCGGTCCCGTGCCGTTGTGTGTATCATCAAAGACCATCAGGAATGCGAGTTCTGCCCCAATGAAGACCTCCCTGTTCTCTGGGGTTCGGTAGTGCATCCCGAAGAGCTGGAACGGAACGGTCCCGGTTCCGTTCGCGTTCTGGACCATATTCAGGCAGAGAAGGAACGCCTGGACGCCTCCGTAGTTGACATACGACGCCGAGAAGGTGAGGTTGTCTCCCTGGGCGTTCTGCACTCCTATGGAGCTGTTTGTCCAGTATTCCTCGTCGAAAGTGTGCCCGAAGACCGCTGCCTCATCCCCATCATTCCATGTGGCCGGAGGAAACGCGCTCACATTGGCCAACATCATCATGCCCACAGCTACGCTGACAATCACGGTCAATTCTCGCCTCATGATGAATCACACAACCCCTGCATAACTCAGGGCTCCCATCGCTGTGACAAACAAGTATCCACCTGATAGAATAATAACCTTTCCCGGGTTTCGACGGTTTCGAGATTGAACGTCCTTCGAAGTGGAATACGTCACGGTTAAGTACATTGCGGGCTTTCCACTCCAGAGATAGCTGGTGTAGAATGGTCAAGACAAGCTGCGGCATGTGCTACGGGACCTGTACGGTCGACGTGAAGGTTGAAGATGGGATCGTAGTGGGGGTCGAGGGCGATCCGGATTCGCCGCAAGGCTACGGGAACATCTGCGCCAAAGGCCTCTCCGCCCCGATGATGCTCTACGACCCTAGCAGGCTCAACTATCCCATGGTTCGGACGAATCCCGTCAAGGATATCGGCGTCGATCCCGGATGGAAGCGGATCAGCTGGGACGAAGCCATGGACCTGCTCACTTCGAAGCTGAAGGAGTGCATGCAGCGGGACCCAAGAGGGCTTTACACAGTCGGCAGCCCCACGTTCCCCGCTGAGAGAGCTTTCAATATCCTTTGTTTTAGGAAGGCGTTCGGGACTCCCAACTACTACACTGGAGGCGGAGGACTGCACTGCGGGAACGGAGCTCACATGATAGGCGGAATATACCACGCCTCGTGGTCCGTCATTCCAGATTTCAAGTACTGCAACCTCGCAGTCTACTGGGGCTGTTCCAAGGGCCACGGTGCGGGGCATGCTGCCAACGTGGCGGCCAAGCAAGCCGCCGACGCCAAGGCAAGAGGAATGAGGCTGATAGTCTTCGATCCGTTCCTGAGCACTCAGGCGTCGACCGCAGAGGAGTGGGTGCCGATCAAAGCCGGCACGGATGCCGCTGCGGCACTGGCGATGACCAACCTGCTCGTGAACGATTACGGGTTGTACGACAGCCAGTATCTGAAGTGGAAGACAAACGGACCCTATCTAGTCGGGCCTGACGGATTGTATCTCCGCGACAAGAAGTCAGGAGTCCCTGTTGTCTGGAACAGCGTCGACAACAAGCCTGACGTCTTCACATCGAAGAACGTGAAGGACTGCGCCCTGACAGGCGAATTCAAAGTCGACGGCGTGAAATGCAGCCCCGGATTCCAGCTCCTGAAGAATCACCTCAAGAAATACTCCCCGGAGTACGCCTCAGGTATCTGCGGGGTCTCGCCCAACACTCTCAGGAGAATCGCCAAAGAGTTCGGCGAAGAGGCGAAGATCGGGAGCACGATCACGATCGACGGGAAGGTGTTGCCCTACAGGCCGGTGGCATCCATATACTTCCGGGGCTCGCAGGGTCACTATAACCAGGCCTGGGACTGCATGTCTCTGGTCCTGCTGAACCACATAGTCGGCGCTGCCGATGTGCCCGGAGGGGCTCTGGCATTCGGCCCGCCTGTCCACCTCGGATATCCTGGAACGGGGAGGCTGAAGTACTCAGTGGAACCTGACAAGGATGGACTTCTCGTCGCCAAGAACTGGCCTTACTCCCACCTGCCCTACCCGCCGCCCGAGCCCAAGGATCCGCCCGAGAGGCTCGACCTGCAGGACATGTTCTACATACCTACATACACCACGATCATGGCCTGGGACAACAACGAGGAGCTTTGGCAGAAGTTCAAGATACCATACAGGCCCGACGTGATGATCAGCTTCGCGACCAATCAGATAATGTCCGTGGGGAACCCGAAAACTCTTTTGAACAACTTCCTCAAGAAGTTCAGGTTCATCGTCTCGTTCAACATCTACTCGACGGAGTTCGAGGAGGCGGCTGCAGACCTGATACTGCCGGACGCGAGCTTCCTCGAGCGCTATTCATCCGCGACGACCTTCCCGACCGTGGGCGTCTCATGCCACGCGACTGGCTTGGGCGAGTGGATCTGGGCGATTAGGCAGCCGATCGTGAAGCCGATGGCCGAGCGGAGGGCCATGGTCGATGTGATCCTGGAGCTGTCGGAGAGGCTCGGCCTGCGCGACAAGTATCTGGAGGCCGCGAGGGAGTGGGTCAACAGGGCCTACGGCGGCGATCTCGATTTCAAGAAGGTGCTCGACCCGAAGAAGAAGCTGAACTTCGAGACCATGTTGGATGTCATCTTCAAGGACAGGTTCGGAGCGGACAAGGGACTGGACTGGTTCAAGGAACACGGCTATCTGAAGTGGGACAAACGAGTGGAAGAGGTCTACTGGCGAGCCTTCAACGATGTGAGAGTCCCGGTCTACCTCGAGTGGATCATCAGGGCCGGAAGGAAGAGCAAGGCCATCGCGGAGAAGTATGGCGTTCCCGATCTCGTGGACTGGAGCGCTCACACAGGGCTACCCGATTGGCGGCCATGTCCGACGCACTCGGAGAAGAACCCGGAGTACGACCTTGAGGCATTCTACTGGCGCTCCGCCCTGCACACCTATTCCATGACGATGCAGAACCCGTGGCTGAACGAGGTCTCGCAGAACGATCCCTACACCTACACAATACAGCTGAACACTGAGACCGCAGGCCGGAAGGGCGTGAAAGAGGGCGATTACGTCTGGCTCGAGAACCCGAAGGGTTCCAAGGCGCGAGGAAGGGTCCATGTAACCGACGGGATAAGGCCGGACCACGTGGCCATCGCTGCGAATGCTGGCCACTGGGGAAGAGGATTGCCCATCGCGAAGGGCAAGGGCGTATTCTTCAACGAATTGATCGAGATAGACAAGGAGCATACATGCCCAGTCTCCCTGGGGCAGGACATCTGCGTGAAAGTCAAGCTCTACAAGGACGGAGGTGCTGGCGCTGGTTAGGTGGGGGATGGTCATCGACCTGAAGAGATGTACCAGCTGTCACTCGTGCACCGTAGCGTGCAAGGCAGAGCACCACACTCCGCCGGGCGTGTTCTGGGCAAAGGTTGTCAGAATGGAATCTGGCAAGTATCCGACAGTCACCAGACAGGCCCTGCCTTTGCTGTGCATGAACTGCAAGGAGCCGGAGTGCAAGGATGTCTGCCCAACGGGCGCAACGACGAAGAGACCCGATGGAATCGTCGTCGTGGACCCGAAGAAGTGCGTGGGTTGCAGATATTGTGCGGTCGCTTGCCCCTACGGTGCTAGGAATTTCGCCGACGAGTGGAAAGACTACTTCACTGGCGACAGCAAGCCCTCTTCTGCGTTCGCTGAGCACTCAAGGAAGAAGTGGCTCGAAGACAGCGACCGAGGGGTCGTGAGCAAGTGCAACTTCTGCGTTGAGAGGGTGGACCAGGGTAAGAAACCGGCCTGCGTGAATGCATGCCCCTGCGAGGCCAGAACCTTCGGCGACCTAGACGATCCCGAGTCGGAGGTTTCACAACTAATCAAGAAAAGGCGAGGAATGCAGCTGCATCCCGAGTATGGCACGGATGCGAGCGTGTATTACCTCCCAGCGAGGTGATGTAGGTTTGTCGCACTCTACAACTTCCAAGATGGACGTTCTGCAATACGAGGATTTCAAGCCTGGGCCCCGTGCTCAGATGGAATGGGGCTTCGGGGGCAGAAGGAAATTGCGGGACGGCGCGCTCCTGATGGCTCTCTTCCTCGGAGGCATCGGTGCCGGTCAGTTCGTGATCTCAACATGGTTCATACACTCTATCACCAGTGCGCTTGTCGGACTTTTGGTGGTCGGGGTCGGCAAGACCGTCGCGCACCTAGTCTATCTCGGCCAGCCCACAAGGTTCTATAGGCTGTTCCTGAAACCTCTGACCTCGTGGATCAGCAGGGGACTCATATTCATGGTGGTTTTCGTTGTCTTCGCGGCTGCCTACCTGGCGCCAGACATCGGCTTCAGCTGGGTTCCGTGGACCGCTGACTCGACGTTTGGTCAGGGATTGTGGCTGGCGGCCGTCCTGAGCGCCTCCCTTGTGATGGTCTACGACGGCTTCGTCCTAGCATCGTGCAAGTCTATCACGTCGTGGCACACTGCTCTGATGCCGCCCCTCTTCTTCACCTACGCCATTGCGGGGGGAGTTGCGATGACCTACCTGACGATGACGGCAACCGGAGGCGAGATCCTCAACCAATCTACCATGACCAACCTGGACGCAATACTGCTGACGACCATGTTTGCGCTGGTCGTCATCTACATCATCAACATGGCCGCGTCGACTTCAACTGCGAGAGAATCCCTCAGGCGACTGACGAGCACCAAGCTGGCGATAGCGTTCATAGGTTTGGCGATAGTCGCAGGCCTTCTCGTGCCGCTCACTCTGACCTACTATGACCAACTCAACGTCGGGGGCGCAGTCGCCTCAGTACTTCTGGCATCCTCGTGTATCCTGGAATTGGCGGGAGACCTGTCGGTCAGGCACTCGATCCTAAGGGCGGGCCTTCACGCTCCCGTCTTCTCCGAGGGGCTCTAGACCCGGGACGGGAGAATGGTTGTAGCAACATGAGCGGCGAAACAAGTCGCTTGAAGGTTCTGCGAATCAGGGACGGAAAGACAGAGAGCCTCCGCGATGTCGTCATCAAGGAGAGCCCCGTGACGATCTTCCTGGACGATATCGAACTCGCCAATCTGATGTGCTCTCCCAAGAACCTGGATTGTCTGGCCGTCGGGTTCTTGTTCGCGGAGGGGATCATCAGAAGCAAGAAGGATGTCAAGAAGGTCTTTGCCGACGAGAAAGACGGAGTGGTCTGGGTCGAACTGAAGAAGGCCGTGAAATCGACTGAAGAACTGATTGCCAGACGGTTCATCACGACTGGTTGCGGCAAGGGACTGACGTATTTCGACGCGACGCAGGGTGGTGAGCGACTTAGGAGCAAATCCAGATTCAAGGTACGCGTCGACTCTCTCCCGCTATTGATGAGAGAATTCCTTAGGAAGTCGCGACTCTACAGATTCACTGGAGGAGTTCACAGTGCTGCAATATGCAGCGCGAGGAAGATTCTCGTCTTCAATGAAGACATCGGAAGGCATAGTGCGATCGACAAGGTCGTCGGGGAGTGCATTCTGAAAGGAATCAAGACCACCGACAGGATCATGGTGACTACCGGAAGGATCTCGTCGGAGATATTGGTGAAAGCTGCCAGGAGCCGGACCCCAATCATTGTCTCGAAATCTGCGCCCACAGACCTCGCGGTCAGACTGGCTGCCGACTTCGGCATCACACTTGTGGGATTCGCTAGAGGATCAAGGATGAACATATACTCGAATGCATGGAGAGTTGTGACACATAGAGAGAAAAGATAGAATGAGTCCAGCTATCTGCGACAATCCGCTGATTGAAAAAGAGCCGGATGCTCCGTCATGCCCGCGGCTCATTGTGCACGTAGCTCGCCGTAATCAGGAAGACCGCTCCATGCGTTCTCCGTAGAACGGCTTGTCCCGATCTTCCGCCTGGACGTACCGAGCAACCTCCTCGAAGAAGGACTTAGGTTCGAAACACGCCTCGGGTGGAACGACACCGCGAACAGAAACCTCGCCTCGGAGGACCCTGAAGGCCGCGACCGCCAATGGGATACTGGTGTAGGCTACGCTGATAGGCCAACACGTGTGGCGGGCCTGTCTGCCGTCTTTCATTCCGGTCGTGACGAGCCACATATCCCATCCGGGGGCGCTTCCCTTCAGCCAATGCTCTTGATCGCTCCCGACTATCTTCAGGAACGAACGGGTGGCCTCCTTGACTGAAACCTCTCCTCGCGAAATCCGCTGGGCCTCACTGTGTACCAACTGGCTCATCTCCGGAGGAGAGACGCCACACACACACGACACGTTGCGGATACGGGGAAGGTACCGAGGCAGTGTGATCTGCTCCGGGTTGGCACACGGATAGGCGGTCACGGTCACTCCTTGGGGTGACGTTATCTCAACACCATGGTCGAGCGGGTCGACCACGATCCATGATCCGTCGCGATACACTCGAACAGGACCACTGACGTTGCTCATGACCAGTTCCCAGGACGAATCGACTCTACCGCTCTTGCCAAGCTCGCTGACAGCTTCGCGAAGCAGTTCGTCTGGAAGGGCCAAATGAAAGCAGAACATCATCTCGTCGACGCTTTCGAACTGCTTGCTCGCATGCATTGCAAGTAGGTTATCTATGCCAGGATCGAAACCAATACCGACAATCGCGACGACGTCTTGCTCCTTGGCCAATGAATCCAGATCCAGCTGTTTCTCGGCAGTCCGTCCATCCGCTCCGAGGTCGCAATAGTGGGTGCCTGATTCGATAGCGGCTCGAAGCGCTGGAAGGAGGACTTCCCACTCCGGTCCCGCAGCGTTGACGACTATGTCGTAGTCTGCTGCTACCGATGCGAGACGGCGCTCGTCGCGAATGTCAACATGAACTGTGTGAGCCTTTTGCCCTATCTCCGACACGCGTCGTCTGAGCACATCTTCGTTCCTGCCCGCGAGACCGATCTCAGAAACAACTCCTGAACGCGACAGACAACGAGCGGCGGTCTCGCCGAAACGGCCAGACCCTCCCAGAAGAAGAACCCGCATCAAAGCCACCCTGAGAGGAAATCCGGCTCGAGGTACATTATCCTTGTTGAAGTTCAACAAGGAAGCGGGAAAGCGATGTGTTCTATCTGATTATCCTCTCATTGATTTCAAGCGAGGCGGCTAGTCATGATGATGGCCGTCCACCTAATCCAGCTCTGGCATCGTCTACCTGGAACGCGCTCCAGTCCTTCTTCTCTCGAGTTCCTTCGCGAGGTACTCGAACCAACCGAAGGATTCCGGCATGTTCAGCTCCGCCCTCCAGCCCAATACGAGCGGCCCAAGCGTCTTCCACTGACTGACGACTCCGTACCCGAACAGCTCGTCTATCAGCACGATGCTGACGAATCGCCTGTGGACCATGAAACCCAGGCCATTCATGAACCAACCGACTCTGTCAATATCGATCCAGATGGGAGACCTGTTTGGCGATGCGATCGAACCATGTTCCTTTGAGAAAGTCTCATAGTCCTGTGGTTTGAGGGCGACCACTTTGCTGAAGGACCTTTTCATGTCCTCGGTGCCCCATGCCATGTACAGCCTCATGACAATGTCCATCTGCCTTGACTTCACGAGATTCCTGACCTGCAGGAAATAGTACATGACCCCTGCGACGACGCTAGCGCTCGCTATGATTATCGAAACGGTTGTTGTCGACACCATCTCCTCCACCGGCTACTCTCATAGCGAATTTGTCTCATAAAGCTTCTCGGAATCCCGCACTTACAGGCAGGCAAATGCTGGGTGAGGTACCTGTTCGGACGAGCTGCGCATTGAGGCAAAAGACCTTAGAGCGTGAAGTGCCATTCACGCCCGGGTGGTCGATTGAAAGTGTTCCTCCTGGGGGGAACTGGACTGGTTGGTCAATCAGTCGCAGAGAAGTCTGCCAAGAATGCGGCTGTTACTGACATCACAATAGCGGGAAGGAATCTGGAGAGAGCGAGGAAGTCGCATCGATTGTACCGGCAAGACCAGGGAAGAAGCCCTCTGATGAATCGTGCGAGGAATTGGACTAGGTCAGGATGGAGGGTCGAGAATGAGCAGAGCTAAGGATGGAATTGATAGGATAAGCCCTGTGAACAAATCGCTAGAAACGAGAACGCTAGAACGATTCTTCCCCCAAGGCAGAGGATGCCTCGAGGGGAGGATCATGCGCGGATTCTTTGGTCCGAACTCACCTGAAGTAACAGAGGAGGGAAGGATGGCCAGCAAGTGGATCATGGGCGGCCTCTTCTGCGTCTTTACCTGGGATGAGTGGACCTTCAACGGTGCCAAGAAGGTCAACCCGATTCATGGGTACAGCATTGTCGGATGGGATGCCCGAGACGATGAATACAGGATGCTCAGAGCTGCGAACCTCGGCGTCCTCCATCAACTCAGAGGGAACCTCAAGGGCAACAGGCTGGCATTCACCTCAGACGAGGCAATGGTCAAGGGCAAGCCCACCAGGATTAGGTACACCCTCGTTCGAAAGCGACCGAAGGTAATTGTCTGGATCACCGAATTCTCAGTCAAAGGCGGTCCATGGAAGTTGGTCGGCGACAGCACTCTCAGATACTCGTAGGGCGAACAATGATGTCAACTATGGAAGATGCAAAAACACGCGAAGGAGATTCACGGACGGTGGTTCAATGCGAGTTCTAGCACTCGGAGGCCATGGCACCTTTGGAAGGTTCGTTGCCAAGAATCTATGCGCGAGCGATTTGGTGACGGAGGTGGTCATCGCTGGCCGCAATCTTGATGCTGCGAAAAGGTTCGCTCACGAGCTGGGTGGCAAGGCTACGGCTGCCAAAGTCGATGCGCTAAGCGAATCGGAAATCAAATCAGCAGCGAAAGGATTGGATCTGCTCGTTAGCACTGCAGGTCCTGACTACAAGGTCTCCTTTCCTGCCGCAAAGGCCGCAGTTCGAGCTGGAATTGACTACTGTGACCTCTGCGCGGACTGTGACACCACGGAGCGATTGCTGAGGTTGGATTCCGATGCAAGAGCAGCGGATACCGCCATCCTGCTGGGAGCAGGCTACTGCCCCGGAGAGACGAATCTGCTCCTCAAGCATGCCGCCTCGCGGCTGGATACGGTTGAGGATCTTCGGCTGCTCCTCACGTACAACCTGGTCGGAATGATCTCATATTTCGGCGTTGAAGACCCTGGCAAGGCCGCTTCCGATATGAGACGAACGGGACGAGTCAACGCCTCGTGGGAGACGATCATGAACTGGGCTGGAGGGAGAGTCTGCATATTCCGCGACGGGAAGCTGATCGATGTCGATCCGTCTAAACATCAGGAAAGAGTTGATTTTCCTGGTGCGGAGAACGCCGTCTTCTTTCCAATCGGAAGCACTGAGGTGGTCACGATACCACGTTTCCTCAAGAATATCGAGTCCGTATCCTTCATGATGAGTGTCTATCCGCCTCAAGTGAGCGGTCTCTACCTGAACCTCGCCGACCGAATCAGACGAAAGGAGATCGACCCGGGAGAGGCAACGATACTCTTCCACGAAGGTGTGGCAGCGAAGCTCAAGGAGGAGAATGCCCCACCAACCTGGAAGGAACCGGACATAAGCCTCAGGGCGGTTGCGACCGGAATGAAAGATGGTAGGCGAATGCGATACTCATGTTGGCCGTCATGGCATTGGATGAGCGCTTCGTCCGCACTGACCGTCGCCGCCCTTAGGATTCTGCGCGGTGACATAAAGGAGCGCGGCATTCTGGCGCCGGAGGCATGTTTCGACCCGATGGATTTCTTTCGTGAGGTTGCCCCGTTGGTCTCGGGATACTCCAAGGATAGAGGGCATCTGACGGAATCGCTCGAGGAATTGGCTTAGGTCAGGACGCTGAATCTGACCTGCTCCTCAGCTCGTTGTACAAATACTCGAACCACCGCCATGACTTGGGGCTGTTCAATTCCTTCCTGATCCCCTCCACAAGGGGATTGACTTTCTCCCACACCATGATGACGCCATGCCCGAACAGATCATCGACTTCATCTATGCCGGCGAGGCCTCTATAGACCAGGTAGCCATATCCATTCACGAACCAGCACACGCGATCGATATCGGTCCAAATCTGAGTATGTTCAGGGCTAGTATAGAACCCGTGCTTGCCAGTGAAGTCCTCGTAGGATGCAATCTCAGCAGCCATAACCCGGCTGAACGACTTCTTCATTTCAATCTCACCCCAGTTTAGATAGAGCCTCATGATCAGATCCATCTTCCTTGCCTTTACCAAGTTGCGCAACTGGAGAATGGCAAAAGCCGCCGCGACTGTAACGCTCGCAGCGGCAAAGACTACAGAGAACACAGATATGTCGACCATTTCCCCCAAATCTCCTCATCGAGTGTTCGCTAGATAATCTTTTGTGACATTCAGGGTCTGACCATTTCAACGCTCGACCTTTCTGAGGTCCACCATGTGTTCAGGAAGCTTCCCGAAAATCCGAAAACCACAGCGCTTGTACATGTCCACCGCCTCCACGGTTGACAGAACGACGACGTGCTTGAACCCCATTGTGCGCGCGTCCGCGAGAGCGCTCTCAACGACGGCTGTGCCCACACCCTTGCGCCTCGAAGCGTGAACGGTTCCGACCGTCTGGAGTCCGGCGATGCCGTTGCTCCAGAACAGCATAGACACGGCGGAAGGAAAACCTTCCGAGGAGGCGAGGTACATCTTCCTTGGGAGCGACAAGCCGCGATGCCGCTCGATCGCGAGATTGAAGCATGCATTGTTCATCATCCACGGGGCGGCTTCATTGGGCGATTCCCAGGACTCGGTGAGACAACCAACCCATTCCCTGCAGTCCTGCTCGCTCGCGACCGGTCTGACGGGCACACTATCCTGACGACTGGCCCCGCCATCTGCAGATTCGAGGTCCACTGCAAGTGCGGTAAGGTCGTAGTCGTGGGGAAAGCCGCGAGCCTCCAAGTATCTGCCGAGATCCTTCGGCTCCGTCGACCTGCCAACATGCCATATCACGGGAACCTGAAGAGCTCCGATGTCCCTGATCTCCTCGTCTATCCTCGCATCGACGGCATCCGCCTCGAGATGGCAACTGAGAACGACGTTCAACACGTCCTGCTGAAGGCCTGTTATGCATCGTGTAATGCCCCTAGTCTCGGAGAACTTCGCATTCGATGAGAGGGCCACGCATCTCCAGTAGTCTGAGTAATTCTCCTCGCACGCATTGACTACTTCTTCCGGTGAGGGCTCGTTTCCCAAACCGCGCTTCGCGGACTTCATGGTCTCACGTATCCCGAATGGATAACCTCTAGATGACGTTTTCCAGCAATGGCAAGGTTAGGGCAGGAGCTCGTCGCCGATGAGTTGTGATCCACTCACCCCACTGGAAACTAATATGAAACACAACCGCATTGGGCCAGACGGGCTCGAACATGAAACCAGCACTCCTTGTCATAGATATCCAGAATGTCTGGCTGGACGAAAGCAACGACTTGAAAAAGTCCGTGGAGAAACGCATCGGTGTCATCAACGAGGCGATCGGATGGTTCAGGCGGAACAAGCGCCCAGTTGTCGTGATCTATCACGAGGACAAGGATGCGGGGTCGCTGCCTGGAACGAAGCCGTTCGAATTCGCCAAGACGATCCACATCAATAAGACTGACATCAAGATCATAAAACGCTATCCGAGCGCTTTCGGCAAAACTGATCTGGAAGCTGTCTTGCGCAAGTTGGGATGCGACACTGTGGTGATTGTGGGGCTGAGTGCGAGCGGCTGTGCACTGGCGACCTACTTCGGCGCGTTCGACTGTGATCTCCGTCCCTACGTGGTTCAGGGCGGCATAGCGTCTCACAGCGAGGAGCATGTGCGGTTCGCGGAAGAGATCTGCAGTACCCTGGACGCAAAAGAACTCGACCAGCTGCTGCGTTGAGCAGTTCGCCTTGGAACATCCAGCTGTTCTGGTCTGCATTTCCCCAGGCAAGACTCTCCCATCCATCACCAAGAAGCCGTAACTGCGAGCCAAATCACAGCAGCCAGAAGACGTCTGCTCATCTGAGTCAGAAAAGACTTATCTGCGACGTTGAAATGACCTAGGCGAATTGGAGGGAGTCGTGCTATGCCGGCATTTGCAGAGAGGTTCAGTGTAAGGAAACCAGTGACAATACTGAAGGAGGAGGACAAGAAGCAGATCCACGAAGCCGGCTTGAACGTCATGGAAGACGTCGGTGTCAGGATACACAGCAAGGTCGCACGTGACTCGCTCAAGAGAGCAGGAGCAGTAGTCGACGAGAAGACCAGCGTCGTCAAGTTCCCAACAGATTTGACAAGGTCATTGATCTCTAAAGTACCGCAGGGAGTTGTCCTGGCTGGTCGCGAGAAGGAGTTCGACCTTCCTCTTGACGGGCGGCACTGCTACTACACGACCGATGGATGTGGAATCAGCGTCTGGGACCAGAAGACCCGCACGAGGAGGCTCTCGGTCCTGAAGGACATAACAGATACCGCGATCATCAGCGACTGGCTGCCGTACCTCAGCATCTATGAGCCGATGGTCGTACCTTCAGACATCCCTCAGAAGATTCATGTCATAGTAGGGATGAAAGAATCCTTCAACATCACGAGGAAACACATCCTCAGCGAATCTACATCGACTGCAGAAGAAGCGCAACTCCAGATCAGGATGGCGTCTGAGATAGTCGGCGGTCTTGAGGAATTGCGGAAGAGGCACATCATGTCGGCGATGGTCTGCACGATGTCCCCGCTTACCCTCGACGGACACGCGACGGACGCAGCGATGGTCTGGTCGAGGGCAAAGGTCCCGGTACACATCACAGGAATGGCGATGATGGGGGTCAGCTCGCCAGCGACGATCCCAGGGAATCTGGTCGTCAACCATGCTGAGACCCTGGCCTTGGCAGCGGCGATGCAGGCTCACACGCCGGGATCGCCGGTCATCTACGGTTCGGTCCTCTCGAACATGGATCCAAGAACCGGGGCCATCCAATTGGCATCGCCGGAAGGACTCATCTTGTGTGCGGCGGCCGGGGAGATGGCTAGACATGTCAAGATGCCTTCATATGGGGGCACTGGATGCAACGCAAAGACCCCTGGCATGCAGAGCTCATTGGAGAACGGTATGCTAGCTCTTTCCACGGTGCTGTTCGGCCAGGAGATCAACAACGGGATCGGGATGCTCGACTGTTCGACCGTGCTCTCCTACGAGCAGATGATTATCGACGATGACATGGTCGGGAGGGCGATCACCGCTGGCCGCGAGATTCCCGTAACGAAGGAGAGCCTGCATCTCGACATGATCAAGGAAGTCGGCATCCTCGGGATGGGTCCAAAGAAGGGAAGCTATCTGGGAGAGAGGGCCACGATGATGGAAGCGCGTCAGTTCTACCAATCGTCGATCTTCAACTCCGAGCCTTTCGAGCAATGGGAAAGGAAGGGGAAGAAGGATGACCTGACATTAGCGAAAGAGAAGGTCGATTGGATCCTCAAGAATCACACCCCCGTCAGGCTTGACGATGGTATCTCGAAGCGGCTCGACCAGATCGTTAGGGAAGCAGGCAAGTAGAGCCTGATAAATCCAAGTTGGCGAAGCGATTCCCTTGGAACATGACGGCCGACTCTCCAGTCTGATCATGGACCGTCCCAGGAAAGGCAATGACATAGGAAGGCCATCAGGAGCGAGATGTGACGTAGGAAGGTCTCTGAATGAAGATATTAGTCATAGGCGCGTCGGGACAGATTGGAGCTTGGACAGTCAAGGATTTGGTGGATCACTACGACGCAGAGGTCATAGCAGCAGATCTCAGCCTCGAAAGGGCCACGAAGCTTGCGCAGCAGGTGGGCAAGGATAACGTCACACCTATGAAACTCGATGCGACCGACCCTGGAGCAGTCAAGGCCGCTGGCAAAGGCGTGGACGTGATCCACAACTCCGCCTGGTACGAGTTGAACATCAAGGTGATGCCAGTCGCCATTGACCTCGGTGTGCACTACTCCGATCTCGGAGGCTTCTACGACTACACCTTGGAACAGCTGAAGTTCGACAAGAAGGCCAAGGACGCTGGAGTCACGTGCGTCCTGGGGATGGGGAGCTCCCCTGGCATCACAAATGTCTGCGGTGCTGCGGGCGCGAGGAGACTCGACACCGTCAGAGACATAAGCATCTACTGCAGCTGGGGAACCAAGGTCAAGAGCGAAAACGCCGCCTTCCCGACCTACTCAATCAGGACAGTTCTTGACGAGATTACCCAGCAACCAGGAATCGTCGAGAACGGCAAGAAGAAGAAAGTGCCGGCTCTCTCCGGCATGACCGAGGTCCTGATGCCGGACCCGGCGGGAAAGGTCGTCGCCTACTACATCAAGCACTCAGAACCTGCGACAATGGCGGACTTCATCGGCAAGGGCACCAAGAACGTGAGCTTCAGGATCGGGTTCCCCGCGAACGACTTCTCCACCTTCAAGACTCTTGCGCAACTTGGCTTCGGGAGCACGGAGCCGATAAGTGTGGGAGGATTCTCGGCGTCCCCGAAGGAATTCATCACAGCCATGTATCTGAAGTCCGTGGAGGCATCCAGGGAAGCTGGTCAATCGGTTGAGGACTTCGACTACTTCAGGATCGACGTCGACGGGACAAAGAACGGCAAGGACGCAAGAGTGACCTACTACGTGAAGACTTGGAACGACCTCGAGAAAGGCTTGCCGTCGGCAAGGGACACTTCAGTTCCTCCGTCGATAGTCGCCGACTGGCTTGTGAAGGGCAAGATTGACAAGAGGGGCACGCTGCCACCGGAGGCGTGCATCGAGCCCGAGCCGTTCTTCAGGGAGCTGGCCAAGAGAAGGATACTTGTCGATGAGGAGATAGAGCAAACGAAGACGTACTACTGATCCTTCCCTGACTGTTCAGCGATCCCTTGATTGAATGACGGCCTAATGACAGAGTTCAAAAGGGGCTCTTCGCACTTGGAGCATGTTACGATCTCAGAAGTGCTTTTCGTGAAAGCACTGCCCCCAAGGAAATCATCAGGCCCGCGAAGATCGATATCCCGAGGAGATCGACTCCAACCGAGTACAGAGAACCTGTGGAAGTGTGGAAGATCAGCTGCCTCATCCCATCGACGACGAATGTCAGGGGGTTGTATCCAGCGACTGTCTTCAGCCACTCAGGCATAAGTGCAATCGGAATAAGTGCGCTGCTCGTGAACATGAGCGGAAAGTTGAGCAGATTGATCATGCCGAACAGCGTCTCCTCGTTCCTCACGATGAGCCCGAGCGCCACGAAAAGCGCTGCGAGGCTCAGCCCGAGGAGTATCAGGAATAGGGCTACGCCGAGAGCCTCAAGAATGCCGAAACTGGTGCTGAACCTGAGCCCGCTCAGGCCCGGGATGAACACGAACACCGAGGCAAGGACTAGCACTACGACCGCCTGGAGGAGCGCTTTGACAACAGTCGATACCATGCGCGAGACCGGTATGGATGCACGCGGGATGGGCGCCACCTGAAGCTTTGCCAGGAACCCGGTCTTCCTGTCCCATATGAGGGAGACTCCGCTGAAGAGCGATCCGAACAGTATGATGAAGGTCGTCTGGCCGACGGCCATGAACGAGAAGTAGTCAGTCGCGCCCCCGAACACCTCCTGGATATTGACACCAGGAGCGCCCTGGGCGAGCTTGCCAATGTTGAACGCCTGCCCGAAGAGGAGTAGCCACATCAGAGGGGTCGTGAACACCAGTATGATCTGGCCCGGGGTCCTGTACCACCGCCTCAGGTCCCGGACGACTAGTGCGTAGGTCTCGCCCAGCATGTGCTCACCGCCTCCTGCCGAATCGGCCCTTCTTCGCAACTGTTGCGCCTGGCTTTCCTGCGTTGCCCTTGTCCTCGTCCCTAAGCTCTCTGCCCGTGTACTCCAGGAATGCCTGGTCGAGGGAGGGCTTCTTGACGGCCACATTCAAGACTGCGATCTTCCTGTTCCAGAAGCCCTCGAGTATCAGCGGCAGGGCCGCGTTGCTTTCCGGCACCTTTATCCTCGCCTTGTTCCCCGAGCACTTCCCTTCCAGGAGAGTCACTCCCCTGATCGACTTGATCATCTCCAATACGTCCATGCTGCACTCAGCGACTTCGACCTCAATCACGTCACCGCCCACTGCTTTCTTGAGGCCATCTGAAGTGTCAAGAGCGACGATCTTGCCATGATCAATGATAGCGATCCTGTCACAGAGGCCGTCCGCCTCCTCAAGATAATGGGTCGTGAGGAAGATGGTCATGTTCGACTCTGCCTTCAGCTTCCGGATATGGTCCCAGATACTGGTTCGGGTCTGGATGTCGAGCCCGAGTGTCGGCTCGTCAAGGAACAGTATCTTGGGATTGTGCACAAGCCCCGTCGCGAACTCCAGCCTCTTCTTCATGCCTCCCGAATATGTCTTGACAATCCTGTCCTGGGAATCGGTGAGACCGACCAAGCCAAGGAGCTCGTCAGCCCTCTTGCTAGACTCTGCATATGGAATGTGATACAGCCTCGATTGGAGCTCGATGTTCTCCCTGCCGGTCAGCTCCTCGTCGGAAGTCAGATCTTGGGGAACCAGGCCTATCCCTTTCCTCACCTTGCTGGCTTGGGTGACGACGTCGGAGCCCAACACCTCTGCCTTGCCCCCAGTCGGCAGCATGAGTGTGTTGAGGATCGATATCGTAGTGGTCTTACCCGCTCCGTTGGGGCCGAGGAATCCGAAAACTTCTCCCTCTCGGACATCGAACGATACGGAATCGACCGCCCGAACACCGCCTGGGAAGATCTTCTGCAGATTCTGAACCTTGATGACCGGATTGTCTGAAGGCATGATCGAATGCACCCCGCTGTGAGAGCTTATTCTATCGTCAGTTGAAGCCTGTGGCATATACTTTGCCTCGAATATGTCAACCTCCCAGCCCTTTGGTGAACCTCACATCCAGCTCGCTGTGCTTTCCCATTTCATCTTGCACATTTCACACCAGCTCCAAATACTCCTAAATACTCCGATGCGGTTTATCGACTGGCAAACCCGCAACCTGACGCTGGCATGAGGAAGTGGACAACAAAGGGATATGTCGACTATCTGAGCCGTGAAATCAAGACCTGAGGTCGCTGCTGATTTCGAAACACATGTGACTGTCCACCGATGTGGGATCTCTGATTTGTCCAGTCAATAAGGACATGGAGCGAGGAGGCAGAGAAAATGGAAAGCAGAAAGCGAGGCATGGGATGGTTGCCCGACTATCCGGACATTCGAGATTACTCATTCGAGAGCAAGGAACTGCTAAGCAAGAAGGATATCCATGCGCTCGTCACGCCTATTGGTTTCAAGAAAGCGCACAAGTCAACTATGCCGTCGTCCGTTGACCTCAGGAAATGGTGTCCGCCCATCGAAGACCAGGGCCAGATTGGATCCTGCACCGCGCAGGCAGGAGTTGGGATGGTCGAGTACTACGAGAAGAGGGCTTTTGGCAAACACATCGACGCATCGCGGCTCTTCCTGTACAAGGCCACGAGAAATCTTTCCCAGCTTCACGGAGACAGCGGCGCATCCATCCGTTCCACGATGGGAGCGCTCGTCTTGTTCGGAGTCCCCCCAGAGAAATACTGGCCATATACCGACAAGGACCCTGATTTCGACAAGGAACCGAGTGCTTTCTTCTATTCGTTCGCGGAGAACTACAAGAGCATCAAGTACTTCAGACACGACACTCCTGGCCTCTCGGAGGAAGCAGTACTCGAGAGCGTCAAGAAGACCCTCGTCGCAGGCATTCCCACGATGTTCGGGTTCACCGTCTACGACTCGATCAATCAGGCGGACAGCACAGGCAAGATCCCTTTTCCGTGCAACACCGAGAGAGTGTTGGGAGGACACGCCGTAGTCGCCGTGGGCTACGACGACAAGCTCAAGATAAAGAACACAGGCTGCGATGTCTCGGCGAAAGGGGCAATGCTGATCAGGAATTCTTGGGGCGAGGAATGGGGGGACGGAGGCTACGGCTGGCTGCCGTACGAGTTCTTGTTCAGAGAGTTGTCCGTTGATTTCTGGTCGATGCTCAAGCAGGAATGGATCGACACGAGACAGTTCACTATCGAATGAGGAACCTCGCTGGTAGCCTTTTCGACGCGTGGCGCACTGTGGGGACACTTCACGATGACATCCATAGGGAATGAGAGACAGTTACGGTAAGTGTTTTGTTCTCGAGCGAAGATATGGTTCCAGGATTCCTCTGAGAAGGATACCGAGTCGGTGTATTTGGTGGATCGCTCTGGCGAGGACGCAGTGGTCGTGAATCCGAAAGAAGTGGCGCTCAGGATGAGACTCGACTATTCGCGTGGTGTCAAGGACCATACTGCGAGAGCCGTGGAGGCGGTTTGCGACCTCTGTTGGAGGCTCGAGCAGCCTCATTTCACTGCCGACTCCTTTGTGGGAGATGCTGCGGAACTGATCTCGAAGCTCTTCGGCATAGAGACCGTGGCGATCGGAGTCAGGGATCCCGTGAACGGACTCTACAGATACAAAGTCGTGATCGGGCTCGAAAAAGAGGTTGTCGACGGATTCTTGAAACTCACCTACACGAGGGAACAGCTCCTGGACAGCAGAACTTACCCGAGCCACGAGATCAGCAGCCATACGAGGTTGTTCCTCACCGAGGAGCATCCCTACGCAGAAGGCGAAGAGTTCACATACCGCCGACCCGGGCTAATCGGGATGAAAAGGAGAACGGTCACGGACAGCCTTGAAGCCGACTATTTGGACATCTTCTTCCGTGAACCGAATGGGGACATTCTAGGTTTCATCGAGATATCGGGAACGAGGCTTAGGAAGCTCCCCGACGCAGCGACGATAAGGTGGATCGAGCTTATCGGCGCGCTCCTAGGTGTAGCCGTTCAGAGAAAGGCGTGATTCCGCGATACCCCCTCAGAAGTCTCCGCGCACTTCCCAAGAAAAGACATTATGGGAGCTAGGACTATTCCATTGGCGGAAGCATGGTAAAGATCGCAACCAGATGCACAATATTGTTTCTAGTCCTGCTCTTCGCCATTGGGATCCAACCCGACACCATCGCATGGAGCAATGGTGGCTACTCCGCCGATCCGAACAATCCCAACTATGGCACTCATGACTGGATCGCTGACGAGGCGATCGCAGTTCAGACAAAGGATACGACCTTCCTGAAGACCACCTATCACGCCCGATTCCTGATTGGAACGGAGGCTCCTGACAACCCCGCCTACATAGCTGACAGCACGAACCACCACGTCTACTACTACTCATCCGGCGACCTCCAAGATGGCAAGAGCGGCATCAGAGGGGCGCAGATGTACGATATCGCTCTCGGATATTTGGCCTCTCAAGATCTCAACAATGCCGCATACTACATCGGTGCCATGACGCACTATATAGCTGATGTCGGCGTCTTTGGGCACACGATGGGAAGCGGGACCGACTGGGGGGCGGAAGACCATCACTCGGACTATGAGAACGCCATTGAGTCAATGATTGGCACTCTCAGTTCGCCAACAGGAGTGGCCCTCGGCGACTCCGACGCCTATGCTGCAACTCTCGATCTCGCCTACGAAATCACATTTGGTGGAGGCGCAATAATGCCCAACATCTGGATGGACACCAACTACAACTGGGCGGATTCCACGTTTGTGACGAGCGCCATGGCCTCATTGAACAGCTCAGTCGCCGCTGTCGCTGCCGTGGTCAATCATCTGCTGGTCGAGGCCGATTCCCCCTCCACAGCACCAGAACCGCAGGCGCCTCAGCCTCCAGAGTCTCTCAGTGCCATTGTGACTGGCGCCTACATCGGTCTCTCGTGGTTGGCTCCAACGAACGATGGAGGCCGAGCTGTCATCGGCTACAAGATCTTCCGCGGGACCGACGAAGACAATCCGTCGATTGTTGCAGCCGTCGCCGACTATCCCCGTAGCTGGACGGATGAATCCGTTGAGAAGGGCAAGACCTACTACTATTGGGTGGTCGCTGAGAATTCTGTTGGTTCAAGCGCCATGTCCGCGGTCACGTCTGCAACTGTCCCCAGAGAGCACAGCTCTCTGCTCCTACCGGTCTCAATCTCATCTGCTTTGTTTGCCTTCGCTGCGGGAGGTGCCATGCTGTGGCGGAGGAGAACTCGGGGCAAGTCACGGTCTTGAATGGCTTATGTCTCATTCCCGTCAGTCGGAGGAAGTCGTGGGAAAGGAGAGGCACCGAGAAGATGCCCGATCATTTCAGGCTGGTAACGAACCGATGAGTGAAATCCCTCGCCTGGTCCAAAGCGTCTGGCGCCAGCGGCCCCTTGAAGCCCGTCACGGCGATGTGCAGCACATCAGAGAGGACCTTGATACCCCGCGCCCTCGCCTGGTCCCGCATCCGCGTCGCCGCGCTATTCTCCACTCTAGCGAGCCAAGCCTTGCGCTTCTCCTCGTCTTCCGACATAGGTCCCACGGTATCAAAGGTCACGATCGGTCTGTTCCTCCAATACTCCGGGTTCAGTCCTTCCACGAACGCTTTGGCCTTCTTGGTCGGGCGCCCCATCCTTGTGGGGGAACCGACGAACATGAAATCTGCTTCGACCTTCTTGGCTTCGCTCTCCCCAAGATTCAGTATGTCTGCAGAATGTCCATCCGCTCGGATCTGTTCTGCAATCGCCTCAGCAACTTTCTTCGTGTTGCCATACACGCTGTCGAAGACAACGGTTCCTTTCATTCTGATTCCTCGGATGTGCAGATGGGCTTGCCAGATAAATCAATTTCCGAGCAAGGCAGGAAAGTTGTAGGAGGCAGAACCGGACTGCCAATCACTGGTGCAACGGCAAGGTTAATCTATTGTTGGTCAATCCAGAACCCTGGTGTGCAGAATGCTCATTGGGCACAAGATCAACCTGAGGCTTGCCGAGAAAGGCGACCTTCAGACTTTCGAGAAGTGGACAAATGACGTAGACTTCGTGGGCGAGTTCGAGCCCTTTGAGCAGTCGTCCCTAGGTGATCTTGAGAAACAGTTCGAAACCAAGGGCGAAGCGCAGTGGTTCATGATTGAGAAGCTGGACGGCACGAAGATAGGCTACATAGCTCACTTCAAGTCCAAGGGCTGTGTGGGAATTGGTTACATGTTCGTTCCAGGAGAAAGAGGCAAAGGATACGGCACTGAGGCAGTGCAAATCATCGTCGACTACCTATTCCTGCACAAGGACATCGTGCGTGTGCAGGCGGAGACGCATCCCGACAACATCGCATCTCGGAGAGTCCTGGAGAAGGCCGGATTCAGTGCAGAAGGCATCATCCGTAAGTCGTTCTTCAGCAGAGGCGTCTACAGAGACACTGCGATGTACAGCCTCCTGCGCGAAGAATGGAAGAGCCCGAAGATACTCCCGCTCGGACACGTTACGAAGTGAGGGGCGCCTCTCATTCGACGGATGAGCATCAGTCCACTATCTCGTTCTATGGCAGTAGGCCGGCGCCCCTTAGCTCCTGAGTGATCTTGTCGACTGCGGTCTCGACGTCCTCAGGCTTCCTCGCACCAGTACAGACGAGCTTCCCGCTGCCGAACAGCAGAACCACTACCTTCGGGACATCGAGCCTGTAGACCAGACCGGGGAACTGCTCCGGTTCGTACTCCACCTTCTCAAGGCCAAGGCTGATGGCTATCGAGTTCAGATTGATCTTCGCCCCGAGGTCGCTCGAGGCAACGATGTTCTGGACCTCTATCTTGGGTGTCGTCTTGATCACGATGCCCGCGGCCTCGATCTGCTTGACCACCTTGCTGATAGCTGTCTTGACCTGCTCAAGGCTCTTGCCGCCAGTGCACACAGCCTTTCCACTTCTAAAAAGGAGGGTCGCCGTCTTCGGCTCTTTGAGTCGGTAGATCAAACCTGGGAATTGCTCAGGGTCGTATTCCGCACCGTCTAGAGCAACCACGATCGCCTGAAGATCTAGCTCCGTACCGAGAGAAGTTGAGGCGACAACGTTCTCTATCTTGATGACTGCCATAGAGCTCGATACCGGCCTTACGGTATTTAAATAGTATTTCAAGCAACGAGCACGAAACCGAGGGAGAAGGTCGAAAAACGAGGGTTGGGAGACCGATAGTGAACATTCTTATTCATTGGATGGTACACCAGCGGGGTCTGACACCCTCATCTGCAGTTGGTGTCCTGACGAAATGATAGGAGACTGCTACTTCCAGAACTTCAAGCGGGACTTCTTTTCTGGTACGCTAGCCTTCGCCTGGGCGCGGCCACCGCCCCTTTCCAGCTCTTTGATGGAGAACTCGCCGGTCTCGAGGAGCGCATACAGGTCAACTCCTGTCACTCCCAGGAATATCTCGAAGATATCGTCGTCGACAATAGATTTGTCCGACAGATTCAGTCCCAGTTCCGAGAGCAGCCTCTTGCCGAAATTGGTCTTGATTGCACCATCAGCATACAGATACTCTCGTACCTTCTCCCCCTTCTCGTAGAGCGTAAAGCCGTATGTCTTGGATGACGTGTCGCATATCATCCCCATCACCTCCGCCGAGTGCTTTCTCGAGAGCTCTTGACAGGATCTTGCGTCAGAAATCAGGGCCTTCTCGGGGTCATAGATGACGGTCCAGCCAGCGCTAGGGGTAATTGCTTTCAAGACCCTATTGTTGCCCAGGTCCCATTTCTCCATATGCTTCGAAAGTTCAACGTCGCCGTGAGCTTTTGCCCTCTCCCCGAGGTCGCGGTACCCGAACATGCTGAGAGTCTCGTTCAAATGCTTCAAGTGCTCTTGCTTGAAGGCCACAATGCTGACATCAAGATCCATTTCTTTTCATCCCCCACACCATTATTGAGGCGACGCAGAATCTGCCTGCAGAGTACAAAGAACTTCCCATTCCCTTCATCGCCAGACGCCGTGTACAGCAGCTGTCTATCCGATGGGAGAAACGATCCCAGATACCGCTCACTGAAGGCTATTCCCTCTTCTTCAGGTCCTCCAACCCCCTTATTCAACCTTCCGGTCAATGACGCACGCGTCCGAGAGCAAGGTCAGAAGAATTCATATGCTCCTTCGCGCAAATCCGTGCCGAG
>Ga0315268_10001164_pt1 | contig 30273 bp, 28 predicted proteins | sample C1_top_MG_FD_204535 | JGI IMG/M metagenome (GOLD analysis project Ga0315268, IMG submission 204535) | Sediment microbial communities from Yellowstone Lake, YNP, Wyoming, USA - C1_top | ecosystem: Environmental > Aquatic > Freshwater > Lake > Sediment | place: USA: Wyoming | collected 2017-08-01
GACACCACCGTTAAGGTATTGTAGACCGGCGTCAAGGTCATCGACCTCCTGGTGCCCTTCCCCCGGGGCGGCAAGATGGGGATGTTCGGCGGCGCCGGCGTGGGTAAGACCGTCGTCATGATGGAAATGATCCACAACATCGCCATGCACCACGGCGGCATTTCGGTGTTTGCCGGCGTGGGGGAACGCACCCGGGAAGGCAACGACTTGTACCTGGAGATGAAACACTCCGGCGTGCTGCCCAAGGCCGCCTTGATCTACGGACAGATGACCGAGCCCCCCGGGGCCCGGGCCCGGGTGGCCCTTTCCGCCCTCACCGCGGCGGAATACTTCCGGGACGAAGAGGGTCAGGATACCCTGCTCTTTATTGACAACATCTTCCGTTTCACCCAGGCGGGCTCCGAAGTGTCGGCTCTCCTGGGCCGCATGCCCTCCGCCGTAGGTTACCAGCCCACCCTGGGCACCGACCTGGGCGAACTGCAGGAGCGCATTACTTCCACCAAGAAGGGTTCGGTCACTTCAGTACAGTGCATTTACGTGCCCGCGGACGACCTGACCGACCCGGCCCCGGCCGCCACCTTCGCCCACCTGGACGGCACCGTGGTGCTCTCCCGGGCGCTTACCGAGCTGGGCATTTACCCGGCCGTGGACCCGCTGGACTCCACCTCCCGCATCCTGGACCCCCAGGTGTTGGGTGAAGAGCATTACTATGTGGCCCGGAACGTGCAGCAGATCCTGCAGAAGTATAGGGATCTGCAGGATATCATCGCCATTTTGGGGATCGACGAACTCTCCGACGAAGACAAGCTTACCGTGGCCCGGGCCCGGAAGATTCAGCGCTTCCTGTCCCAGCCCTTCTTCGTGGCGTCCACGTTCACCGGCCAGGAAGGCAAGTTTGTCTCCGTGCCGGACACCGTGCGGGGCTTCAAGGAAATCATTGAAGGCAAGCACGACGACCTGCCGGAGCAGGCCTTCTATATGGTGGGCGGCATCGAAGAAGCGGTGGCCAAGGCCGAACGGCTGGCGGCTGCCTAAGGCAGGAGGGGACAAAAGCCCATGGCAGAAAAACAACTCCTGTTGGAGGTGGTGACTCCCGACCGCCTGGTGTTGTCTACCGAGGCGGAAGTGGTGGTGTGCCCCGGGGTGGAAGGCCAGTTCGGCGTCCTGGTGGGCCACATCCCCTTCCTCAGCGCCTTGGAGATCGGCGAGATGTATTATAAGGCCGGCGGCAAGACCGAGTATCTGGCGGTGAGCGGCGGCTTTGCCGAAGTCACCGGCGCCAAGGTCACCATCGTGGCCGAAGCCGCGGAGCTGGGCCACGAGATCGACGTGGAGCGGGCCAGACGCGCCCAGGAACGGGCCGAGAAGAGAATGGCCGCGGGCAAGACCGCGGACCTGGACTGGGCCCGGGCCGAAGCGGCCCTGCGCCGCTCCCTGGTCCGCGCCAAGGTGGCGGCCCGGTAACGTCCCCTTAACTTGATAATCAGCCAAAAGGCAAGCCTGGTTTTCCAGGCTTGCCTTTTCATTTTTACAAAATCCCCATTTTTATATATCTTATCCTTATCACAATGAGAAATATTGGACTTGACCGCGGCCGGACAATCATGAGGAAACGGCAGCCGCAGGCTCTAGCCTGCGGCTGATAGCAATCGCAGGGTGCGTCTTACGCTTTGGAAAGCCGGGAAGAAAGGCCCAGGCCGAATCCTGCGGCTGCCACCCAAAGATAAAATAGTTATTCAGGCACATCTGCGCGCCGTATGGTGCGTTAATGGCATGAAGGGTGCATGAAGGTTAAATGATGGAAACTATAAAGGATAGCACCACCGCCATCATCCTGGCCGCGGGGCTGGGGACCAGGATGAAGTCCAGCCGGCCCAAGGTGCTGCATGAGATTTTGGGCCGGCCCATGTGCGCCTATCTGATTGACACCCTCAAGTCCGTCGGGGTGGCGGACATCGTCCTGGTGGTGGGCCACCAGGCGGAACTGGTTCAGGAGGCTTACCAGGATTACGGGGTGCGCTTCGTGGTCCAGGAGCCGCAGTTAGGCACCGGCCACGCGGTGCAGGTGGCCGTGGCCGCGGTGCCGCCTTCGGCCGAAACCGTGATGGTGCTCTGCGGTGATGCGCCGCTGATCTCCGGGGAAAGCATCCAGGCCCTCTGCCGCCTGCACCGGGAGCGTGGCGCGGCCGTGACCATCCAAACCGTGGAACTCCCCGACGGGCTGCACTACGGCCGGGTGGTGCGGGATGCCGAAGGTCGGGTGGAAGCGGTGCTCCAGGCCAAGGACGTGAAGGACCGGCCCGAGATCCTGGCCATCCGGGAGATCAACACCGGGGCCTATTGCTTTGAGGCGGAGTTTCTGAAGCAGGGGCTGCAACTGATTTACCGGAGCCCGGTCACCGGCGAAATCTACCTCACTGACCTGATCCAGATCGCCCGGGAACAGGGCAGGGGGGTGGAAGCCCTCCTCGACCCGGACCAGGAAAACCTCCTGGGCATCAACAGCCGGGCCGAACTGGCCGCCGCCGCCAAGACCCTGCAGCGCCGGATCAACGCCCGGCACCTGGATGCGGGCGTCACTCTGATGGACCCGGAAACCAACTATATTGAGCCCAAGGTCACCATCGGCCGGGACACCATCATCTACCCCAATGTCTATCTCCAGGGCCGCACCGTCATCGGCGAAGACTGCGTCATCGAGCCCAACGTCAAGATCGCCGACTCGGAGCTGGCCGACGGCGTCCTGGTGAAGATGGGGAGCGTGATCACCGAAAGCTGGCTGGGCCCGGGGGTGCAGGTGGGACCCTACTCGCATCTCCGGCCCTTGAGCGACCTGCGCGCCGGCGCCCGGGTGGGCAACTTCGTGGAAGTGAAAAAATCGGTGCTTCACGAAGGCGTCAAGGCCAACCACCTCACCTACCTGGGCGACGCCGAAGTCGGCGCCGGCACCAACGTGGGGGCCGGCACCATCACCTGCAACTACGACGGGGTCAAGAAATATAAGACCATCATCGAGGACGGGGCCTTCATCGGCAGCAACACCGCCCTGGTGGCGCCGGTGACGGTGGGGGCCGGGGCTTACATCGGCGCGGGTTCCACCATCACCAAGGACGTGCCGCCGGGAAAACTGGGCATCTCCCGGGCCCGCCAGGTGAACCTGGAGCGCAGGCTCATCGGACAGAAGAAAAAAGAGTAGCCAGTAGCCAGTAGACAGCAGTCAGGGGCCGATTTTTACGTTTGAGATTCTTGTGAAAACAGAATCTCAAACGAAAAACGCAGAACGAAAAACGGAAAACGAGGAAGCAATGTGCGGCATCATCGGTTATCTGGGGCCCCAGGAGGCCATGCCCATCATCCTGGACGGCCTTAAGCGCCTGGAATACCGGGGATATGACTCGGCGGGAATGGCGGTCATCCAGGACGGCGGCCTGGCCATCCGCCGCAGCCTGGGAAAGCTCCTGGAGCTGGAAAAATTGTTGCACCGGGAGCCCCTTTTCGGTCAGGTGGGCATCGGCCACACCCGCTGGGCCACGCATGGGCGCCCTTCCGAAACCAACGCCCACCCCCATGTGGTGGGATCCATCGCGGTGGTCCACAACGGCATCATTGAAAACTACCTGGAGCTCAAAGAGGGGCTTATCAAGGACGGGCACCATTTCGCCTCGGACACGGACACGGAAATCATCTCCCACCTCATCGTCAAGCATCTGGGACGGGGAGCCGAGTATCTGGAGGCGGTGCGGCAAACCTTGAAGGAAATCCGGGGCTCTTACGCCCTGGCCATCGTCAACTCCAAAGAGCCGCGGATGTTAGTGGCGGCCCGCAGAGAAAGCCCCCTCATCCTGGGGCTGGGGGAGGGCGAATATTTTCTGGCCTCGGACATCCCCGCCATCCTGCCTTATACCCGACGGGTGATCTTCCTGGAGGACCATGACCTGGTGGTGGTGCGGGAGGGCGAGTTCCGGCTGCTGAACGACGATGGCAACCCCGTGGAGCGCGCGGTGCACACCATCACCTGGAGCCCGGCAATGGCGGAGAAAGCGGGCTACAAGCACTTCATGCAGAAGGAGATTTTCGAGCAGCCCCGGGCCCTCATTGACACTTTCCGGGGCCGCATTGATCCGGACCAGGGTGAAGTGGTGCTGCCGGAGATCACCCTGGGCACGGACGAGATCAAGAAGCTCCACAAAATCTTTCTGGTGGCCTGTGGCACCTCGTTTCACGCCGCCATGGTGGGGAAATTCCTCATCGAGTCTTTATGCCGCTTGCCGGTGGAAGTGGACCTGGGAAGCGAGTTCCGCTACCGGCACCCCTTAGTGGATGCGCAGACGCTGCTCATTCCCATTTCTCAATCCGGGGAGACCGCGGACACCAGGGCGGGACTGAACGCAGGGAAGGAATTGGGGGCCAGGAGCCTGGCCATCGTCAACGCAGTGGGCTCCAGCATCGCCCGGGAAGCCGATTCGGTCTTTTACACCCACGCGGGGCCGGAGATCGGGGTGGCCTCCACCAAGGCCTTTACCACCCAACTGGTGGCCCTTTACCTCATCGGCCTGTTTCTGGCCCAGTGCCTGGGGAGGATGCCCCGGGCGGAGTTGCGGCACCGGTTGAGCGAGTTGCTGAAGCTGCCCACCTGGGTCCAGGAGACCCTGGACCGGGACCACGATATCCGGGAAGTCGCCCGGCAATACATGACAGCCCAAAACTTTCTCTACCTGGGCCGGGGCCTGCACTACCCCATCGCCCTGGAAGGGGCCTTGAAGCTCAAGGAAATTTCTTACATCCACGCGGAAGGATACGCCGCGGGGGAGATGAAGCACGGCCCCATCGCCTTGATCGATGAAAAGATGCCGGTGTTGGTGCTGGCTACCCGAAGCCCGGTGCTGGAAAAGATCCAGGGAAACATCGAAGAAGTGGCGGCCCGGGGTGGACGGCTCATTGCGCTCACGGAAGCCGACAACTTCCAGGTGCAGGAAAGGGTGGAGAGGGTCATCGAGGTGCCGGCGGTGCCCCTGGAGCTCTCGCCCATAGTGCTGGTGACGCCGTTGCAGCTCCTGGCCTACCACGTGGCGGACCTGAGGGGCACGGACGTGGACCAGCCCCGCAACCTGGCCAAGAGCGTCACGGTGGAGTGAACTTGGCGCCTTGGCGTCTCTGGGAGAAAATATTCTCACGCAAAGGCGCAAAGAACGCAAAGAAACTAGTTCCTGACCAGGACAAACCGCGGGCGGCGGATGGATTCGTGGTGGCAAAGGGGACAGCGGGAAGGCGTGGTGAGCCGCTCCCTTTTCTTGAACACAAAACCGCAGTGCTTACACTCCGCGGGGATAAGCAGGAACCGGAGGCCGGGCCCCGGCGCCCGGGCGATGTGTTCCAGGTGCTCCAGCACCTCCTTTTCCGGGAGGGACAGCAGACGTGAAAGCTCCAGGCTGGAGAGGGTTTCTTCCTGCAACAGCTCCTTGATGGCCTGACGGGGGGTGACCATATTTCTTCGATTAAAGCTCTGCCTGTCGCCCCGGATCTCCCCGCCGGCAAACTGGCCCACTAGGCGAAGTCCTGGCCGAGGGCAAGTTATGGCAGAAATGCACCACCACGATCCCTGCCCCAGGTGTCAAGAAAGCGTGGTGTATCGCCTGCCGCGGCGGCCCTGGATGCGATGGCTGCCGGCCAGCAAATATTATGAGTGCAAAGGGTGCGGGGCCCGGTTTCTCGCCATCCGCGGCCGGGCCATCCGGCTCCCCGGCCGGAGGCAACGGCGGCCAAAGGAAGATTGAGGCCACTCAGGCGCACCATGCTACCGGGTGATAGGTCCGCAGGCGATACGGGCGCCCGCGTTGCCCGCCGGGTCGGTCATGTCGTCATCCGGATTGGCATGGATCACCAGGGAAGTTCCACCCTCCTGGAAGAGGGAATTTTTCCCCGGCTTCAGGGTGACCAGGGCTGCCACAGTCTCATAGGACCCTTTGCCGTCGGCGCCCACGGTTAAGTTAGGCAGGTCGCCGGCGTGGGGCCCCTGGGGATTTTTCAGGCCGTGCTTCTTGTCGAAGGGGTTGAAGTGGCCCCCGGCGCTGGCAAAACCCGGGTGGTCACACATCGACTTCTCATGAATATGAATGGCGTGGACCCCGGGAGGCAGGTTTTCCACTTTCACGGAGATCTTCACTCCCTGGGGGGTTTCTGTAAGGGTAGCTTCGCCGACTTTCTGGCCTTGGTCGTTGATCAGCACCGCCTTGGCCGGGGGCGGGGCGCTCTCGCCGCAACTTAGGATCGCCAGCGCCAGAATCACACCCAATGCCATCGCCAAGAATCTGAACTTCATGGTTTTCCTCCTTATCCGGTTTTCTCCACGAACCACCGGACTGCTGTGGGCTGAAGGGGGTTTAATCTTCATTCAAAATAAGACCGGAAGAGAAATTATCCACCATTAGGGTAAAGATTTCGCGGTCCAGGCTGGATATTGACACCCTTGCCCCGGTGATTAACTTGGGGAAGAGCCTAAAGGATGTGGAAGCAGGGTTGCCACCGGAGACAGTGGAGACGGCAACCTGACCGAGGAAACCTGGAAAAATCCACTCTACCCCATGCAAACCGGAGCGGCCAGCGTCCGCCCGCCAGATTTCCTGCAACCGAACGATTCCATCAGCGATCCGACTACGGGGGTTTTCCTAACATTCTTGGGCGCCAAACCCTGACAAGGGGCTCAAAATCCTGTAGCAAAAGTTAGATGAGGAGGCGACATGAAAAGAACATTTAATTTCCGGCTCTGGATGTTGGTCATGACAGTGGGCGCCGCACTGGTGCTTCCCGCTGCGGGCCTGGCCAAGGAAAAAATGGAGGGGATGCACCACCAGGAATGGAAGGCCAGGCTGGCCAAGGAACTGAAACTCACCCCGGAAGCGGAAAAAAAGTTTATGGCGGTGGCCGAGAAGTACGACAAATCCCGCAAAGACATCTTCGAGGAGTTGAAGAAATCCCAGGGAGAATTGCAAAATGCCCTGGCCGCGGCCAAACCCGATGAAGCCAAAGTCAAGGACCTGGTGAAAAACATCACCGCATCCCAGGATAAGCTGCTCAGCACCTTCAAAGAAGAACGGGATGCCGAGATGGCCCTGCTGAGCCCCATGGACCAGGGAAGCTATCTCCAGATCCTCCACAAGTGGCGCCAGGAGATGTACGAGAAGCATATGAAAGGCGAACCCCCCAAGGGGGAAATGGAAAAGCAAGCCGGGCCGGAGAAAAAGTAAAGCCTGGCCCCGGCATTCGGTTGAAATGAACTTCTTCACAACGGGGGGGCGGGAGTAAAAGCCCGTTCCCCCGAAATTTGTGCGACTGGTGGGGTGCCCAGCCAAATGGTTTACCCCCCGTTGAAAGCCGGGGCTTGAACTACTTGGACGCCGAGGAGCGCCGCCAGGGTCGCAGCAGACTGGTGAGGAAGTAAATCAGGGACAGCACTAAAACGATGGTGGCGCCGGATGGAAAATCGACTCCATAGGAGAGGGCCAGGCCGCCCACCGTGGAGGCCACCGCCACCCCTGCGGCCATCCGGACCATGCCTTTAAACTGCCGGCTGAGGTTCTGGGCGATGGCCCCGGGGATCACCAGCAGGGCCGAAATCAAAATGATTCCCACCAGATAGATGGAAACAATAACCACCAGGGCCATAAGCACCAGGAAGAGATAGCGCAGGGCTTTCACCGGCACCCCGCTCACCCAGGCCATCTCCTCGTCAAAGCTGAGGAAGACGATCTCTTTGAAGAAAAATCCCAACAAGGCCAGAACCACTGTGGTTACCAGCAGGATCTGAAACAGTTGGCGCTCCCCGATGGCCAGGATGTTGCCGAACAGAAAACCGAACACGTCCACGTTGTAAGCCCGGGACAGGTGCAGGAAAACCAGGCCTAAGGCCATGGAGGCGGCGAACAGGATGCCGATGGCGGTGTCTTCCTCCACCCGGGTGCGGGTGCTGGCCCACTCGATGAGGACGGCCACCAGCACCGCAAAGGCGATGCCGGTGAACAGCGGGTCCACTCCCAGGAGGAACCCCAGGGCCACGCCGCCGAAGGCCGAATGGGAAATGCCCACCCCGATGAAGGCCATGCGGCGCAGCACCACGAAACTGGACAGAGTTCCGCACAGCAGGCTCACCAGGACGCCCGCGGCCAGGGCCCGCTGGAGGAAACCCAGGGTAAGCAGGTCAGTGGTCATCCTGGGCCTTCACCACCCGGTGCGGGATTTCACCATGGAAAAGATACTCGATGCTGCAGCCGAACGTGCTCTCCAGACCCAGCCGGCCGATGGGCGGAGGCTGGTGGACGTGGATTTTGCGGTTGATGCAGATGACGTCGTCAACGTGGCGGGCCACGCCGCCGATGTCGTGGGACACCACCAGGACCGTGAGGTTCAATTTTGCCTTGAGGCCGTGGATCAGTTCGAAAACCTCGTCCTGAACGCAGACGTCCAGGGAGACGGTGGGCTCATCCAAAGCCAGGAGCCGGGGCTCGGTGCACAGGGCCCGGGCGATGAAGACCCGCTGCTGTTCGCCCCCGGAGATTTCGCCGATAAGGCGGTTGGCCAGGTGGGGAATACCCAGTTGCTCGAGCTGGCTCAGGGCCAGGTCCCGGTCCCGGCGGCTGGGGCGGCGTCCCAATCCGATGCGGCCGTAGCGCCCCATGAGGACTACGTCCAGCACCGAGACGGGGAATGCCGGGTTGGATAGGGGGCGCTGGGGGAGATAGCCCACCCCCTGGCCATGGAGACGCACCTTTTGGGGAGGCTGCCCGAAGACCTCGACCTCGCCCCGCACCGGCTGCACCAGTCCCAGGATCACCTTGATCAGGGTGCTCTTCCCCGCGCCGTTAGGTCCCAGGATGCCCACGTACTTGCCGGCCTCGATCTCCAGGTTGATGTTGTCCAACACCGCCAGGCCATCATAGGTGACGGTGACGTCGCTGAGTCTTACCGCGAGTTCGCCCATGGCCGGGTTCTCACTTCATGGCTTCTTCCATAACGGCCAGGTTGTGCCGCATGAGTTGGAGATAATCGGATCCGTAAGGTGGCCGGCCGCCGATGGGGTCCAGCATGAGGACCTTGACCCCGGCTTCCCGGGCCACGGTTTCCGCCACCCGGGGATTGAGCTGGGGTTCGGCGAACACCACCTTGAGGCCCAGTTCCTTAACGAACTTGACGATTTCCTGAAGATGCCTGGGAGTGGGCTCCCGCCCCGGGGCCGGCTCCAGCACGCCGGCTTCTTTGAGTCCGTAACACCGGGCGAAGTAAGCAAAGGCGGGATGGAAGGAGATAAAGGCCCGGGTGCGCCAGCCGGCGACGCGGCTCCGGATTTCCAGGTCCAGATCGTTCAGGGCTTTCAGGTAATTGGCAAGGTTGGACTCGTACCGGTCGCGGTGTGCGGGGTCCGCCACCACCAGGGCCCCGGTGATCTTCCGGCAGATATTCTGGGCCAGCAGCGGGTCAAGCCAGATGTGGGGGTTGCCGGCGCCATGCTGGTGGCCCTGGTGCTCTTCCTTCCGGGTTTCCTCCCCAGGGTGCTCTTCCACCTCCCGAATCAAGGGGATATCCTGGGCCGCCTCCACCACCACCAGGTCTTTCTTTCCCCGGGCGGCCAGGAACCGCTGGGCCCAGGGCTCCAGGCCGGCGCCCACGTAAACAAAAACCCTGGCGTTAAAGGCTTTCGCCATTACCGAAGGGGCCGGCTCGAAGGCATGGGGGCTGGCGCCGGGGGGGATGAGCACCCGGACATCCACCAGGTCCCCCCCCAACTGACGGCAGAAGTCTCCCAGGGGGAGGATGGTGGCGGCGACCGGGAGGGGGCCATGGTCCGACTTCCCAGGCGCAGCTCCTGCCGGCTGCGGCAAATTGGCCAGGAGCCAGCCTGCCAGGAGTGCGGCCGTCAACCCGGAGATACGTCTTGACCGGCGAAGGTTAGCAGAAAGGCTTGAATCTTCCATATGCAACCCGGTATCTTTGTTCGCCCCCCCATAGCCAGGAAAACCTGGCAACTTTCAACGCGGTTCAGCGGTTAGGGAATTTCCCGGCACTTGTGGCAGAGACCTTCCACCCGGATGTCGATGTGGTCGGCCCGGTTGCCCAGGGGACCCTGCAACTCCGTCCACATCTGCCTCAGGGGAGCCGGGTCCAGGCACTGGACTTCCCGGCAGGACTGGCAGTGGAAATGGGGGTGTGGCGGGTGATGCTCGCAGGCCAGCTCATAGTGGCAGGCGCGGCCCCCCAGGACCAGGCGGCGGATGATGCCTCTCCGGGTATAATCCTCCAGGATGCGGTACACCGTGACCTTGTTGACCCGCTGCCCGCTCCGGATAACGGCGAGAATCTCCTGGGCCTTGAGGGCCCGGGGCGCCGCACCCAGGATCTCCAACACCGCCAGGCGCATGGGGGTGGGACGCAGGCCTTGGGCGCGAAGCCACTGGCGAAAATCACACCGGTCTTCCATGCGCAGCTTACCCTCGAAAATAAACTCAGTTGCGAATATAATAATTTCTAATGATTTGATGTCAAGTCCGGAGCGGCGAGCAGGCAGGCTTTCTCCGCTCCTGCCCTGATTGGAGGATCACCAGGTTGGTGCTGCCCGGACTTAAGGTGCTCCCCCAAGAAAGTATTCTTCTTTTCCGGTAAAGTGAAAAAAGGTGAACAAAAAATTGAATTAAAGGAAAATAAATTAATGAGTTGAGAATTCAGTAAGTTAAGCTGATTTTACCAGACGCTGGCAAACCATCGGTTTAAAAAGTTGAACTGGAGATTTTACAGCATTAGCAGATAAGCTGTGATATTTACGGGGTAATCTCCTAATCCGAAGTTTGGCATGGATACTGCATATTATCTTGGCAGTATATGGACCCTATTAAGGTACCCACATCCCCCCCTTAATCAAAGTTCATATACCATTTTCTCCTTTCACCGACTGGCCGGGTTCCTCCCCCACCCGGCCAGTATTTTTTTGATCCCGGGGTATGATTGGGACACCCGGCCACCGGTTCCGAAGTGCCCGTCCGCCTGACAAATTTTTAAACCGGGTGGGACAGAAGGGGGTCCCTTACGCCCACAAAGACGCATATCCGCGGTTTTCGGTAAAAATTATTGAACTAAAAATCGCCGGGCGGAGCTTCCTGATTTGGGTAATTCGTTGATATCTGGAGCAGAAGTTATAAAATTAATTGTGGCACAAATTCTGCATATACAATACAATGAGTATGAACGATTAAGGTTCCCCCCCAATCCACCTTAATTGCGTTCATATCAGTACGCTGGCCGGGTCTCCTCCCCCTTCCCGGCCAGTTTTTTTTTGCCTTAGGAGTTCTGCCTTCACTTCCGGCCAAAACCGGGGGAGCTCGCCTCCTCTGCTCCATTCGACTTCCAAAATCTGAAAGCCCCACCCAAATCAAATACTTCCCTGAGTAGGGGGCTACGTTACTAGGTACTTTTACCTATGGAGAATTGTGACTATTACCTAGGGGTAAATAGGTATTTCTGACAGTTTTCTCAGGGGATGATGATTGTTAACCTTCTGACAAACGGCGGTTTGGCAAATAACGAAGTTGCCAATAACGGCAGTTAACCCGAGACCGATTGAAGCCTAAACCTGAGGCTGGGGAGGAATATATGACCAAGAACCGCTTATTGTTATTGGGTCTGGCAGTCGTCGCCCTGCTCATCCTGGCGCCGGCGGCCCAGGCAGACATCTTTACGGATACCTTTACCCTGGGGCTTCCCAACAATCAGCTTTCCAGTTGCTCCGGGCCCTATGCCACCTTGGATGTGAGTCTGAATACCGGTACCCACGTGGCCACTTTCACTTTTACCCGCCTGGATTCGTATCTGATGGGCGACGGCAGCGCGGTGGGCGTCAACCTGGCGGGCGACTTTTCCGCTCTGTCGTCCTTCAGCGCCAACAACCAATTCGGCAACCTGCAGACCTTGACCAGGGCCGCCATACCCTCCCAGGTTGACGGTTTCGGGACTTTCAACCTGGTTTACGACGCGGCCAATTTCGGGCCGGACAATCGCTTCATCACCATCTCTTTCAGCGCCACCGACACCGGGACATTTGACTGGACCAGCATAGCCAGCCTGTTTGCCCCCAGCGGCGGCGGTAACGGCGGGTTTTTTGCGGTCTCCCACATCATGTGCCCGGACGGCACCACGGGCTATGCCGCGGTCCCCGTCCCCCCCACCGTTTACCTGATGGGCTCGGGGCTCCTGGGGCTCGCCTGGCTCAGATGGAGAAGGAAAGGTTAACCGGCACCGGATAATATCTAAACCACCGTAAGCCCGGACCCCTGCGGGGGTCCGAATTTTTTTTAGGCCCGGTGATAAGGGAGGAGACGAGCTTGAGAGTCAACAACTTCCTGGGCCTCCAATTTTCTTATCTGGAACATGAACTTAGATGCCCAAATTGTCGATAAGTGGAGATAGAGACGGTTTGCCGAGATGGTGAAAGGCTTCATTCCGGCAAAGAAAAGTTGGGAAAGAATTCTAATTCACCTCCGTCATTACAATTTTAGGTGGGGCTAGGCACTTTTACCTAAGATAAACCCAGAACTTTTACCTAGGGTAGACTAGGTAATTTTGACAGTTTTCCAACATGATCATGATGGTTACGTTATTCCAGAACCCAACCGCGGTGCCGCCAGGCAATGGCGATGACGCCGACAATAACGTCATTAAAGCAAATAGTGGGAAAAGATAAAGTTAAGACCGGGAGGCGGAACGTGACCATAAAACGGACTTTTCTGGCATTGGCAGTCATGGCGGTGTTCTTATTGCCCCTGATGGCGCAGGCCGTAACAATAATCGGGACGGAAACTTTAACCCTGGGCGTGCCCAACGACGACTTGGCCAGTTGCCCGGGGCCTTATGCCACGGTGGGGGTGACCCTTTTCGACAACGACACGGCCCAATTTGTCTTCACTGCCCTGGATTCGTATGCCTTCGGCGCCACCAAGGCCATTGGCCTCAACCTGAACGGGCCCTTCACCGCCCCGGCTACGGTCAGCACCACTGGAGGCGGCGCCCCCACTATCACTCTGGTTCCCCCTCCACCCCATTCGGGTCAACACCAGATGGATGGTTTCGGGAATATGAACCTGGTTTACAAATCGCCCAATTTTAGCCCATCGGGCCAGTTTACCGGGGCGACCTTCACGGTTGCGGGGAACTCGTCCTGGACCAGTCTCGCTAACTTGTTTGCTGCCAGTCTAGGCCTGGACGCCCAGTATTTCGCCGCGGCCCACATCAGGTGCGCCGATGGGGATACCGGCTTCGCCGGAAATGGTCAGGGAAACCAGGTCCCCGTACCCCCGGCGGTTTATTTGCTGGGGTCGGGATTGGTGGGGATGGCCTGGCTGAGGTGGAGAAGGAAATCTTAGTTCACGCTCCTGATAAGGTAGAGCAATCATCGTTACAGATCGGGCCCCCGGGGGGCCCGAATTTTTTGGGGAAAACCGCCGGGAGAATTGCCGGAATATGATCTTTTAGGCCAGGTAAGGTTGCCTGACCTTGGGGAGCGGCGGACCGGTCAAGCGGCCGGACCCGGCCCGGGCTCGCCCTTCAGCTCCAGGATCTTGCGGTAGCACTCTTCCTCGGTGATCCGGTCCCCGAAAAAATCTTTGAGGATCATGATAAAGGGATGGGTGGTGAAAAGTTCCTGGAGGGCCACCCGGTCGCCCAAGTCCGGGAAGGGGAGGGGGATTTGAAAGTGCCGGGCGAGTTCCCGGAAGACCTCCAGTTGCTGGATTTCCGCCTGCCGCATCTGGGCTTCCACCTGAAACAGGAGTTTGCGCAGCCGGGCGAGATAATCCTCCCGCTCCCGGTAATCCCGGCCTTTGTGCCGGAGAAGGGCCAGGTGCTGCTGGCGCACCAAGGTGCTGAAAGAGATGATTTTGCTCATGGGGCCGGGGCTCCTGGTTAAAAAATTACCATCCAACCTTGCGGATTCAATAGAAAAAGGTTAATTTTTCCCGGTATGAGCGCTGAAGTCGATTTGGATTTCGAGAAAATGGGGGGTCTGCTGCCGGCCATCGTCCAGGACGCGGCCAGCGGCGAGGTGCTGATGCTGGCTTTCATGGACCGGGAGGCCTGGGAGCGCACCCTGGCCACCGGTGAGGCGCACTACTACAGCCGCAGCCGCCGCCAGCTATGGCACAAGGGCGCCACCTCCGGGCACGTCCAGCGGGTCAAAGAGATCTACCTGGACTGCGACCAGGACACGGTGCTGCTGAAGGTGGAGCAGGTGGGGGGCGCGGCCTGCCATACCGGTTACCGCAGCTGCTTTTACCGCCGCCGGGAGGGCCAGGACTGGCAACTGGTGGGCTCTCCGGTTTTTGATCCCAAGGAGGTGTACGGGGTTGGATAAGTTGAGATTGGGGCTCCCCAAGGGGAGCCTGGAACGGGCCACCCTGGAGCTGTTCCGCCGCTCCGGCTGGCATATACAGGTTAACGGCCGCAGCTATTTTCCCGACATCGACGATCCGGAGATCAGCTGCTCCATGTGCCGGGCCCAGGAGATGAGCCGGTACGTGGAGAACGGCACCCTGGACTGCGGCATCACCGGCAAGGACTGGATCATGGAGAACGACTCCAAGGTGACGGTGGTGGCCGATCTGATGTACTCCAAGTCCAGCCTCAACCCGGTGCGCTGGGTGGTGGCGGTGCCGGCGGACTCGGAGGTCAGGTCCATCCGGGACCTGGCCGGCAAAAAGATCGCCACCGAGCTGGTGAACTACACCCGGCGCTACTTCGAGCAGCGCCAGATTCCGGTCAGGGTGGAGTTTTCCTGGGGCGCCACCGAAGCCAAGGTGGCCGCCGGGCTGGTGGACGCCATCGTGGAGGTGACGGAAACCGGCAGCACCATCCGGGCTCACGGCCTCAAGATCATCCATGAGCTTTTTCAGAGCAATACCCAGTTCATTGCCAACAGCCAGGTCTGGGAAAACGACGCCAGAAAACGGGAAAAGATGGAGAACCTGACGGTGCTCCTATTGGGGGCGCTCCGGGCCGAACGCATGGTGGGCCTGAAGATGAACATTCCGGAGAAGCAGCTCAAGGACATCGTGGTCCTGCTTCCCAGCCTGCTGGCCCCCACCATCGCCTCGCTCTACGAGACCGACTGGTATTCGGTGGAAGTGGTGGTGAACCAGTCCGAGGTGCGGACGCTGGTCCCCCAGCTCATCCGGGCCGGGGCCCAGGGGATTATCGAATACCCGCTGCATAAGGTGATTTAAGCGGTTTTCGGTTTTCGCCGGAAAATAGATTGCCTAGGCAATCCCGGCGGTGCCAGAAGCTGGAAGGCAAACAGGCAGGGTCCCGAGACCATGCCTGTTGTTTTTTTGGCGAAAATAGAGGAAAAGGCAAGAGATACTGAATTCAGCATCCCAAATATTGACCAGAAAACAGAAAACCAACTATTTCTTCTGGGCCGCGGCTTTATTCTCGAGGATCTCGAGCCACACCGGGTCAACGAACCAGCCCAGGCTCTTGGCCTTTTTCATTTCATCCACCGCCTGGGCATATTTCTCCTGGTTTTCGTAAATCATGCCTATTTGGTAGTGGGCCCGGCCGAATTTGGGGTTCATCTCCAGGGCCTGATGGAAATCTTTCAGGGCCAGGTCGCGTTGACCCTTGGCGTAATAGACGACCCCCCGGTAGGTGAGGAGGGCCGGGTCCTTGGGCTTTAGCTTCAGAGCTTCGTTAAAGTCCTTGAGAGCCTGGTCGTAGCGGCCCTTCTGGCTGTTTTCGATGCCCTGGTCCACGTAGGTCTGGACCGTCTGGGCGGCGGCCAGGTTGGGGAAGAAGAAGAGCCAGGCCATGACCAGGCAGAGTAATTTTTTCACGGATTAGAGTCCTCCTCCGGTACGGGTTTGCAAATAGGCGGAAAGCCCCGGCTGCCAATCCTCATTTACTTCTCCCCCGCCGCCTTTCTCTTGATCATTTCGACGAAATCCATGTCCACCTTGTAGCCCAGGCTGCGGGCCTGCTGCAGGTCCTCCAGGGCCTTGTTATATCTGCCCAGGGTCTCATAAACCATCCCCCGCTGATAATAGGCCCGGCCGAACTTGGGGTCCGCCTGGATGGCCTGGTCAAACTCCTGGATGGCCCGGTCATCCCGGCCCTTGGCGTGATAAACCACCCCGCGGAAGGTCAGGATGGCCGCATCGTTGGGCTTGGCCTTCAGGGCCTGGGTGAAATCCTGGATAGCCTGGTCGTAGTTGCCTTTCTGACTGTTTTCGATGCCGCGGTCGATGAGGGCCTGGACCTCCTGGGCCCCAGCCAGGTTCGGCAGAAAGAATGACAGGGCCATAACCAGGCAGCACAATTTTTTCATTGATTAAAGACCTCCCGGGGAAATTGTTACCGCCGCTCCCGATGGTTCGAAATAAAGATGGCGGGTGCCCGCCCGGATATTTTTATATTAAGACCCGGGTTCAGGTCCCACAAGTCATCTCTTCATTACAAGACTGGCACTGCTTCAGGGGCGCCAACTCCTCCGGGGTGGCCGGGCGCACCTCCAGAACCCGCACCCAGTAGTTGAGGTCGTGGCCGGCAAAGGGGTGGTTCAGGTCCAGGATGACCGAATTTTCCTTCACCTCCCTGATGACCAGGGGGTATTCCGGCGGGAAAGGCAGGTTGGCGGGCAGCACCTTCTGCCCCGGCCTTAGTTCCATCTCCGGCGGGAACACCTTTTTGCTCCACTCCTGAATATTCTCCGGTTCATAGAGCCCAAAGGCCTCCGCCGCGGGAACCACAAATTCCACCTGGTCATGGACCCTTAAGCCCCAGAGGCGGCGCTCCAGGCCCGGCAGGAGTTCATTGCAGCCGGCCACAAAGGTCAGCAGGGCGGGGGCCTCAGCGGTCCCCCGGACCTCTTCTCCCGAATCCAGGCGCAGGCGATACTCCAGGCAGACATATTGATCTGGCGCGATGACGGACATCTCTTCCACCTTAAATTATGATATAATAAAAAGTTGATGGGAGGGCGTGCCTTATCGTGCCCCCCGTGCAAGGGCGCCAGGAATTGCGCCGCCACAATTATAACTTAATCTAAACGGCTTGTAACCTTAACGCCCAAAATGATTCGCAAGGCCAAGATTCACGAGGTGCCGGAGATCCGGCGGTTCCTCTCTGAGTTCGCCGCAGACGGCGGCATACTGCCCCGCACCCTGGCCGACCTTTACGGACAGTTGCGGGACTACTTTGTCTATCGGGAGGACGCCGGCGCCATCATCGGCGTGGCGGCCCTCCACATCTGCTGGGCCGGCCTGGGGGAAATCCGCTCCGTGGCAGTGCTCCCCGACCACCGGGGCCGGGGCGTCGGCTCCAGGCTGGTGCAGACCTGCTTGGAGGAAGCTCGGGTTTTGGGCCTCAGCGAGGTCTTTTTGCTCACCCTGGTGCCTGAATTTTTCAAGCGCTTCGGCTTCAAGACGGTGTCCCGGGATGAACTGCTGCCCATCGTCTGGGCCGACTGCGTCAACTGCGTCAAGTTCCCGGACTGCGATGAAATTCCCATGCTCCTGGAACTGGAAGCCCACAAATAGCACGGAGTGCCTCCATGGCGCCTTGGCGTGAGATGTATTTTCTCGCCAAGGCGCCGAGGCTTAAAGATTAAGAAAATCATGATTGATTATTTCCTTAAGAAGGTTTTCGGCAGTAAAAACGACCGGGAATTGAGGCGCCTGGCCCCCTTGGTGGATCGCATCAACGCCCTGGAGCCTCAATACCGGGAGCTTTCCGACCCGGCCCTCCGGGGCAAGACCGCGGAGTTCAGGGAGCGCCTGGATCGGGGGGAGCCCCTGGACGACCTGTTGCCCGAGGCCTTCGCCGCGGTGCGGGAGGCCTCCGTCCGGGTGCTGGGCCTCAGACCCTTTGACGTCCAGCTCATCGGCGGCATCGTCCTGCACCAGGGGAAAATCGCCGAAATGAAGACCGGCGAAGGCAAAACCCTGGTGGCCACCATGCCGGCCTATCTCAACGCCCTCAGCGGCGAAGGCGTTCACATCGTCACGGTGAACGACTACCTGGCTAAACGTGACACCCAGTGGATGGGGGGCATCCACCGCCTCCTGGGCCTCACGGTGGACACCATCGTGCATGGCCTGGACGACGCCCAGCGCCGCCGGGCTTACGCGGCGGACATCACCTACGGCACCAACAACGAGTTCGGCTTCGACTACCTCCGGGACAACATGAAGTTTTCCCTGGACGACTACGTCCAGCGGGACTTCAACTACGCCATTGTGGACGAAGTGGACTCCATCCTCATTGATGAAGCCCGCACCCCCCTCATCATTTCCGGCCCCGCGGAGGAATCCACCCAGCTTTACTATGTCCTCAACCAGGTGGCCCGCCAGCTCAAACGGGACCAGGACTTCACCGTGGACGAGAAGGCCCGCTCGGTGCTCATCACCGAGGATGGCGTAGCCCACGCCGAAAAGCTGGTGCGTCTGGACAACCTCTACGATCCCCGGAACATCGAGGTCCTGCACCACCTGAACGCCGCTTTAAAGGCCCAGAACCTTTTCAAACGGGACGTGGACTACATCGTCAAGGACGGCCAGGTCATCATCGTGGACGAGTTCACCGGGCGCCTCATGCCCGGCCGGCGTTACTCCGACGGCTTGCATCAGGCGTTGGAGGCCAAGGAAGGGGTGAAGATCGAAAATGAAAACCAGACCCTGGCCACCATCACTTTCCAGAACTATTTCCGCATGTACAGGAAGCTGGCGGGCATGACGGGCACCGCGGACACCGAAGCCGAGGAGTTCAAGAAGATCTACAACCTGGAAGTGATGGTCATTCCCACCCACAAGAAGATGATCCGCACCGATTACCCGGATGTCATTTACAAAACCGCGGATGAGAAATTCCGGGCCGTGGTGGAGGAGATCAAGGACTGCCATGCCCACGGCCAGCCGGTGCTGGTGGGCACCACCTCCATCGAGAAGTCCGAGCTCTTGAGCCGGATGCTCAAGCGCGAGGGCATCAAGCACGAGGTGCTGAACGCCAAGCACCACGAAAAGGAAGCCGAGATCGTGGCCCACGCCGGGCAGAAGGGCATGGTGACCATCGCCACCAACATGGCGGGCCGCGGCACCGACATCGTCCTGGGGGAAGGTGTGGTTGAGCGGGGCGGCCTCCACATCCTGGGCACCGAACGCCACGAGGCCCGGCGCATCGACAACCAGTTGCGGGGCCGTTCCGGCCGCCAGGGGGACCCCGGGACCTCCCGCTTTTATCTCTCCCTGGAAGACGACCTGCTGCGCATTTTCGGCTCCGACCGCATCAAGGGCCTTATGGGCCGCTTGGGGATGGATGACGGCCAGCCCATCGAGCATAAGCTGGTGAGCAACGCCATCGAGAAGGCCCAAAAGCGGGTGGAAGGCCACAACTTCGAAATCCGCAAGCACCTGCTGGAATATGACAACGTCATGAACAAACAGCGGGAGGTCATCTACGCCCAGCGCCGCCAGATCCTAAGCGGCGAAAATCTCCAGGAGGACATCCTGGAGATGGCCGAGGAGCTGGTGGAAGATCTGGTGGCGGAATACACCGGTGACCGGGTCCCCGAGGAATGGGACCTCAAGAGCCTGGAGGACGGCTTCCGGCGCCAGTTCGGCTTCCGGCCTGCCCTGCCGGAAGAGGTGGGAGACGGCGACCTCCAGGACCACTTCTTCGAGCAGGTGAAAGAGCGCTTCGCCGCCAAGAGCGAGGAAATCGGCCCGGAATTCTTCGCCCAACTCCAGCAGATGGTGATGCTCCAGATCGTGGACAACCACTGGAAGGAGCACCTCCTTTCCATGGACCACCTGCGGGACGGCATCGGGCTGAGGGGCTACGCCCAGGTGGACCCCTTAAGGGAATACCAGCGGGAGGGCTACGACGCCTTCATGGACCTCATCCAGCGCATCAAGGCCGACTCCGTGGGCGCTCTTTTCCACCTCCAGGTACGGCCGCACCAGGAGATCCCCGAAGAAGCCCGGCCCCAGGCCCAGCCTATGATGTACAGCCACAGCGACGGCGGCGGCGCCCAACCCAAGGAACGCCAGCAAAAGAAAGTGGGCCGCAACGATCCCTGCCCCTGCGGCAGCGGCAAAAAATACAAGAAGTGCCACGGGAAGTAAAGATTCACCAGTAAGGCGCCAAAGACACCAAGATTTTAAGAACAAATATCCAGGTTTTGGCGGCCCGCCGCCAAAACCTGATTTTTTTCTTGGTGTCCTTGTGTCTTTGTGGTGAAATAATTTACCGAGGACGAACCAGGGAATGGTAAGAATCGATCTGCGGCAAAGGCTGGCGCGGCTTTATCGGGCTTCCAGAGAACCGGCCATCGTGGAGGTTCCCGCCCTGAAGTTCCTGATGCTGGACGGCGCCGGCGATCCTGATAACTCTCCCCAGTTCCAGGCCGCGGTGGAGGCCCTGTTCGCCGTCTCCTATGCCATCAAATTCATGGTGAAAAAAGAAAAAGGGGTGGACTATGGGGTCATGCCTCTGGAAGGTCTCTGGTACACAGACGACCCGGCCGGGTTCAGCCGGGACCATCGAGATTTGTGGAAGTGGACCCTGATGATCATGCAGCCGGAGTTCGTCACCAGCCACCTGGTGTGGCTGGCCCTGGAAGACGCCGGCAGAAAGAAAAACCTGTCCGACCTGGCCCGGATGAAGTTTTTGAATTTCAAGGAAGGCCTGGCAGCCCAGATCCTCTTCCTGGGTCCTTACCGCGAACAGTGGCCGGCGGTGGCTGGACTACACGCTTTTATCAGGGAAAGGGGCTATCAACTACGGGGCCGGCATCACGAAATCTACTTGAGCGATCCCCGGCGGTCCGCTCCGGAGAAACTGCAAACCATCATCCGCCAGCCCCTGGAAGTTTAAAAAGATTCAACACCCCGCCATCAAGGCTTCAAACGCAAACCACAAACAGGTCTTGGCGGTTGACCGCCAAGACCTGTTTCATTTTTCCTTGGTGTTCTTGGTGTCTTTGTGGTGAAATTATTCCATGATTATTCCGGGATTTCGTTTTGCCGCGGCCGCCGCCGCCATCAAGAAGCCGGGGGTTCCGGACCTGGCCCTCATGGTGTCCGACACCCCGGCTGCGGCTGTGGGTGTCTTTACCACCAACCGGGTAAAGGCCGCGCCGGTGCTGATCACCCAAGAACGCCTGCGCCGGGGCCAGGCCCAAGCCATCCTGGTGAATGCCGGCAACGCCAACGCCTGCACCGGGCCCGAGGGCATCGCCGCAGCCCAAGAGACCACCCGCCGGCTCTCAGAGCTGCTTCAGGTGCCGGAGCGCCTGGTGCTGCCCGCCTCCACCGGGGTCATCGGCGCGGCCCTGCCGGTTGACCGCATCACCAAAGCCCTGCCGGAGCTGGTGCGGGGCCTCGATCCCGGGGGCCTGCCGGAGGCGGCCCGGGCCATCATGACCACGGACACCCGGCCCAAAACCGCTGCGTTTCAAGGCCAGATCGCCGGCCGGGACTTCACCCTGGCCGGGATGGCCAAGGGTGCGGGCATGATCCATCCAGCCCTGGCCACCCTGCTGGTCTTTCTGTTTACCGACGCCGCGGCGACCTCCAAGGTTCTGAAGAAATTGCTGCGTCAGTCCCTGGCAAAAAATTTTAACCGCATCACCGTGGACGGCGACACCTCCACCAACGACACCATCCTGTGGCTGGCCAACGGCCGGGCGGGAAATCCCCCCATCACCGGGGCCGGCCCGGAGATGGCGGCCCTGGGGGAGGCTTTGGCGCAGGTGATGGGGGACCTGGCCCGGCAGGTGGTGGCCGACGGTGAAGGGGCCCGCCATATCTTCCGGGTGGAGGTCAAGGGCGCGGCCAGCCCCGGCGAGGCCCTGAAAGCGGCCCGCACCGTGGCGCTCTCCCCCCTGGTGAAGACGGCCATGGCCGGGGAAGACGTCAACTGGGGGCGTATCATGGCGGCGCTGGGGCGCTCCGGGGCCCGTTTCGATCCGGAAAGGGTGGAGATCGCCTTCGGAGAGCATTACGTGGTCAAGCAGGGCCGGGGCCTGGGGCCTGAGGCCGAGGCCCGGGCCCAGCAAGTGCTAAAATCCGGCGATTTTACCCTGAATATCCACCTTAATGCCGGGGATTTTGCCGACTACTACGACACCTGCGACTATACCGAGGACTATATCCGCATCAACGCCAGTTACCGGAGTTGAGCGCAAGTAAATTTGACAAGCAGCTTCTCGATTATTAGTTTTAGCTAAGACAGGCACCTTCTCAGAGGTGGCCGGGGGCAGCGTCTTATGATCAAATGGATGGTCAGCATGGCCCTGGTTCTGGGCCTGGCGACTCCGGGATGGTCTCAGGTGTCCCAGCAATATGCCGGACCGGAGCTGCGTCCGCATGTCTTGCCTCCGGCGGGGCAAGTCTATCAAGCCGTCCCTCCCCAGCAGTTCGGTGAGTTTTCGGGCCAGCCCGGCAGATACCAGTATAACATCCCCCAATTCGGCACGTTGCCCAGCCAATATGGCCGGTCGATATTCGGCCTGCCGCCCGGTCAGTTCGGCCAGCCTTACGGTTATTTTGGCAGGCAGCCGTTTTACCGGCCGACGCTCCCGACCCCGAGCCCCATGGGCAGCCATGCCACCAGCAGTCAACCGGCCAGCCAACCGGCCAGCCAGCCGGCCAGTCAGCCCGCCAGCCAGCCCTTTACCCAACCTTCCAGTCAGGCGTTTAGCCAGCCGGCCAGTCAGCCCGCCAGCGCCCCAACAGGCCCGACGGCCAGCCCGGCCTCAGGCTACCGGGACATTCCGCAAGTACAGCAAAAATGAACCCGTAGCCGGGTTTCCGTATAAGAAGTATTTGGGTGCGGAAATTCGCGTCCCCCTCTGTTATTGGGAATTCCTGCAATTCAGGAAATCAGAAATCACTCTATGAAATTGGGAACTTAGGTGATTTTCAAGGGGATCTATCCCAGCTACCCGGATCTAAGACTTCGACCCTTCCGCAGTTGCCCGGCGCGGAGGCCGGCCACGGCTCCGGCGGCCGCTGATCAATTTGGTCAACTCCACCACCGGCAGCAGGGTTAGCCCCAGCCCCAAGGCCAGCAGCCAGTCCTGCCACCTCAAAGGCACAGTATGAAAGAGCCGGGCCAGGGGGTCCACCTCAATGACCGCCGCCATCAGACCCAAAGAGATAACCACCGCGGCGACGAGGAAGTGGTTCTTGAACACTCCCACCCTGAACAGCGACAGGCGATCCGAGCGGCAGTTGAAGGCGTTCGCCATCTCGGCCAGCACCAGGGTGATGAACACCATGGTCCGGGCCTGGACCAGCACCTGCTCCGGGTCGCTCAGGTTCCGGGGATTTCCGTAATAATACCAGGCGAAGAGGGGAATCAGGATGAGGGTGAGATAGACGGAAATGACTCCCAGCAGCCACGTCACCGTGGTGCTGAAGATTCCTTCCCGGGGCGGCCGGGGCGGACGTTTCATGATGTCCGGCGCCTTGGGGTCCACCCCCAGGGCCAGGGCGGGCAGGCCGTCGGTGGTGAGATTGACCCAGAGGATCTGCAATGCAATAAGCGGCAGGGGCAAGCCGATGAAGAAGGCCCCGGCGAGGACGAAGATTTCGGCTAAGTTGCAGCTCAGTAAAAAGATCAGGTATTTTTTAATGTTGTCGAAGATGGCCCGGCCTTCCTCCACCGCCCCCACCAGGGTGGCAAAGTTGTCGTCGGCCAGGATCATGGCCGCGGTTTCCTTGGTGACCTCGGCGCCGGTGAGGCCCATGGCCACCCCGATATCGGCCCTTTTCAAGGCCGGGGCGTCATTTACGCCGTCGCCGGTCATGGCTACCACTTCCCCCTGGCTTTTCAAGGCCTCCACCAGGAGCAGCTTGTGCTCCGGGGCCACCCGGGCGAAGACGCTCACCTTTTTCAGGGCCCTGCGAAGCTGGGCGTTATTCAGGTTTTTGAGTTCCGTCCCGGTGAGCACGGCCTGACTTTTCGCCCGCGGGCTTATCAGGCCCACCTCCCGGGCGATGGCCGCGGCGGTATCCGGATGGTCTCCGGTGATCATGATGACCCGGATGCCGGCCTCCCGGCAGCGCCGCACCGCCCCCTTCGACTCGTCCCGGGGCGGATCCATGAGGCCCACCAGCCCCACCCAGACCAGGTCCCGGTCCGGCTCGGAAGCCGGCTCGGGGACCGCCTCCAGGGGCCGGTAAGCCAGCCCCATGACCCGCAGCGCCTGGTGCCCCATGCGGGCCCCCGCGGCCATGATCTCTTCCCTGTCCTTATCCCCCAGGAGTTCCGCGGCGCTGCCTGTCATTTTCTGGACACACCTGGGGAGCACGCTTTCCGGTGCCCCTTTGACGCACATGAGGAAGCCCCGGGGAGCCTGGTGGATGGTGGTCATCCGTGTGCTTTCGGAAGAAAAGGGAATCTCCGCCACCCGGGGGAAAGAGGCCGCGGTTTCGTCCAGGTCCAATCCGGCCTTCCGCCCCAGGACCAGCAAGGCCGCCTCGGTGGGATCGCCCCGCACGGCCCAGCCGCCGCCTTCCGCTTCCAGGCGGGCGTCGTTGCACAGAATGGCAATGCGGGCTGCCTGCTTCAGCACCGGGTCGGCCCCGGGGTCAATCCGGACCCCGTCATCCCGAAATTCCCCCAGGGGCTCGTAGCCCGCGCCCCCCACTTCTATCTCCCTGCCATCCAGAAAAAGCCAGCGCGCCGTCATTTCATTCTTGGTGAGGGTCCCGGTCTTGTCCGTGCAGATGACGGTGGTGGAGCCCATGGTCTCCACTGCGGGCAGGCGTTTAACTATGGCCCGGCGCCGGGCCATGCGGGTGGTGCCGATGGCCAGGGCGCCGGTAACCACCGCGGGCAAGGATTCCGGCACCGCGGCCACCGCCAGGCTGATGCCCCAGAGAAGCATCTCCAGCCAACTGTGACCCCGGAACACCCCCAGCAGCGTGACCCCCGCGGCCACCACCAGGCAGATGACGCTGAGGACCCGGCCGGTGACCTGCATGCGCTTCTCCAGGGGCGTTTGTTCGTGGGACACCTCGGTGAGCATCCGGGCGATCCGGCCGAATTCGGTCTCCATGCCCGTGGCAGTGACCACGGCCCGGCCCCGCCCGTAAGTGACCACCGTGCCCCCGAACACCATGCATTTCTGGTCGGCAGGGCGGATGTCCGGCGCCGCCAGGGGGGCGACATCTTTGGAGACCGGGGTGGATTCACCGGTAAGCAGGGACTCATCGGTCTGCAGGTTTACCTGCTCCAGCAGCCGGGCGTCCGCAGCCACCCGGTCGCCGGTGTGCAGGACCAGCACGTCCCCGGGCACCACCTGCCGGGCCGGGATCAGGAGTTCCGTGCCGCCCCGGATGACCGTGGCCGTCGGCGCCGCCAGCTTCTGCAAGCCCGCGGCGGCCTTCTCCGCCCGGTATTCCTGGACGAAACCGAGGATGGCGCAAGCCAGCACGATGGCCAGGATCACATAAGCGTCCAGGTGCTCTCCCAAGAGCAGCGAGATCACGGTGGCCGCAATCAGGATGGCGATGAGCAGATTGCCGAACTGCCGCAGGAAAATCCACAGGGCCGAAGTTTTCTTAGCCGGAGCCAGTTCGTTGGGACCGAACCGGGCCAGGCGCTCCTGCACCTGCTCTTGGCCCAGGCCGTCGGGCCCGGAGTCCAGTCGCTCCAGGATCTCCTCAGGAGTTATGCAGTAGTAGAGGCTATTTTGCTCCGCCATGACAACTTTCTCTGGGCCAATCAAGATGCCCCGGGAGACCGGATGGTCTTATCTTCTGACGCTGCCTCATCATTTTAACGACAAGCCATTGGCCGGCCAAGGGAAAAGGGAATCTGAGCTTGCATCTGTTTCACTAAGTTCTTAATATCTGAACATCATGGCAAATTCCTGGATACCTTGCCTAACCCCTTTATTTCCGAGGAGCAGATAATGGACTACAAAGCTGCGGCCATGCAGTTGAAAGAAGCCATGCGCCTGAGGACCGAGCCCTTCGGGGTCGCATTTCTGAAAGATGCGGCCGCACTGCCGGAAAAGACGCGGCGGCCTTCCCAGGCTTTCGGCAAAAAAGTGACCATCTGCCAGGCCGTCACCCTGGCCCGGGTTTACGGCTGGCCGGTGGGCCTCACCCAGGAAGACCTGATCTGCATCCCCGGCATGCTGGCTTTCGGGTTTGCTCCGGCCGCGGACCCCATCCTGGAATTGGGGCAGCTTTTCTGCGAAGTGGGCTTCCATTCGAATCTGGGGCCGGCCCTCAAAGAGGTGGAGGCCTTGCCCCGCTTCGAACCCCAGGAGGTCAAGGCCATCTATCTCTGCCCCCTGGAGCGCCTGGCCCTGGACCCGGAGGTGGTCGTAGTTTACGGCAACCCTGCCCAGCTCATGCGCCTGGTCCAGGCCCTAACTTTCAGCCTGGGCAAACGGGTCCAAGGTGAATTCGGCGGCAAGGTGGAATGCAGCCAGTACCTCATCGGTCCTTATCGGAGCCAGGAGCCCGTGGTGGCGATGCCCGGCATGGGCGATCGCATCTTCTCCATGACCCAGGACGATGAGATGGTGTTGAGCCTGCCCCGGGGCTTGCTGGAAGGCGCCCTCCTGGGCCTGAAGGACGCGGCCCGGAAAATCGGGGCCCGTTACCCCATCACCGTATATCAGAATTTTACCCCGGCCTTTCCGCCGGCGTACCAGGAGCGGGCCAAGAAATGGGGGATTATCTAAAGACGGTTTGGCGTTTTTGGTTTTTAACTCTTTGCGTCTTTGCGCCTTGGCATGGTTGATGGTTAAGAGCCGGTAAGCGAGGAGCAGATCTATGACTTCACCCTCCTTTCGACCCATTGCCCTCCGGGTATTGCAGGAGCGCTACCTCCGCCGGGACCCCGGCGGCCGGGTGGTGGAAACTCCGGAAGAGCTTTTCCGGCGGGTGGCCCGGGGAGTGGCCGGGGCCGAAGCCAAATACGGCGGCGGCGAGGCGGCAGCCCACTGGACCCAGGTCTTTCACGACGTCATGGCCTCTCTGAAGTTCCTGCCCAACACCCCCACCCTGATGAACGCCGGACTCCCCAAAGGGCAGTTGGCCGCCTGCTTCGTCATTCCCGTCCAAGACGACATGCGCAGCATCCTGGAAGGGGTGCGGGACATGGCCCTCATCCATCAGACCGGGGGCGGCACCGGCTTCTCCTTCACCCACCTCCGGCCCCGGGGCGACCAGGTCCGGAGCACCGGCCGGGTGGCTTCCGGGCCCGTGGGCTTCATGCGCATCTACGACACCACCACCGAGGTGGTGAAGCAGGGCGGCCGCCGCCGGGGGGCCAATATGGGCATCCTCAACGTGACCCACCCGGACATCCTGGAGTTCATCAAAGCCAAGGCCGAATTGGGGATGCTCAGCAACTTCAACCTCTCGGTGGCGGTGACCGACGATTTCATGGAGCGGGTGGCCAAGGACGAGGCCTATGCCCTGGTCAACCCCCGCACCGGCCAAGAAGTGGGCCGGCTCCGGGCCAAGGAGGTCTTCGATCTCATCTGCAGGTACGCCGCCTTGACCGGGGACCCGGGGCTGCTTTTCCTGGACGCCATTGAGCGAGCCAACCCCACCCCGGAAGTGGGGAGGCTGGAGGCCACCAACCCCTGCGGTGAGCAGCCGCTCCTGGCCTACGAGTCCTGCAACCTGGGCTCCATCAACCTTGCCAAACTCACCCGGGGCACGGACCTGGACTGGGAGGAGTTGGACCGCCTGACGGCCCTCGGGGTCCGGTTCCTGGACGACGTCATTGACCAGAGCCACTATCCCCTGCCTCAGATCACCGAGATCACCCACGCCAACCGCAAGATCGGCCTGGGAGTCATGGGCCTGGCCGACATGTTCATCGAGCTGGGCCTGGCTTACGATTCCCCCGAAGCCCTGGAGCTGGGGGAAAAGATCATGGCCCGCATGGAGGCCGGAGCCGTGGCCGCCAGCGAGGCCCTGGCCCGGGAACGGGGGCCCTTCCCCAACTTTTTCCGGAGTCGCTATCACCAGGAGGGGAGGCCTCCCCGGCGCAACGCCACGGTCACCACCGTGGCCCCCACGGGCACCATCAGCATCATCGCCGGCTGCTCCAGCGGCATCGAGCCGCTGTTCGCGGTGGCCTACCGCCGCCGGGCCCTGGAAGGAGAGGAGTTCGACGAAGTCCACCCGCTGTTTTTGCGGAAGCTGCGGGAATTTGGGCTTGAGGAGGCGGAGTGGGTCCCCCGGGTCCTGCAAACCGGCCGGGTGCGCCCCTTCCAGGAACTGCCCCCGGAGCTCCGGCGGCTATTCCCCACCACCTTCGAGGTGAGCGTGGAATACCAGGTGAAGATGCAGGCCGCGTTCCAGCGCCACGTGGAAAACGCGGTCTCCAAGACCATCAACCTGGCCCCGGAAGCCACCGAAAAGGAGGTGGCCGAGGCTTATTGGCTGGCCTACAAGCTGGGACTGAAGGGCATCACGGTGTATCGTTACGGCTCCAAGCCGGGCCAGGTGCTGAGCCTGCCGCCCGAAGCCAAGGCCGTCACCCTGTCCCAGGAGTTCGCCGAAGAGTGCCGCCTCTGTTCGGTGTGATTTTATAGATAGCCGCGGTCAGCTTGCGAATTTTCGCAAAAAAGGTGCCACTGGAAACGAAAAAAATTCGTGAGGAGGGGGGCCGGGTGGCCCCCCCTTGATTTGGGGCTCGCTACGGGTGGCGATAGCCCAGGATCTTTTCCACTTCCTCGGCGTCCGCGTCCATGACGTAGGGGAGGCCCGTAACCTGGGCGGCCTCCCGGGTGAGGGCGAAAAGGTCGCTGCGGTCGAGGTGCTTCAAGGCGAACTTCCGGGCCCCGGCCATGAACTGCTGCAGTCCCTGGGTCATGCGGCTGAGATAGCTGTACATGCCGATGGCGCCCGCGGGAATGCGGCCGTATTCGCCCAGGGGGTAATCCCGGCGCAGGGTGGCGGCCTCGGCGAAATGCTCCACGTAAGCCTCCTTGCAGTCCCGTTCCTCCCGGAGGCACATCTGCTCCAGTTTCCGGCCTTCGTTGGTGCCCACCATGGCCGCGGTCATGATGGAACGGCCCATGCACACCAGCTTGACATAGGGCGCTCCCAGGGCCAGGGCCTTGAAGACGTGGTCTTCCAGGGACAGGCCGCCGGCGATGGCGCAATCCGGGACAAATTTCCCCTGCTGGGCCAGGTGGTGGCAGTATTCATAGAGCAGGGCCTCGAGGTAAACGGTGGGGATGCCCCATTCGTTCATCATGCGCCAGGGGCTCATGCCGGTGCCGCCGCCGGCGCCGTCCACGGTGAGCAGATCAATCTTGGCGTCCGAGGCGAACTTCACCGCCCGGGCCAGGTCCGCCGGGCGGTAGGCCCCGGTCTTGAGGGACACCCGCTTGGCCCCCACCCGGCGCAGGTTTTCCACGGTTTTGTGAAAGTCGTCTTCATCCACCATGCCCAAGCGGGAATGGCGCTCAAATTCCTTGATCCCCTTGGCGAAGTAGCGTTCTTCCGTGGCCGCGTCATGGGGGTCGGGCAGGACGATGTAGCCGCGGCTGCGGAGCAACTGGGCCCGCTCCAGGGTGTGCAGCTTGACCTCGCCGCCGATGTTCTTGGCGCCCTGGCCCCACTTGAGTTCGAAGGACTCCACCCCCAGCTTCTGGATGACGTATTCGGGCACCCCCAGGCGGGAGTCCTCCACGTTGGCCTGGACGATGATGTCGCCTTTGCCGTTGTACCAGTTCTTGAAGATCTTGACCCGGCGTTCCATCTCCGGGGAGCGGAGGACCCGGCCGCCCTTGATTTCGGCATTGGGGTCCATGCCGCAGACGTTTTCGCCGCAGACGATGATGATGCCGCTGATGGCCGCGCCGATGGCCATGGATTCCCAGTGCACCCGGGCGATCTCGGTGGAGCCCAGGGCCCCGGTGAAGGCGGGGAAGGCCAGTTTAACCTTGTCTTTAACGCCGATCTCGCAGGATACGTCCACACTGGGGAAAATAGCGACGTCGGAGTCGGCCTTGCAGCCCACCGCGCCGACGCAGGTGCCGTGGATGTTGATATGAGAGAAATCCACGGGATAGTCCTTGTCGCCTCCGGCAGTGACGTTGCCGAAGGGCTGGGGGTAAAGCATCTCCCGGCCCCGGATGGCGGACCGGCCGATTTCGCAGGGGCCGGGGCAGCTATCCAGGCAGGTGACGCAGATGCCGGAACCGGGGGAGGGCTTCACCCGGTTCTTGGTGAGGGTGGCGGGGCTCCGGTTGGGGTT
>Ga0315268_10001165_pt1 | contig 30264 bp, 31 predicted proteins | sample C1_top_MG_FD_204535 | JGI IMG/M metagenome (GOLD analysis project Ga0315268, IMG submission 204535) | Sediment microbial communities from Yellowstone Lake, YNP, Wyoming, USA - C1_top | ecosystem: Environmental > Aquatic > Freshwater > Lake > Sediment | place: USA: Wyoming | collected 2017-08-01
CCCCACTGCGGCGGTTCGATCAAAGCACAGATCAAGGCCACCACCACCACGCCGCACCATACCGTGAGCGCTTTCAGCGGCACCGAAAATTGCGCCGCTCGGCGCGTGAGCACATTGGTCAGCGCGAAAGCCATGCCGGCCGAAATGGCGATCCATTCCGCGCCGTTGCGCGGCCAGGGTTTGTCGAATTCGGGGCGCCACAACATCAGCAGCGCGCCGGCGAGCGCCAGCGCCATGATCCCTAACGCGGTTTTGGTCAGCCGCTCGCCCAGAAAATAGCGCGCGAAGAACACGGTCCATAAGGGCGCGAGATAAAATAAAAGCATCACGCGCACCACTTCGCCGTGAATCACCGCCACCACATAAGCGAGATTGGTCCAGCCCGCGGCCAGTCCGATCCAAATCAAGCGTGCCGCGCCCGGGGGGATGTCGCGCAAGGCATGGCGATACGCAATCAGCCCGATGGTCAAGGCAATCGCAAACACGATGAAGGTGGAGGCGATGCCGTTCACCCCCATGCCATCCAGCAGGCGGAACGGATACCACACCACGCCCCACACGGTGGCGCCGGTGAGCAATCCGGAGATGGCATAGAGGCTGCGGTTGGTCGGCATTCGGCTTACCCTTATAATGATGTTTTTATCCAGCGTGCTTCTGTGAATCCCGATCTCGCCCAGCTTCAACCCTACCCGTTCCAGCGGCTGCGCACGCTGTTTCACGGCATCACGCCGGCAGGGGATTTTACACCGATCAACTTATCCATCGGTGAACCCAAGCATGCCACACCGCCCTTGATCCGCGAGGCGCTGATTCAACATTTGGATGGCTTGGCGCATTATCCCGCGACCCAGGGCATGGATGGCTTGCGCACAGCCATCGCCCATTGGCTGGAGCAGCGCTACCGCCTGCCGCATATCAACCCGCAGACGCAAGTGCTGCCGGTAAGCGGCAGCCGCGAAGCCTTGTTCGCTTTCGCCCAGACTATCGTCGACCGTGCAAAACAGCCGATGGTGATCTCGCCTAACCCGTTTTATCAAATCTACGAAGGCGCAGCCTTGCTGGCCGGAGCTACGCCGTATTATCTCAACACGCTACCGAGCAAGGGCTATCGCATAGATTTCGCCGCCGTGCCGGAAGCAATCCTCAGTCGCACTCAGCTCGTCTATGTGTGCTCGCCCGGCAACCCCACCGGTAAGGTGATGACGCTGGAAGAGTGGCGCGAACTGTTCGCGCTCTCCGACCGCTACGGCTTCGTGATCGCCGCCGACGAATGCTATTCCGAAATCTATTTCGACGAAGCGCATCCGCCCCTGGGCGCGCTGGAAGCGGCACATCGGCTCGGGCGCAAAGATTTTGTTAATTTGGTCGTGTTCAGCAGCCTTTCAAAACGCTCCAATGTCCCCGGCATGCGCTCCGGCTTCGTCGCCGGCGATGCGCAAATCCTGGAAAAGTTTTTGCTCTATCGCACTTATCACGGCTGCGCCATGAACCCAGCCGTGCAACAAGCCAGCCAAGCGGCATGGCAGGACGAAGCGCACGTGATCGAGAACCGGCGCTTGTATCGTAACAAGTTCGCTGCTTTCAAAACCGTGCTGGCAGGAACCCTGGATCTCGAGATGCCGGACGCTGCGTTTTACTACTGGGTCAAAACGCCCATCGCCGATACCGAATTCGCGCTGGGCTTGCACCGGGATTATAATGTCACGGTTTTACCGGGTAGTTTTCTCGCGCGCGAGGCGCATGGCGTGAACCCCGGCGCGAATTTTGTGCGCATTGCGCTCGTCGCTTCCGAAGCGGAGTGTGTGCAAGCCGCGCAACGTATTAAGACTTTTATTCAAACCCTTTAGCCACAGAGATCACAGAGTACACAGAGAAGGTCAGCGCTCTGTGATCTCTGTAGAAAAAATTTAATTAGGAAATATCATGCAAGCACTCCAAGCCATCATCGACGAAGCCTTCGAACGCCGCGCCGACATCACCCCGCGCAGCGTGGACGCGAAAACCAAAGAAGCGGTGATGCAAGTGCTGGATCAACTCGATAAAGGCAAGCTGCGGGTCGCGGAAAAAATCGACGGGGCATGGGTGACGCATCAATGGCTGAAAAAAGCGGTGCTGCTGTCGTTCCGCATGGAGGACAATTTCTTCATCAAGGGCGGCTTCACCAATTATTTCGACAAAGTGCCGTCCAAATTCTCCGACTACAACTCCAAGGATTTCCGTGAAGGCGGCTTCCGCGTGGTGCCACCCGCTTCAGTGCGCAAAGGTTCCTACATCGCCAAGAACGTGGTGCTGATGCCGTCTTATATCAATATCGGCGCCTATGTGGATGAAGGCACCATGGTCGACACCTGGGCCACCGTCGGCTCCTGCGCGCAGATCGGCAAGAACGTGCATCTTTCCGGTGGTGTCGGCATCGGCGGCGTGCTGGAGCCGGTGCAAGCCGGCCCGACGATTATCGGCGACAATTGTTTCATCGGCGCCCGCTCCGAAGTCGTGGAAGGTGTGATCGTCGAAGACGATGTGGTGATCTCGATGGGCGTGTACATCGGGCAATCCACCAAAATATACAATCGTGAAACCGGCGAAGTAAGCTATGGCCGCGTGCCCGCCGGCTCGGTGGTGGTGTCGGGCAATCTGCCCTCCGCCGACGGCAAATACAGCCTGTACTGTGCCGTGATCGTGAAGCAAGTGGATGCCAAGACCCGCTCCAAGGTGGGCATCAACGAGTTGCTGCGGGGGGTTTAAATGAAACTCTACGGCATCCCCAACTGCGACACCGTGAAAAAAGCCCGCGCCTGGCTGGAGGCGCATGGTATCGCTTATGAATTCCACGACTACAAAAAACGTGGCGTCGATGCGGCGCTGATGCAAAAATGGCTGACTAAGCTGGACTGGAGAACGCTTGTGAATCGGCACGGTCAAACCTGGCGCAAACTTAGCCAGGAGGAAAAAACCACCGTAAAAGACAATATCTCAGCCCTCAAACTCATGATCGAGAAACCCAGCGTGATCAAACGCCCGGCCATCGAATACCACGGGAAACTGATTCTTGGTTTCGACCCCACTGAATATGAAATCACTTTTGGAGAAAAAGAATGAAACGTTTATTCCTTGTATTAGCCCTGCTCGCCACCGGCACCGCTTATGCCGGCTCATCCGCCGTGTATGAAAAAACGGTCAAACTGCCGCTTGATACCGCCTATCAGCAAGTGAGCAAATCGCTCGAAGCACATGGCTTCAAGGTAGTGCATGAGATCAACATCGGCGAAAATCTCTCGAAGATCGCCGATAAACTGGGCAGCAATTACAACAAGAATCAGCTTCAAGGCATTAAATCCATCATCTTCTGTAATGGCAAGTACGCTAACCAAATCAGTAATCTCGATCCAGCCATGCTGGCCTTGTGCCCCTTGCATGTGACGCTGTTCCACAAGGGCGATACCACCACCGTATTATTCGTGCGTCCGGGTCAAGTCGCCCATGACAGCCCCGCCGCCCCGGCCGCGCTGGAGTTGGAGAAAAGCGTGGTTAAAGCCGTCGAGACCGGCCTGAATGCCAAGTAGTACGCTGGAGTTGGCGCAAGCGCTGATCGCTCGGCGCTCGCTGACGCCGGACGATGCCGGCTGCCAAGAAATCCTCATCGACCGTTTGCGCAAGCTCGGCTTCCATATCGAGACTATGCGCTTCGGCAACGTCGATAATTTCTGGGCGCGGCACGGCACGGCCAACCCGGTAGTGTGTTTTGCCGGCCATACCGATGTGGTGCCCACCGGCCCGATCGAGCAATGGCTGAGTGAACCCTTCACGCCCACGCTGCGCGACGGCAAGTTATACGGACGCGGCGCGGCGGACATGAAAACCTCGCTCGCCGCTTTTATCACGGCGATCGAGGCGTTTCTAAAACAACATCCGAAACACTCCGGCTCGATCGCGCTGCTCATCACCTCGGATGAAGAAGGCATCGCCGTCGATGGCACGGTGAAGGTGGTGGAAACCCTGCAAGCGCGCAAGGATCTGATCGATTATTGCATCGTGGGCGAACCCACGTGCGTGGATAAACTCGGCGACACGGTAAAGAACGGCCGGCGCGGCTCGCTCTCGGGGCGCTTGCTCGTGAAAGGCATACAAGGCCATATCGCCTATCCGCATTTGGCGAAAAACCCGATCCATCTGGCGGCGCCCGCGATTGCCGAACTCGCCGCCACCGAATGGGATCGAGGCAACGAATTTTTTCCGCCGACGACCTGGCAAATCTCCAATATGCGCGGCGGCACCGGCGCCACCAATGTGATTCCCGGCGAAGTAGAGATTTTATTTAATTTCCGCTTCTCTACCGCCAGCACGGTGGAAGGACTGAAGGCCAAGGTGCTGTCCATTCTGGCGAAGCACGGCCTGGAATACACGATCGAATGGGAATACTCCAAACCCTACCTCACGCCGCGCGGCAGCTTGGTCGAGGCCATTGCCGCCGCGGTGCATGAGGTCACCGGCATCGATGCGACGCTCTCCACTTCCGGCGGCACCTCGGACGGCCGCTTCATCGCCGACATCTGCCCGCAAGTAGTCGAGCTTGGTCCGCGCAACGCCACCATCCATAAGCTGAACGAATGCGTGGAAGTGGATCACATCGAACCACTGCGCGAAATTTATCAGCGCACGCTGGAAAAGCTGCTGGCCTAGCGCATGTTCGATCAAGCCCAGGCGCAATTCAGCACAGTACGCGACTTGCTGCGCTTCGCGGTGAGCCGTTTCAATGAAGCCGGTTTATTTTTCGGCCATGGCACCAGCAATGCCGTGGATGAAGCGGCGTATCTGATTCTGCATGCGCTGCATCTGCCACTCGACACGCTGGATCCTTTTCTCGACGCCAAACTGCTGCCGCAAGAAGTGGAAACAGTATTGCATCTGCTTGAAAGCCGCGTGACGCGGCGCGTGCCCGCCGCCTATCTCACGCACGAAGCGTGGCTGGGCGATTTCAAGTTCTATGTGGACGAACGCGTGATCGTGCCGCGTTCGTTTATCGCCGAGCTGTTGCGCGAGCGGCTAACGCCTTGGGTCCATGATCCGGAACAAGTATGCACGGCGCTGGATTTATGCACCGGCTCCGGCTGCCTGGCGATTTTGCTGGCACACGCCTTCCCGCACGCGCAAGTCGATGCGCTCGATCTCTCGCCCGATGCGCTCGCCGTGGCCCGGCGCAATGTGTCGGACTATGGTCTCGAAGAACGCATCGCCTGCATTCAATCCGATTTATTTCAAGCCGTGCCGGGCCATACCTATGATGTGGTCGTCAGCAATCCGCCCTATGTCAATCAAGCATCGATGCGGGACTTGCCGCAAGAATACCGGCACGAGCCCGCGCTCGCGCTGGCCAGCGGCGAAGAGGGGCTCGATCATATTCGCCGCATCTTGCAGCATGCGCATCAACACTTGAATCCCGGCGGGCTGCTGGTGATTGAACTGGGACATAACCGCGCCACGCTGGAACAGGCATTCCCGGCGCTGGAATTCACTTGGCCGGAAACCAGCGCAGGCAACGATTTTGTGTGTTTAATCGAACGTGAAAAACTAAACAAATGCTCATGAATTTCCCGCGCACGCTGATGCAGCGCTATTCTCTTTGCGTGTTATAATTAGCCCATTAAACCGCATCAAATGCCCTAAATATAGGGCTCACGCTTCGATTTCCTGCAACCTCTCCGTCACTCGGCGGGCCTAACGACAACAGGAGGAGCCATGCAGCAACAATTCGATATTTTTGTGAACTCGCTCAATACATTTTGGACCAAGCTGGGCACATTCGTTCCGCAATTGCTCGCCGCCCTGGTGCTGCTCATTTTTGGCTGGATCATCGCTAAATTGCTGCGCGCCGGAACGCGTAAATTCTTACGCATCATGCATTTCGACCGGCTAGCGGAAAAATCCGGCATCGAGGCCTTTCTCAAACATGGCGAACTGGAAGTATCGCTCACCAACTTGCTTGCGGAATTGGTGTATTGGCTGGTCATGCTCGTGGTCGTGATTCTGGTATCGGACAGTATGGGGCTCTCCAAAGTCACGGAATTGTTCAACCAAGTGGTGCTCTACATACCCCATATCATTATCGCCATTATCGTGCTGGTGTTCGGCACGCTGCTCGCGCGCGCCATCAATCGCATGGTGTTCGCTTATCTCAAGAATATCGGCGTTGATGGTGCACTGACCATTAGCACGATTACGGAATATGCCATTCAGGTGTTCGTGGTATTCGTGGCGCTGGAGCAACTCAACATCGGCACGCAATTGCTCACCGTCGCCTTCGCGATCACCTTCGGCGCGCTCAGTTTGGCGCTGGCGCTGGCATTCGGTCTGGGTGGAAGAGAGTGGGCGGCGGAGATTCTTGCCCGCCTGACGAATAAAAAGAAATAGAGTAGTAATAGACAGGATTAACAGGATTTTTCAGGATTTACAGGAGAAATCCCCGTCACCTTGAACGGTTCAGTCATCATGGATGATTGTCCAAGCAAAAACTTTTTCTAAAGCGCTTCCCAAAGTTCCAGGAAGAAATCCTGTAAATCCTGAAAAATCCTGTGAATCCTGTCTATTGCCTTGATTCCAGGCAAGCGCGCTAGAGATCGCCGTTCGCGCCGGCCTGCATGATATTTTCCAGGTTATTGCGTATTTCGATCGCACGGGCTTTCAGTTCCGGCTGTAAATTGGCTACGTTAATCAGCAGATTGAGATCCATCATCACCAGCCAGCCTTGGCCTTTCGCGTCTTCCACCAACGCGATGCGGCACGGCAGATAAGCGGCAAAATCCAAGTTGTAGTGCAGCATTCGACTCGCAGTCAGCGCATCGCAAAATTGATAGATGGTGGCGCGCGGCTCGGGCTTACCGGTAATCGCTTCGACTTGTTTCGAGAGCGGCAACTCGGCGACCAACTTCATATTGAGGGCATTGGCGCGCAATTTCATCGACTGCGCGGCGTCATCGAGGCTGACGCCTTTGGCGAGGGGCATTTTCACCACTGTCTCGCCCAGGGAGTGAATGACCGCGCCCGCTGGTTTTGCGGGCTGTGCCGGTTTTCCCTGGGCCAGCACGGGGAGGCTTGTCAGGGTTAGCGTCGCGACTAGAAACAGTATGACGTTTCGTAACATGGAGTTTCTCCTCTTTCGGTTCAATCATGCCCACGGACATCAATAGGGCTTCCACTTGCTGCGGTTCTAAATCCAATGTTTGTCCGCGTTTCACGCGCGGCGGCAACAGCACATTTCCATAACGCACGCGGATTAAGCGCGACACCATCAAGCCCGCGGCTTGGAAAATGCGGCGTACTTCGCGCTTGTGGCCTTCCTTCAACACCACGTGGTACCAGTGGTTGGAACCTTCGCCGCCGCGATCTTCGATAAAATCGAACTTGGCGACACCTTCCTCCAATTCGACACCTTGCACTAAAGCGTGCATTTGCGCCTGGCTCAGCACGCCCATCACACGCACCGCGTATTCGCGTTCGATTTCGTAACTCGGATGCATCAGCCGATTGGCAAGATCGCCGGAGGTGGTGAACAGCAACAAGCCGCCGCTATTGATATCGAGCCGCCCCACCGCAATCCATTTCGCACCGCGCAGCCGCGGCAATTGCAGAAAGACGCTGGGACGGCCTTGCGGATCGTCACGCGAGACGATCTCGCCTTCCGGTTTGTTGTAGAGCAGCACGCGCGGCGGCCGTGGCTTGCCGGTTTTCGATTCGAGCTTAAACCGGAACGGCTTTTTGTCTATCATGACCCGGTCGCGCAGCTCGATGCTTTGACCGATCGCCGCCGGCGCGCCATTGACCCAAATGCGGCCGGCGCGAATCCAGTCCTCGATTTCGCGGCGCGATCCCAGGCCCGCCGCCGCTAGGAGTTTATGCAGACGCTCCGGCATTCGCTTCGACAGTCGTGGATTCGGGTACGGGAAGCAATTCGGGCGCAGGCATGGCGTCCATGATCAGCATTTGTTCATTGACGACGAACTGATCGAGCGAAGGCAACTCTTGCAAGGAGCGCAAGTTCAGGTCGTCGAGAAATTGCTTGGTGGTGGCGTAAAGCGCGGGACGGCCCGGCACATCGCGGTTGCCGATGACATCGATCCAGCCGCGCCCTTCCAGCGTCTTGAGAATATTCGGCGAAACCGTCACGCCGCGGATATCCTCGATATCGCCGCGCGTCACCGGCTGCCGATAAGCGATGATGGCGAGGGTTTCCAGCACCGCGCGCGAATACTTGGGCGGCTTCTCCGGACTCAGGCGATCGACGTAACATTGATACTCGGGCCGCGCCTGAAAGCGCCAGCCGGACGCCACTTGCGTGAGTTCCACGCCGCGCTCGCTCCAATCGCTTTTGATGTCATCCAGCACCTTGCGCAAGTTATCGTTGTCGATTTCGGTATCGAACAATTTGCCAAGCTGATGCAGCGACAGCGGCTCGTGGCTCACCAGCAGCGCGGTTTCCAGAATCAGTTTCACGTCACTCAGATGTTCGTCCATGGTCTTCACTCTCAAGGCGTTTGACGTAGATCGGGGCATACACTTCTTGCTGGGTGACTTCGATTAGCCGCTCTTTCGCCAATTCCAAAATCGCGAGGAAAGTCACCACCAGCTCGGGCACGCCCGCGGCTGGGTTGAATAATTCGATAAATTCCACGAAGCGGCCATGGGCCAGCGCGCGCAGCACGCGCGTCATATGTTCGCGCACCGACAGTTCATGGCGCGTGATGCGATGATGACGGGTGTTCTTGGCGCGCGCCACCAGCGACTCCCAGGCCGACTGCAAATCCAGCACGCTCACCTGCGGCATGCGCACTTCGGCGACCCGCTCTAGGTACACCTGCACCAAGGTAATATCGCGCCCTACCTGCGGCTGCGACTCCAGCTGGTGCGCGGCATATTTCATCTGCTCGTATTCGAGCAGACGCCGCACCAGCTGGGCGCGCGGATCTTCCTCGGGATGGTCTTCGGCCTTGGGCGGGCGCGGCAACAACATGCGCGACTTGATCTCCGTCAGCATCGCCGCCATCACCAAATATTCCGCCGCCAATTCCAATTGCGTGTGGCGCAACAGATCCACATACACCATGTATTGGCGCGTCAACTCCGCCATGGGGATGTCGAGAATATCCAGGTTGTGCTTGCGGATCAGATACAACAACAGATCGAGCGGACCCTCGAAGGCATCGAGGATGACTTCCAGCGCATCGGGCGGAATATACAAATCCTGCGGCATTTGCAGGATAGGCTCACCATAGACACGCGCAAGGGGCTGAGCTTCGGCGAGAGTAGTAGCTGTCATAGGATGATTATCAACGCGGACCGGATAAATGCCCGATAGAAGGGAGATTATAACCCAAGGGCGTAGCTACCGCTTAAGACTGATAGAACTGGCGGAGAGGGTGGGATTGTGCCGGACTCGCCTTACGGCGATCCCGTCATCTTTCGCCGCTCGCTGGCGGCGAAAGACCGCGCTTTACGCGTCCAAGCGAGCAGTGCTCGCTTAGTCAAACCCGGTGTGCTCTCTTTAACCACCCTCTCCGTCAAATAAAAAAAGGAGCCGAGTGGCTCCTTTTTTATTTGGCGGAGAGGGTGGGATTCGAACCCACGGTACGGAAACCGTACGCCTGATTTCGAGTCAGGTACATTCGACCACTCTGCCACCTCTCCGGAAGGGCGCGATTTTATCAGAAGCGGGGCAACATTTCACCGGCGCGCATAGACAAAATTCGATTCGTTCGCCAAACTCTTGTCATGCGCGTGCTCGCTACCTTGATTTTGTGCGCTGGGCTGACCGCCTGCGGGCGGAACAGTACTCCTATTCCGCCCGCCCGCGAAACGGGCGAGCTGGTGGTCGTCACGCGCAATGGTCCCACTACTTATTACGAAGATGCACAGGGCCAGTATGCGGGCCTGGAACACGATCTAGTCACATTGTTCGCCAAAGAACTCGGTTTCAAAGTCCGATTCATCCTAGCCGATCAATTTAACGAGATTCTGCCTACCGTCTTATCGTACCAGGCCCATTTCGCCGCGGCCGGCATCGCCATCACCGACGAGCGTAAGCAGCAACTGTTGTTCAGTACACCTTACCAAACCGTGCAGCAACAGTTGGTTTATCACTCCGGGCAACCCAAGCCGGCCAGCTTCAACGATGTGATCGGCAAGCAACTACTGGAAGTGGTTGCAGGCTCCAGCTATGCGGAACGGCTGAATCAAATTAAGCGCAAATTCCCCGCGCTCACCTGGATCGAGACACAACATCAAGAAACGGAGGACTTGCTCGGCAAACTGGCCGAAGGCGAAATCGACTATACCATCGCCGATTCGCACATCGTGCAGCTCTCGCAAAATTTTCATCCCGAATTGCTGGTTGGATTCAACGTTGGCCCGCCGCAATCTTTGGCCTGGGCCTTCCCTAAGGATGGCGATGCTTGGCTATACAAAAAATCGCTCCAGTTTTTCGCCAAAATCCAGGCAGACGGCACGCTAAAACGCCTGCTGGATCGCTACTACGGCCATATCGAACGCTTGGAACAAGCGGATGTGATTGGCTTCCTCGCCAAAATGAATACCGTGCTGCCAAAATATCGTGAGCTGTTCTATGAAGCTCAGGATATCACCGGCATCGATTGGCGCTTGCTCGCGGCGCTGGGTTATCAGGAATCGAAATGGGACCCGCTTGCCACCTCGCCCACCAATGTGCGCGGTATTATGATGCTGACGGAGGATACCGCGGACGAGATGGGCGTAAGCGACCGGCTCGACCCGCAGCAGAGCATTGTCGCCGGCGCGAAATATTTTCTGAATCAGAAAGACACCCTTCCGCCGCGCATCCCGGAACCGGATCGCACCTGGATTGCGCTCGCGTCCTATAACGTCGGCTACGGCCATTTGGAAGATGCGCGGGTATTGGCGCAGCGGCTAGGGCGTAATCCCGATTCCTGGACCGACTTGAAAAAAACCTTGCCCTTGCTGAGTAAGGCGAACTATCACGCAACGCTGAAACACGGCTACGCGCGCGGCGGCGAGCCGGTCATCTTCACCGAAAACATCCGCACCTACTACGACATTCTGGTGAAATTCCAAAAGCCCTACCGGCCTTTATTTTCACCTGTCGCACAGGAAAACAAAAACATCAGACGAAAATTGAAATCGACAAAAAGCTAAACACTGGTCTTGCTATTCGCTTTTTCGCCAATCACCAACCCTACTTGCCTAAGCAACATGCTCAAAATTAGCTGCTTCGGTCTCTCCGCTGCTCCAGCTTAGTGCACCGCACACCATAATATTTCACGGATAATATATTTTTATTTAATAATTAAATAGTTATAAAAATTGGCGCATATATTGCTCATATGCACCAAACAATCACTTACTTGGGACGCCTTATACCAATGTCCATCGATCCTCAGTACATGCCGCAAACAGGCACAACCTACACCAGTCCTATGGATAAAGGGCACATGCTTGCCGTGCTCCTCGATAATCTAGAAGGAATGATCTATCGCTGTCGCGATGATCATAATTGGACGATGGAGTTCGTAAGCGAAGGCTGTTACCGCCTTACCGGATACCAACAGCACGAACTGCTGTTCAATAGCCGCATCTCCTACGAATCCATCACTCACCCCGATGATCGCGCCTCTGTGCGCGAATTCATCCACGATGCCATCGCGCATGGCGCGCGCTTCGATATCGAATATCGCATCGTCCACGCCGATGGCGCAATTCGCTGGGTACGGGAACAAGGTCTAGGGGTGTTTTCCGCAGCGAACAAACTCGAAGCGATCGAAGGTTTTATCACCGATATTACCGCCCGCCGCAAAACCCAAGACGCGCAATACGAAGCGGAACGTCGTTATCGCGATATTTTTGAGCATGCCACAGAAGGCATGTTCCAGACGACAATCACTGGCAACTATCTTAAGGTCAATCCGGCATTAGCCCGCATTTATGGCTACGACTCTCCGGAACAACTCATCACCAGCATGCATGATATCGCTCACAAGCTTTACGTCCATCCCGAACGTCGCGACGAGTTCATCGCACATATGCGGCGGGATGGCAAAGTAAGGAACTTCGAAGCCGAAATATGGCGCAAGGATGGGGAAACCATCTGGATTTCGGAGAATGCACGGGCCGTGTACAGCACTGCCGGAGAACTGCTGTTCTTCGAGGGCACGGTCATCGATATCAGCGAACGTAAATGCTATGAGGAAAAACTACAATTCCACGCGACGCATGACATACTCACTGGCCTGCCGAACCGCGCACTGTTTGCGGACAGAATGGAGCAGGCACTGCGCTTCGCCGAGCGTGACGGGCGCGGGGTTGCCGTGGCGTTCGTGGATTTAGACCAGTTCAAATTAATTAACGATACGCTCGGGCACGAAACCGGGGATCGCCTCCTCGTTGAAGTCGCGGCACGACTGGTCCAATGCATACGTGGTGCCGACACGGTCGCACGGCTTGGCGGCGACGAATTTGTGTTGGTTTGTACTCACCGCCATACCGAGCAGGAAATTTCGCAAGTCATGCAACGGGTTTTGGCGTGTATCTCGCGCCCTTGGGTAACCCCGCAAGGCGAATTCTCGATCGGTTGCAGTATCGGCATCAGCCTCTACCCGCGTGACGGGCGCACGGTCGAGACCCTGCTCAAGCATGCCGACTCGGCAATGTACAAAGCCAAGGAGGCCGGGCGCAACAATTTCCAGTTCTATACGCCCGAGCTTAACCAGCGCGTTGCGGAACGATTCGAGCTCCAAAATAATCTACGCCATGCCCTCGAACGTGAGGAATTCACGCTACATTATCAACCACGAATCGATTTGGCGAGCGGCAAAACCGTTGGATTGGAGGCATTGATCCGCTGGTGCCCACCGGGTGAGGATATGGTTTCACCCGGACGATTCATTCCCGTAGCGGAAGAAACTGGATTGATTCTACCTATCGGAGAATGGGTGTTACGTAGTGCCTGCGCCCAAGCGATTTCATGGCAGCGACGTGGATTCAGTCCGGTCGTTGTCTCGGTGAATATTTCCCCGAGACAATTTTGGCAAGAACATCTCGTTAGCACTATCGCCAATGTACTCCGTGAAACCGGACTCGACCCGCACTGGCTAGAACTCGAAGTAACAGAATCGCTCGCCATGCATGACGTAGAGCGGTTCGCATCGATGTTGCATGCCCTAAAAAATTTGGGCGTAAGGATTGCCATTGACGATTTTGGCACTGGCTATTCCAGCCTAAATCACCTCAAACGGTTCCCGGTCGATCAATTGAAAATCGATCAATCTTTCGTACGCGATCTCGTCACCGACCCAGATGATGCGGGCATTGTACAAGCCGTTATCTCGCTCGGGCATGTCTTGGGTCTACGCATTGTCGCAGAAGGGGTAGAAACCCAGGAACAATTGGACTTTCTGCGGACGAATGGCTGCGACGAGGTACAAGGCTATTACCTGGGCAGACCCGCCCCGGCCGAACACTACCAAAAATTCTGAAGTGCCATCAAACGAATAAAAAAGCTGGGAAATACTAGGCCTTTAACATTGAAGCGCCACCCATATAAGAACGAAGCGCCGCGGGAATTGTTACGCTGCCGTCGGCATTCTGATAGTTCTCTAAAATCGCGACCAGCGTGCGCCCCACCGCCAAACCGGAGCCATTCAGGGTGTGCACCAGTTCCGGTTTATTTTTTTCATTTCGGTAGCGCGCTTGCATGCGCCGCGCTTGGAAGGCTTCGAAGTTGCTGCACGAAGAAATTTCGCGATAGGTATTCTGCGCCGGCAGCCACGCTTCGATATCGTAAGTCTTAGCGGCGGAGAAGCCCATGTCGCCGCCGCACAGCGTAATCACACGATAAGGCAATTCGAGTTTTTTTAGAATGTTCTCGGCATGGCCCAAGAGTGCTTCCAATGCCACATACGAATCGGAAGGATGGACGATTTGCACCAATTCCACTTTGTCGAACTGGTGCTGGCGAATCATGCCGCGCGTGTCTTTGCCGTACGAGCCCGCTTCACGGCGAAAACAAGGCGTATGCGAAACAAATTTCAAGGGTAAATCTTCTTCCGCGAGGATGACATCGCGCACGATGTTGGTAACCGGCACCTCGGCGGTAGGAATCAAATATAAATCATCGGCACAGACATGAAACTGGTCGTCTTCGAATTTCGGAAATTGCCCGGTGCCGCGCATGCTGTCGGCGTTGACCAAGTACGGCACATAGACTTCGGTGTAGCCATGTTCCTGGGTATGCACATCGAGCATGAATTGCGCGAGGGCGCGGTGCAGCCGCGCCAATGATCCTTTCATGAGCGAAAAGCGCGCGCCGCTGATTTTCACCGCCGTTTCAAAATCCAGCAGCTTTAAACCCTCGCCCACATCGACATGGTCTTTCACCGCGAAATCGAAGCTGCGCGGCGTGCCCACGCGCCGCACTTCGACGTTGTCCGCTTCCGACTTACCCGCCGGCACGCTCTCATGCGGCAAGTTGGGAATCATCAGCAGCAGATCGTTCAGGCGGCTCTGGATGTAGGCCAGCTTCTCCTCCGCGGCCTTGAGTTCATCGCCCAGGCTCGCTACTTCGGCCATGATGGCCGAAACATCTTCGCCCTTGGATTTGGCGATGCCGATTTGCTTCGAGGTTTGATTGCGCCTGGCCTGGAGTTCCTGCGTGCGAATCTGTATCGACTTACGCTCCTGCTCCAGCTCCTGAAAATGACCCACATCCAATTGATAGCCGCGCGCGGCGAGGCGTTGCGCCACGGCATCCAGATCGTTACGAAGGAGTTGAACGTCTAACATTTTTTCAGAACCTTTTTGCCACAGAGATCACAGAGGTCACAGAGAAAGACGGCGGATACCCTGTGCAAGCCTCTTCTCTCCAAAATTGATTAGTAAAGCACGCTGCAAGCCTGTCGCTTTGAGATACGACAAAGTTTGCGCCACAAACACATCATTCAAAACACGAACCGCCTTAACCTCTACAACGATCTCATTCTCTACCAGCAAATCCAAACGCTGCCCCTGCAAAATAATTTCTTTGTATCGTACCGGCACTTCAAGTTGTCGCTGATATTTGAGATTGCGCAAATCCATCTCATGGCACAACGCACCTTCATATATTGACTCCAGCAAGCCTGGCCCTAGATGTCGATGCACCTCAATCGCGGCGTCTATAATTCGCTCGGTCGCGTCATCTGCCATCCGTTTTCTCTCTGTGCGCTCTGTGATCTCTGTGATCTCTGTGGCAAATCATTTCTTCTTCGCTTTTCGATCGAGTTCACGCAAGTGCGCCAAGCGCTCGGCGATTTTCGATTCCAGGCCGCGTGGCGTGGGTTCGTAGAAACTGACCTCGGGCATGTCGTCGGGGAAATACTGCTCGCCCGCGGCATAAGCTTCCGCTTCGTCATGCGCGTAGCGGTAAGCGTGGCCGTAACCCAGTTCCTTCATCAGCTTGGTCGGCGCATTGCGCAAGTGCAGCGGCACCGGGCGCGATTTGTCGTCGCCGATAAAGGCGCGGGCGCTATTATACGCGACATACACGGCGTTACTCTTGGGCGCGCAGGCGAGATAAATCATGGCCTGCGCCAGAGCCAATTCACCTTCCGGCGAACCCAGGCGCTCATAAGTCTCCACCGCATCCAGGGTCAGCCGCAGCGCGCGCGGATCGGCGAGGCCAATATCTTCTGACGCCATGCGTATCATGCGCCGCCCGAGATAGAGCGGATCGGCGCCGCCGTCCAGCATGCGCACCAACCAATACAGCGCCGCATCGGGATGGGAGCCGCGCATGGATTTATGCAGCGCGGAAATTTGGTCGTAAAATTCCTCGCCGCCTTTATCGAAGCGGCGGCCGCTTTTCGCCATCGCATCACGCGCAAAAGCTTCCGTGACTTGCGTCGTTTTAGCCGCCGAAACCGCCGTGCGCAACTGTTCCAGGCTATTCAGCAAGCGCCGCGCGTCGCCATCGGCGTAGCCAACGATCAAGGCTTTCGCACCGGCTTCAAAACTGAGATCGGATAGCGCTGTTTGGCACGCATGGTCGAACAAAAGCCCCAGTTCTGCTTCCGACAGCGGCTTCAACACATACACTTGCGCGCGCGAGAGCAAGGCGCCGTTTACTTCGAACGAGGGATTTTCGGTAGTGGCGCCGATGAACGTGACTAGACCCTGCTCCACAAAAGGCAAGAACGCATCCTGCTGCGCCTTATTGAAGCGGTGCACCTCGTCCACGAATAAAATCGTGTGGCGGCCGCTTTGCTCCAGCGCGAACTGGGCACGCGCGATCGCATCGCGAATATCCTTCACGCCGGAAAAAACCGCGGAAAGCGCGATGAACTCGGCATCGAATGCGCCCGCCATGAGCCGCGCCAGCGTGGTCTTGCCCACGCCCGGCGGCCCCCACAAAATCATCGAGTGCGGCTTGCCGGATTCGAAGGCGAGCCGCAATGGCCGGCCGGGGCCAAGCAGATGGGCCTGGCCGATCACTTCGTCTAGGGTCTTGGGGCGAAGCCGTTCCGCCAGCGGCGCATCCGGCTCGCGAGGGAACAGATCACTCACCGATCACGTCCGCCCCCTTGGGCGGCGCGAACTTGAATTGGCTAGGAGCAAGCTTGGGATTGCGTTCCAGCTTATCGAAACGGATTATCGTGGTTTGGCCCAAACCGTCCTTCAATTCCATTTGTTTCAAGGTTGTCCCGGCAAAGCCCATGCGTACCGCGGAAAACATGGTGTCTTTGGCTTTCGGCGTGGCCTCCAGCCACGCCAATCCATCGCGTTCGCCCACATCATGCAATGCAAAAAAACGTTCGATCTCATTGTCGCCGGCGAGCAGCGCCGCGGGTGAATTCCCCAGCGCCTGATCGAGCTTCCTCACCGTCACCTGATTCAATTCCTGATCGAAAATCCAGAGTTTTTCGCCGTCGCCAACGATCACTTGCGCGTAGGGCTTATCGTAAGTCCAGCGAAACTTGCCGGGGCGGGAGAACGCCATCACACCGGAGGCTTGGCTCAGCGTGCGGCCGTCGCGATCGAGCACGGTCTGCGTGAAGTGCGCGCGCGCGGTGTGCGTCTCGCGCACGAAGGCGCGCAGGTTATCGACGCTGCCGGCGTGGGCGACTCCCATCACAACAAACAAAAACATGAATCGCAAAGGACGCAAAGGTACGCGAAGTAAATTCAAGAATGCCTTCCTTTGCGAACCTTCGCGTCCTTCGCGGTGAAAATAGTCTTTTTGAAATAGCACAAGAATCACTCCCGATTCGGCATCAGCACTTCGCGATTGCCGTTGGACTGCATGGTCGAAACCAGTCCCGCCCGCTCCATTTGTTCGATCAAACGCGCAGCGCGGTTGTAGCCGATGCGCAGCTGGCGCTGCACGCTGGAGATGGAAGCGCGGCGCGATTTGAGCACGATTTCCACCGCCTGATCGTAGAGCGGATCGGATTCGACATCGCCACCCAATTCACCTTCCTCGCCTTCACCCCCCTCGTTGCCATCGAGGATGCCTTCCACGTATTGCGGCTCACCCAGCTTTTTCAGCCAATTGACTACGGTATGCACTTCGTGGTCGGCCACGTAAGCGCCATGCACGCGCTGCGGATAGCCGGTGCCGGGCGGCAGATAGAGCATGTCGCCTTGGCCGAGCAGGGCTTCCGCGCCTTGCTGATCGAGGATGGTGCGCGAATCGATTTTGCTCGATACTTGGAACGCGATGCGCGTCGGGATGTTGGCCTTGATCAGACCCGTGATCACATCCACCGATGGCCGCTGAGTGGCGAGCACCAGATGAATGCCCGAGGCACGTGCTTTTTGCGCCAGGCGCGCGATCAGTTCTTCCACTTTCTTGCCCACCACCATCATCATGTCCGCGAGCTCGTCGATCACCACCACGATCAGCGGCAATTCTTCCAAGGGCTCGGGGTTTTCGGGTGTGAGCGTGAAGGGGTTGGTCAGCGGCGTGCCGGCCTTTTTTGCATCCGCCACTTTTTGGTTGAAGCCGGCGAGATTGCGCACGCCTTGGCTCGACATCAGGCGATAGCGCCGGTCCATTTCATTCACGCACCAGGTGAGCGCGTGCGCCGCTTGGCGCATGTCCGTCACCACCGGCGCGAGCAGATGCGGAATGCCTTCGTACACCGATAATTCCAGCATTTTCGGATCGACCAGAATCAAGCGCACTCGGGTCGGATCGGCCTTGTACACCAGCGACAAAATCATGGCGTTGATCGCCACGCTCTTGCCCGAGCCGGTAGTGCCCGCCACCAGCGCATGCGGCATTTTGGCCAGATCGGCCACCACCGCCTTGCCGGTGATGTCCTTGCCCATGGCGATGGTCAAGGGCGAGGCCATATCCGCGTAAACCTGCGAACTCAGAATCTCGGACAGGTGAATAATCTGGCGTTTCGGATTGGGCAGCTCCAGCCCCATGCAATTCTTGCCGGGAATGGTCTCCACCACGCGAATGCTCACCACCGACAAGGCGCGCGCCAGATCTTTGGTGAGGTTCATAATCTGGCTGCCCTTCACGCCTATCGCCGGTTCGATTTCGTAACGCGTGATGACCGGGCCGGGATAAGCCGCGACCACTTTCACGTCCACCCCGAATTCGAGCAGCTTGCGCTCGATCAAGCGCGAGGTGAATTCCAGCGTGTCGGCCGAGAGCAGCGCGATATCGCCATCCGCCTCATCCAGCAAATGCAAAGGCGGTAAGGGTGAATCCGGCATATCGGCGAACAGCGGCGCCTGTTTTTCTTTTTGTACCCGCGTCGATTTCGGTATCTCCAGCACCGGGCGCTCGATGCGTATCGGTTCGTGATCTTCCACCAAGTGCCGCTTCAGTTCCTGCACGACTTCTCCGCGCTGCGAGCTTGCCTGCTCGCCCGCCTTGCGGTCACGCCAATTATCGATGGTGCGGCGTATCGTGGTGTAGCTCCACTCCACCCCGGTGCCGATTTGCTCCATGATCAGCAGCCAGGAAGCCCCCGTGAGCAAGCTAAAGCCGACACCGAACAGCGCCAGCAGAAACAGCGTCGAACCCGTAAAACCGAAGGCGCTCGCCAACATGTCGCCCACCACCACGCCGGTGATGCCGCCCGGCGCATCGGGCAGCGCCGCATGCAAGCCATACAGCCGCAAATGTTCCAGCGCGGCGCTGCTGAACAACACCAGCACGAAGCCCACGAAGGCGGCGAACAAGGAACGCCGGTCGCTGATACCGTTGCTCTCCATGCGCCGATACCCCCACCACACCAGATAGCCGGCGAACACCACGCCCCAATACGCCGACAGGCCGAATAAATGCAGCACCACATCGGCCATCCAGGCGCCAAAGCGCCCGCCGGCGTTCTGCACGGCGAGATCGGTGCCGCCATGCGACCAGCCGGGATCGGTTTTATGATAGGTGAATAGAATGAGCGCCATGAACACCGCGACTGCGATAAGCACGAACCACCCGGCTTCGCGCACCAGGGCGACGAGCCGCGTATTGGCTTGCGGCCCATTCACCTTACCCGCTGTACGATTGAAATTGGCCATTGATTCAAACAATTGACGAATGGGCGATTATACCAACATCGACGCCGTCACAGAACGCCGGTAATTACTGTTAAAATCGCGCACCATTTTGTCTTACCCATTACCCTTTTCGCTTCAGGAGTGTTTCATGTCCACCAAACATTGCCGTCTGCTCATTCTCGGTTCCGGCCCCGCGGGTTACAGCGCCGCGGTTTACGCCGCGCGCGCGAATTTAAAGCCGGTCTTGATTACCGGCATCAGCCAAGGCGGCCAATTGATGACCACCACCGATGTCGATAACTGGCCGGCCGACGCCAACGGCGTGCAAGGTCCGGATTTGATGCAGCGCTTTCAGGCCCACGCCGAACGCTTTCACACCGAAATTATCTTCGATCATATCCACACCGCCAAGCTCACCGAAAAACCGATGCTGCTGATCGGCGATGCCGGCAGCTACACTTGCGATGCGCTCATCATCGCCACCGGCGCATCCGCTAAATACTTGGGCATTCCCTCCGAGCAAGCGTTCATGGGCAAAGGCGTATCCGGCTGCGCCACTTGCGACGGCTTTTTCTACAAAGGCCAAAAAGTCGCCGTGATCGGCGGCGGCAATACCGCCGTGGAAGAAGCGCTGTATCTCGCCAACATCGCCAGCCACGTGACCCTGGTGCATCGCCGCGACATCTTCAAAGCGGAAAAAATCATGATCGACCACTTGATGCAAAAAGTGGCCGCGGGCAATATCACGCTCGAACTCAACCAAGAGCTCGACGAAGTGCTGGGTGATAAAACCGGCGTCACCGGCATGCGCTTAAAGAGCACCGCGGGCGACGGCGGCACCAAAAACCTCACACTCACCGGTATTTTTATCGCCATCGGTCACAAGCCCAACACCGATCTTTTCGTTGGCCAACTCACTCTGGAAGGCGGCTATCTCGTGACCCAGTCCGGCAACAAAGGCAACGCCACCGCCACCAACCTTCCCGGCGTGTTCGCGGCGGGCGACGTGCAAGACCACATCTACCGTCAAGCCGTCACCAGCGCCGGCACCGGTTGCATGGCCGCCCTCGACGCGGAGCGCTATCTCGACCAACTTGGCCACTAAACCGCCGAGCAAACCCCCTGTCACGCTCGCCCCGGACGACGCGGCGCTGTTCCGCGATGCCGTGGGCGATGCGAAACCCATCCCCGATGCGGGACGCGTTACCCCGTCCCGCCCGCGCGCCCGGCCGCTACCACGCCAGCGCCAAAGCAACGATCAGCCGGCGCACGATTTACTCAGCGATCACCTGCCGCAGGGAAGCGAAACCGGCGACGAACTCACCTTTCTACGCCCCGGCGTTTCACCACAAGCATTGCGCCGTCTGCGGCGCGGCCATTGGGTCATCAAAGACGAGCTGGATTTGCATGGCTTAACCCGCGACCAAGCGCGCGAGCAATTGGTCGCGTTTCTAAATCAATGCCGGCAGCACGATAGCCGCTGCGTGCGCATCATTCACGGCAAAGGCCTGAGCTCAAAAAACCATGAACCGGTGCTGAAGCAATTAGTGAAAAGTTGGCTGATGCAACGCGAGGATGTGCTGGCTTTCGTGCCAGCGCGACCGGCCGAAGGCGGTGGCGGCGCGGTGATTGTTTTGCTGAAGCGCGGATACAAGACCGTGATGCCGTAATCTGAAACTTTTACACAACTGGCATCCCTATTCGTTGCCAAGGGCGTGACGCGCCAGCTCACGCAAAACACCCACTCACACCGCATAACACCACCCGCCCTGCTGCGCCGCCATCACAATCCGCGCACACGCTTCCGCATCCGAATCCGCCTGATGGTGGCGCAAATCGATACCCAGATGGCGGCACACATCCGGTAGCTTGGTCGGGCGAATATCCCACTGCGACCGCGCCAGCCGCACCGTGCACACAAAAGGCTGCTCCGGCGGCGCAAAATCATAAGTCTCACAACAGGCATTCAACACGCCCTTGTCGAAAGGCGCGTTGTGCGCCGCGAGAAAATCAATCCCCGCCAACTCGCGTGCCATCCTCGCCCACACCGCATCGAAACGCTGCGCACCCTTCACGTCATCCCACGCCAAACCATGAACATGCGTGAACAAAAACTCACGCGACGGCGGGCGAATCAGCGCATACAAACGATCGACAATGCGACCACGCTCGACAATCACCACCCCCAGCGCGCAGGCGCTATCGCGGGCGTTGTTGGCGGTTTCGAAATCGATGGCGGCGAAACGGGTCATGAAAGTACAACGAGCGCATGGTAAGCAGGCAACGCAGTCACCTCGGCAATGACATCCACGTCATAGGTCACACGGGGCGGAGGCGTATTCACTGCATTCGCTTTTCGCGAATAGCGAAAACCATCCCAGCCTTCCCACTCCCACGCGCGGGAGGGAGACGTAGAGTCGCTGCGTAGCAGCGGGAATCCACCGGCGTACTCCTTCTTGCGGGTAAAAGAACTGGGGGAGAGGACAAACTCACGGCATCACCTCACCGCCCCAACCACTCCTTCCACCCACGGCTCATAGCGCTGCCCATACGCCAGGGTGACTTGATAACCCGGCACTTCAGCGTTCTCGGGGTTAAACGCCCACCCGCGCCAGCGCTTGTCGGAGCTTTCGATCAAAGCGTGAAACTGTCGTGGCACGTAGATCGTGCCGGGCAATATGACCAGGCGTGATTGCACGTCATACTGCTCCGAACGGTCTGCGCTGTCGTGGAAGTAGGGATAAACGCTCACCTGCACCTTGGCGATCAGATATTTGCCGCCATCGGCATAGCGGGCGCGCAAGGCGGTGGGGTCGCGGCCCGCGTCCACCAACACCAGGCGCGAGGCAGTCTTTTCAAAGCGATCGTAGGATTTCTGAAAATTCTTCCGCTCGTTATCGCTCTTGGCCTCCACCAAAGACTTCGCCAAGTGCGCCTGCTTTTCTTTCAGCAACGCGGCCCAGGCCTCGCCGTTGAATTCGAACACGGCGTAAGCCTTGCGATCCAGCAAGTGCTTATAACGCGGCGAACCCCGCTCCTCTTTCGTGCGCGGCAAGCGAAAGCCCAACGATTCCAATTTGCTGCGCGTCAGCACGGCTGGCTCGCTTTGCTGCCATGCGAGACTCAAACTGATGCCGGTGTTTTCACGGTTATTACCATAATCGCGCCAGGCGGCGGGCAGCTCCCGCGCCGAGAGCACCAGGCGCGCATTGGGCGTGCCGCTGCGGTTGTAGGCCACGCCCGCCAGCACGAACCCATTCGCCACCAACACCACGCCCAGCGCCCACAGAAAACCTTTGCGCGTCATGCCGCATTCTCCATCGCCAAGCCACGCAAGCGCTTAAGGCCCAAGAGCAGGCCGATCGCGATCAGGCCGAGCAGCAAAAAGAAGAGATACTTCGGCATCCAATCCCACCACCAATCGAAGAGCTTGGTGTACAGGTAAATCACAAAGAACGTGCTGCCCAGATTCGCCAGCCCCGCCCAGTGCCGGCGAATGCCGAGCCAGATGGCGAGCGCACTGCCGATGAAACCCAACGTTTGGTAAGCGCCTTCGATCATGCCGTTGCTCCAGGGTAAATAACTGATGCCGCCCCAGTTGGACAAAATAAGGATCGCAATAAACACCACCAGCAAACCATACACCCGATAGATCGCGGCGAAAGCCGGGCGCCACGTCTGCCGCAACAAACCACCCGCAAACAGCAGCAAACCGGCGAGCAAAAAGTTCTCCGGACGCTCGCCGAAGGAGAGCCAATACGCCCCGCTCCACGTGCCCACCTCCGCCGCCAGATAACCCATCAAACTGGTGAGCGCGGCCACCAGCACCAATTTCAAATCGTAGTTATAAGCCAGAATCAAGCCATACGCCGCCCACACCAAAAACGCATTCTCACTGGGCGTGATATTGAAGATATGCCCCAACACACTCAGGTTGAGCACAAAGCACGCAAAAGCCACCAGCGCCAACAGCGAAGTGAAATACAAACCGCGCTGCTCGCGCCGCGCCACCCACTCCACCACCAGCGTCATGATCAGCGGCACAGCGACCAGAATGCCGACTTGAACCGGCGTGCTCAGCAGCCCCCAAAAACGATAGAAGAAAAAGAACACCGCGGCGGAAATCGCCAACGCACCCAAAAACGAAGCAATGCGCATGCCCCACGACAAACGCTTCTGCTCATGACTGGTATCCACATCGAACTGGCTGGAAAAGCCGCGCAGCAACTCATCGTGATAAAGCTGCACGCGCGCCTGCGCCTCGTCCGGCAAGGTCAACACCTGATCCGCGTGGAGCGCCTTCAACTCCTCTTGAAAGGCGCGGATCTGATCGGTGCGATGCTGGGCGGATTGTTTGTCCATGGGATGGGCTAAGGAGAAGGGTCGAGTTGGATTATATGCCGGAAGTATAAACCTGTTTTTCTGCTAAACCTGAGTCTCTTTCACTCTCCCGACCGCCGCATTTCACTCCCCTCCCCCGCAAGCGGGTGGAGGGGCTGGGGGAGAGCAACACCAAATCGGTAGTGCATTCGCCAGGCTCTGCATATGTTGAGGCCCAGAAATGACGAAGGGCTCCGAAGAGCCCCGTCGCCAAAAACGTAACGCCGTGTCAGGCAACATGCTTGTCTAGCCTGTCTTCTACGATCTTGCCGTCGCGGTATACCACGACATAACCCACAGAACGCCGCGCCTGTTCGCGCGCGCGCTGTGCCGCGCGGCGCAGCGCAGCTTCGGAGTTCACCAAATCCGGGTCACGCGCGGGTCCATGTTCCTTCTTGCCCTCATTGTTCATGACTTGTACCCCTCATCTAAACGAACCGGCTCTTCACCTGAATTATCGTATAGAACCCACTCGTCAACCAGCGGTTTATAAAACTGCTCAAATTGCGCAGCCCTGCATCAAAACGCCGCCGAATCACGTCTTCGTGCACATTGTGTCCACCTGCCGCTACGCGCTGGCGCACACGTGCGACCGCCATTTCCGGTGAAGGCAGCTGCAAGAAGAATAGCTTTACGATATATCCCTGCGCCTGCCAGCGGGGAATCAATTGCAGATAAATCCGCCCGCTCAAAGTTGTCTCAAAAGCAAAGCGCTCACCCTTTCGAACGTGTTCGTGTATTTGCTCCAACATAATGCGACCCGCCCGCACCGCAGCCAGCTCCGGCGAAAATGGACTCAAACCCGCCGCGATGAGGTCGGCGTTCACAAATTGCGGGCATTCAGCCTCGTCGGGCAGGAATTCCTGCGCAAACGTTGTCTTACCCGCGCCATTCGGCCCGGCAATGATCAATATCTTTCTTTCGTTCACAAACCGAAGCCCCTATTCGACGGACCAAACCAGGAGGCAGTATAGTCTGCTCTCGCTTGTTCATTGCCCACAAGCCCAGCGTCTTTCCCAAGGCGCAGGGTTCAGCGTCGTCCATCCCTTGCGGCAATGTGATACCGAGCCGATTCTTGAGCACTTGGTCGTTCGATCCGGGCTCGAATTGCGCCTCGGTCAAACCGGAAACATCGTATTGGTCGTCTTTTTTCAATCGATCACCTCAAGAACACGTGGATTGCGCCAAGCTTCGTCACTACACCTCACCCTTATCAGTGGCCAGGTCTGTTGCAATCTCCCGAAACTGCTCCAACGCCGCCTCCAAATCTTCCACAATCTCCGCCGCAATCACCTCCGACGTGGGCAGGTTGTCGGAGTCGGATAGCGATTCATCCCTGAGCCAGAAGATGTCCAAGCTCGCCTTATCGCGATTGACTAGATATTCATAGTCATATGAGCGCCAACGGCCATCGGGATTTTTTTCCGACCACGTCGGCTTACGGTCATGCCGATTCTTCGGGTGGTAGCACTTCACAAACTCATCCAAATCTTCCCGCTTCAGCGTGCTGGTCTTGAGCGTGAAGTGCATGTTGGTGCGCAGGTCGTAGATCCACAGCTTGCGGGTCCACGGGGTTTCGGCGGCGGGCTTCTTGTCGAAGAACAGCACGTTCGCCTTCACGCCCTGGGCGTAGAACAGGCCGGTGGGCAGGCGCAGCAGGGTGTGGACGTCGCAGTCGTGCAGCAGTTTGCGGCGGATGGTCTCGCCTGCCCCACCTTCGAACAGCACGTTATCCGGCAGCACCAGGGCGGCGCGGCCGTTCTGCTTCAACAGCGTCTTCACATGCTGCACAAAGTTGAGCTGCTTGTTCGAGGTAGTGGCCCAGAAGTCGTCGCGCTCGACGGTGTCGCGCTCGCGGCTGACCTTGCCTTCCTCACCCACGATAGTGGTGCTGCTCTTCTTGCCGAAGGGCGGATTGGTCAGCACCACGTCGAAGCGCTCGCCGGGGTCGGCGGCCAGCGAATCGCCCACCACAATCGGCTCGAACTCCTGGCTGCCGATGCCGTGCAGCAGCATGTTCATGGCGCACAGCCGGGCGGTGGCCTGCACCAGCTCCCAGCCCTTGAAACTCTCCCCGCGCAGCTTTTTCTTCTCCGCCGACGTCATGTTGGGGTAGTGCTTCACCACATAGTCGTGCGCCGCCAGCAAAAAGCCGCCGGTGCCGCAGGCCGGGTCAGAGATGGTCTCGCCGGGCCTGGGCGCCATGGCATCGACAATCGCCTGGATCAGCGGGCGCGGCGTGAAGTACTGGCCCGCGCCGGACTTGGTGTCCTGCGCGTTCTTCTCCAGCAGACCCTCGTAGGCGTCGCCCTTCACGTCGGCGCTCATCGACACCCAGGTTTCCTTGTCGATCAGATCCACGATCAACCGCCGCAGCTTGGCTGGGTCTTGGAATTTATTCTGTGACTTGTTGAAGATCAGACCGAGCAAGCCCTTCTGTTTACCTAGCTCCTCTAGGGTATGGCGATAATGATCGAATAAATCATTACCATCTTTTTTCAACAGGCTCGGCCAGTCATAGCCCGCGAGCACAGGACTTTTCTGTTTATATGGAGCCTTCGTGCGCTCGTCGGCCATCTTGAGAAACAGCAGATAAGTGAGCTGCTCGACGTAGTCGCCGTAGCTCATGCCGTCGTCGCGCAGAACGTTGCAGTAGTTCCAGAGTTTTTGAACGATGTTTGACGCGTTCATTTTCTAGCCCTCATAAAGACCCTCAAGAATACCGCGGAGCAGTGCGCGTGCTCGTTCGGCATCCAGGGGATACATCTCTTGCGGCAAGAGGCCAGGGCGTTCCGCGTCAGCCTGCTCAGCAATGATCGCGGCAACGCGGGCGTGCAGCGCAAGTTCACGCCGCTGGGAAAAGTCGAGCAAGGTGGTCGTCATAGATCATCCGGGCTGTTTCAATACACCGCCCATCGCGGGTAGCAAGCAGGTCTGCGTAAATCAGTGCCGGTGGCACGGTGTCGGGTCGGCCATCATTGTGTAGCGTTACCCCCCAGAACGGTTTTCTCACCTCGACAGGATGCTCAGCCCCGAGCAGGCCAGCCAAGGTTAAGCGTTGCTCAACCATCAGGCGTGCCGGCAACTTGTCGGCATAGATCGTCAACACACCGGGCTTCAAATATCTCACGAATAGCTGCGCCGCCGGCTCACCGCCCCAGCGCGCCTGCCGCGGATCGAGTTTCCAGTCGTGCCAGGTGTCGAAATTAGGCGCAACGTAGGTGTCCAGCAGCGTCTTCGGGCGCAAGGTGCGCGCATACGCCAGCGCCCAATCGTCAAGTAGGCGCCGGGTTGCGTTCAGGCGCCGCTTCTTGCCGGCGACAAGCAAGTAGCCCTGCTGCTGCATATCGGCCAGCACCGGCGGAATAGCCCCCAACGCCACACCGGCGGCAGCCGCGATAGCGCGATGTGGCGCTGCCGCGAGATCCGCATCACAGATCAGTGCGAACCATACCTTGAGCCCCGCCGCCGTATAAGCCCGGCCCGGCCGGTGAACGGCTGCCTTCTCCTCCGGCTTGCGGCCAGCCACGTAAATTAGGAAACCCGTGCCCGTGAGATAAGCATTGCCCGCTGTATCCGCGAATTGCTGATCGAGCGCCCGCAGTCGCTCCGCTACCGGCGGCGTGACATGGGCCGTCACCAGCAGCGGCGGCCGCCCAGCGGCGGCGGCGAGTTGATTGAGTTGCGCCATCGTGGCGCCCAACGTGACGGGCGTCACCGCGCGCTTAATCATCGCCACATACTCCACGCCTTGCCGGTCTTTCTTAACGCGCAGCCAAGCATCCGCACCCGCGGCACGTGCGGCACGAGGCATCTTTTGCACGAGCACCGTCAAACCCAGCGCACGTAGGGCCTCCACCGTTTGGTCTAGAAAGGCTGTCTCAGTCATTGTTCACTAATATAACGTGTTCACAATTTGTGAACGATGCTTAATTATGAACAATAAGCTGCGCACGTTCAAGTAAAATCATTGTTCACAACCCATGAACACAGGCGCTTATTGATCACGGCAGCATCTTGAAAAGCGAAGCCGGCATTTTATTGAGAATTACGTAAGTACGTGACAAACGTCAAATTGCCTACGGCGTCATTCCGGCGCAAGCCGGAATCCAGGGTTTTAAAAGTGTCGGCAAACCAGGCACCGACTGGATGCCGGCTTTCGCCGGCATGACGCCAAGGAATTTAAGCGCATGTCGCATGGTTATGTAATGCTCAATAGGTTCTCAAGAAACAATATATTGAACACGTAGCAGTTCACCCAAAAAGCGAATTACTGCATTGTTCATACACTTGGCATGCCGCCGCCTAAATCTGCGCCACTGCCTCCAACATCGCCTTCTGCGGCCAAATCCACTTTCCCCGGATAGTCGCCGGCCGGTCGCTCAGCTTGCACGATATGGCAATCGGGTCCAGGTCCATCACATTGGGCACCCGGTAAAGCCAGGCTTCCAAATCCAGTTTTGCGACGCGCAAGGAACCCTGCACCGAACGGTCGGTGGCCATATCGAAACGCATCGGCCCCAGCGCCAGTTCAACCTTCTTGATTTGCGTATCCGGGCAGCCAAACATCGCCAGCGTCGCCAGATAAAGCGGGCGAAACCACTTGCTGCCCAGCTCGGCGAAATGCTCCTTGCGCAGACCGGGCAGAAACAGCACATAGCGCGTTGCATCGTGGCAAAACATCACGCACTGCCGCCGATCCAGGGTGAACAGATGGCCGTGCCAACTGCCGAGCGGGCTGGTTTCATCAAGCGGCGTCGGCGAAACGCCGGGAAGTTTGGCGGCGAGTTTTTGAGAGCAGTGGAGGATCATGTGGGGTTACGCGTATATACCATTCTGGCAATTACCCTCTTTATTCCCCTTACCAAGACGTAATTACCCCTTCTTTAGCTCCGGCATAATCCGCAGGTTAGCCTTCACTGAAACTACGTTTTCGCCAACGGGCCGCCGGTCCGCGCCCTTGGCACTCGATGGCTCCAGCCGCCTGCCGCTCGCGCAATACCCGCCGGATCATGTCCCGGCTGATGCCCGGGCAGGACTGTTCCAACTGGCTCACGGTGAATTCCCCGACAAAACGTCCGATGCCCGCAAGAATCTGCTCGGTCTTGGCGCCGCGCGGCGCCTTGATGTCGCCCACGCGCTCCGCGAATTCTTTGTACGCCGCCTTGAGAATGAACAGCACATAGTTGATGTACGGCCATGGGTCATGCCTGCCTTCGTGCCAGCCCTGCGAGCTTTGCTCCAGGGTCTCGTAGTAGCGCGCCTTATTCTGCTCGATCAGGCGTTCAAGGCTGATGTAACGCCCCGCCTCGTAGCCCAGGTGATAGCTCTGAAGCAGCAACAGCAGGCGCGACACGCGCCCGTTGCCGTCCCGGAACGGGTGGATGCAAAGAAAGTCCAGGTTGAAGGCCGCGAGCGCGATCAGCGGGTGAATCCAGCGTTCGTCGAGGCAGCGCTGCCAATCCACCACCAGCCCGGCCATGCTTGTCGGCGTCTCGGCGGCCGACACGGTACGAAACCGCACCCGCTCACTTCCATCCGGATAACGCTCGATGATGTCGCCGTCCTTATCCTTGTATTTGCCCGCATCCCAAATCTCGCCGCGCGTCAGGGCGTGCAGCTTTTGGATCATGGCATCGCTCACCGGCAGCACGGCGGGATTCTCGTGGATCAAGGTCAAGGCATCGCGGTAACCGCGCACCTCCTCCTCGTCGCGGTCGCGCAGCAACGGCTGGCCGAGGATCAGCTCGCGCACCCGGCCCGGCTCTACCGTCACCCCCTCGATGCGGTTGCTCGACACGACACTTTCAATCAGGGCGTGCTCGCGCAGTGTCTTCAGACGCTGCGGCGCCTGGCGCGTGAACAGCTCCTGTTTGCCGCGCGCCTCGCCCAGGTCCCCGAGATACCATGCCGTGCCCGCCGGCACCGTCGTGGTCGAATTGGAAAAAAGACGCAGGGTGTTCACAGCAAGCCTTTCTGGATGCCCACTGGCTCCAAGGTGTGGCGGTAGTGGTCGAACAACTCGTCGTCACACGTAAATCCCCCTCTCCCTCTGGGAGAGCAACCGTGTATTGAGTCAAGGGCTGGGGTGAGGGCAGGCTGCTCAGAGCCTGCCCTGAGCGAAGCCGAAGGGTAGTCGCCGTAGCTCATGCCGTCGTCGCGCAGGACGTTGCAGTAGTTCCAGAGCTTTTGTACGATGTTTGAAGTATTCATAATCTTTCTAGTTTCAACCTATCCGTCACTGCGTTATATTCCCAACAGAGGCAAGTAAAGCCTGCTACGTGCCCGAGGCGCTCCCATCCATGCGTTGGCATGAGCCCCGGGGCCAATCGGCGTAACAGGGTTTGCCTC